>WNGJ01005866.1_pt1 | contig 12943 bp, 10 predicted proteins | sample 5400611 | NCBI WGS metagenome assembly WNGJ01 (sample SAMN13153375, study PRJNA577476) | soil metagenome | isolation source: 40 cm soil or saprolite under Garry oak tree replicate 1 | place: USA:California | collected 2016-06-15
ACAACCACCTTTCGTGAAGCCCCCTTCTACTCCACCGTCACCGATTTGGCCAGATTCCTTGGCTGATCCACATTGCATCCCCTGGCGACCGCCGCGTGATACGCAAACAACTGCAAGGGGATGATTGCCAGTAACGGACTGAGCATCTCCAGCGTGGCAGGGACATACAGCACATCGTCAGCATGTTGCTGGATGGCTTCGTCGCCTTCGGTGGCAACCACTATTACACGGGCGTCGCGGGCCCGGACCTCCTGGATGTTGCTGACGACTTTTTCATAGACGTGCGAAGCTGTGGCGACAGCAACCAGTGGTGTGTCTGGGTCGAGCAGGGCAATGGAGCCGTGTTTCAGTTCGCTGGCAGGGAAGCCTTCGGCATGGATGTAGGAGATTTCTTTGAGTTTGAGCGCACCCTCGAGAGCAGTGGGGAAGCCTACGCCACGACCAATGAACATAATGCTGCTGGAACGCGACATGCGCTGCGCGAGCGGATTAATGATGTCATCGGCGCTGGCGGCGGCATCCAGTATACACTGCATCTGAGCGGGGATGCGCTCAAGGGCAGCGAGGACCTCTCCTATTTGCTCAGCAGACATGCGTTTGCGCTGATGGGCAAGATAGAGGCCTAGCAGGTAGAGCACTGTAACGGTGCTGACAAAGGTTTTCGTCGCCACTACGCAGATCTCCGGGCCTGCTTGCAGGTAGAGCACGGCATCAGCGAGACGCGTAATGGCGCTGGCGACGACGTTGGTCACAGCAATCACGGGCGTGCCGCGTTCCCGGGCCTGGCGGACGCTGACGAGTGTATCAGCCGTCTCGCCCGACTGGGTGACGGCAATGCAGAGCGTCTCCGGCCCGACGATGGGATCGCTATAGCGGAACTCGCCCGCGGTCACTACCTCTACCGGAATGCGCGCCCATTGCTCAATCACGTATTTGGCGATTAAGCCAGCATGGTAGGACGTTCCACAGGCAACTACCATGATGCGTTGTATGTGGTTGAGCAGTCCCGCCTGCTGCATGCGTTCTAACTCGGCCAGGTGAGGTTGACCGTCGCGCACACGGCCCAATAAGGCGCGGCGCACGGCATCCGGCTGTTCATTGATCTCTTTGATGGCAAAATGCGGGTAGCCATCCTTCTCCGCCGACTCCGCATCCCACTCGATGGTGAGCGGGTCACGCTGCACCGGCGTTCCATCGAGCTTCGTGATGGTAACGCCGCCTGGGCGGAGTGCTACGATTTCGCCCTCGTCCACGATGACGATGCGGCGCGTGTGTTTGAGAATGGCGGGAATGTCCGAGGCCAGAAATTGTTCGTTTTCGCCCAGGCCAACGATAAGTGGACCACCACCGTAGCGCGCGCCGATCAAGAGGTCTGGCTGTTCTTGGCTGACTACTGCAATGGCGTAGGAGCCGGTGATGCGCTGCAAAGCGAGGCCTACCGATGCTTCAAGATCGTGTTGCGCTGTGCCAAAGTAATAGTGCTCGACCAGGTGTGAGAGGACTTCGGTATCTGTTTCGGAACGAAATGTGTGCCCTTCGCTCTTCAACTCTGCTCGCAGCGTGGCGTAGTTCTCGATGATACCGTTATGTACAACGGTCAGCACGCCGGTGCAGTCGGGGTGTGGGTGGGCATTAATGTCGTTAGGGCGGCCGTGAGTAGCCCAACGTGTATGGCCTATGCCCAGCGGACCGGGTTTGGGCCGCGAGCCGTTCTCGACATCGGCGACGAGGTTGGAAAGCTTTCCGGCGCGGCGGTGCAGTTCGAGCGAACCGGTAGAGGTGAGGACCGCGATTCCCGCGGAATCGTAGCCACGGTATTCTAATTTGCTGAGACCATCAAGTAATATAGAAGTAACATCGCTGCCCTGCGGGCCGACGTAACCTATGATACCGCACATGGGTCGGGTATCCTTTCTGCTTTATCGTGTTGTGTTGTAGTGGCGAAAGACAGCCAATCGGGCCCCGCGACTAGACACGCTATATTTATTGCAAGCGAGTACGAATGATTGTCCTCCGGGCGCGATAAAACGGCCCCTACGTCACTGGTGGCGTTTTGTGCCAAACGTTACCGTTCAGGTTTGTGCGCCACCTTCTCAGGGTAGTGATGTACCCTGGAGGCTCCCCGCTGACAGTCCGAACAGCCTCCACCTCGTCAACCGTGGCTCCTCCTAATAGCCCGGCCCATGCGCTACTAAAACCCGACAACGTTCCATAAAGTTAGTATACCATTACCACATTTATATAATAAACGAGCATATTTGTGCTAAGTTACGAACCTTGCGCCCTTTGTGATACCAGGTACCGGCCAATCTAGCCGAAACTAGGAATGTCTCTTTTCAGAGGATTGCCATTATCCAGGGATCGATCCCAAAGTCGAGCAGCCGGATAATATGCTGGTGCCGCAACCGGGCGATGATTTCTGCTTCCCGCAGAACCCGTCTTGATGTCGTTGAGACGACAGATGCTGCTTCAGGAATTTAATAGCAGCCGAGGTGTGAATATGGACATGCTGGCCCAGATAGACCTCTGCGAAGCCTCCGCTTCCCAGTAATCTTTCCAGGCGATAATCCCCAATCTGCTGGCCGATGCGATCAGCCATCCTTTCTGAGGAATACTCTGCTCTCATTGGCCATCCGCTGGACATTGCTCCATGGCTCCAGCGGCGCGGGTACCCCATGTTTCAACTAGGGGAGCAAGCGCCGCCCTCCTTTCCAGTGATGTGATGGAAAGGAAAACGAGTGATGATCCACCCTTGTACTGGGCGAGCCAGCCGCACCAGTTTGCGCGGCGTCACCTCCGCGAGAGCTTTCCCACTGCTCACATCTTTGACCACAAATGCTCCCTTGACCCGCCGTCCACCAATGTAGCCAATCTGTCCTTTAGCTTCCACCAGTTCATAGAGCTTCCACCCTTTGACCTTGCGAGGCGCCCAGACCTTATGCTCGCTGTGCTTGCCATTATACATCTGGTAATGGCCGCGCGGGACACAGCGAAGCTGGTACACCACGGTGAGCGGCTTGACCACTTCGCCGATGGTACAGGCAATGGCAACCGCATCGTTGACATGCGATTTGGGAAGCTTGAGCACCTGAATGCGTTGGTATTTCGTCTCATACCCATATCTCACCGCTACCCGCTCTGCTCCGAACTGCTGGGCAAGAGACTGTACAACGGCAGTCTTGATGGAGGAGACGTGGGCAGCATCTGTGAGTGGCACACGAGCCTGGGCTTGGATTTCGGGATAGCCAAACTCTTCTGCCGTCTGGCTTCCTTTCCCCTTGTTACAGGGCTCGCACGCGATCACCAGATTGCTGGCGCGATCACTGCCTCCTCGTGATTTGGGCATGAGATGCTCCACCTGTAGTGGAACTCCGCTCGTTTGGCAATAGGCACACTGCCTCTGCCACTTGGCAAGCAGATACTCGCGCAGCAGGTAGCCAGCAAGTTGGCCCTGCTGGTAGGATACACCGGAGACCTCCGGGTTCTGCATTTGTTGCGTATCAAAGCTGCCAATTTCCACGTTGATTTGACCAATGGGTAGGACCCTGGCGACAAAACAGACTGCTTTGACGGTTGCCTCGGCTCTTGCTCGCAACGAGGGAGCAAGCCAGCCAGAGGACCTGCGCCGATTGGCCCATCGGGCGGCGCGGTAGCGTGTCTTGCGCGCACGGCGCGTGCGCCGATACTGTCGTCGCTGGGTCAGCTTTCCGCTGATGTCGGTGCATAAGCGCATCTCCGCCTGAAAGACCACCTCCCGGTTCGCGGTTGCAGCTATTCCGACCGTGTGAGAGCCAGTGTCCACTCCTACCGTGATCGGCTGGGTATAGGTGGTCGTCTCGAAACAAAGCTGAATGGTGAATGGCTCACGAGTCACCACACGTGCGCGACGCGTGGTGAGAAAGATCCTCGCTCGCCTGGGCGTAGTCGGCATTAATGGTTTTCCTGAATGTGAGAGGACAAACACCTTCATCGGGTAAGGCTCCTTTCGGAGTAGAAGTCGATTCCCTCGACAAAGATACAACCCGGTACTTTCCCCTGGCCACGGTGGCTCACCGCACCACTGGTTAGGTCAGGAGTTGGAGCGCCTGGTGCTGGGGCAGCACACCAGGGTCCGAACGGCAACACTCGGTTGTATCGTAGCCTCTTCTCTGCCAGTCAAGACGCTCGCTTCCTCGGCCTGGCTGGCTCTGAGACTGAGTCTGGTCAATCCGGCTTGCAAGAGACCAGCTCTCACAAGCCTCCTCATAGAATGAGGAGGTCATTGACGGTAATTATCCTCTGTCTGTGTACCTGCTATATACCTGAGCCGATGCCAAATTGTTGTCTCGATGCATTATAGCATGAGTGGATAGCCCTTGTTTAACATAATATGATCATGTGATATATCCTACTTTGGCAGACTGCGCCTGTCTAACTGGCTCAGCAAAAGCCGTGACAAAGAGCTAAGGTATAGGATGTCAGAAGATTTACTAGTTTAGGACCAAAATGTATCGTCAAGCCAAACTTCATTATTGGTCTAAAAAGTCATCTTTGATCATTTTAGGTGAAAATTTGCTAGTTCTTCCTTGAAAGTATCGTTCTAATGAGCTACAGAAAACATTGACTGTAAGTCTTTCATCTTCATAGCTGTGCCGTTTAGATGGAGAGTAACGGGTAAATTGCCGCATTTTCACATTTGAAATTCGACGTAAATAGGTAATAGAAGGGTTCTTGGGTGCTTAGTCGTATCTACGTCAATGCAATTATACATAACTTGCTTGAAAAATCATAGACATGGACACCGTAACTTAGGATAGAAGAGAAGAGTATTGATCGTGTGATGGGAATAGTGCGCATCAGGCTTTTGTGGTACAGTACAACAAGCAGGTTCACCGGTTTTCTTATATTCACGATTGGAGACGGAGCAGCACATGTTAGCTGAGGAATTGACTGTGGTAGATGGGGATTCGTCGTTGTGGCAGGCAGTGCGACCACTGCTGGATGTTGCATTGCGACTTGAACAGCACGATGATGCCTATTCGTGGCATGGCTGGAGTAAACGGCAGATCAACACATTTCTTGCAAACTTGCCATCGCAATGCAGCTTGATTGTGGGTGTGTGGGAAACAGAAGAAGGTACTGCGGGAGAGCGAGAGTACCTGGTACTGGGATGTGTCTGCGAGGTCGTGGGAGGCGAGGTCTGTTCGGTTCGCACCTTTGAGGCACTGACTGCTGCTGGTCTCAAAGCAGTCAAACACTTAGAGCCAGGCTTTGAAGATGCCTTCGAGATAATGCGCGTTGCGAGGGCGCAGGTGGCGCCTGTGGCCTGGGGACTCTTTACCGATAAAACAACCTGGGATGAATGGCTCTTTGCCAGTAATGGTGACGAAGGGGTGATCGATAAAGGTGAACTGCTGGCATCTTTTGCCCGCAAAGGGCGTTGTGTACTCTTGAGCAGCGAAAAAAGATCATACTGATGGAGCATATCATGAAGCTATTTCTCTCAACTGACTTCGAGGGAACAAGTGGCATTGTAGCCTGGGAACAGATCATCGAGGGCAGTGCTGAATACGAACAGGGCCGGCGCCTGCTTACCGATGAGGTCAATGCTGTTATCAATGGCGCTGCTGAAGGCGGCGCTACAGAGTTTGTCGTCAACGACTCACACCATTACATGCGCAATTTGCACCCACAGGACTTGCGTGGTCACGCGACACTAATCACAGGCAGGCACAAACCGCTCTATATGATGGAAGGACTGGATGCCAGCTTTGATGGCGTTTGCTTTATCAGCTATCATGGGTCCATCGGTGCAGAACACGCTGTGCTTTCCCATACATACAATCCAGGTGCTATTTGGGAGGTACGTATCAACGGTGAAGTTGTCGGAGAATCGGGCATCAACGCGCTGGTGGCGGCGCATTACAGTGTGCCGATTATCTTCGTCAGTGGGGACGCGATAACTGCGCAGGAGGCACAGAATATCGCTCCCCATGCTGAGAAAGTGATCGTGAAGCAATCGATAGGTCGTTTTGCCGCATCACACACCCACCCAATTGTGGCGTGTGAGCTATTGCATGCGGGTGCGCAGCGCGCTGTATACAATATAGGTACAATGCGTCCTCCCGAGTTCAAGCAGCCCGTTTCCTTGGAGGTGACCTTTCTTGTAGCCGATATGGCGGAGATGGCATGTTGGGTGCGGGGTGTCGAGCGCGTAGCAGCACGCACAATCAAATTTAGCGGCGATAGTTTACTCGATCTTTATCGCATGTTTGTCACCGTAGTTACATTGACGCGGGCATTAGTTGATCGGTGATGGCATACCGGCGCAAAAAACAACCTCGTAATTGCCGATACGAACGCGATCCCCATCTACTAATGTATGTCCTGTATTATCAGCTAGCTTCTGCCCGTTCACGAAAACTCCACTAATGCTGCGCCGGTCATAGATAATATAGTGGTCATTCTCGCGCTTCAACAGTGCATGGTGCCTCGAAGTTTGTGTATCGTGCTCAAGCAGGATATCGCTGGAGCCAGCTCGACCAATGGCTATCTCTTCACTTTCTAATACAACCTCCTGAGACCCTTCGGCATAAGGTGAAGTGATAATGAATCGCGCAAGTCCAGTGGTAGGAACAGGTTCAGCGATTGTCGCTAATAATGCCTGCGCAAACGTCATGATAGAAGGGTAGCGTTCATCAGGATAAACGGTGAGTGCGCGTCGCACTATAGCCTCTTGCTCGCTGGTCACTTTGGTATTTAGCGCGCAAAGCGAAGCAATGGTTTCCGTAAGTTTCTGATGCTCGATTTCTTCTGGTGAGCCAAGATAAGGGGGACGAGCAGCAAGCCAGGAGAAAAGCAGTACCGCCAAGGCAAATTGATCGCTCGCCGGTGTTACTCGCTTGCCTAGTTGTTCTGGGGCAGCAGTAATTGGTAGCGGCGGAGCTTGTGTTTGCCCGAACCGGCGCACAAAATTGGCCAGGCCGACGTCGGCGAGCAGAAAAGGCTCGTAATGGGGATCGTTCTCGACGTTGGGGCCACGTAACACCAGGACATTAGAAAAAGTGAGCGCTCCGTGCAGATTCCCCTGGCTGTGGATGTATTCCAGGGTCTGGGCTAGTTGATGTGTATAGTGTATAGCGTCAGGTATGTTGAGCGGAGGGCGGAACCACATTCTGCCTTCATTACCCAGTAATGAGCCACTGGAAGTATAACGGCGAGCCACATAGAGTTTACCGTTGTTCTCGCCGTAGTCGAGTACAGATGCCAGGTATGGATGGTTAAGCCTGCTAATGCCCTGCATCTCACGAAAGAACTGGCGTCGAGCCGAGTCTGGCAATAAATTCCACGGATGAATGAGCTTGAGAGTTACTTTTTGCTGAAGCATTACATCCTTGGCTTCATAACTCTCCCCTGATACACTGCTGCCTAACCAGCGAATAATAAAATAGCGTTCAAATACCTGGCCTTCTTCCAATATTGGCATGTTCAACCTCCTGCATAAAGAGTCAAACCATCCAGCGATTCGTCACGAAAAGAACACTTAATGTGGCAAGCAGTACGGGGAAGATGAGCATGAGCGCCTCGTGGAGCCGTGGATGTTTAACGCCAAGTGCTGCGAGCACGAAGAATGCCGGGAACATCTCCAGTACAAAGCGCTGATTCGACTGTACCGCGTCGTGCCGCACGAGGGCGGGGCTGATCAAGCCGTAGAAGATCAACATGCCTAGCCAGAGGTTGTAACTGAAGCGCAACCTGAGTTTACGCCAACCCAGGACAGCTAGAACGATAAAGCCAATTGTAGCGCTCAGATCGAGAACGATATGCACCTCGTTGAATGAGCCGAAAGGTTGGGCCCAGAAGAGTTCGTAGAGGGATACGAGGATGCCTTGCCAGGGCCAGGAGAGCTGTCGTGCCCAGTGGCTCTGCACTGTTACGAAGGCAATTGGATCACCCCAGACATTCCAGCAATAGAAGCAATAGAGGGCTGTGCCCAGTGGGATAAGTACGATAGGTAGGAGCCTGAGCAGGATCTTCTGGCGAGTAGCAATAATGCTCCCCTGCGAGACCCATAGTTCCCACAGGTATGGTATGACCAGAAAGAGGCCAGCCGAGCGTGTCAAAGCTGCGAGCATACCGAGTATGCCAGCCAGCCACCAGCGCTGCCGACGCATAGCAAGAAAAGCGCTTGCCGTCAGCAGCAGAAAAAGTGACTCATTGTAAGCGGCAAAGAAGAAAAATGCGGTAGGGAAAATACACAGGTACAGGAGTGTACGATGTGCAACCTGCTCCCCCAGGCTTTCGACGGCAAGCTGGTACATCACAAACAGAGCGCCCAACAGTGCCAGGTTACTTATTACTGTGCCGACAAGCAAGTAGCTCCAGTTCCCCAGAAGGTGACCAATGGTCCAAATAAGGGCGGGGAATAAGGGGAAGAAAGCCAGATCATACACTTTTTGGTAACCGAATTGGGCGATCCTCACGTAATTGGTAGCATCCCAGTGATTCCAGGAAGTAAGCAGCGAGATCATATTCACTGGTATAGTCGAATCTTTGGGTACCACGAGCAGGATATAACCAAAGTAGGTGACCATTACCAGCAATAAGCGGGTCGCCACGAACAGTAAGATGATATCACGAGTAGGGGGACGTTTCATGATTTACCTCACCTGCCAGATTGAGTCGCTGCCGAAGTCGACGACACAAAAGAGACCAGGAGATGTAGAGATGAATTGTGACGATGTCCATAGGCTCTAGCCTGTACAGTACGTTCTCTGTTTACAGACTAGTTACCAGACGTTTTAGCAATGTATCACGTCACATCGTGAGATGTAAAGCAAGCTTCTATGTACCAGGCACTCAATATCAGGCGGGCATAGATATCTATCAAGTGATGGTTGTGAGATCACGTGCCATGATGAAACAGTACGTGGTATTGCCGCCCATAATGACATGCACGATGTGAAAGCGCCAGGGTTCAGGAATGCTATAGCCACGCTGTACGAGATGCATGGGCCACACAAGGTAATCGTAAGGAAAACTATGAGCGTCTGGAACAGCTTCTGAAAATTTCAGCCGTCCCAGCAGGTCTTTATTGTAAGTATACCACGATACATCATAGGGACCTTCGTTTCCTGGGCCGACAATGGTGCCTATAATGGCGACGAGTCCCACTTTGCCTGGGCGCTGGGTGTGTGCCAGCAGCCAGAGTCCCGCTTCACGGTAAGCAGGGTAAGCTACTTGTAAGACATTGTTTTCACCGTTGAAAAACTCGCTGCTATAGCCTTCTACTCCAGAGACGCTAACCAGGCCGATGAGATGCGGCCCTACGAGAAAAAGGGTGAGCAGAGCCAGCACTACAGTAGCCCGCAGGTCAATATGCGGCTTAACAGGCATTGTAGTATCAGTGGTTTGCACTGCCGGGGCAGGTAGCACGTTCTTATTAACAGAATGGAATAGTGCTCCGCGTCGATAACGGAACAACGTAACCCAGGCGAATGCACCGGACAGCGCAATGGGTGTAGCCATTGGTAAAAGATAATGCGTGCCAACTACAATGTTGAGTAAACTAAACATACCCAGCAGGGAGACAAGCCAGATAAAGAGGAAGGCGATTCTGGTTACCTCTGCGGGCGACGAGTTAGCCCTGTGTAGGTGGAATCGAAGTAACTGTATCAGGGCGAAGATGGCAAAGCAAGCGGCAGGGATTGTCACAAAGGCGCTCATCTTGGCAAAGACCATGTAGAAGATAGCCCAGTGGGGGATATGCAGGCTATATTGGCCAGCGATGAACGTCAGGTGACCGTCTATCGAGTGATGCCACTCAAAACTAAAGCTGTGTTTCAAAAGTCTCACGGGATTAGGCCAGATGGCCGGGTCGGCGATCAAAAAAGTAATAGGCGCTATGATAATTGCCCCTGTCCACCAGCGCCATGGGAATTGCGGCCGTTGCTCAGCAGGAAGTCTGGGCAGTATTAAGAGAAAGTAGTAAGCGACAAATAATACCATAGCAGGTATGACCAGAACAGCGGTGTATTTGCAGGCTGCTGCCAGGCCGACGAGCATCGCTGAGAGTATATATAGGCGCGGTTGATGAATAGCTGGCCAGAGAAGGAGATAGGCAATGGTGATCAGCATAGTCATAGTCATATCAAGATAGGCCAGTGCACTGAAATAGACCAACCAGGGACTGACAGCGAGGCAAAGTGCGGCGAGAAGGGCAACTGCACGACCAAACGGCGCGCGCCCCAACCAGTAGATGACGATTACGAGTAGTGTGCCGGAGATGATACTTGGAATGCGGGCTGCGAACAACTCGTTTAACAGGTGACCGAGGTGTGCATTGAGGTATATAAACAATCCTATGAGCAACTTGACCAGGGGTGGGTGCTCGTAGTTAAAGTCCCATTGAGGAGAAAAAATACGGAGATGGGCCATGAGAGCCAGATCGAGTTTGCCGGCGACGATGTAGATACCCTCGTCGTTGACCTGGTCGAGTTGGATTGCGAGAACGATACGTGGAATGAGTGCGACCAGGGCAAGTCCGAAGACGATGATGCCTTCGTCGGTCGACCAGAAACGTTGGACGAAGTGCTTTTTTGATGGTTCAACGGGTTGCTTTGTCGTTTCTAGCCCATCGGGTACGCTATTTATTATTTCAGTGTCGCCAGTCGTGATATCCATACATGCTCCAGATTCACATATTGGTATACCCCATGGGTAGGTAATCGCGGGCTAGTATAGCATAGTTGTTAAAATCTAGACAATGATTGCATTACCTACATCTTAACTTTCACCTACGCCTGTTGACGAACGAACTAGTCGGGCGGTTACGCTTACGGGTAACCGTTTCCTATCTTCCAGGTTTCGTGCTTGCTCATCAGCAGGGCTTTGACGGCGCACATTTCCCTCTTCTTGTTGATTAGTTCATGCTCCACTCATTGGCGGCTCTGCTTCAAGGTCATACAGCAGCCGCTTCAAGTCTGCTTGATAGACATTTTGATTGTTCCAATGCGTAAAGTCTCTACTCTGGTGTTGCGCTAATCGGAGGAGTCTCGTCCAGCTTCCTTGCGTTTCATGAGGTGCCTCGCCCAAGTGGATTGGAAGGAGAACGGGTGTGAACCCTTTGCGTTCTTTGAGCAGTGCCTCTTTGACGATGCCATTGAGCGCCCAGCGAGATACCTCTGTCGCAGAGTGCTCTGAAATCACGAGCAGCAGCATATCATGAATGACCATTGGTGTATGTATGAACTCACTCACCTCTTCCGTACGCAAAACATCATAGGGGACTCTCCTGCAGAGCACGCCGTGAGCCTGCAAGTCTGTCTGGAGTTGTTTTGCGAAGTTCTGATCAGGGCTGGCGTAACTCAGCAAACAGGTAGCGTACACGGTAGGATTCTGACGGAGAGAACGGGCATAGGCGAGAATGGAATCAGGAATGCCGGCTCCCTGGAGAAATGCTGCTGGCAGATTCTTCAGGGAGCGAGAAAGAGTCTGAATGCCTAGATGAGAGGGTCCATCATGAATGACAGTATCTAGTCCTCTCGCGGTACTGAGATCGACATTGAAAAATTCTACGAAACGTATTTTGGCAAAGCTAAAGTCAGTTTCTTGTAGATTGGCGTTGCTGAAACTTGTTCGATCAAGGTCAGTGAAACTCAGATTAGCCCCACTCAGATTGGCTCCATGAAGATTGGCTAAGCGGACTTTTGCATGCTGAAGCTTGGCCTCACTCAGATTGGTCTTTTTGAGTTTTGCCCTATCCAGGTGTGCCTCAGTAAGAAGGGCACGGCTGCAATTTGCGTAAGAGAGATCTGAATGTACAAAGTAGGCGCGATGGAGTTGTGCATCACTGAAACGAACCTCACTGAACTGGGAAAAGCTGAATCTGGCATCGTTGAGATGAGCACCATCAAGATCTACCCCGCTGAGATCTGGATGTACGTCACGATGCTCTTTCCTCCATTGATTCCAAACCTCTACTCCCTGTTTGAGGATATCAAGATGTTCTTGGTTTGCCATGGGGCTCCTTCCTTTCCTCCTGGCTCTCGGCATATGCCTGCTCGACGATGAGTAGGAGCCCGGTTGGATATATTACTCTGCCAGTAGCTCTCCTATCTTCTCCTCGATTGTCCTTGCTGTCGGATAGAAAGCCGTTTCCTCGGGCGCATTGTAGGGCGCCGCAGGAGCAGGTAGAGCAGAGATGAAGGCTGGTGTGCCATCCAGGTCATAGAAGCAGTGCTGTACAATCCAGGAGTGGATATGACGTCCAAAGCTCGTCAGGTCGGACTCTTCCGTGACCACTATCACACGATTTGCTTCGCGCACTGCTGCTGCGACGGCCTCTTCATCGAATGGAGCGAGCGTGCGCAAGTCGACAATATCTATGGCTCCGCCCTGGGAGTTAACGATGTTGGCAGCAGCGGTGCAGGCTTCCAGCACCATCGTGCCCCAGGCAATGATGGCGAGGCTGCTCGGGCCTTCGCCAATACGCAAGCGGCGCGCTTTTCCTATAGGCAAAGTATAGTATCCATCTGGAACATTCCAGCACTCGGCTATAGCCGCAATAACATTGCCCCGGTCATCTTTTGGTGGCTCGGAACGATAGAGGCGTCCCCGCTCCAGAAAGGCGACCGGGGATTGTGCCCGGCCCGCTTCAAGTAACAGACCTTTAGCGTCAAAAGGTGTGGCAGGACAGATGGTAATCATGCCCGGGATAGTAGTAAACCACTGCTCGCCCGTGTTAGAGTGGCCGAAAGCGCCCCCACCAGCAGTGCTGCTGGAGATAGGGCCACCACCCCCGCTGCCAGATTTGGTACGAATGATGAGAGGAACGCTCCAATCGCCGTAGCTCTGATAGGAGACGCGTGCGGCCATGCGTATTGTTTGTGCTGCCGATTGGTGGTAATCTACAAATTGAATCTCCGCGCAACGTGCTTTGCCATCGACCATACCAGCGCCTGCC
>WNGJ01033895.1_pt1 | contig 12943 bp, 14 predicted proteins | sample 5400611 | NCBI WGS metagenome assembly WNGJ01 (sample SAMN13153375, study PRJNA577476) | soil metagenome | isolation source: 40 cm soil or saprolite under Garry oak tree replicate 1 | place: USA:California | collected 2016-06-15
GCCGCTCCACGATGCCACTGGTGGCCTGCGCGGCCGGCCCGAGAAGCCTCATGGTCTCGACGGCCACGTCCTGGGCGCTCTCGGAGGCATAGAGCTTGGCCATGCCGGCTTCGAGATCGCACCGCTCGCTCCTGTCCTTCATGCCCGCGGCCCAGTACGTGAGCAGGCGGGCCGCCTCGACTCGCGTGGCGATGTCGGCGAGGGCGGGCTGCGTTTCCCCCGCCGCGGCTTCGTGGCGCGCGGCTTCGTCCAGCGCGGCCTGGGCCACGCCCACCGCGCGCGCGGCGATGTTGATTCGCCCGGTCTCGAGCCCCGACATGACGTGCGGGAAGCCACGACCGGGCACGCCGCCGACGAGATTGGAGGCGGGGACGGGGAAGTCCTCGAAGAGAAGCTCGGCGGTGTCCACGCCCTTGTAGCCCAGCTTGGCGATCGACTTGACGACGTGAAGGCCGGGCTCGCCCTTCTCGACGATGAAGCAGGACATGCCCTTGTGGGGTGGCCGGGCGGAGGGATCGGTCAGGGCCAGGAGAGCGAAGGCATTGCCCTCGCGGCCGTTGGTGACGAACATCTTGGAGCCGGAGATGCGATAGCGATCGCCGTCGCGCCGGGCCACCGTGCGGATGGCCTGGACATCGGAACCGGCATGCGGCTCGGTCAGGCAGAGGCCGCCGCGGGCCGCCCCGCTCGCGAAGCGCGGCAAGAGGCGCCGGCGCTGCTCATCGGTGCCGTGGTGGAGCACGATGAGCGCAGCCATGGTGTGGCTGTTGAGGACTCCCGCCAGCGACATGAAGCCACGGCAGATCTCCTCGATGACGCGGGCATAGGTCGTGACGTCGAGCCCGAGACCGCCGTACTCCAGGGGAACGAGAGCGCCGAAGAGCCCCTGCTCGCGCATGCGGGCGACGAGCTGATGCGGATAGGCATCCGCATGCTCGAGGGCGGGCGCGCTCGGGATGACCTCCGTGGCCACGAACTCGCGCACCGAGGCAAGCAGGGCCTCGCGAGTCCGCGTCGGCATGGTGCTCAGTCGGCGCCGGCCAGCCGGGAGGCGGCGAGGAGAAGCGTGTTGGCGCCCTCCTCGATGTCGTTCATCGGCGTGAACTCCTCCTCGCAGTGGCTGCGCCCCCCCTTGGAGGGGACGAAGATCATGCCGGTGGGACAGATGGCCGCCATGTACTGGGCGTCGTGCCCCGCTCCCGAGAGCAGACGGCGATGGCGGGCCCCCGTGTCCTTGGCCGCCCGCTCGATGGTGTCGACGACCTCGAGGTCGAAGTGCGTGCGGGGCACGCGCCAGTAGTGGTCGAGCTCGTACCGCACGCCCTCGGCGCGAGCGGTGTCCTTGACGAGTCGATCGAGAAGCCCTACCGCTCGCGTGACGTGGTGCTCGTCGGGCGCGCGCAGGTCGACGGACATGGTCACCTTGCCGGGGATGGCGTTCGGGATATTGGGGGCGACGTCGAGCCGGCCCACCGTGGCGACCATGTCGCCGCCGATCTTCCGGGGGATCTCGCGCACGCCGCGCACGATGTCCGCCGCGGCCACGAGGGCGTCCTTGCGCATGCGCATCGGGGTCGGGCCCGCGTGGTCCTGCACGCCGGTGAGCACGAGCTTGGACCAGGAGATGGCCACGATGCCCTCGACCACACCGACCGAGAGGTGCTGCTCCTCCAGGATGGGCCCCTGTTCGATGTGGAGCTCGAGGTACGCGCGGATGGGGCGGGGGATGCAGAGCTCGGGCCCGAGATAGCCGATGCGCTCGAGCTCGTCACCCAGCCGGAGCCCATCCCGGTCACGCGCGTTGTAGGCGTCTTCGAGGGCGATCTGGCCGGCCATGACGCCGGAGCCGATCATGGCGGGCTGGAAGCGCGCCCCTTCCTCGTTGGTGAAGATGGCCATGGCCACCGGGTGGCGCGTGGCTGTCTTGTTGTCGTTGAGGGTGCGGATGGCCTCGAGGGCGCAGAGGACGCCGAGCTGGCCGTCGTATTTGCCCCCCGTCGGCACAGAGTCGGCGTGCGAGCCCATCATGACGGGCGGCAAGCCCTCGCGGCCCGGCCGCTCAGGGCGAGCCGGGAGAGCCCGCCCGCAGGCGTCTCCCCGATGCGCCCCAGCGCCGCCATGCTCTCTTCGAGCCGCTTGCGGTTGATCTGCATCTGCATTGAGACCTCCTAGCCGGCTGCCGAAAGCCTGCGATTCTCGACGGCCATTTTCCAGCACGCAGGCCCGATGGGCAAGAGCCATATCCGCAGCACGGTGATAGACTGATCGCAGCGATGAGCGACACGCACCATCACCATCACGGCCTGTCTCCCTCGAGCATACGCTTTTGCCCGCTCTGCGGCGGCGCGCTCGCGCGGCAGCCCGTTCCGCCCGAGGGCAAGCACGAGATGGTCTGCGGCGGCTGCGCGTTCATCTTCTATCTCAACCACAAGGTGGTGGCCGGGACCATTCCAGAGCTGGAGGGCCGGGTACTCCTGACGCGGCGGAGCATCGAGCCCGCTCGGGGCAAGTGGACGTATCCGGGGGGCTTCGTCGACTGGGGCGAAGCCGTGGAAGCCGCCGCCGTGCGCGAGACACGGGAGGAGACGGGTCTCGAAGTGGACCTGGACGGCCTTCTCGGTGTCTATTCCTATCCGGGCACGCCCATCGTCATCGTCGTCTATCGGGCGCGCGTCATCGGCGGCGAAGTGCGCACCTGCTGGGAGAACGACTGCGTCGAGTGGGTGGCGCCCGGCGACATTCCGTGGGAGCAGCTGGCTTTCCCTTCCACCACCGAGGCTCTCCGCGCTTATCTGAACGGCAAGGACCCGCGGCCCTAGCGTTGCGCATGTCGGTGCGACATCAGCTGCTCGGGGTTTCGCTCGCCGGCCTCCTGCTCGTCACCGGGGTGAATGCGGCGATCGCCTGTGATTGCATGCGGCTCGATTTGCCGAGCCGGGTTCGGCTGAGCGATGTCGTGCTCGTCGGCGAGACGCTGACATTCATCCGGTTCTCCGAGGCGAGATTTCGAGTCATCGAGTCCTTCAAGGGTGAGCCGAACGCGGAGATCCGCGTGACGATATCGGGAAGTGATTGTGACTACTTCGTGCCCCCGGCGGAGCCACGGATCGGCCAGCGGTTCGTGATTTTCGGAACCCGCACGGGAGCGCGCGACACGATCACGGCCAGCCGCTGTCTCGGTTCTGGCCTAGTCTCCGACAGAGCGGCCGAGCTGCGACAGTTGAGAGACATCGCCCGCTGACGACGCGCTCCACGCTGTCTGGAATTCTTCAGGGTTCAGGGTTCTCCGTGAGATGAAAGAGATGCCGACAGTCCCTGCCGCCGAGAAGAGTTGAGCCGTGTGACGCGAGTTCAGGACCAGATCGCGGCGGGATCGAGCGCTAGGCGCCCGAGCGGCGGCAGGGCGGCCGGCTCGGTCGTCACGCGACCAGCGAGCGCGTAGGCCGCACCGGCAAGAGCGTACGCCTCCACCGATCGGCTATCCGGATCGGCGATCCAGTAGTACGGCACGCCGTACTCCGCGTACAACCGGACCTTTCGTTCGCGATCGAGGCTAGCCGTTGACGGAGAGAGTACCTCGACCACCAAGGTCGGCGCGCCTTCGATCCCACGCTCGCTGATGATCGACAGCCGGTCGGTGGCCACGTAGAGGATATCCGGTTGCACCACGGTCACGCTGCTCAGGATACAGTCTGTCGGCGCCACGAAGACCTTGCCGAGGCCGTGCGACCTCACGTGCTCATATAACTTCGAACCGAGCGAGATGACGGCTTCCTGATGGCGGGTGCCCGGCGCCGGCGTCACCGACAGCTCGCCCCGATGCAGCTCGTAGTGCCGCCCGTCGTCGGGAAGGGCCGCATAGTCGCCGTACGTCAGGACTGCTCGCGTCGGCATTGCTCGGTGCTCCATGTTTCCCGCGTCACGTTCGAGATGTTGACGGCGAGGGCCGGGTGCCGTCAATGTTCACCCGTAGATACGCTACACTACACCGAAGAGCCTACACGGAACCAGAAGCCGCCAATTTCTACCCGCGCGACGCGAGGGCGGCGGTGGCTTTGCCGGTGATGACCTTCTCGCCCTTCTGATTCTCGGCCCAGAGCTCCAGATCGACCAGATGGGGGCCGTCGCCTTCCTTCGGGGGACGCTTGGCGACCACGCGGCCGCGGCAGGTGATGACGTCGCCCAGGCGGACCAGCGCCGCGAAGCGCACGCCGATCTTTCGTACCGTGCCCACGCCGAGCCAGTCGGTCACTGACTGGGCCACGAAGCCCATGGACAGCATGCCGTGGGCGAAGACGTCACCCATGCCGGCCGCCTTGGCGAAGGCCGCGTCCTGGTGGATGGGGTTGAAGTCGCCCGAGGCGCCGGCATAGCGGGTGAGCTGGATCCGCTGCACGGGCGGCTTGACCAGCGCAGGCATCTCCGTGCCGATCTGGACATCCTCGGCGTAGACCTTCGCGTACTTCATTTATTCAGCCCTCGCCTCAGAACTTCGTTCTTCAGCTCGAACTACAGTCGCACCACCGTGATCTGCCGCGTCACGCACACGATGTCGTTGTCGCCGTCGGTGATGGTGGTCTCGCGCACCACGAAGGCCATGGGCCCGGACTTGCCCGTCTTCTCGTAGATGTCGGTGATGCGGCCCCGGCAGAGATAGGTGCGCCCGGGCAGGATGGGCTTGAAGTGCTCGAACTCCTGCTCGCCGTGCAGAATGCGCCCGATGTCGACGCCCAGATCATGGAGCAGCGTCTCCGTGCCCGCCCGGTCGCTGCGGAAGGTCACGGGAAAGGTGGGCGGCGCGATGATGTCGCCCCACGGTGACGCGCGGCCGACCTCGTCGTCGAGGTAGAAGGGCGACTCGTCGCCGATGGCGCGGGCGAACTCCTTGATCTTGCCGCGCTCGACGGTGACGGCATAGGGTGGATACTCCTTGCCCTTGACGCCGTGATCGATCTGGATCGGCATCATCCGCCTCGCTTGCTCATGGCTCGCGACAGGAACTTCTCCAGGCTCGGGACGACGAATCGCTCGTGCCGGCCTTCCGCGATCTTCTCCGTCTCGTCCCACACCGTGACCTCGAAGAGGCAGCGCTTGCCGTCGGTCTCGAGAAGGGTCGCCTTGGCCCGCACCTTCATGCCCACGGGCGTGGCGGCTAGGTGCTTCATCTCCACCACGGTGCCGACGGAGGCGAATCCCTCGGGCAGCTCGGGCTTCATCACGGCGTTGCAGGTCAGCTCCATGAGATTGATCACGAAGGGCGTGGCAAAGACCTGCACGCCCTTGTTGCCGAGAGCATCCGCGGTCAGCTCGGGGGTGACGACCTGCTCGAACTCGGCGGTGAGGCCGGGCGTGAGGGGCATGGCGGCTCCCTTCTACCCGACTCGCGCGCCCGCGTCAATCGCTCGGCCAGAGGAGGAGACGGAGGCCGAAGAAGACGAGCAGGCCTTCGAGGATGCGGAGAAAGGTCTTCTCGCTCATGCGGTCGACGAGGCGCCGGCCGAGCCAGGCTCCGCCGATCATCACCATGCCGATGTAGAGGCCGATCGTGATGAGCGGGCCCGTCAGGAGCTCGTTGCGTCTGAAGATGATGGCACGGGTGACATAGGTGCCCACCGTGCAGAGGGCGTCCGTCGACAGGTAACGTCCCTTGCGGAGCCCGTGGCTCAGGAAGAACGGCGTCATGATGGGGCCGACGGAGCCCACGAGGGCCGACAGGAAGCCGAAGAAAGCCCCGACGAGCGGGAAGTGACGGAGCCGCACGGCGACGCCGGCGCCCGCCAGCCCCCGCCGCAAAGGCACCGCCAGGATCATGAAGGCGCCCATCATGCGAGAGAGCCAGCGTCCCTCGATGTGCGTGTAGAGGGTGGCACCCACGATGGTCATGGGCACCGCCCCCAGCAGGAAGGCCGAGACCACGCGCCACTCGATCTCGTCCCGGCTGAACCAGACGCGCGCGCTGTTGCCCAGCAGCATGCATACGGTGAGGACGGGAACGGTGGACTTCACGCCGACGACCCAGGCGATGGCGGGGATCATGATGACGCCGGTGCCGAAGCCCGCCACCCCGCCGATCGTCGAGCCCACGATGGCGGCGAGGGCCAGGGTCACCCATCCGGTCGGATCGGGCATCGAGCCCCTGATCACCCCGCAGGTTCCCGCCGGCCCGCGGTTGCTCACCCAGACGCGGGATGCGTTCTGGATGAACGTCTCGCGCCACGAGCTGGTCCGGATCTTACAGGTCCGCGTCTCCTTGCTCAGCATGAACCAGCTGAACTCGCGGAGGGTCTGAGGCGACGGCTTGGCGCAGAAGGCCCGCATCCGCTGCATGGCCTGGCTCACGAAGGCCTTCTGGTTCTCGCCCACTCGGGGAGAGGCGGCCAGGTCTCGGTACTGGGCGGCGAAGTCCTTCTCGTTGCCGCACACCGCCTTCGTGGTCGCCTCGAACGGCTGCTGCTTGAGATTGTTCTCGAGCTCGGCGCGGGCGGCTTCCGGAGTCTTCACCCGTGACACCTTGACGTGAACGAATCCGCACGTCATCTGGCTGCCGTCGGCGCTCTTTTCGCACTCGACGGTGACGGCGGCGGCGTCTTTCGGGTCGATGGCCCTGAGCGTTCCCAGGGAGACCACCTGAGCGGTGGCCGGAATAGCGACGGTGAGAACAAGACCCGCGAGTGACACGAGCACCCAGAGTTGACGCATGAGCCGATCCCCTTTCGGATAGTCGACGTGCCAGCGATGAGCCGATGTGTGGAACGTAAACCGTCCCATCGTAGCATCTCCGAGCGCCGGATCAGCCGAACTCTCCGCGCATCGGCACTGGGGCAATTTGCGTCGCTAGATCAACTCAGCCCTCGCCTCGGCGGCCGAGCCGCTCAGCTCGAACTGCCACGTTGCGAGCGGGCCGGCAAGCCAAGCGCAACTTGCCCCAGTGCCAGTGCCCAAACTGATTCAGTGCCCGGCGTCGCGCAACGTATACTCGGGCGCATGCCCGTCCTTCTCGCCGCCGCCGGCTTTCTGCTCGTCGGGCTCGACGGCTCCCTCAATATCGCGTTCCCCGCCATGGCCGCCGCCTTCGACGTCGGGCCGACCACCATCCGGTGGGTCATCATCTGCTACGTCGGGACGTATTCGCTGACGGCCTTCGCGGCCGGCGTGCTCGCCGACCGGCTCGGGGCCGGGCGCGTCGTGCGCGCCGGTCTGTTCCTCTCGCTCCTTTGCTTTCTCGCCTTTGCCATCGTGCCCTCCTTCGCGGCGTTGCTCGTGGTCCGCGTCCTCCAGGGCGTGAGTGGGGGCCTCATCTACGGCGCGGCGCCTGCCCTGGTGACACTGGCTCTGCCGCCCTCACGCCACGGCTGGGGCCTGGGCTGGGCGAGCTTCGGTCTGGGCGTGGGTCTGGGCCTGAGCCCGCTCGTCGGAGGATTTCTCGTCGAGGCCTTCGGCTGGAAGGGCGTGTTTCTCTATCGTGTGCCCGTGGCGGCGGCCATCATCGCGCTCGCCGTGTGGATGCGCGAGCCCCGCCGCGGTTCAGCCGCGACGTGGCGAATGGTCGTCCCCGCGGATATCTTGCGCTGGCCCGTGATCCACGCGGGGGCCCTGGCCTTCCTCGCGAACTTCGCCCAGTTCTCCGTGTGGCTCCTCGCCCCGTTCTATCTCGTGACGGAGCGCGGGCTCTCGGCCGCAGTGGGAGGGCTGCTCTTCATGCTGACGCCGCTCGCCACCGCCGCGGCGGCGCCCCTGAGCGGACGCGCCACCGATCGCTGGGGGCGCCGCGGGCCCGTGATCCTGGGCCTGGCCGTCGAGGCGGCGGGACTCGTGATGGTCGCGCGCTGCGGCGCCGCCACGCCGCTGGCCCTGGTGGGCGCCGCGCTCGCTCTCGTCGGCCTCGGCCTGGGTGTCTTCCAGGTGCCGAACATCGCGCAGACCATGGCCGCGTTCCCCGCGCGCCAGCAGGGCACGGCCGGCGGTTTTGCCTTTCTCTCCCGCACCCTCGGTGTCGTGATCGGCGTGCAGAGCGCCGCGTGGCTATTCGGGGCCCGCGCCGCGGCCCTCGGTTTCTTGCCGGCCTTCCGCTTCACGTTCGACACCGCGGCCGTCGTGTGCGCCGTGGCGGCGCTCCTCGCCCTCCTGCCCGCCCGCGAGCGCGCGGCGCGTCGGGCCGGGCTCGAGGCCTGAGCCGCCCGCGGGGAGCGCGCGTGTGGAGGACCTTGCCCAAGTACGTGATCATCGGCAAGATGCGAGACATGACCCGCGCCTGCCCGGCTGCCTCCACCCGTGAGACGGGGCTCGACCGTCCCGTCATGGTGACCTGACATGGACATCGTCGATCCCGTCGGCTCCTCCGCCGCCACCTCGCGGAGCCTGGCCGCCCGCCCCGCCTCGCTCGAGGGCGTGACCATCGCGCTCCTCGACAATTCAAAGCCCAACGCGAAGGAACTGCTGGAGCGCCTCGGCGCGCTGCTCGCGGCTCAGGCGGGGGCGCGCGGGGTCCGCGTGTGGAGCAAGCCCGGCTCGTCCGTGAGCGCCACCGCGGCCGTCCTCGAGGAGATCGCGAGGAGCGCGCGCGTTGCGCTCACCGCATCGGCCGACTGAGGGTCGTGCACGTCGTGGAGTGTCCACGACGCAGCGGAGCTGGAGGCGAGGGGAGTGGCCTGTGTCGTGGTCGGCACCGATGAATTCCTTCCTCTGGCCCGCGCCCAGTCGGCGGCCCGCGGGCTGCCGGAGCTTCCCGTGGTCACGGTGCCGCATCCCATCGGCGGCATCGCGCCCAGTGTCGCCGCGGCCAAGGCGGAGCCGGTCGCGGCGAGCGTGTTGCGCGCGCTGACCTCCGCGCCGTCGGCCGCCTCGGCGGCGGGCGCAGCCACGGGTGGCATGCGGGGGGCGCCTTCCGATCTCGACGAGTTCCAGGGCTGGCTCATGGAACAGGGCTGGGGCGATGGACTGCCCGCGATCCCGCCCACGGCGGAGCGCGTGAAGCGGATGCTCGCGGGGACGCGGCGCGAGCCCGAGGAGATCGTGGCCGTGCTCGTGCCGAGGCTGGGGAGGGCGACCATCGAGGCCGTGGCGGCCAATGCCGTCATGGCGGGAGCGCTGCCCGAGCACATGCCGGTGATTCTCGCGGCCGTGGAGGCCCTGGCGGACCCGTCCTTCAACCTGCAGGCCGTGCAGACGACGACCCATCCCTGCTCGCCGCTTCTCATCGTCAATGGTCCCATCGCGCGGCGGCTCGGGATCAACGCCGCGGGCAACGCTCTCGGACAGGGTGCGCGGGCCAATGCCGTGATCGGCCGCGCGGTGCGGCTGACGCTGCAGAACATCGGAGGCGCTCGTCCCGGCAAGGAGGACCGGGCAACTCATGGCCACCCGGGCAAGTACAGCTATTGCGTCGCCGAGAACGAGGCGGCTTCGCCCTGGGAACCGCTCTCCGTCGAGCGCGGCTTCTCTCCCGCGGACAGCACGGTGACGGTCTGCGGATCGGAGGGGCCTCACAATATCAACGATCACGGGACGGCAACGCCGGAGGGCCTGGTGGCGACGGTGGCGGGCACCGCGGCCACGACGGGATCGAACAATATCTATCTGGGAGGCGAGCCGCTCATCGCCCTCGGGCCCGAGCACGCGGCGACGGTGGCCTCGAGGGGCTGGAAGAAGGACGACTTCCGGCGGGCCGTGTGGGACGCCGCAGCCGTGCCCCGGGGCCGCTTCACCTCCGAGAACCTCGCCCGCTTCGAGGCGATCTATCCCGAGGGCTTCGCGGACCGGACTTCCGCGGCGGTGTTACGGATCTCCCGCGACTGGCGGGACATCATGGTCATCGTGACGGGCGGCGCGGGCAAGCACTCGGCCTTCATCCCGACCTTCGGGGCCACTCGCTCGGTGACGCGAAAGATCACGGGCGGCTGAAAAAGGCCCATCTGCTTCGTTGTCGCCCTCGGCGGCACGCTCAACGTACAGAGAGTACGCCTCGCGTGCCGCCTTCGGGCGACGCCTCGTATCTGGACCTTTTTGAGCCGCCCGCGAGATTTGTCGTAGGGGCTAGCGAGCTGCGGCAGCTTCGAGCATGCGGACCTCGTGGGCGGTGACGGGGACGCCGATGCGCCGCGCCCGGAAGGCCTCGACGAGGCCCTGATAGATCTCAGCCTCGGCCGGCACCACGTCCACCACGCGCACCCAGGGCTCCACGGTGAGCTTGATCCCGCCCGCCTCCACCGCGCCGATGCCGAGGCTGGGAGTTGGGTCCTTGAGGACGCGGATGTTGGCGTCGACGATCTGCCGGCAGGCCTCGAGGGCCTGGTTGAGGTCGGCGTGATGGGGGACGTGGACGGCGAGATGCAGCTGCCGCATCGTCCCGAAGTTGTGCAGGATCTCGCCGACGATCTTCCGGTTGGGAATGATGACGCGCGAGTGGTCCGGGTGGACGAGGATGGTCGAGGACAGGGTGATCATGGACACGTCGCCCTTCTCCTCGTTTATCTCGATGTACTCGCCCACGCGGAAGGGCTTCGTGAAGATGATGGTCAGCCCCGCCATGAGGTTGCCGAGCACGCCCTGCATGGCGAAGCCCACGCCGAGACCGGCGACGCCGATACCCGCGACCAGCGGCGCGATGGAGAAGCCGAACTTGTCGAGGGCGACCACGCCGGCCATGACCACGATGAGGAGCTTGATGACGCGCACGAAGAGGTGCCGCATGGGCGGCTCCATCTGCTGCTTCTGGAAGCGCCGGTCGACGAGCCCGCCCAGCCATTTCGCGGCGATGAATCCCACCGCGAGAATGGCCAGCGCGCCCAGCACCTGAAAGCCGTAGCGAACGAGGAGGTCGAGGGTCAATTCCTTGACGTTCATGTTCATGCCTGTCTCCTTGTGGAGTGACGCCGCGGCCCCGGGGCCTGTCGGAGGAACGTACAGCAGACCATTGAAATTACCACGCGCGATTCGTGTTCCGCTCCGAGCGCGGGCTTTGCCGGCGCAACTTGTTTCGAGGGGAGGCTTCGAAAGGGAGGCAGAGCTCCCCTCCGAGTATTAGGGCGCGGCATAGAGCCGGTCGAAGTACTCGCGCACCATGCGGTCAGAGGAGAAGCGCTCGACGCCCATGGTGATGGACGCGCGCATCATTCGGGTCCAGCGGGACGTATCGGCCCAGGCCGGGAGCACCTCGCCCTCGAGCGTGTCGTAGAGCGCGTGCAGGTCCCACGCGTCCTGACCCGTCCCTTCCCGCGTGTCGCCAATGGCCCAGCCCGTGACACCGTGCTCGCAGCCCTCCGGCCACCAGCCGTCGAGGATGGAGAGGTTGAGGGAGCCGTTCATGGCCGCCTTCATGCCCGAGGTTCCGCTCGCCTCCATGGGCCGGCGGGGCGTGTTCAGCCACACGTCACAGCCGCGCTGGTCCGCGGGGTGCGCCTTGCCGGAGAAGACGAGCTGCAGGCGACGGTTCTTGAGCAGGGGAGCGAGCCGGGCGGGGTCCCGGAGCAGGAGATCCGGGCGCTTGTAGGTCGCCGCGCGCCGCGCGAAGCCGATGGTGAGCGCCTCGCGCTCGAACTTCACGCCAGTGCGCGCCTCGATCTCGGCGAGGAGCTCGCCCTTCACGGCGCGCCTCGCCTCGCGAAGCGCCTCGTCCCCGTGCTCCACGGCGGCGGCGATCCGCGGGTCCTGCCACGTCCCGCGATGGACGCCATTGGTGATGGCGAGGATCGGCGCGGCCTCGTCGACGTGGGCCCACATGGCCCGCGCCGTCTCGCCGTGAAGCTGGGCCACGGCATTGGCCCGGCAGGCGAGCCGCAGTCCCGCCACCGTCATGTTGAACGGATCGCCGCCGATCTCGCGCAGCTCGGCGGCCACGAGCTCGCACCCCGCGCCCAGGCGACGCAGGTCCTCGATGGCGTGCACCTCGTTGCCCGCGGGCACGGGCGTGTGCGTGGTGAAGACGATCTTCTCGCGCACCTCCCGCCACGCCGTGGGGAAGTCGAAATCGGCCTCCATGCGGTCGGCGATCAGCTCGACGCCGGCGAAGACCGCGTGCCCCTCGTTGAAATGGTAGAGGTCGACGGGCAGGTGAAGCGAGCGCAGGGCGCGCACCCCGCCGATGCCCAGGAGCATCTCCTGGGCGATCCGGCAGTCGGGCGCGGGGTCGTAGAGGCGGCGGGTGATCCAGCGGTCGCGCTCGTCGATGGGCTCGAGGAGGAAGAGGGGCGCGATGGCGTAGCGGGCCACGCGCCACACGCGACACTCGACCTCGCGCGCGGCCACCCGCACCCGCACGCGCGCGCCCGTGTCGGCGAGCGTGTCCGTGGGGTAATCGCGCCAGAGGTCGTACGGGTAGCCGTCGGGGCCGATGCGCTGCACGGTGTAGCCCTGCGCCCAGCGCAGCCCCACGCCCACCACGGGGAGGCCGAGGTCGCCCGCGGACTTCATGAAGTCGCCGGCCAGCACGCCCAGGCCCCCGGCATAGGACGGGAACTCCTCGTGAAGCCCGACCTCCATCGAGAAGTAGGCGACGAGCGGAGGAGCGGGGGCGGTCATTCGACGAAAGCATACGGCAAGATCCGCGGCTCCGCGAGGCCTCGGCGGCCCGCGAAGCGGGCCGGAGGAGGCGAGCGGGCTGGAGTATAATCGCGCGCATGACAATCCAGATCGAGTCCAAGCGCTATCCGGTCGAGGATCTGGCCCACGCCATCGAGTTCTGCTACCAGCAGGGGTGGACGGACGGGCTGCCGGTGGTGCCGCCGACCGAGCGGGCCGTCCAGGCCATGCTGGAGGCGGCCGGGCTCGAGCCGCGGCACCAGGTCGCCTTCATCACCAATCGCCAGGTGGCCGTGACGGCCGAGAAGATCGCCATCAATGCCGTCATGGCCGGGTGCCTGCCGGAGTACATGCCGGTGGTGGTGGCCGCCATCGAGGGCATCGCCGACCCTAAGTGGGGCTACCACGGCCCCGCCACCTCGACGGG
>WNGJ01033776.1_pt1 | contig 12941 bp, 15 predicted proteins | sample 5400611 | NCBI WGS metagenome assembly WNGJ01 (sample SAMN13153375, study PRJNA577476) | soil metagenome | isolation source: 40 cm soil or saprolite under Garry oak tree replicate 1 | place: USA:California | collected 2016-06-15
TGAGAGGAATGACACCAAGCTCTAGCAAAGCAGTTATGGGGCGAAGAAAACAAGCGCCCACGCTATCGCCGCTTAGTGTCATGAAACTCATCGGCCGTACCGGAACGAAGGCGCGCTGACGGAGCAGCAGGGCGACGCCGATAATCCTCGTTAGTTGATCAAGGTTTAGCTCGATCTCTGATGCGGTTCTGAGTTGAGACGCGCCCTTGAAACCACGCATCAGAAGGTCCTCCGTGGCGAAGGGGTGAGCATAAGAACCCCCGCCGTGCAAGAGGATCAACGGTCTCTGATACAGGGCTATTTCGCCGGCGACCCGGTGAATCAGGTCAAGCCTTGGAGTGCAAACCCGCGACTTGTCTGTGATGGCTGACCCTCCGAGCTTGACCACTACGGGGACTTGCATTGATCCAGTTGGGATCTGCTTCGGCATTTAGCCGCTTCGGGATGACCACTATCCCGATGTGCAGGTAACACGCACCTTATGATAATCAGGGCCGACGGTCTCAACTGGCAGTCACAATTGACAGCCAGATTCGATTCCGAAGATGGGCACCTCGATTTCATCGAGAACAAGATAGTCCACTCTTTAGAAGAAAGGCCAGGCAGCTCTATTGGAGAAATAGCAAAAGAGCTCAGGGTCAACAGATCCACTGCCTCAAAATATCTCCACGTTTTGAGAGCCAAGAGAAAGGTCGACTTTCGACAGGTCGGACCAGTAAAACTATGGTCACTGGAGGGAACCAGGTAATGGAGACTCGCAGAACCGCATTTCCCACGCTCCAACAAGGGGATGACCGAGTTCAGACTGGAATCCCAAGCCTCGACAAGCTAATCGAAGGTGGACTGGTACGGGGAGACACGACCATCGTGGCCGGCCAGCCGGGAACAGGGAAGACGACCCTAGGCCTCCAGTTCTTGGTTCATGGAGCTGTCAAGTGTGGCGAGAATGGAGTCTACGCTTCGGTGATCGAAAGCGGCGAGAAGCTGAAACGGAATGCTCGCCGGTTCGGGTGGGATCTCGACGTGTTAGAGAAGGAGGGTAGACTGCAACTGGTCTCGCTCCAGTCAACTATGAAAGCAGGCGTAAGCACTGCGCTAGAGACTGTGCTTGAGGCCCTTCACACTGTCAAAGCCAGAAGATTGGTCTTTGACTCTCTCTCTGCGCATAGTCCTCGAATCAAGCTTCGACAACTCGAGAGTTCGTCGTCGAATCTACATACCCAAGATGAGGGGAACAGAGAATCGGCTTGAAGGATACGACTACTATATAACTAGAGAAGGGTTCGCTTTGGCACCAACCCCGATCCCACCCGACAAGATACGATAACCGATGCTCGACAACAACCTAGGTGCTTCCCCTGGAGACCCGGAATAGCGAACGCGTCGAGAGACCCTCAAAAGCCGAGCTGATAGAGAAGCTAATAGGGTCGGAAACCAAAGCAGAACTCTTGATGTTTTTCCACGAAAATCCTGAGTCGACAGACACCGTAGAGGAGATCGCCAAGAGGATCCACAGAAGCTCCAAAGAAATAGAACACGACTTGGCAGATCTGGTCGACCTTGGACTAATACACGAAGTCAGAATACTCTCCTATAACAAGGCGAGAGATCAGGAACTCCAGCGAGAAATCTCGAAGAGACTTACCTCGCCCTCGCCCCTAGACGAAGCAGAGAAATCCGCGTCAAAGGAAAAGACTGGAGTTGGAATAATAGACGAACTTCTCCCAGAGGGGTATCCCTCATCTTCAGTCGTACTGGTCATGGGCGATCCAGCAACTGGCAAGACGACACTTCTGGTACAACTCGTAGCTGAAGCGCTAAGGGGCGGCAAGAACATCGTCTATGCGAGCTTGGACGATTTTCCCGACAGTGTAAGAGGCTCAATGAGGGCGATGGGGGTGGACCCGGCAGGATATCAGACAGAAGGCCGAAAAAAACTCAGTTTCATAGACTGCTACTCGTTTCTGGTAGGCGTCAAGAGCAAAGAACAGTATAGCGAAGATCCCCAACGCCTCTCAGACCTAAGCATTGTCGTCTCTAAAGCACTCTCGGAGACCAGCGACCCCAGCAACACGCTACTAGCGATGGACTCAATGACCACTCTATTACAGAGGAGCGGAGTACGACCATCCTTCGATTTCCTCCATACGCTCGTGGCAAAGATTCGAAGCTGCAAGGCAAGCTGCGTAACGTCTCTATCTCGAAAAGCGTTTCACCCCGCGATAATAGCTGCAATCCAAGACAAAGTTGATGGGGTGATCGAGATGAAAGCTGAAGACACGAAGGATGGGCTGGCTCGATACATACGAGTCTCCAAAATGAGAGGTGCCCGTCACGTGACAGCCTGGACCCCCTACAGCCGGGATCCTAGTTTAGGTTTGATCATCCCGTCAAGAAATGCAGTATTGTAGGAAGACAGGGGTCTCCGGACGGGAAACGTGCCGTATTCAGACGCTCACGAGTGCATATGCCAGCTATTAGCTTATGATTAGTAATCGTCTAACGGGAGGGTCTAGAGAACGCTCTCTCGCGGAAACACTTCGATTCCTGTGTCGGTAATTCTGTATGGTCTAGGCTGGTTGTCAACCGAAGTTTTACGCATCTTTTCTATCTGAATTACCCGTAGAAGTGATTTCCCCACTTGTAGCTGTTGTAGCAGGATCACTCCGTGGGCCAGGTACTCTTCATAGTCTAGGTTTCGTTCGAAGCCCGGACGCCTCAACTCGGTCGTGATGAGGCATGTAGCTCCAGTGTCCGCAAGTGCTTCCATCAACTCGACCAGCGCGTTCCTCTGCGCGACCATCCCATCATATTGGAAAACCAGTGTGGTAACTGGGTCCACAACAATTCTTTTGGCACCAATTTCCTTGACGCTTGTCTTTATCATCTCTATCAGAGTGGCCATCGAGAACTCTTTCCGGCCCACTGTGAGCTTTCCAACCTTTATCTCGGCAGGAAGGTATCGTATTGGAGAAGCCTCTAGAAAAATCAGTTTCTTGTTACTCTCAAGTTCTCGGAAGTCCCATCCGAAGTCGAGCATTTCTTCGAACACGTGCTGCTTGTTCTCGTCGAGGCTGACGTAGATTCCTGGCTCCTCGTAGTCTAGGATCCCGTTCACGAGGAATTGTAAAGACAAGATTGTCTTTCCTGTGCCGGGGCCGCCAGAGAGGAGAATGGTCCTGTTCTTCGGCAGTCCCCCTGTAAGAAGCTTGTCCAGTCCAGGAATGCCTGTAGGTATCCTAGCGTTTGCTGACGAGTCAGCAGGGGCAGCGGCCATGAACCTTCGCAATGGGCCAGCGATGGCCCGATACCATATTCGTTCTGATACGCTGACCATCCTGAAGTGGATACATCGAACGAATATCCGTGAAGGAGCTCGATTCGTCCAACTCCGCGGAGTAGCCAAGGCCGGGGCCAGGCGTCTTGAAGAGTGACATCGAAGGATAGAATGGCTCTGTATCAGGACCCTTCAGTTCAGCTACTGATAAGTAAGTTCGTGAGGGGAGAAATAGTCGAACTCACTCCGGGCTTTGATCTCGACCACACGGTGAGATACCCAGAGGTCGAAGAGGTTGTCGACCAAGATCCAAATGCTGCTAAACAACTCGTCCAGAAGCTGTGGGACGCCGGAATCTTTAAGAGAAAATTTCACGAGAAGGAGCTCGTCTGTCCCTCCTGCCTATCCCCCAACGTCAGCAATGATTATGTCTGTCCAAACTGCAATTCAATAGACATAGAGCGCAAGACTCTCCTTGAGCACACGGCTTGCGGAAACATTGACAGCGTCGACAACTTTCTTGTCGAAGGCAGTCTTCTCTGCCCAAAGTGCAACAAAGAGCTCGTCGAAGCAGATGTTGACTATCAGAAACTTGGTGCCTGGTTTCAGTGCGCGCAGTGCGGAAAACGATCCGACATGCCCAGCCCCATACATCGCTGCAGAAACTGTGGTCACATATTCACAATTAGAGACACCGGATTCGTCAATGTCTATGCGTACAGAGTGAGTTCTGAAGCGGAAGAAGAGTTCAAGCGGAGCTACCTTCTCATGAAGCCCATAGGCGTGGTCCTCGAAGACTTTCAGTTCAAAGTCGATATGCCCGGTCAGATAGCAGGCCGCTCGGGCGCTCTCCACCGGTTCGATGCAGTGGCGACAAAAGGCTTATCGGAGGTCGTCGTGCTGGACGTTATCGCTAGTGACAAGGAGATTGACGAGGTCCCTGTCGCCTCGATGTACGCGAAGATCTTCGACGTGAGTCCCTCACAGTCGATTCTAGTCGCAATTCCCGGACTCAAAGACAAAGCGAAAAGGCTAGCCGCCCTCTACAGAATATCAATTGTCGAAGCCGAAAACTCCCAGCGAGCAGCCGACCAGATCAAAGACAAGTTCGGCTGGGCTGGATTGTCTGGCACCGACGAGTCTTTCGGCGATTTGCAGCTGTAACCAGAGAAAGCATCTCAGAGTTCCATCATTCCCATCCCAGCGGTCAACTTTGCGCATACAAAGTTGAATCTTACGTGCCACTAAGAGTCCGTCCTGTCAAACTGAGAGACAGTCTCTATCTGCTAATTCCAGTCGACATTGCACGACTTCTAGGAGTCGCCTCCTCATCGGATTTTCAGTTGAGCCTCAACGAGAACCAAGAGTCCGTCAGACTGGTCTACGAGCTCAAGAAGGAAGAAGCCCAGCGAAGCGACGACAAGAAAGGCTGACTTTGGTCGAGGCGACTTTCTTGAGCTACATTCCCGACCTTCTCGCGCTGATGGCTTCCTGTCTCGCGCTCTACTTCATCGTCCGCACGAAGAAAACATACTTTTTGGATTCTGGATTCTTCATGGGAGTCGCGACGGTCGGATTCACAGTCTATCTGGCAGAGACGACTGTCTCGGACATCATCGGCAGACCGGTCTCAGCTCTCGCGGATACATTACTGACTTCAATTATGGCTATCTCAATAGGCATAGCCTCGTACCTCTTGAAGAACAGTGACCAGAAAACTCCTGGCGGAATCTCGGAACTGAAGAGATTCATCTCCCGACCTCCTCTGCAATTTCTCGCCTATGCGATCGCAGTTTGTGCCTGGACCACTGCAGCGCTGATCTCGCAACCCTGGACTCTGAATCAGACAACCGCAGGAGGAACGATCTTCTATTACACATATCAACTCTGGTTCGTAGCAACTAGTGCTCTCCTCCTAGTCTCGTACATCGGCCTCCCAGTAGTCTCATTCTACCGCCAATCACGAATGGTGCGCGAGAAGACCGCATCTCTATCCATCAAGATCATCAGCATGTGTTGGGCGACCTTCGGAGTGTCTCTATTCTTCCAGATTGCTGCAGGCGGATTCCTACTTCCAGAGTCTCAGAGCATCGGCTTTGTTGCAGATAGTCTTCTCTTCGTCCTTATTGCCTTCGCGCTTCGAGAACCAACTATTCTGGCAAGGATCATCACCTCCGGCGAAATAGTAAGCCAGGTCGTCAGTTCACATTCCGAAGTAGATGCCATAGTCCTGTACAACACGGAATCGGACCGAAGGAAGCTCGTTGAGACCTTCGTAATGGATGGACTATCGACGGGACAGGATGTTGTATGCCGTGTAACAAAGTCGGAGGTACCGTTCTACCGTGCAGTCCTGAAGAGTTCGGACTTGCCGGACGCGTCTGCCAGCAGGCGGCGCGTGACTATCCTACCCATCGAATTCGCACCGGCGCTTTCGTCGAACGTCTATGACCAGAGCGATCTGTCGAGAAATCGTAGAGAGCTGGTCGACCTCGACGATCTAAGCCTGGAACGAACCCAAGAGATCATTGGGAACCCCAGATCCAGAGTCATAGACCTGGCTCGTCAACAGGATACCTTCTCGAATCTTCTCGGCCTAAAACACCATGGCATCTTGGGGACTAGACTGTTACTAGAGTACGAGCCAACGAGCAACTATGAGGAGGTTGTTCAAAAGTTCGTTAAGGAGTTTCAGGCAAATGTCGAATCTGTGGCGATATTCACAAACGCGGGAAGCCCAGTATATCGCGAGTTCAGTGAGCAGAGGAATATCAGGCTCTTCAGCTTCAGTACAAAAACATCTACTCCCTCAAGAATCTCAAACGAACAAGTGCTCCTTCCAGAAAGGGACACGTCGCTACTACTGGACGCGGTTGACAAGCTGCTGCAAGCGCATACGGGACGGCGAATCGGGATAGTCTTTGAAGTATTCACTTCTCTCATAATCTCACTCGGATTTGAGAAAGCCTACGGGGTAATCTCATCAGTTGTGGAAATGGCCGAGTCTGAGCTGGCAACAATTCTGGTGCTTGTCAACTCTGAAGCGTTAGAGACGAGGACTCTCAGCGGAATCCGAGGCCTCTTTCAGTCGCAGCTATTCTTCAATTCCAGCGGACTCAAAGCTGTCAGACTCGCAGGGGAAGAATACGGGAAAGGAACACGCGCAACTGAATCGTTTTCAGGAGTTCAGGAGCCACCAAGGGGAATTGAGACTTGAGCGGGCGATCCCTATCCTTCCCTCAGATTCTCTTGGAGTCGATCGACGAGGGACTCTCAGTACTGGGCAATGAGCCCCGAGAAGCAGTGTACCAGTTCCTAAGGACAATATGCTCTCTCCCTCGCGAGGATATTCCAGATCATGTTCCAGAATTTGCGGCTGGGCTCAAGAGAGCATTGGGAGGAGCCTCCAAGGTGATCGAACGTCTGATCCTGAGAAGACTCTTCGAAAAGACCGGTTCAAGCTTCAGAGATGTGCCCGATACGGACTTCAACGAATATGTACTAGATGCGAAGCGGAGATTCGAGATAGTCTCGCACCGACACGAGGACCCAGCTGAAGGTGCTCGGTCAAAGAAGGGGCAGGTCTCCAGTTAGACCATCCAGCACGTGAGATGGCGCTGGACCCACGCCCAGGCAGGTAATTGTACCGGGTTGCACCTGAGTTAGTCCCCTATCCTTAACTATGCAAAAGGGAAGGTGCTTCGACTTCGCATCGAACTCAAGTCTCAAGATTGAGTCCAGGTCGGACACCTTGAGCGCGATCTTGGCTTGACCTTCTTCTATCCAATGCTTCCACCACTCTGGAAACCTCAAACGCGCTTCTTCGGCCGCACTCACAGCTGCGTGAGCGCACTGGACAGCGATCTTGCCTCGTCCCATTTTCAGGTCCAACCTGACTATCAGCCCCTGCTTGTATTCGAATCCGTCAGACATGTTATCGATGCCCGGACGTGTCAGGGTATTTAACGAGCCTGCGATAGATCGATTCACAGAGCCTTGGTGCAAGTCGTCTCAGCGCGGATATCCGCCATTGTGCATGCCACGGAAGATTCCGAGAAAGTCATCTACGCTATGAGGCAAGCTTGCTCCCGAGAGCTGTTCCAGTCTGAACCAGACAGAAGGGCGCTCAAAGGCCATTATGGAAACGAAATTTCAACTGTGACGTTGAGCATGCGAGGTCATCCTGCAAGATTGTTCTTTAACCATCTCTGGAGGATGCTCCCCAGTGGTGATCGCGAAACACTGCTAAATGATTTGGACACTCGCCTAGACGAAGAGGGTCGCCTACACCTTCGTCTAGGCAAAGAGCAGTGTTTTCGTGGAGCTCTGAGATTAAAGGACCAGGATCCGATAAAGATCCTAGTCTCGTTTCGAAAGTCGTGAATCATAACGGATCGCCCTCGGACGCCAAGGTCCGCTAGGAGTAGATGATATTAGAGTCCAGCTGGAATCCTGATCGGGGGATGAGGAAGCCAGTCCCAGCATGACCGGATAGGGATGATATTCTCTGCGACGGGCCGACCCCAGGTACTGAGATTTCAAAGAAAGAGCACGGGAAAGGTTTTAGTACGCACCGCAGGCTCGCTTCTCAGAAATCTGTCTAGGTGCAAGAATTGTCAATGTTTGCGGTCCCCGGTGCTTATGACCGGGCCATCACGGTTTTCTCCCCCGACGGGAGACTCTTTCAAGTAGAATACGCAAGTGAGACTGTAAAACGCGGGGCTACAGTTCTCGGAATCGCCTCTCCAGAGGGCGTCGTTCTCGCGGCCGAAGAGAGGGCTGGATCCAAGCTACAAGATCTATCATTCATGTGGAAGATATTCCAGATCGACGAACATGTAGGGACAGCTGTCGCAGGACTGAGCTGCGATGCCCACATTCTCGTAGACCAGGCCAGAATCTACGCTCAGAGTAACAAATTGATGTACGACGAGCCCATCGACATAGAGATACTGACACGCCGAATCGGCGAGATCAAACAGCTCTACACACAACACGCGGGGGTGAGACCTTTCGGAATATCAATGCTCTTTGGCGGCGTAGACAAAAAGGGTAGCAGGCTGTTCTGGACCGACCCCAGCGGTGCTTTCTTCGCCTACAGGGCGTGGGCCATAGGCGCTGGGGGAGACGCTGCCAACGAGATTCTAGAAGCGGAATACCGAGACAATCTAACCATGGACGAAGCATTACTGCTGGGAATGAAGTGTATGACGAAGGTCTTAGAGGGTAAAGCGGAGCCACAGAAGATTAGAGTGGCCATAATTCCACGTGAGACCGGAAAATTCCAGAAGCTTCCCGTGGAAGAAGTAGACAAGTACCTCAGAAGGATGGACGCAGGGAAAAAGGCCCCGGCTGCCAAATGAGTGACAAGTACACAACCGCCAGGTTAGCCAAAGGACAAGATCATTTCGAGATACTCGTCAAGCCTCAAGAAGCTTTAGACTACAAGCTGGGAAAGCAGGTGCCGATAAGCCAAGTCCTACTCATCGAAGAAGTCTACTCGGACTCTAGCAAGGGAACACGCGCCTCAGAGGAGAAGCTTCAGAAATACTTCGGCACGACAGACCCGGCGAGAGTTGCGGAAGAGGTTATGAAGAGTGGCGAGCTTCAGCTCACCACAGAGCAACGCCGTCAGCTCGTCGAGGATAAAAGGCGACAGATTATCTCGATCATCTCCCGGAACGCAATCGATCCTCGGACTGGGACTCCGCACCCTCCGCTCAGAATTGAACAGGCGATGGGGCAGATTCGTCTCTCGATTGATCCCTACAAGAGCGCCGAGGAGCAGTCTAAGATGGTCATAGAAGAACTTAGACCGATTCTGCCCTTGAAGATCGAGCAGATGCGGATCGCTGTAAAGGTCTTTCCGGAACACGCCGCCAGAGCGTATAACGCTTTCAAAAGCTTCGGAAACGTGAGCCGCGAAGAATGGCAGTCCGACGGATCACTGGTGGCTGTGGTAGAGATGCCGGCGGGCATGTACGGCTCATTCATCGAAAAGGTTGGAAAATTGACACAGGGAACCATACAGTCGAAGGTATTGACGTAGAAGGATATGGACATGGTACTAGTCGCTGAACCGAAACAGGTAGTGGCTCCGGGCGAGGTTCTCGCTGAAGGCGACCACCTGCTCGGGGACAACGCGTACCGCATCGGGACAAAGATATTCTCTGCGTGCGTGGGTATTCTAGAGGTAGATGGGAACAGGGTCTTTGTTGTGCCTTTGAAGGGTGGATACTTCCCCAGAGTAGGCGATCTGGTTGCTGGGAGAATCGTTGATATTGGATTGTCTGGATGGTTGGTTGACATCCGAGCTCCATACGAGGCTATGCTGCCTGCCTCAGAGACGCCAGGCCCTAGAGGTCCAAGGAGACGAGACCTCTCCACGAGTTACGAGGTGGGAGACATGGTGTTAGCTGAGATACTGGCGTTCGATCGGACGAGGGACCCCTTGCTTACAGTAAAGGGCCCGGGACTCGGGAAGGTGGCTTCTGGAAGGGTTGTAGAGATAAGTGCCGCGAAGATTCCGCGTCTAATTGGGAGAAAAGGGTCGATGATCAGCATGCTGAAGAAGGAGACGGATTGCCAGATAACCGTGGGCCAGAATGGCGTCGTTATGGTCTGGGGCAAGTCTCCGGAGAGCGAGAGGGTCGCGGTAGAAGCCATATACATGGTCGAACGTGAAGCTCACACAAGAGGACTGACAGATCGTATCCGAGAAATGATATCAAGATCGAGAGTAGTTGAACAAGTTGCCGGAACCCAAACAGCCTGAAAAACTGATAGACGATAAGGGACTGCGGATAGACGGCCGCCGCCTGGACGAACTGCGACCAATCAAACTAGAAGTAGGACTGCTCGATAAGGCAGACGGATCCGCCTACATCGAACAGGGAAAAAACAAGATCCTCGTAGCAGTCTACGGTCCGAGAGAAGCTCATCCAAAACACATAGCCATGCCTGAGAGGGCCGTGATCCGGTGCAGATACCATATGGCCCCCTTCTCAGTTGACGAGCGAAAGAATCCCGCACCGTCCCGTCGCGAGATGGAGCTGTCAAAGGTGATTAGGGAGTCGCTCGAACCTGTCGTGCTCACCGACCTCTATCCGAGGACCACGATAGACCTCTTCATTGAAGTGTTGCAGTCCGACGGTGGGTCTCGTTGCGCGGGTATTACGGCCGCCTCGCTGGCACTGGCTGATGCGGGGATACCGATGAAGGAGATGGTTGCCGCCTGCGCGGTCGGCAAGATCGAGGGCAAGCTGGCACTGGACCTTTCCGATGCGGAGGACAAGTATGGAGAGGCGGACATACCCGTCGCCCTCGTCCCCAACGCTGGTCTCGTCACCCTCCTCCAGATGGACGGGCATCTGACGCTGTCAGAGTTTGAACAAGGCTTTACGATGGCCCTGGAGGCGTGCAAGACACTCCACGCCATGCAGCGAGAAGTGCTCAAGAAAAAGTACGCGACGATAAAAGAGGCTGCCGAGGAGAGAGAGGAAGCGGAGGTAGTAGCATAGTTGTCCGCAACCCCACAACTCCCTCCTGTAGCAAAGCTCGAACAGAAAACGGTCATTGACCTGGTCGCCAAAGGGAAGAGAATCGACGAGCGGGGGCCTGAGAGTTACCGACCGATCCAAATACAAGTAGGTCTCATAGAGAAGGCTAACGGTTCCGCACAGGTCCATCTCGGCAAGTCAAAGGTCCTGGCCGGGATCAAGGTCCAGACAGGCACACCGTTTCCGGACACTCCGGACGAAGGAGTTCTTACGGTCAACGCCGAACTCGTCCCCCTAGCATCCCCATCCTTCGAAGCAGGCCCTCCAAGCGAAGCCGCCATCGAACTCTCTAGAGTCGTGGACAGAGGCATCAGAGAATCCAAGGCTCTCGACATGAAATCACTCGTACTTCAAAAGGGTAAGACAGTTCAGGTCGTCTATGTCGACATCTATGTTCTCGACCATGATGGCAACCTCATAGACGCAGCTTCCATGGCAGCGCTCGCGGCACTCGTAAACTCGAAGGTTTCCAAGATGGAGGTCAAAGGCGACGAGGTAATCAATAAAGGCGGGCATCACCAACTACCGCTTAACAACTACCCAGTCGCCGTCACATTCGCCAAGGTCGACCGGACAATAATAGTCGATCCAAGTCTGGAAGAAGAACAAGTGATGAACGCAAGACTAACGGTGACAATAGACAAGAACGGGGATATCTGCGCCATGCAGAAGGGCGGACTCTACGGATTTACCCCAGACGAAGTACGGAAGGCTGTCCATATGGCCGTTGGCAAAGCGGCCGAGAACCGGGCCAGGATAATGGCCGCGGCGAAGGGCTGATGCCCCGAAAGATAGGACTCGCCGGGGGATTCGGTGCACGATATGGCACCGTTGCCCGACGCCAGTACGTGGAGATCGTAACCGGCCTCAGATCTAAACATGAGTGCCCAAGATGCAAGTTTCAGACGGTCAAACGATGGAGCGTTGGAGTCTGGCACTGCAAAAAGTGCGGCTTCAAGTTCGCCGGAGGCGCCTACTCTCCCACAACAAAGCTCGGTGAGATAGCAGCTCGAGCAACGAGAGGAATGATGAGCCCATCCACACTCTCCACAGAGCTTGACAGTCTGAGGGCTGGCGCAAGAGTCGCGCCCCAGATGATCGCACCGGCCAGGAAGCCAAGAGTTCGAAGAAAGAAACCCGCTGCCGAGGTTGTGGAAAAGGTTGAAGAAAAGATTGAGGAAGAGACACCTGGAGAGGAAGAAGCTCCAGCCGACAACTAGAAAGGACAACCCCCGAGCCGAAATCACAATAGAGATCGATTTACCCTCGTCCAGAATCGCCAATACGATCTATGCTTCTCTCCTTCCTGAGACACGACAGCCACCAGGGTTTAGATCCCGAACGACCGTGAGACACGACGGTAGAGTCCTGCGCTTGAATATTAAAGCAGAGGATATCGTCGCTTTGAGAGCCGCCTCCAACACATTTCTAAGATTCGTCTCGGTTGCGATCAAGACTCTCAACGTCGTCGCACCCTTTTATAGGGCAGGCGAGCCGGACCCGCTCCTAGGACAACTGGGAAAATAGTTTGACTGAAGAAGTTGAGCTTCCTCCACAATTACAGGAGCAGCTGGCAAGACTCCAACAGCTTCAGCAGACGCTCCAAGCGGTCATGACGCAGAAGCAACAGCTTGAGATCGAGGCATCAGAGACCGATAAGGCGGTCGCTGAACTCGACAAGGTGACAGATCAGACCCCAGTCTACAAGAGCGTGGGAAGCCTCCTCGTAAAATCTGATCGGCAGACGTTACTCGCGGAGCTGAAGGAGAGGAAGGAACTCTTGGGGACTAGGGTAACTGTGCTAGGAAGACAAGAGGAGCGGACGAAGGAGAGGATCAAGGAGCTTCAGGGGAAGTTGCAGGAGAAACTCAGACCGACGAGCTCAGCAAATTAAGAGAGTCTCATGTGACCATAGCAAGCGAGCAAGTCAACTGGAACGCTCAGCTCCGGTCTCTATTGTCTCGCGTAAAAGAGTCTGAATCAGTGGCCCTCTTTTGCCATCAGAACGCTGATCCGGACGCGACATGCTCAGCCTTCGCGCTCCAGAGCCTCATCCAGAAGCTCGCGCCCGCAACCTTGACGAAGATAGTCTGTCCCGAGGGAGT
>WNGJ01005868.1_pt1 | contig 12940 bp, 16 predicted proteins | sample 5400611 | NCBI WGS metagenome assembly WNGJ01 (sample SAMN13153375, study PRJNA577476) | soil metagenome | isolation source: 40 cm soil or saprolite under Garry oak tree replicate 1 | place: USA:California | collected 2016-06-15
TAAATAAGCGCGCATCTTCAATGAGTTAACGCGCATTACGACGCAAGGTGAGGTCCCGTTTTGCGGAGTGCGGAAGGAGGTCGCGGGCGGGAAATGGCTCTTTCACGGGAGAAGCCGCAGAAGTCAAGCAGGGTCGCACAATACCGCGTCGTTGGCCGCGAAAGCGGGACCCATAGGCCGCGGCCGATCAAACGAGCGATTGCGTGGCCGCCCTCTGCAAATAATCAACGCTGGCGGTTATGGAATCCTGCTTTCGCGGGGACGACCCGCGCGTCGTCACTTCTCCGCCAGTGGATGCAGGTCGCGCACCAGGCTCTTCAGGCGCTCTTCGACCACATGGGTGTAGATCTGCGTGGTCGAAATATCGGTGTGGCCAAGCAAGGTCTGGACGATGCGCAGGTCGGCGCCGTTGTGCAAAAGGTGGCTTGCGAAGGCATGACGCAGCACATGCGGCGAGACCAGCCGCGGCGCCAGACCGGCGGCGGCGGCGAGTTCCTTCAGGTCGCGCGCGAAATGCTGCCGCGTCAGATGCCCGCTTTCGCCGAACGAGGGAAACAACCATTTCGAGCTTGCGGCGTTGTTCTTCTTTTCGTGCTTGAGCGCCTCGATCGCGGCGAGATAATCGGCCATTGCCTGCCGCGACGCCTCGTTCAACGGCACCAGCCGTTCCTTGTTGCCCTTGCCGCGTACCACGATCATGCGGGCGTCGCGCCGTGATGCCGTGATCGGCAGCGATACCAGTTCCGACACCCGCAGGCCGGTGGCGTAAAGCACCTCGAGCAGGCAATATAGCCGTATCGCGCGAAGCCGCTGCGACGCAGAGGTTGCCGGAATCTCGGCCAGCGCCTTGGCGCGGCCCAGCAGGCGATCGACATCGGCGATCGACAGCACCTTGGGCAGGCCGCGGCCGCGCTTCGGGCCGGACAGGATCGCGGCCGGATCGTCGCTGCGAATCCGCTCGCTGAGCAGGAAGCGGAACAAATGCCGCATCGCCGACAGCCGGCGCGCCACGCTCGACGACTTGAAGCCGCGGGTGTCGAGATCGGCGAGATAGTTCCGCAGCGCCTGGGTTTCGGCGCCGGCAAAGCCGGTGCCGGCGCGGGCGAGAAATTCCGAACAATCCTCAAGATCGCGGCGATAGGCATCGAGCGTGTTGTGGCCTGCGCCCTGTTCCGCCGCGAGCATGTCGAGGAACAGGTTGATCAATCTGGCGTCGGACGTCTTGCTGGAACGCATCCCCTGGTGTCCCCCTTCCGAAGTTCGTCTGTACCGCATGGGTCGCGAGATCGAGCTTCGGACGCAACGATACTGGAAGAGAGTTGTGGTTTGACTGTGGTTTGGATCGGAAGTTCGTGTGGCGGAGATGATTCGGAATCGAACCGGATTTCGGAGCCTACCACACCGGGCACTGACGCCTATTTCTTGAGAAATCTGTCGGGAGGGATGGTGACGGTCATTTCCCGGGGTTTCGGGTTGACGAAATTCGCCAGCGCGAAAATCACGCCATAGACGATGGCGCCGATCACGGCGACGACCGTCAGAAAGCGGAACAGACTGGGCATGTCAGAGCCTCAGGCGGCGTATTAACCATTGAAATTATCGGGGACGGCGGGGCCTGACTACCAACATGTTCGCCCCTCTGTTGCAAGAGGCTCTGGCAACGGTATCGGCCGGGGTAGTATAGGTGGCGCGTAACGCCGCCGTCCGCGGCGATAGAGCTCTTTGAGATGCCTGAAACAGCCACACCGGGGAGCGCCAGCGCATCCCAGGACGCCGCGATCAAGGCGGCGCTGGGAACGCGTTCGGTCGTGCTGATCGGCATGATGGGCGCCGGCAAATCCACCATCGGGCGGCGGCTGTCGGCGCGGCTGCGGCTGCCGTTTCTCGATGCGGATCTGGAGATCGAGGCGGCAGCCGGGATGTCGATCCCGGACATTTTCGAAACCCATGGCGAGCCGTATTTCAGGGACGGCGAGGCGCGGGTGATCGCGCGGCTGCTCGACAATGGTCCCGCGGTGATCGCGACCGGCGGCGGCGCCTTCATGCGCGAGGAGACCAGGGGACGCATTCGCGCCAAGGCGGTCTCGATCTGGCTCAAGGCGGACGCCGATATCATCATGCGCCGGGTGAAGCGCCGCGCCGACCGGCCGCTGCTGCAGACCGCCGATCCGGCCGCGACCGTCGGTCGCCTGATCGAGGAACGTGAACCGGTCTATCGGCACGCCGATATCACGGTCTGGTCACGCGACGTGCCGCACGAAAAAATCGTCGACGAATGTATCGATGCGTTGCATGCCCGGTTGCGCGGCGGGGCGTCCGCCGTTACCGAGGAAGCCCCCGACACCATGAAAGCCACACGATGACCGCGCCCCTGAAACATTCCGATTCCATAACGGTCGATGTCGCGCTTGGCGAGCGCGCCTATGACATCATCATCGGCCGCGACGTGCTGCCGTCGCTGGGAGCACGGGTCGCGGCGCTGCGGCCGGGCGCGCGCACCGCCATCGTCACCGACCGCCATGTCGCAAGGCATTGGCTGGAAAAAGCCGAGGCGTCGCTGGCGGAGGCCGGCATCGCCACATCCCGGGTGATCGTCGATGAAGGCGAAGGGTCGAAAACCTATGCCGGTCTGCAACAGGTCAGCGAGGCGCTGATAGCGGCGAAGATCGAGCGCAACGATCTGGTGATCGCGCTCGGCGGCGGCGTGATCGGCGATCTCGCGGGCTTTGCCGCGGCGATCCTGCGCCGCGGCGTCGATTTCGTGCACGTGCCGACCTCGCTGCTGGCGCAGGTCGATTCCTCCGTCGGCGGCAAGACCGGGATCAATTCGCCGCAGGGCAAAAATCTTCTCGGCGCATTCCATCAGCCGGTGCTGGTGGTGGCGGATACCGCGGTGCTCGACACGCTGTCACCGCGCCAGTTCCGGGCGGGTTACGCCGAAGTCGCCAAATACGGCTTGCTCGGCGATGAAGCGTTCTTTACCTGGCTCGAGGCCAACCACGCCGATATTTTCGCAGGCGGTGCGGCGCGCGAACACGCCATCACCACCTCTTGCCGCACCAAGGCCGCGATCGTGGCGCGCGACGAGCGCGAAACCGGCGAACGCGCGCTGCTCAATCTCGGCCACACTTTCGGCCACGCGCTGGAGGCCGCGACCGGCTTTTCCGACCGCTTGTTCCATGGCGAGGGCGTTGCCATGGGAATGATGCTGGCGGCGGAATTTTCCGCGCAACTCGGCATGATCGGACAACAGGACGCCGCGCGCATCAGGCATCACCTTGCAGCCGTCGGTCTGCCGACCCATCTGCAGGATATCGCGGGATTTGCCCAGGAGGGGCTAGCCGATGCCGACGCGCTGATGGCGCTGATGGCGCAGGACAAGAAGGTCAAGCGCGGCAAGCTGACCTTCATCCTGCTGCAGGCGGTCGGCCGCGCCGTCATCGCTCCGGACGTCGAACCTTCGCTGGTTCGTGATTTTCTGAAAGCCAAGCTCGCGAACAAGACTTGAGCGGGATGCGGAAACCGGTTTTTTTCGAAAGCGCCACGCTCCAACGACCGATGAAGTGAACAACACGCCATGGACTGGCTTACATTTTCCATCGTCATTGCCTGTCTTCTGGTCTCGGCGTTTTTTTCGGCGAGCGAAACTGCGCTGACCGGCGCCTCGCGCGCCAGCATGCTGCGGCTGTCGAAGCAGGGCAATCGCGAGGCCGGTGTGGTTTCCAGCCTGTTCGCGATGCGCGAGCGGATGATCGGCGCGCTGCTGCTCGGCAACAACATCGCCAATATCGGCGCTTCCGCTCTGGCCACCGGCATTTTCACGGCCTGGTTCGGCGAAGTCGGCGTGCTTTACGCCACCGGCGTGATGACGGTGATGGTCGTGATCTTCGCCGAGGTGCTGCCGAAGACCATCGCCATCAACGCGCCGGACCGGGTGTCGCTGCTGGTAGCGCGGCCGATGAAGGTAATGGTATATATTCTGGGGCCGCTGCTCACCGTGATCGAGGCGATCGTTCGCGTGCTGATGGCGGCGCTCGGCATCAAGATCGGCGCCCACCAGGCCATCCTGTCGCCGACCGAGCGTTTGCGCGGCGCGGTCGACCTGCTTCACCACGAAGGCAAGGTCGAAAAGCAGGACCGCGACATGTTCGGCGGGTTGCTGGATCTGCGCGAGCTTCAGGTCTCCGACGTGATGGTCCATCGCACCGAAATGGTGATGATCAACGCCGACCTGCCGCCGGAAGAGCTGGTGCGCGAGATGCTGGCGACCGAATACACCCGGATTCCGCTGTGGCGCGAGAAGCCGGAAAATATCATCGGCGTGCTGCACGCCAAGGACCTGTTGCGCGCGATCCGCGCCGCCGAAGGCGATACCTCCAGGATCGACGTCTCGACCATCGCGCTGCCGCCATGGTTCGTGCCGGAAATGCGCTCGGTGTCGGAACAGCTCAAGGCGTTCCGCCGCCGCAAGACCCACTTTGCGCTGGTGGTCGACGAGTACGGCGAAGTCGAAGGCATGGTGACCTTGGAGGATATTCTGGAGGAGATCGTCGGCGACATCTCCGACGAGCACGATGTGGTGGTGGCCGGCGTCCGCGCCCAGCCCGACGGTTCGGTGGTGGTCGATGGCTCGGTGCCGATCCGCGATCTCAACCGGGCGATGGACTGGCATCTGCCCGACGAGGAGGCGACCACCGTCGCCGGCCTCGTCATTCACGAGGCGCGTTCGATTCCGGAACGCGGCCAAAGTTTCACCTTCCATGGCTTCCGCTTCCGCGTACTGCGCCGCGAGCGCAACCGCATCACCGCGCTTCGGATCGTTGCGGTGCCGCGCGAGGCCGAGGTCGAGGAGAAAAAGCCGAAGCGGGCGGGGACGGCGTTCTGAGTTTTTGCTCTCCCGTGCGCATCGAGACGAGTGAAGCTTGCCCTTGGGGATCGGGGTTGGGCGCCTTCGGCTCGCCGACGAGGTGCCTTCCGTTGTCTACGCGTCCCGGCCAACCCCTTGAGGGGTGGTGTTGCGGGGATTCTTGTCGCTTCGGAGCGGTTTCCAGATCGAGACGTCGCGCGGCGCTTGCAGAAGATCGGGAAGAGCCGCATGCCAGGCCTCGCGATAAGGGCGGTTCAGTTGGACCGCCAGAACGTCCTCATGGCTCTCCCAGGTCTCATAGAGCATGAAACGATTCTCCGATTCCGGATCCCGGTGCAGCACGGCCTCATGAAATGTGGTTTCGCATCGCATCGCATCGAGTACGCCGGCCAGAAGCAATAAAAACCTTTCCCGTTTGCCCGCCTTCACATTGAATTTGATGACGTAGGATACTGACATGAAGCGATCCTCTCATTCATCACGGCGGTGAGATCATGGTCTCTCTTCGTGCATTCTTCATATCCTCGCGCCGGCGCGATGCGAGCAGGGGAAAAACCGCAGCGTCCGAATAGATGCGATTCTCGGCGACAAGACCTTCCCGCAATTTCACGCGATCGACGCCAGCCATTTCGAAGCGACCGCTCGGACCGGTCCCCGACCCTGTCCAACGAAGAAAGTACGAGTCGCCATTGACGGCATATTCCTCGAGCCGCAGCTTGAGGTCCGGAACGAGGCGCAATAAGGCGACGACGTAATCGCCATACGCCTGCGGTCCGACCACCTCCGGCGCACCACCGGGCCAGAACGCCACGACATCCGATCGCACGATGGTGGGAATTCGGACCCTCGCCACAGCCGGATCCGGCGCACCCCAAAAGCGCACCCAACTTTCCACCGACCATCCATCGGCTTTTCGAGCTAAGGCAGGTTCACTCATGGTTCACTCCCTTCAATTCACACCGATTTCATTTTTTCATTCGACCTTCAAATCGGACTGCCATCGGGTCGGCGACCACGGAAATTGAACCCTCTGGTCGAGGAGTTCGGGGCCCGACTCGGCGGTACTGCGACCGGAAATAGCGCATGCAGCAGCTATTTCGATTACGTTCGAGGTAAAATTTACCTAAACCATCCGCGATGGAAGTCACCGGCTCATCTCAACGCAGGTAATCCAGCGCGTCGGCAAGCAATTTGTCCGGCACATCGGCCGACGTGTCCAAAACGAGCCGCGCGTCTGTCCAGGCTTGGTATTCGGCGCGCCGTTCCAGTACGTACGCCCAGGTGACTTCCGGCATGCCCTCGATGTTGCGAATCCGCGCTTCGATTCGCCGGCGGTGAATCGCCTCGTCCGCGCAGACGCATTCGATAACCTTCAAGTCAGCCCGATATTTCGCGGCAAGGTTTCGCCAGCCGGCACGCGGTTCCTCGACCGCATTCACCGCATCGATGATGACTGAATGCCCCAACCGCAGATGTTCGTCGGCCAACGCCGCGGCGACGTCGTAGGCCGCGATCCCGGTTTGGGCCTTGTCGAGGCCGCTGGGCCACATCGCCGCCTCGATCGGATCGACCGAGAAAATAGCCATCGACAGGATGCGGGAAAGGCCTCCCGCCAGTGTGCTTTTGCCGGAACCGGGCAGCCCGGACAAGACGACGAGCTTTTGCGATGTCATCGCTGTCCCGCTCATATCCCGCAACGCCGCAGCCTACGTTGTTCCCCGAGCTTCCCCCGGCGCCTGCGCGTTGATCGCCAGCGCGTGCACGCTTCCTGCGAGTTCCGCCGATAGCGTCGCGTTAATCATGCGATGGCGCTCGATCCGGCTCTTCCCTTTGAAGGCCGGCGACACAATATAGACCCTGAAATGCGTCTCGCCGCCTGGCCGGTGGCCGGCATGGCCCTCATGCAGATGTGATTCGTCGGTGACCTCGAGGCTTTCGGGGCCGAAAGCTTCGCGCAACTTGTTTGTGATAGTATGCTTGACCGTTTCGCTTGCGTTCATGACGGAGGCAATACGTTGGTGACAACTTTTCGTCAATCGCGCATCAGGAGTGAGATATTCGCAATGTCAAGACTTGAAGCCTTTCGCATTGCGTTGTCATAGTCAGACATGGCGATTGATTCATCAAAATTCTTCGATTCCATTCGCATCAAGCCCAACAAGCTGAGCGCGAAGCAGCAGGCGGCTGCACGCGAAGCATCCGCGATGTGCGAATGGCCCGACTGCAAGAACAAGGGACCGCATCGCGCGCCCAAGGGCCGGACCAACGACAAGGAGTACTGGCACTTCTGTCTCAACCATGTCCGCGAATACAACCAGTCCTACAATTTCTTCCAGGGCATGAATGCCGATGCGGTGGCGCGCTACCAGAAGGATGCGCTGACCGGCCATCGTCCGACCTGGAAAATGGGCGCCAACACCAGCGCCAAGAAGGGCAAGGGCAGCGCGGAGGCGGACCTCGAAGGCGCGTCCGATCCGTTCAGCATGTTCTCGGAGCTCAACGGCCGCGGCCGCTGGCGGCCGGGTCCGGGCGCCGAGGCCAAGGTCGAGACCCGAAAGGTGTTCAATGCCGAGCGCAAGGCGTTGCAGGTGATGGGGCTCGGCCCCGATGCGACGCTGGAAACCGTGAAAGCAAAATACAAGGCGCTGGTGAAGCAGCACCATCCCGACGCCAATGGCGGCGACCGCTCCACCGAGGATCGCCTGATCGAGATCATCAAGGCATATAATTACCTCAAGACGGTCGTGCGCGGCGCGTAGCTTCGTCGTCCCTGCGGTTCGCAGAAACGACTGCGGAGATCGCGTGAAGACAGCGGAGATGATGGCTCCGCCGCTCGCCCTTGATATGCGTTAGCCGCGTCAGGCAGGCGGCATCGGGCCGATATACGCTGAACTCGGCCGTAGCAGCCGGCCGCCGCGCTGCTGTTCGCGGGCATGCGCCGTCCATCCCGCGGCGCGGGCGACCGCGAAGATCGGCGTGAATGCCTGGCGCGGGATCTTCAGGGCGTCGAGCAGGATCGCGGTGAAGAACTCCACATTGGTGTCGAGCGGACGGTCCGGGTTCTTCCGCCGCAACGCCGTGCGGATATAGGCCTCGACTTCGCCCGCGAACGGCAGGTCGGTGCCGCTCCCGGCGAGCCGCTCGATCGCAGCCTTCAGCACATCGGCGCGCGGATCGCGGACGCGATAGATGCGGTGGCCAAATCCCATCAGCCGTTCGCCACGTGCCAGCGCGCTGTCGACCCATGGCTTGATGCGGTCGCTTGAGCCGATCGCATCGAGCATTTCCAGCACCGGCTCCGGTGCGCCGCCATGCAGCGGCCCGGTCAGCGCGCAATATCCCGCCGTCACCGCGGCGAACAGGTCGGCCTGGGTCGAGGCCACGACCCGCGTCGTGAAGGTCGATGCGTTCATGCCGTGATCGCACACCGTCACCAAATAGGCGTCGAGCGCTGCGACCTCGCGCGCGTCTGGTTTGCGGTTCTGCATCATCGACAGCGTATCGGCGGCATGGCTGGCGGTCGGATCGGGCGCGACCGGGTCGTTGCCTTTCGCGCGCTGTACCAACGCGCCGGCGATCACCGGAAACGCCCCGACAATCGTGGCCTCATGCGGCAGACCGTTTTCCGCACGCAAGCCTGCAATCGCCGCACGGCAACCGTCAGCGATCGACAAGCCCCGGGTTATTGCCAATAGGTCCGGAAGCCGGGCAAAGGCGCGTTCGCGGGCGGCGCCCAACGCTGATCGCACGGTGGCCTCGCCGACCAACTGGCCGGTTCCGCCGCTCCACAGCCGTGCGGTCATCCCCTCGAAACAGGTCTTTCGCACCAGGTCGTCGACGCGTTCGCCGGCGATGACCAGTTCGCCGCGCTCGCCATCGACATGACTGAGCACGGTTTCGGCGGCGGGAACGCCATCCAGCCCGATCGGGCTCTTGGGAAGTTGCAGGTTCATGGTCGGATCTCCTTCTGATCCTTTAAACGTCGGCCCTCTCGACAGATTGATCAATCTTGATTATGTAAATCAATATGAAAGAATCCTCGGCACTTTATCTCTCCGCCCGCGAGGCCGCCGCCGAACTCGCGATCTCGCCGGCCACGCTCTACGCCTATGTCAGCCGCGGCTTGATCCGCTCCGAGCCGTCGTCGGATTCGCGAAGCCATCGCTACCGGGCGGAGGACGTCCGCGGCCTCAAGGAACGGCGCGCGCCGTCGCCGGAGCCGCGGGGTTTGCGAAGTTTCGACGCCGATTTGCCGGTGATGGATACGACGATCTCGACCATCACCGAGGATGGGCCGATCTATCGCGGGGTGAACTGCATCGAGCTTGCGGAAACCGACGCGCTCGAACACGCCGCGACGTTGCTGTGGGATGTGACCGGCGTCGATCCGTTTTCGGAAGACAATTGCCCGCATGTTTCCGGCGAAATGCGCGCGGTCATGGAGGCCTTGCGTCATGCCCCGCCAATCGACCGCACCATCGCGGTGCTGGCGCTGGCCGCAAGCGCCGATCCCAGGGCCTTCACCCGCGCCGCCGACGGGCGCGCGATGGTCGGCGGCCGCATCCTGCGCCTGGCGGTCGCGACCATGCTGAACGGCCCATCATCACCAAAACCGCTGCATCGGCAGATCGCCAAAGCATGGGCGCCGGAGCACAAGCACGCCGCCGATCTGATCCGTCGTGCACTGGTGCTGCTCGCCGACCATGAACTGAACGCCTCGACCTTCACCGTGCGGTGCGCGGCGTCGACCGGATTGAATCTCTATGACGCCGTCATTGCCGGCCTCGTGGCGTTGAAAGGCCCAAAGCACGGCGGTGCCGGAGTGCTGGCGGCGCAGCTCGTGAACACGCTGGTCGATCGCGACGTGGCCCCCGTCATCAGGGAGCGCGTGGCGCTGGGCGAACGTTTCGCGGGCTTCGGTCACGGCGTCTACAGGCACGGCGATCCCCGCGCGCACGCATTGCTGCAAGCGCTCGCGCACGCCGGTGCGGCGGAAAAACTCACGAGCGAAATTCCGGAGCGCATCGCGGAAGCGACCGGCGAATTCGTCAATATCGACTACGCGCTGGCGGTCCTGGTGCATACGCTGGGCCTGCCGCCCGGCCACGAACTGGTGCTGTTCGCGATGGCGCGTAGCGTCGGATGGATTGCCCACGCGAGCGAACAGTTGCGCCATGGCGGGCTGATCCGGCCTCGCGCGCGCTATATCGGTCCGGCGCCGGGGCGCAGCCCGACGTCGCGGGGCTCATAAAAGAGTCCGATCAGGTTTGCTTATCGATATTGGCCAAAATTACGATTAGACCTGATCGATGGCCATCTCTAGGTTGCCGCCAATCCGCACATGAGAGGAATCGTGGATCATGACCGCGCCCCAACGAGCTCCATTTTCCAACAGTGCCAACGTCGTGGATGAAATGTTCGCGGAGGCCAATATCGAGGCTCTCAACACCCAACTGATCGAGCGGGGCATTTCGGCCGATCGGGTAATCGCCATCCTGCCGGTGGCCGCCCAGACCATGGTCAATCCGACGCCGCCGCAGTTCCGGGTGATTTACCGGACGGTGTGATCGATCCGGCGCATCTCAGCGCGATTCCCTGACCGGCTTGGCCGCCGGTTCGATCGCGCCTCCGCCGCGGCGGCGGCGAATGATCCAGACCGCCAGCGCAACAGTCAACGCTCCGCCGATCACGGCCACCATCCAGTAGTGCTTGCCGATTCCGGTATGATGCGGAATCCCGGCATAGCGGTGCAAGGCGGAGATCGCCAGCACGCCGGGCAGCACATGGGCGGGCGCCCACAGCAGGATCGCCGGAATGTTGACGGCGTAGAAGCGCAGCGGCGGCATAGCCAGCGCGCCAGCCGTGATCGGCACGAAGGCGCGGATCGGCGGCACGAAGCGTGCAAAGAATACCGCCAGCGCCCCCCAACGCTGAAAGAACGCTTCGCTCCGCGCGACCACGCCGGGATAGTTCGACATCGGCCATGTGCTCAGGATTTCGCGGCTGGCGCGATGTCCGATCCAGAACGCCGATCCATCGCCGAGCGTCGCACCGGCGATGGCAGCCGTCAGCACCCATTCCAGCTGCAACTCGCCGCCGGGCACCAGCGCGCTCAGCGCAAGGATGACAGTCGAGCCGGGGATCACCGAGCCTACGACCGGAACGGCCTCCAGCAGGGCGGCGAGGAATAGCGTCAGATAGGCAAGCCACACATGTGCCGAGACGAACGCAATCAGGGGGTCGAGGAGGGAAGCCACAAAATTCCTGCGCTGGTATCTCGGTCTGTTCGGACGCAGACCTAACAACTCACGACATCGGTGGAAAGTGCCACCAGGGCCCCTGATTTGGGCAGCTACCCAGATCGCCTCGGCGAAAGTGCGGCGTGATTCGCAGGGCAGCCTTCCGAAAACCGGGGTCGGCACCTATCTTGATGATAACGCGACGGAACTTAGATTACGCCGCGGGCTTCTGCCGGCCCCTGCACTCTGCTAGGTTCGCCCGCAAGCCCCCATCCGCAGCCATGCCGCAAGATCTGGTTTCGGGAACGCCCGGGACCTCGGAGGATTGATGACGACCGCCGCCATGACCAAAGTTCAAGAGCCCGCCGGCTTACCCGACATGAAGGTGTCGGTGCGGCAGGTGTTTGGTATCGACAGCGACCTCGAAGTGCCGGCCTATTCCGAGGTCGACCCGCATGTGCCTGATGTCGATACGGATTACCGCTTCGATCGCGCCACCACGCTGGCGATCCTCGCCGGATTTGCCAAGAACCGCCGCGTCATGGTCACGGGCTATCACGGCACCGGCAAGTCGACCCATATCGAGCAGGTTGCGGCGCGGCTGAACTGGCCGTGCGTGCGCGTCAACCTCGACAGCCACATCAGCCGGATCGATCTCGTCGGCAAGGATTCCATCGTGGTGCGCGACGGCAAGCAGGTCACGGAATTCCGCGACGGCATCCTGCCTTGGGCGCTGCAGCATAATATCGCACTGGTGTTCGACGAATATGACGCCGGCCGTCCCGACGTGATGTTCGTGATCCAGCGCGTGCTGGAAGTTTCCGGCCGGCTGACGCTGCTCGACCAGAACAAGGTGATCAAGCCGCATCCGGCGTTCCGGCTGTTCTCGACCGCCAATACCGTCGGCCTCGGCGATACTTCCGGCCTCTATCACGGCACCCAGCAGATCAACCAGGGCCAGATGGACCGCTGGTCGATCGTCACCACGCTGAATTATCTGGCCCATGACGAGGAAGTCGAGATCGTGCTGGCGAAAGCGCATCATTACCGCACCTCGGAAGGCCGCGACATCGTCAACAAGATGGTGCGGCTCGCCGACCTCACCCGTAACGCCTTCGCCAATGGCGATTTGTCGACGGTAATGAGCCCGCGCACCGTGATCACCTGGGCCGAGAACGCCGAGATTTTCGGCGACATCGGCTTTGCGTTCCGCGTCACCTTCCTCAACAAATGCGACGAGCTGGAACGGCCGCTGGTGGCTGAATTCTACCAGCGCTGTTTTAACGCCGAACTCGCGGAATCCTCGGTCAACGTGGCATTGAGCTGATGCGATGCCGGCGATTTCCGTCGAGCGCACGATTGGAGAGACCAAGCGCGCGGTCCTTGGCGGACTAATTCGCTATAACGGCGAGAAGATGGGGCGGCAACAATATCGCCGCTTCGCCATCTCGTTGCGGGACGATGGGGCGATCGTCGGCGGAATTGTCGGTGAGGTCTGGATGACCGTGTTGTTCATCCAGTTCTTCTGGATCGAGGAACGGTTTCGCGGAAAGGGCCATGGGACGACGCTGATCGAAAAGATCGAGGAGGAGGCCCGGCGGTTTGGAGCGGTGCGATCCTATCTCGACACGATGAGCGTGCAGGCTCCAGGCTTCTACCGCGCATGCGGGTATGAAGTGTTCGGTGCGATCGACGGCTATCCCGGCGGCGTGACGCGTCACTGGTTTACGAAGGCGCTTTAAGGACTGGAAATGACCACCAACACAAAATTCCGCACCGGAGCGAAGGAAGCGCCGACCGAGCCGTTCAAGCGCGCGGTGACGTCCTGCCTGCG
>WNGJ01012333.1_pt1 | contig 12935 bp, 11 predicted proteins | sample 5400611 | NCBI WGS metagenome assembly WNGJ01 (sample SAMN13153375, study PRJNA577476) | soil metagenome | isolation source: 40 cm soil or saprolite under Garry oak tree replicate 1 | place: USA:California | collected 2016-06-15
TCCAGCCCATCGCGATCGACACCACGCCGCGGCCGGTCCCGCGAGCCGCTCATTTCGTCTCGGCGGAAATCGCTTCGGGCGCCGCAGGCCAGAAGGCTGGCTGGTGCGGCCCGTTCCTCAGCCCTCGCGCTGGCGCGAAGGTTGCTCTCACCGTCGGTCCGTGGCTGAGCAAAAGATCTTCGCGGTGCGCCATCTCCGCGCCGGAGGGCGCGTGATCTCCGTCCAACTGTCCCGCAACGCGGGCGGATCGGTAGCCGGGAAGGCCATGCTCAGCGCGCACGACACGCCCATCGTCGACGGACCGGACGCCGAGGCGGTCCTGGCCATGCTCCGCGACGTGATCGACGGGCTCTTGTTGGCTAGGCAGACCGCCTGAGCAGCCGCCGCGCCGCGGCCGCTCCAAGGATGGCCACGGCGGCCAGCGCCACCGCGAGCAGCCCCCACACCACGTTGCCGTGGATGGCCTCGCCTCGCTCGATCGCTTCGACGCTGGGGAGGAGCGATCCCGCCCAGGAATAGAGGACGATGCCCGGCGCCATCCCGACGGCGCTGCCCACCACGACGTCCCGCAGGCGCATCGGTGTCAGGCCCATCACGGCGTTGCTCGGCGTGAACGGCAACAGCGGCGACAGCCGCACCAGCGCGACCGTCATCACGCCGCCTTCCGCAGCGAGATCCGCCAGGGCACGCGCGCGCGGGCGCTCCAGCAACGCCTGCGCCGCCGCCTTGCGGCCCATCGCGCGCGCGACGGTGAACGCCGTCGCCGCGCTTGCCGTCGCCGCGGTGAGCGAGAGCACGGCGGCCGCGGGCCCGTACAACCAGCCGGCCGCGACGATCAGCGGAATGATCGGGACCAGCAGCAGGCTGAGCAGATAGACGGCCACCAGGGTGGCCAAGGCGCCGGGCCAACCGACCGCGTGCACCACCTTCGCGCCCCCGACGATCCAGCGGAGCAGCGGGAGCTGCCGCACCAGCGCATAGAGCGCAAAGAGGATCGCGATCGCGAGCAGGACCCGCGCGGCCTTCCGCAGCGGCATCTACGGTTTCTTGAAGAGCGGATCGTCGGCGAGCTGCCCGTGCGCCTCGGCGCGGGCCTCCGCCTGCAGCGCTTCCCACTCGCGCCGCTCGACCTCGTCCATCCGATCGAGAGCGTAGTTCAGGCGCGCGCGCGCCTTCACCAGCCGCGTCCTCGCCTCCTGGCCTTGCGCCTTCGCCTCCGCGAGAAGGCCCGCCGCCGTCGTCGGCGGAAGTCCGCCGCTCAGCGCGCGCTGCTCCTTTTCCTCGGCCGCCCTCTGCGCTGCCTCGGCCTGCTCGATCTCGCGCCTGGACTCGAAGGCGAGCTGCTGGGCCGCGGTCTTCACTTTCTCGGCGCCTGCGCCTGGGTGCTTCGCGCGCGCTTCCTGCTGCGCCCGCGCCTGTGCCTCCAGGTGCTGCATCTTGAGGATCAGCTCGTCGGCGTCGTCGGGCATGCGCGGAGCATAACATCCGTCGGCTCACGCCGGCTGGAGCCGGAGCAGCGTGATCTCCGCGGGCGCGAAGACGCGCATGGGCGGGCCCCAGAAGCCGGTCCCGCGGCTGACGTAGAGCTGCGACTCGCCACGCCGGTGCAGCCCGGCCAGGTAGGGTTGGGCCAGGGCGACGATCCAGGAGAACGGCCAGATCTGTCCCCCGTGCGTGTGCCCGGAGAGCGTCAGGGGAACGCCCTGCTTCGCCGCTTCCGGGAACTGGCGCGGCTGGTGCGCGAGCAGGACCAGGGCGCGCGAGCGGTCGCGTCCGTCCAGCGCTGCCTTCAGATCGGGCGCGCCGGTGGGATCCTCGATCCCCGCCAGCTCGAGGCCCGGCGCCACCTCGACCCGCTCGTTCCGCAAGGGGCGGACGCCCAGGGAGGGAAGGTGCGCATACCACTCCTCCACACCCGAGTAGTACTCGTGGTTCCCGGTGACGAAGTAGACGCCCCGCCGCGCCTCGATGCGGGCGAGCGGAGCGACGTGCTCGCGCAGCTCGTGTACGCGTCCGTCCACCAGGTCGCCGGTGATCGCCACCAGGTCCGGCGAAAGGGAGCGGATCTGCTCGACCACGTGCGCCACCCAGTCCTTCCGCAGCAGCGGACCGACGTGGACGTCGGAGATCTGCACCAGCCGGAACCCCGCCAGCTCCCGGGGGAGGCCGCGCAGCGGGATGTCCAGCTCCTTGATCTGGATCCCGCTCAGCGCGCTGCGGATGCCGATCGCCGAGAGGCCCGCCACCACGCCGCCCACACCCACCGCGAGGGTGCGCGCGAGCAGCACCCGGCGCGCCGGGTCGGGATCCGCAGGACCACGAAAACGCGCGATCACGAACGCGCTCAGGCGGGCCAGGTCCGCCACCCCGAAGAATGCAACGAGCAGAAAGCCCACGCCCATCCAGATGAACGCGATCCAGACGAGCGGCCGCACCGCCGCGCCCGGCAGGCGCCGCGCCGTAAACAGGGCGGCGGGCATGGTGATCCCGAGGGTCACGATGGCGATGGTCAGGATGCGCGACCACTGCTGCGGGAGGTGCGGGTCGCGGACCAGCCGCGCCCAGAGGTAGTAGTGCATGCCGCCCACCAGGCTGAGGGCGACGGCGAGGAAGACCAGGAAGGGAAGGAGGCGCGGCACCCCGGAAGGATGCCTCAACTCAGGCCTCGGTGCGCAACAGCGACTGCAGCCGCTCCTCGTCCAACCGGACGCGGAGCACCTTCTCCTGCGTGACCACCACGCTCCCCGGCCTGGCGCCTTTCGGCTTGCGCACGTGCTTGCAGCGCGTCCACGTCACCTCCGCGCCGTCCTGGCCGCGCGCGGAGGAGAAATGCGCCGCGAGCAGGGCCGCGTCGCCGAGGACGCCGGCGTCGGGCGATTCCCCCGCGCCGGGCACGATCACGTGCGCGCCCTGCACGGAGCGGGCGTGCAGCCACAGGTCGTTGCCGCGCGCCACGCGCAAGCTGAGAGTGTCGTTGTCCCGCGCGCTGCGCCCCACCAGGATCGGCGCGCCGGAGCTGGAAGTGAACCGGCGGTAAGGCAGCCGCGGCGCTTGCGCGGCCCTGCGTCCGGCCACGGGCGTGGGCGCTTGCGCTTCCACCGCCGCGAGCTGACCGGCGTCCGCGGCGGCCTGTGCCTGCGAGAGGAGCGATTCGGCGCGGGCGAGCTCCTGCGCGACTTCCGCGCGGCGGGCAGCGATCCGCTCCGAGGCGGCCTGGTAGCGCTTCGCGCGGCGCAGCCAGCGCTGCGCGTTCTCCGCCGGGCTCAGCGCCGGGTCGAGCGCGATCTGCACTTCCGCCGGTCTTCCCTGATCGTCGACCTGCGACCAATCGGGCACCCGCGCCTCGCGCGAGCCACGGGGCAGGCGGGAGGCGAGAGGAAGCAGGAGCTCCGCGCGCGCCCGTTCGGCGCTCGCGGCAATCGCCCGCGCCGCGTCGCCTTCCACGGCCGCGAGCGTCCGCCGCAGCTTCTGGACGCGCGAGCGCAGCCGGGCGACGACCTCCTTGCGCCGGGCCGCGACTCCCGCGCGCTCCTCGGTCTGTAGCGCCTGCCGCACCAAGGCGTCCCGCGCCGGCAAGGCGGCCGGCTCGCCGAGGGCGATCTCCTGGACCGCCGGAAACGTCGCTCCCGGCCTTCGCTGCGCGCCGGAGGACGCCCAGAGGATCCTCGAGCTGGCCGCGTCGATCACAAGCAGCGCTTGCTCGGCGATCAGCAGGCGATCGCCGAAGGCGAGGCGCGGCGAGGGCTCGCGGCGGTCCGCGGGGATCACCAGATCCGCTCCGGTCAGCGTTGCGCCTTCCAGCGCGTTGCGCAGCGTGGCCTGCGATCGCGGCGCGCTCTCCGGCGCGGTCGGCCGCTCGGCCGCGAGCGCCGCCATCCGCAGCCGCGAGTCGACCACCGCCAGCGCCGTGCGCCCCGGGACGCGCAGCTGCAGGACGCAAATCTGGGGAGAAGGGAGCCAGAGCTTCTGTAGCGTCGCGCCGGTCAGGGCGCGAAGCTCGAGCAAGAGCTGCTTCCGATCGCCGTCGCTGATGGAGGGGGGCACTGCAGGACTTCTACAGCGAAAACCCGCGGGCGGCCTCCGGGGACAACGGAGGCCGCCCGGAAACTCCGGGCTACCTCTTGCGCGAGCCCTTCTTCTTCGTTGAACGCTTCGCGCCCTTCTTGGAGCCCTTCTTCGAACCCTTCTTTCTTGCCATCAGGTCCTCCTCCCGCACCAATGTGTCGCTCCGCTCCGACGAAGCTTGACGTGCACGATACAGACGCGGATCCGAAGCGTCAAACATCCGGACGCGCGTTTGCACGCTTGAAGCAAGGCGGCTGCGGTCGCTAGAGTGCTGCACAGCCATGCGGCAGCTCTCCCTCTTCCCCAGCGAGACCGCTCCGAAATCGGAACCGCGCGTCGCCATCGCGCTCGACGATGTTCCCGAGAAGCCGTCGCGCATCCACCTCGTTCCCGACGGCGCCAGCCTCGTGCTGGCGTCGCGGCTCTCGTCGCTCTTGCGCGAGGCCGTCGAGGTCGAGCTCACCGACAACGCCTGGACGATGGTGAGCTACCGGCGCGTGCAAGGCCGCCTCCGCTTCCGCCTCCACCACATGTTCGCCGCCGCGCACGATCCGGTGATGCGCGCGCTCGCCGGCTTCACGGGGCGCAACCGGCGCGCGCACGGCCGCGCCATCGACGAATACGTGCGGCAGAACCGCGCGCTCATCCGGCCGGCGGCGCCGCGGACCGAGGCGCCGCTCTCGCCGCAGGGCCGGGTCCACGATCTGGCGGACATCTATGCGGGCTTGAACGCGCTGCGCTTCGACAACTCGGTGCGCGCCCGCATCGGCTGGGGACGGCGCAGCCCCGCCGGCCGCCGCCGCTCGATCAAGATGGGCGTGTACTTCCACGATCAAAAGGTGATCCGCATCCACACGGCGCTCGACGACGGCCGGGTGCCGCGCTACTTCGTGGAGATGGTGGTCTTCCACGAGATGCTCCACCAGGTCTTCCCGCCGGAGATCGACCGAGCCGGGCGGCGCATCGTGCACGGGCCCGAGTTCCGCGCGGCCGAGCGCCGCTATCCGGGCTTCCAGCGCGCGCGAGCGTGGGAGAAGGCGCACCTGCATCTGTTGCTGCGGCAACGGTCCTGAGACGGATGCGCGCGGCGCCGCGTGCGCTCGCCGCGGGCCCAAGCTAACGTGCGGTTGGTCTTGTCCCGCCCGCTCCTCGCTCTGTTGCTGCTCGCCGCGTGCGCCACCCCGTACCAGCCGTTCGAAGGCCGCCCGGTGCTGGCGGAGATCAAGTTCGAGGGCAACGAGCACATCTCGTCCGGCGATCTGCTCGCCCACATCGCGACCGCGCCCACCAGCGGGTTCTTCAGCAAGACCGCCCGCTATTACGACCCCGATCTGTTCGCCATCGACCTCAAGCGGATCGAGCGCTGGTACAACCAGAAGGGCTTCTACATGGCGAAGGTCGCGGACGCGCAGGAGCTGCGCGACGACAAGGGGCGCGTCACCCTGGTGGTCAAGATCGAGGAGGGGCCTCGCGCGTTCGTGCGCAAGGTGGATTACGTCGGCGTCGACGAGCTCTCCAAGGACGAGCTGCACGACATCGACGACGCGCTGCCGCTCCATCCCGGGGACGGATTCGACGAGGACGTCTACGAGAAGGCGAAGGAGGTGCTGGTGCAGCAGCTCCGCGAGCGCGGCTTCGCCCAGGCGAGGGTCCGGGGACGCGTGGAGGTCGCCCCCGAAGAGAAGTCGGCGAAGATCGTCTTCGAGGTCGAGCCCGGAGCCCGCTACAAGTTCGGCAAGGTCCACGTGTCCGGCAACCGGCGCGTCGACGCCGATGCGATCGAGTTTGCTACCGGGATCAGCCCCGGCGACCGCTACAGCCCCCAGGCGCTCGCGCTTGCGCAGCAGCGCGTCTACAACCTGGGAGCGTTCTCGGGTGTTCGGGTCGGAACCGACCCGCTCGGAGACGCTCCGGTCGCGCCGGTGCGGGTGAACGTGCGCGAGGCTCCGTTCCAGACCATTCGCCTCGGCCTCGGTGGATCCGCGGAGGTGGGTCGATGGGTGCTGCCGCGAATCACGGCGGACTACACCAATCGCTCGCTCCTGGGCGGGCTGCGCCGTCTGGAGCTGAGCACGACCGTCGGTTACGCCTTCGTGCCGAACCTCTACCAGTACGATCCCGCCAAGTCCGGGATCGTCAACCAGAGCTCTGCGCAGGTCACCATTCCCACCTCGTTCGTTCCGGGCCTGGACTGGATCACCCGTGGAGAATTCGCGCGCGAGGTCCAGGACGGCTTCTCTTACGACGACGTCGCCGGCCGGACCGGTCTGTTGTATCGCCGGGGGCCGCATTCGGTGGGCACGTCGCTCAACTACGTGAGGTACTTCCACGTGAGCGTGCAGGGCGTGCAGAACGTCGACCCCAATTCCCCCAATGCGAGCATCATCCGCGAGTGCGGCGCGGGCTGCACGCTCACGTACCCGGAGCTCCGGTACGCGTTCGATGGCCGGGACAACCTGATCGAGCCGACCCAGGGCTTCTACTTCTCGGTGGGGTTCCAGCAGACGCTGAAGCCGGGATCGTTCAACTACTTCCGCGTCAATCCCGAGCTTCGCGTCTATGCGCCGGTGACGCGATCTGCGGTGTTCGCCGCGCGCGCCTTCTACGGTGGCATGTTCACCGAAACCGCGGATGGGGCGACGCCGTTCACCCAGCGATTCTATTTCGGCGGGCAGAACGATCAGCGCGGCTACGGGTCGCTGCAGCAGGGGCCGAAGCTGGGCGCCACTCCCTGCGCTCCGACCAACCCCGACCAGCTTGCGAAGGGATGCACGACCAACTATGCGACGGAGGCCACTCCCCTGGGAGGAACGTCGGCGATGCTGTTCTCCGGCGAGTTCCGGATTCGCGCGAACTGGCCGGTGAACAATGTCGGCATCGTGCCTTTCGTCGATGCGAGCACCGTAGGAACCACGCCGGCAACGCCGCTGAACGACGGATTGGAGGTGGCTCTCGGCCTCGGGCTTCGCTACCTGACTCCGTTCGGGCCCATCCGCCTGGACGTCGGCTACCTGCTCAATCCCAAGGACGTGACGACGCAGGTGCCCGACTTCGTCAACGGAGTCCCCACCGTGGCGCCGACGCCGGTCAAGGTCCACTGCCCCCCCGACAAGACCTATGGTTGCATCTCGCAGTCCCGTTGGGCCTTGCACGTCACGATCGGGGAGGCTTTTTAGCTTCCCCAGTGTGAGTGGAGGTGCGGCGGGACGGCCGTGTGAGTAAGGATCCAGGCAGTGACCGAGCACCCCCCAGAGTCGAGCTACGAGCCGCCGCGCCCTGCGCCGCAGCGGCGGTCACGGAAGTCCGTATGGCGCCGGGCGGGGCGGGGAATCGCGATCGCGGTGGCATCGCTGCTCGGCCTCCTGGCGCTGGCGATCGTGGCAGCGCTCGTCTGGCTGCACACCGGCAGGGGTTCCGGGGAGCTGGCGCGCTACGTGGCGAGCGAGGCGCGCAACGCCATCCAGGGCGACCTCCGCATCGGGGCCATCCATGTCGGAGGATTCCTCCGCATCTGCCTGGACGGCGTGGAACTGCGCGATCCGGACGGACACCGGGTGCTCACGGCCGAGCGCGCCTGCGTGAGCGTGCAGCCCCTCGCGCTTCGGGCGCACAAGGTGATCGTCAGCGAAGCGCAGCTCGAGCGGCCCTGGATCGAGATCGCCAAGGTCCCCGGGACCGGCGAGACCACCTTGCAACGCGCGATCAATCCGCGCAAGCCGCCGGAGCCAGGGACGGGCGGTCCCTTTGCATGGACGGTCGACGTCCGCAAGGTGACGCTCCGGGGCGGTTCGGTCACCATCCGGCCGGAGCTGGGCGCGGAGGCGACCTTCGCCCTCCAGGACTTCGACGTCTCGCAAGCGCACGGGCGTTACGGGGCGGACTCGGCCGCGGCCGGACTGAACGTGTCCGCCCAGCTGGCGGCTCCCGGCAAGGCGCCGGTCGTCCTCACCCTGGACGCGACGCTCGAAGGTGCGGCGGACGCCGGCACCGTCGCGCTGAAGGAGCTGCGCCTGAAGCTGGGCCAGAGCAGCCTGGCCGCGAACGGCTCCTGGAACATCGCGCGAAGCGCAGGCGAGATCCGGATCCGCGAGCTTGCGGTGCGCCCGGAGGATCTCGATCTAGTGCTGCCCCACCTGCCGCTCGAAGGCACCCTGCGCGGCGAGGTGGATCTGAAGAGCGACGGAAAGACGGCCGGCCTGGAGCTGCGGATCGAGGCCGGCGGCGGCCGGATCCAGGCGAAGCTCACCTCCACGCTGGAGAAGATCCCGGTCTGGGACGTCCAGCTCTCGACGTCCGCGGTGGATCCCGGCGCGATCCTGACCCTTGCGCCGAAGGGCGAGGTGACCGGGCGGCTGACCCTGCACGGCAAAGGCGTGCCGCGCCTCGACAAGCACGGGATCGAGGGGGAGCTGCAAGGAGCCGTGCACGTCGGTCCGGCAAAGCTCGATCGGGTGGGGCCCGTCGTGGCCGACCTCGACGCTTCGCTGCGCGGGCGCTACGCGATCATTCGCGCGTTCACCGCCACCGCGCTCGGGCTCCAGGTCAAGGCGCAGGGCGCCGCGGCCTACGACCAGCTCTCGCTCGATCTCGATCTGCGCGCGCCGGACCTGGCCCAGTTCGGGCGCGCGGTCGGAGTCATCACACGACAGCCCTCGCTGCCGCTCTCCGGCGCAGCGCGCCTGACGGCTCGCGTGACCGGGTCGCCGGGGAATCCGGACGCGATGATCCACCTGCGCGCTCCGAGGCTGGGCTGGACCAGCACCATCGAAGCCGACGGCCTGAGCGTCGAGGGGACGCTGCGCGGCCCCCTGGAGAAACCCGACGGGTCCTTGCAGGTGAGCTCCCGGCGCCTGGTCGCCAGCGCGATCAACCTCGGAGCGCCCCGCATCGACATGCGGCTCGAGTGGCCGCAGGCGAACCTTCGCATCGACGCGGGGGTCGCGGGCGGCTCCTTGCAGCTCGCCGGCGACGCGAAGATCGACGAGGACAAGGACGGGCTGGTGCTCTCGAACTTTCTCGTCGCGTATCCAGGCAACATGCTGCGCCTGGCGCACGAGACGCGCGTGCATTTGCGCGACACGTGATGCGAATGCGGTCATCGAAGGACCGCGGGGGCATCCGGACATCGACGTGCGGGCGGAAGTGCAGGGAGCCGGCGCGCAGCCCGCCGGCGACCTGCTCGTCGACGGGCACGCCCACGTGCACGTGCACCGCGGCGTGCTCCAGACCGACGGATGGCTGGCGGGGGGCAAGGTCCTGCGCCTCGACTTCAAGGGCGAGCTGCCGGTCCAGGCCATCTCCACCCAGCCCCCGAACGCGCCCGTCCAGCTGGAGGCGCGTCTCGCGCAGCTCGATCTGGCGCGCCTCGGCGAGACCGCGAAGGTGCCCGTGCTGCTGCGCCAGAAGGCGCACGGGTTGGTCGATGCCCGGATCGTCGCGAGCGGGACGCTGGCCGCGCCCAGGGCCACGCTCGCGATCGACGCGCGCGATTTCGGCACCGAGAAGATCCAGCAGGTGGATGCGCACGCCGGCCTGCTCATCGAGAAGGGGACCGCCGCGCTCGACGCCTCGGTCCTGTTGGGCGGCGACCCGGCGCTCGCCCTGACCGCTCAGCTGCCCTTCGATCTGATCCGCGCCTTGCAGGACCCCGCCTACCTGCGCGCCGTGCCGGACCGGCCGCTCAAGGCGGAGATGGCCATCACGCAGCTGCCGCTCGAGCGCCTCTCGAAATCGGGCATCCTGCCGCCACAGAGCGCCGGAACGATCAGCCTCTCGGCGCGCCTGAACGGGACCGCGCTGCGGCCCGCGTTGTCGGTCAACTCCTCGGGCGAGAACGTCACCGTCGGCCGCCTGCACGGCCTCGCGTTCCAGGGGGAGCTGTCCGTGGCGGACAAGGTGCACGCGACCCTGAACGCGGAGGCGCAGGGCGATGTGGTGGCGCGGGCCGAGGCAGGAGCGTCGCTGTCCGGAGGCGAGGTGCTGGAGTTGCTGCGCCACCGCGATGACCGCACGGTCCTCGAGCCGCTGCTCGACCGCGCCGTCTCGCTCAACGTGGACATCCCCGGGCTCGCCATCGCGCGCGCCTCGGAGCTTGCCGGTCAGGCCAAGGTGGCGGAGGGCCGCATCACCGGCCGGATCGCGCTCACCGGATCCGGCGCGCGCCCGCAGCTCACGGGCCAGCTCACCATGCGGGATCTCTCGAAGGAGAAGAGCAAGCTGGGGGCCGCGGACCTGTACGTGGAGGCGAGCTCGGGGGGCGCGCTGCTGCACCTCGGCGTCTACCCGCCCGGGGGCGGCAACTTCCTCGGCCACGTGAAGGTGGACGCGGATCTGGGCGCCCGCGCGCTCCTCGCCAGGGGACCGTCCGCGGTCCTCGACGGGCGTCTCTCCGGCGACATGCGCGCGCACCAGCTCGACCTGGCGTTCCTCGGCGGCTTAATCCCCAGGGTACGGAAGGCGGGCGGCACGCTCGAAGGCGCCGTCAAGGTCGGCGGAACGGTCGGCAGACCAGGGCGTCTACGACGACCTCCGCATGGATGCGACCTTCTCGCCCAAGGAGGTGGTGATCGACCGGATCACGGGCTCGGCCGGGACCGGGACCTTCAGCGCCATCCTCGCGGCCTCGCGCCGCCCGGCTCCGGACGGGACCGACCCGGATCGCATCGAGTTCACCGGCGAGGTCCACCTCGGCGACGCCGAGTCCGTGCGCGCCCGCACGGTGCCCGGAACCGATCGTCCGCTGTCGCCGGGTCCGGTCCCCATCCGCCAGGCGGCAGAGCAGCGCGCGGATCTCTCCGGCGAGCTGGACCTCTTCGGCGATTACGCCAGCAGCCTGCTCACCGTGAACGGCAAGATTCCGGACGCCCACGTCAACATCCGGCAGTTGCCGGACAAGAAGCTGCCCGGCCTGAAGGAGAACCCCGACGTGATCCTGGTCCACCCTGGCGAGCGCCCGCATCCGCCGGGGCGGGAACCCGGGGAGGTCGAGGCCGAGCTGGAGAGACGCAAGAAAGCGACCTTCCGCCTGCACGCGAACCTCGAAATGACCCACATGTACGTGAAGGCGCCGGACTTCGAGTTCCCGGTCGAGAGCCGGATGAACTTCGACTACGAAGCGCGCAATCCCGAGGGCCTCAGCGCGGACGGGGTCGTGCACGTGCCCCAGGGCTCCTTCAGCGCTCTCGGCCGGCGCTTCACCATCGACGATGCCCGCATCATCGAGACGGGCGGGGACATCACGAACCCGGAGCTGGACATCAAGGCCGTGTACGACAACCCCCAGGCGAAGGTGACCATCACCGTGACGGGGACCGCCAAGAACCCGCAGCTGGAGATGTCCTCGAATCCCCCCATGGACCAGGATCAGATCGCCTTCTTCCTGGCGACCGGCCGCGTCCAGGGTCGCGCGACGCAGCAGGGCGGCGGCGTCGATCTGCGCGGAGCCGCGACGAGCGTGGTCGGAAGCCTGCTCTTCGGCCAGGTGCGCAAGGAGCTTGCCGACGTCCTCCCGGTGGACGTGATCAGCATCGACAGCGGGCCCCAGGGGGTCTCCGGAGCGAGCGTCGGCAAGTACCTCGGCGACAAGGTCTTCATCGGCTACCGGCAGAAGTTCATCGAATCGCCCTACGAAAATACGATCGAGGGACGTATCGAGTACGAGTTCGACCGGTCGGTGGGTGCGGAGGTCACCATCGGCGACCGCACCAAGGACCTCTCGGTCCTGTACACGAAGGATTTCTGACGCCGCTCAGCGGTGGCGGAACCGGATCGTCCACCCCAGCTTCAAGAGCCCCTTGAGCACCCGCGGCACCCGCTGCAGCAGCGCCGTCGATGGCGGCCGCCTCTCCTGCAGCGTGATGGGGATCTCCCGCACGTCGCGCCCCATCCGCTGCGCCCGGATCACGAGCTCGCTGGCGAAGAGGTCCCGGTCGACCACGCAGGCGCGCGCGACGTCCACCAGCCGCTCGCGCTTGAACGCCTTCAGCCCGTGCGTGTCCGTTCCGCGAAAGCCGGTGATCGCTCTCAAGAGCAGCGTGATCACCCGCGTGGCCAACCGCCGCACCAGCGGCCGCGCGTCGTTCGCGCCCTTCATCGCCTTCGAGCCCACCACCAGGTCCGCGCCCGCCTCGAGCAGCGGCAGCGCCCGCTGGTAGAAGCGCACGTCGCAGAGGTCGATCTCGTCGCAGATCACCACCTCGCCGCGCGCCTCCAGGATTCCCCGCTTCAGCGCCCGCCCGTAGTTCGGTTCCGGCTCGTGCAGCCAGCGCAGGCGGGGAATCCGCGCGGCGAGCTGCTCCAGGACCTCCGGCGTGCCGTCCGTCGATCCGTTCTCCGAGAGCACCAGCTCGTACTCCCAGCGGAGATCATCCAGCTTGCGGCACAGCTCCACCGCCGCTTCCCGGACGATGCGCGCCTCGTTGTAGACCGGGATGACGATCGAGATCATGCGAGGTTGCGGGCGGCATCGCGGCCGGAGAGGAGCGCGTCCTCCATCGAGCTGTACTCCCACCTGCCGTACCGTCCCGCGAGCTGCACGCCCGAGCGTTCGAAATGGGCTTGCACGACGGCGCGCGCGGCCGCGTGGTCGTGATCGAACAGCACGTACGCCACCGGGATGGTGCGGGCGCGCGAGATCGCCACCTCGCGCCGGTCGATCAACCCACACCGCTCGAGGCCGGACAGCGCTTGGTCGATGCAGCGCGCGGGGTCCGCGGCCCCGCGGTGCGCGAACTCGACCGCGAAGCTGCGGAACCCGGCGGGCGCCAGCGCCGGGTTGACCTCCGAAGGAGATCCGATCCGGTAGAAGGGGAACTCCTTCCCGGGAAAGTAGGCCCAGTGGAAGCGTTCGCCGCCCCGATCGCGCGCGCCCA
>WNGJ01020803.1_pt1 | contig 12934 bp, 13 predicted proteins | sample 5400611 | NCBI WGS metagenome assembly WNGJ01 (sample SAMN13153375, study PRJNA577476) | soil metagenome | isolation source: 40 cm soil or saprolite under Garry oak tree replicate 1 | place: USA:California | collected 2016-06-15
CGCCAATCGCGACCTGATCGTGGTCCGTAACTGCGTGATGCTGCTGGCGGCCATGGTGGTGACCGTCAATTTCGTGGTCGATATCCTCTATGCCTTCATCGATCCGCGCATCAAGGTTCACGACCTGTGAGCGACCCGCTGACCGCTGCCGTGGGTGCGCCGACCGCAATCGAGCTTCCGCAGCCTGTGAGAGGCTTTTGGCGGCGCGCGCTGCGCCATCGCAGCTTCGTTTTGGGCGGCGCGCTGTCGCTTCTGGTTGTGGGTGCCGCGTTGCTGTCGCTGGTCTGGACCCCGTGGTCGGCCTATGAGATCGACATCGCGGCCAAGCTGCGGCCGCCCTCGGCGGCGCACGGACTTGGCACCGACGTATTTGGCCGCGACGTCGTCTCGCTGCTGCTGGTCGGCGCACGCTCCACCATCCTGGTCGGCGTGATCGCGGTCGGGATCGGCTTGACCTTCGGCGTATGTCTCGGACTGATCGCGGCTGCGCGAAAGGGCTGGGTAGAGGAACTCGTCCTGCGGGCGAGCGATTTTACCTTCGCCTTTCCTGCCGTCCTCTCGGCGATCATGCTGGCTGCCGCCGTCGGGCCAGGCATGGTGACTTCGATCACGGCCATCGGCATCTTTCAGATCCCGATCTTCGTCCGGGTGACCCGAGGATCGGCCAATGCGATCTGGGCGAGGGAGTTCGTGCTTGCCGCTCGGGCCTCGGGCAAGGGCGGCTTCCGCATCACCATCGAGCATGTGCTGCCCAACATTCTTTCGGTGCTGATTGTGCAGGCGACGATCCAATTCGCGCTGGCGATTTTGGCCGAAGCGGCGCTGTCCTATCTCGGGCTTGGAACGCAACCGCCACAACCGTCGTGGGGACGCATGCTGAACGACGCCCAGACCCTGCTGTTCCAGTCGCCGATGCTCGCCGTCTATCCGGGTGCTGCGATTGCAGTCGCGGTGCTCGGTCTCAATCTTCTGGGCGATGGATTGCGCGATCTGCTTGACCCACGGCTGGCGCGGGAGCGTTGACGGTGAGTGGTTTCGCCAATGTGCCCCTGATCGAAGTCGAAAACCTCGGCGTCAGGCTCAACACCAGCCGCGGTCCTGCGCAGGCCATCCGCGGGGTCAGCTTCTCGCTCGAGCGCGGCGAGACGCTGGGGCTGGTTGGCGAATCTGGATGCGGCAAATCCGTTACTGCACTCGCGTTGATGGGCTTGCTACCGGATGGCGCCCTCGTCAGCGGCAGCATCCGACTGGACGGCCGCGAGCTGGTGGAACTGTCCGAACCGGACTACTGCAAGCTGCGCGGCAATCGAATCAGCATGATTTTCCAGGAGCCGATGACCGCGCTCAATCCCATGCACACGATCGGACGGCAGGTGGCCGAACCGCTGCGGCGCCACAAAAATTGCTCGGCGGCGGAAGCGCGCAGGCAGGCCATTGCCTTGCTCGATCGCGTCGGTCTTCCCGACGCGGCCAGGCGCGTCGATGCCTATCCGCACCAGTTTTCCGGCGGTCAACGTCAGCGCATTACGATCGCAATGGCGCTTGCCTGCCAGCCTGACATGCTGATCGCCGACGAGCCAACCACCGCGCTCGACGTCACGATCCAGGGGCAGATCCTCGATCTCATTGCGGATCTGGTCGCCGAGCGCGGCATGTCGATGATCCTGATTTCGCACGATCTCGGCGTCATCGGCGAGAACGTCCGGAGAATGATGGTGATGTATGGCGGCACCGTCGTCGAGAGCGGGGCAACGGATGCGGTGTTCACGCGCATGGGGCACCCCTATACGCAAGGGCTGTTTCGCGCCCGCCCGCGGCTCGGCGCGAAGAAGGGGACACGGCTGCAGACCATCGCCGGCACCGTCCCTGAACTTGCCGATCTGCCCGCCGGCTGCCCATTCGCCGACCGGTGTCCGATCGTCGAGAGCCGTTGCCGCGCGGCGCTTCCGGCCGAGGTGCAAGTGGGACTTGGCCATCGCGTGCGCTGCCTGAGGACGGACATTTCAATGGCAAGTCCGGTCGGGGTTTTCGGCGCATGACAACGTTGGAGCAGATGCCATCCGCGCCTGAGCTGCCGCTCCTCGACGTGAGGGATCTCGTGCAACGCTACGCGCTGCCACGCCAGAGTGTGTTGCGCCCGGCGGGGCAGGTGCTCGCGCTCAACGGCGTGACCGCGCAGGTAATGGCAGGTCGGAGCCTTGGCGTCGTCGGCGAATCCGGCTCGGGCAAATCGACGTTCGCGCGCCTGGTGATGGCGCTGGAGCGACCGTCGTCGGGTTCGGTGTCACTGCTGGGCCGTGATCTGCATCGGATGCCCGCAGACGAGCTTCGCCGCGCCCGGCGGGATGTCCAGATGGTGTTTCAGGATCCGTATGGATCGCTGGATCCGCGGCAGACGATTGCGCGCATCGTCGCCGAACCGCTCACGGCGCTGGGGCGGATGGATCGCGCCGGCTTGCGCGAGCGGGTCGCCACGGTGCTGGGACAGGTCGGGCTGCGCGACGCGGACATGGACAAATTCCCGCACGAATTCTCCGGAGGGCAGCGGCAGCGTATCGCGATCGCCCGCGCCTTGATCACCCGGCCGAAGCTGATCGTCGCCGACGAGCCGGTCAGCGCGCTCGACGTTTCTGTGCAGGCGCAAGTGCTAAACCTCCTGCAGGACCTGCAGGAACAGTTTGGACTGAGCTACATCCTGATCAGTCACGATCTCGCGGTCGTGGATTATCTCTGCGACGAGATCGCGGTCATGTATCTCGGGAGAATTGTCGAGCAAGGCCGGCCCGAGGACTTGTTCGACCATTGCGCCCATCCTTATACGCGCGCTCTGCTCGATGCCGTTCCGCGCGCGCGACCGGGTGGTGCACGCCGTCGTCGCGGCGCCCCGGCGGTCGCCTCGCAATCGGTGGGCGCGGCCGGCTGTCCCTACGCCTCACGCTGCCCGTTGGCCGACCAGCGTTGTCGCGATACGGCGCCTACGCTACGCAAGATCGGTCCGACGCATCTCGCGGCTTGCCACCAGGCCGAGGCGGTGATGGCGTTGCCACGGTTGCCGGCGGAACGGAGTTAGCCTCTTGTGCGGGATTGGCGTAGGTTAGTAACGTAAAATATTGGGGGAGTACGCGCATGTTCTACAAACTATCCGTTCTGGCGGCAGCTGCTGCTTTTGCTGCGGCGCCGCTGCCGGGCTTGGCGCAGGGCAAGAAAGACAGCGTCGTCATGGGTATGACGCTGGAGCCGCCCGGGCTCGACCCCACTACCGCCGCTGCCGCGGCGATTGCCGAGGTCACGCTCTACAACGTCTATGAGACGCTGACCAAGATCAATGAAGACGCCTCGGTGTCGCCCTTGCTTGCCGAGAGCTGGCAGGTTTCGCCTGATCTGAAGACCTATACGTTCAAGCTCCGTGCAGGCGTCAAATTCCAGAACGGCGAGCCGCTCGATTCCGCTGCGGTGAAATTCTCGTTCGAGCGCGCCGCGGCGCCAGCGAGCACCAACAAGGACAAGAGCCTGTTTCAGAGTTTTGCGTCGGTAACCGCCGCCGATGCCGGCACAGTTGTGGTCGCTCTGAAGTATTCCGAGCCGAACCTGCCGTTCCTGCTCGGGCAGGCGACCGCTTCGATTGTCGAACCGAAGAGCGCGCCCACCGATGCCACGCAACCGGTCGGAACCGGGCCCTATGTACTCGGCGCCTGGGCCAAGGGATCGTCGATCACCCTGAACAAATGGCTCGACTACCGCAACGCCGCCGCGATTAGGCTGAGCAAGGTGACGATCCGCTTCATCAGCGATCCGTCGGCGCAGGTCGCTTCCCTGCTGTCGGGTGACGTCGATGCGTTCCCGAGGGTTGCGGCTGCGCGCAGTCTCGCGCAGTTCAAGTCTGATCCGCGCTTCACGGTGCTGATCGGCGGCTCGAAAGCGAAGACGATCGTCGCCATCAACATCAAGAGGAAGCCGCTCGACGATGTGCGGGTTCGCCGCGCGATTCTTGCCGGCATCGATCGCAAGGCGATGATCGATGGCGCGGTCGACGGCTTCGGCGTTCCGATCGGCAGCTTCTATACGCCGGGATCGCTGGGCTATGTCGACGCCACGGGCATCAATCCCTACGACCCCGAGAAGGCCAAGAAGCTGCTCGCGGAGGCAGGGGTCACAATACCGCTTGAGCTGAGCCTCAAGCTGCCGCCGCCATCCTATGCGCGGCAGGGCGGGGAGATCCTTGCGGCCCAGCTCGCCAAGGTCGGGATCGTCGCCAAGATCGAGAACGTGGAATGGGCGCAGTGGCTGTCGCAGGTCTTTACCGGCCCGCACAATTACGACCTGACCATCGTGTCGCATGTCGAGCCGTTCGACCTCGTGAAGCTGACGGAAAGCGACTACTATCTGGGCTACAATTCCGAAGCGTTCAACCAGCTCTATAAGTCGATGATGGCGACGCCCGGCGAGGCTGATCGCACCAAGTTGCTCGGCGATGCTCAGCGCATGCTGGCGACGGACGCGGCGGCCGGCTTCCTGTTTCAGCCACAATCGATCAGCATTTCCAACAAGCGGCTGAAGGGCATGTGGAAGGAAATCCCGCAATTCGAAAACGACTTCTCCAGCTGGTCCTGGGAATAGCCGCCTCTACCCAAGGCGGGCGGCGGATAGTTTCAGGCGGGCTTTCCGAGCCCGAAAGCAAATACCTGCGCGTAAGTCAGCCGGACAGGGCACCAGACCACGAATCTGGGGGTCACGAGTTCGAATTTCTTCGGGCGCGCCGTTTCGCCAGAGCACGACAAAGCACCCGACCACGGCCAAGTTGCGCGCCGTCTTGGCCGGCTCTGCTATGATCCAGCGATTTCACCGAGGGCCTTTGCTGCCGTGCCGTGCTACCCGCAGCATTCGCGGCGTCTCGGAGTACTCTAACTTTTGAACGCGGGCGGCGCGACGAAGCCGCCGAATTCGCGCTCGATGAGTTCAGCGAAAGCAATTGTCGTGCGGTCCTCCAGATAGGGGCCGATGATCTGCATGCCGATCGGCAGACCGTCGTCGCTGAGCGCGAGCGGCATCGTGGTCGAAGGCAATCCCGCGAGCGTCGCGATGCTGTTCCACATGGTCTGATCTCCGTAAGCGACCTCAGTGCCGTCGACCGATATGCGCCGGGTCGTCATGTCGCCGTGGTCGTGCGCAAAGGCGGTGGTGGGCATCGCCGGACACAACACCACGTCCCATTCGCGGAACAGCCGGTGCCACTGGTCGGCAATGCCGGTGCGGATGCGATCGATCCTGATCCATTCGCGATAACTCATGACGCTGCTGCGAAGGCGCGTGGCGGCCATGCTGGCATCGTCCGCTGGAAGCGTCGCGGCGGTCGACCGCCGGCGGGCATAGAGATCGTCCGGAAAGTCGGCGCCGAAAAATGCCATCAATAGTTGCGTGAACACGCGACCGACAAGCGCGAGATCTGGCAGAAGCGGGCTCGCCCGGGCGATCTTGACGCCGCGTTTTGCGAGACCGTCCGCGATCCGGTCGAGCGCGGCGCGGACCGAGCCGGCAGTCGGCAGCAGAGGATGATCATTGACCACCAGCACCCGGAATTCCCTGAGATCGGCATGCCGCGGTGGCGGCAGCACGAGCCTGCAGGCGAGAGCATCCGCATCGTCGGGTCCCGCAATGACGTCGAATGCGAGCGCGAGGTCGCCGGCGCTTCTCGCCATGGGTCCGGCGACGGCCAGGTCGCCGCGGACCGGGACCGAGAGCGAGGGCGTACCTGGCGGCACGATGCCACGCATGGGCACGATGCCGAGGGTCGGCTTGTGAGCGAAGACGCCACAGAAGCTGGCCGGTACGCGCAGCGAGCCACCCAAATCGGTCCCCAGTTCGAGGGAGACGTACCCGGCCGCGAGTGCGGTCGCCGAGCCTCCCGACGAGCCGCCAGGCGTGCGGGCGAGGTCCCAGGGATTGTTGGTGGTGCCATAGATCGAATTGTAGCTCTGCATATCGGCGAGCATCAGCGGCACATTTGTCTTGCCGAGCACGATCGCACCGGCTGCCTTCAGCCTGATAACCGCGACAGCATCCTCGCGCACCGGGATGCGCTCCGGCCCCGGAATGCCCCAGGTGGTCGGAAGACCGGCGACATTGGCTCGCTGTGTCATCCGCAGCGCCAGTGATACTCTGCGGAAGAGATACGGCGGCGGCGGTCGCTCCGGCTGCCAGGATGAATGCGCGTCTGGTCTCGTTCATGGAATAGCCCTCACGTCTTGATCGGTATCCAGATTTCGAGACCGCCCATTCCGGTCTGGAAATCGAACTCTTCGCCGAAGCGCTCGAAACTCGGCGCATCGGCGACCTCATGTCCTGAGTCCGCCAGCCACTTGTTCCAGATTGTGCTGACCGTGCGGCGGATGGCCGAAATGTGCTCGCGATGGGTGAACACGGCATATTTCTGCGGAGCCATGCGCAGGCGGCTGAAGGCAGCGGGAAGATCGGAGAAATCGGCCACTTCCGCGCCAGCGATGTAATCGAAATTGCCCTCATCATCGCCGTTGTAGGAAACGCCGAAGGTCGTTTCGCTGACCTGGCGCGGAATATTTCCCAAATGAGGCACGAAGCGCTGCCATTGCGCGGGGATGGCTTTGCTGGTCTCCCAGGTGTAACGCTCTCCCAGGCCGGCAATGAGCAGCGGCTTGCCGTTCTCGAAGCGCGCCGGTTTGAGGTTGGCGACGAGAGTCTCGTCCAGTTTGATGGGCTCCACGAGTTCGAGATTGCCAAGATACCGTTGCGCCCGGACCGTTTCGGGCGTCAGTCCGAACTGATCGCGAAACGCCCGCGTGAATGCTTCATGAGAGCCGTAGCCGGCGTCGAGGGCCACGGTCAGGATGTCAGGCGCGCGGTTCGCCAGGGATCGCGCCGCCTCCGTCAGGCGGCGCCCGCGCACGTAGCCCATGACCGAACGGCCCGTCGCGAAGCTGAAGGCGCGCACCACGTAGAAGCGCGACACACCGGCTGCCTTTGCTATTTCGTCGAGCGAAATGTCCCCTGAAAAGTGGGTCTCGATGAACCAGATCGCTTTTTCGACCGCGTTCATGGTCGGGGCCCTCGCGTAAAGCACAACCGTTGTAGCGCCTTCCACCTCGGGCCATTTGATCGCTATTGCAGTGCTTCGAAAAAGCCGTCTGCAGAGCTCCACCTAGGCTCTTGGGCCCTAGTGCCCCGAATGGCGGATGGAGATCGGCTGCACCGAGCGCAACGCTATTGGGTGCGAGCCTGCCTTGCCGCTGATCTCCAGGCTGCGGACGGCGCTCAAGCGTACAATGGAATCGTAGGCCGTCGCGGTTTTGGCTGCACCGTGACGATGTAGGCTCCCACATCATAGCGCCACGGCAAAGCAATAGTGCCCATCTTCATCGGCCGCGGCGCGCCACTTCGGAATACGCTACCGTTGCCAAAAACCGCCGATCTTGCACCCATTAGCACCCCGGGTACGTGGCGCTAGAGCGCGTAAGTTGACGCGCCCGAAGTCGAGGCCCGGAAAACACGGAAGCTGTTGTAAGGCAGTTCTTGACACTTGTAAGGCATTGGCCTACATTGCGCCGTGATCCGGTCGTTCAGAGACAAAGCCCTGGAACGCTTCTTCGCGACGGGCGACGAACGCCGGGTCAGCGTGCAGAACACGAGACGCATCGCCAACATTCTGCGCGCGCTCGATGACGCGTCGAATCCGGAAGATATGAACCTGCCCGGATTCCGCTTTCACGCGCTCGTCGGTCGCGACAAAGGCCGCTATGCGGTTAACGCCAGCGGAAACTGGCGGATCACGTTTGGCTGGAGGGAAGGCGATGCCATCGATGTCGATCTGGAAGACTATCACTGAGGATAGGTTCGATGGCCAAGAAACTCCCGAAGCGCGGCTTGCCGCCCATGCATCCCGGCGAACTTCTGCGCGCGGAGATTTTGCCGGCGCTTGATCGGCCCAAGACGGAGATAGCCAAGTTGCTCGGCGTGTCTCGTCAGACGCTCTATGACATTCTTGAGGAAAGGCAGCCGGTGACACCAATGATGGCATTGCGGCTCGGGAAGCTGTGCGGAAACGGTCCCGACCTCTGGCTAAATCTGCAAAAGCGCTACGATCTTCAGCGTGCCGAGCGGAAGCTTGGAGCGAAGATTAAAGCCATTCCGACGTTGCAAGTGGCATGATGGTTGGAGCCAGGCGCTCGGGCGTAGTGTTTCCGGGACGGCACGGCGAAGTCGGGATGGCTATTCGCAAATTCGGACGTTTCGTCATAGCGCCGCGGCCATAGCGCCACGGCCATAGCGCCATGACGAACGAGTAGTGCCCATCTTCATCGACCGTGGCGCGCCATTTACGCCAGAGCACGCTGCCATATCCACAGGCCGCCAGGAGCCGCGATGCCGTACTACGCCGGACGCGCGCCGCCGAAAGGATTTGCGCGACAGTTCCGCCCTCAAGCGGCTCGTTCGATCCTGCAAGGGCGGACGAGAAGGTCAGCCGGAATTTTTCCATGTCTCACTGATCTTGTGGATCATGTCGACCGTGAGCGCGCGTCGACGGGGGAGAATTTCCGACGCCCGTGAGCGCGAGCCCGAAAGCTCCGCAAATTCAGCCTGGGTATGCCCGAGTTGCTCATAGGTGAGGACATCGATCGGATCAAAGCTCTCGTCGATCCCGAGCGGCCTGTCCTGTCCGATCATTGGGAGGAAGGCGGGTCAGTACCGCATGGCGATGCTCCGATCAGGACCCCGCATTTCCTTGTCACCTGCTGACTTTTTGGGCGCTCACCCCTAGACTTGCGGCAACATTCTGGAGAATTGTGAACAATGGGAGCAGCTTTCAATGGCGGGCCGGCCGAACTGCGCGTCGCAATTGCGGGGTTGGGTTCGATCGGAATCAAGCTCGTACAGGCACTGGATAAAGGCATCGATGGATTTGTCCTGGCCGCTGTCTCGGCACGAGCTCCCGCGAAGCACGAAGGCATGCTGGCCAAGTTGAGCAGGAGGCCCGCCATTTTTCCGATCGAAGGGCTCTCGGCCGTCGCAGATATCGTGATCGAATGCGCCCCGAGCAACCTGCTCAGCTCGATCGTCGCTCCGTTCTTAAGCAAGGGCAAGACGGCAATCATCCTGAGCGCTGGCGCGCTTCTGGAACACGGCGAGCTTATCCAACTGGCGAAGCAGAATGGCGGTCAAATTGTGGTGCCGACAGGCGCGTTGATCGGTCTCGATGCGGTTACCGCAGCTGCTGAAGGACGCATCCGCTCGGTTCGAATGATAACGCGCAAGCCGGTGAAAGGATTGTTGGGCGCGCCGTATCTTGTCGAAAACAAACTCGACATAGAATCGATAACCCAACCCCTGAAAGTATTCGAAGGCACGGCGCGGGAAGCGGCCAAGGGATTTCCTGCCAATCTCAACGTCGCCGTCGCGCTCTCGCTCGCCGGGATCGGCCCTGATCTGACAACACTGGAAATTTGGGCAGATCCCGCTCTACAGCGCAACACGCATCGCATCGAGGTCGATTCCGATTCGGCAAGTTTCTCCATGTCGATCGAGAATGTTCCCTCCGACAATCCCAGGACAGGCCTGATAACCGCTCTGTCGGTCATTTCATATCTTCGCAAACAGCGTTCAGCTATTCGCGTCGGCAGTTGATCAAAGTCCCTCGCTGAGGGCCGCCAGTTCATGTCCGGACGTATGGCAGACATGATGCGGACGCTGGGCGATGTCGGTTGCCCTAACGCCGGACCCTTCGGGCGAGGACTGATCGAACGGATGGCACGCTCCGACCGATCCAGGAGCATTCGGGAAGTTCCGAGTTGGCAGGTTCGCCCCAATGGCGTTATGAGTCTCTTGGTTGCAAGCTGGCGTGGCCCCGATCAGATGGGACGAGCATGAGGTCTCGTTTTGTGAACCCGAAGCGCAAGCAGACAAGGCTACGGCCCGCGCATCTTGCCATTGCGGGTCTGGCTGCGCTGATCGCGGCCGGAGATCATGTAGGCGCCACAGAGCGTCGGAGCGAACGCTCGGTCGAGTCCACCGAGTCACGCCCTGCCGGCGAGCCGATCATGGCGATCGTTTCGCTCCAGAACCAGCGGATCACCGTCTATGATGCCAACGGCTGGATCCTCCGGGCGCCGGTGTCGAGCGGCCAGAAGGGACGCGAGACGCCCGCCGGGATCTTCAGCGTCATGTCGCGATTGGGGTAGTCAAAAGGGACTAGCTGTACCAATCGCGGCAATTAAGTAGATCACGCACTCATTTGACGGAACGTTCTTGACCCGAATATTCGTGCATGACTACGCTGCGGCGTACACTTGAGTCAGCACACTCAAGGAGAACACCTTGAATAGATCATCATCGTCTTCGCCAGCGTGACCTCCATTGCGCTCGCCTTGGTGCTGAGCGCAAATTTCACGCGGCGGACGGTTGATGAATCGGAGAAGAGGATGTGTGGAATCGTCGGTGTCGTGGGTCGAGGACCAGCCGCTGCTCCGATTCTGGATGCGCTGAGACGGCTCGAATATCGAGGATACGATTCAGCCGGTACCGCCAGGCTTGAACGCGGTCTCCTTACGCGGCGGCGCGCAGTCGGGAAACTCAAGAACCTCGAGAGCAAGCTTACTTGTGAGCCGCTCGTCGGCCTCATAGGCATTAGCCACACGCGTTGGGCAACTCATGGCCGTCCAATTGAAAAGAACGCGCATCCGCACGCGGTTGATGGCGTCGCGGTCGTTCACAACGGCATCATCGAAAATCATCGCGAATTGCGCAATGAGCTCAAGCAGGCTGGCGTGCGCTTTGCCACGGACACAGACACCGAGGTGATCGCTCATCTCGTAAACCAACAGCCGAAGAAAGGATGCGAGCCAGTCGACGCGGTACGCGTCGCGTTGCCGTGGCTGGAAGGAGCGTTTGCACTAGCGTTCCTGTTTGAAGGCTACGAAAATTTGATAATTGGAGCGCGCAAAGGATCGCCACTTGCGGTCGGATATGGCCGAGACGAAATGTACCTTGGGTCTGACGCGATTGCTCTTGCGCCACTTACCGACATGATCAGCTACTTGGAAGACGGTGACGTCGCAGTCGTCACGCGGCAGGGAACCGACTTCTTCAATGCGACATCAAGCGCGAGAAAGAGTTCCGTCATGAATACCTGGAATTTCGGATTAAGCTCGTCCGCGTCGAAAGCTTACTGGTTCCGAAAGACGCGAACTTGCATCGCCAAAGTTCTCATGCGCTTCAGCGACGCCTATGCCGATCTCGCTCTGCGGATTGCGCCATGGTTGGAAGAAGACGGGGCAGGCCGATGAACCACAGAATATCCACGCGAGATGCTGTGTTCTCCAACCTTGGACGGTAAGGCCGATTGCGAGTTGTCGTCAAAATCGAGGGCACGGCGTAGAGCCTAGCCTTGTTCGCGCTCTTTCGCGCGGGTGCGGACACTTGTGCGCCAAACATGCCGATCTAATCAGTTCTCAAGGCCATGACAAACCAGGCCTTTGATATGCCATAGTAAGCACGCGAAGCCGAATTCGAACAGGAAGGTTCTCGGTTCATGCGCATAGTTGTGGTTGGAACAGGATATGTAGGGTTGGTTTCAGGCGCCTGCTTCGCTGATTTTGGACATCATGTCACTTGCGTTGACAAGGATGAGGCAAAGATTTCATCGCTAATGAGTGGTGAGATTCCGATATTTGAGCCTGATCTTGAGCGACTCGTTCAAAGTAATGCCCGTGCAGGCAGGCTGCTCTTCACGACCGATCTTGCGGGCCCAGTAGCTGACGCCGAGACCATTTTCATAGCGGTAGGAACACCCTCGCGCCGGGGCGATGGTCACGCGGATCTCAGCTACGTTTACGCAGCGTCTCGCGAGATTGCCGAGGCAGTCAGAGGTTTCGTCGTTGTGGTGACAAAATCAACTGTGCCGGTCGGTACCGGCGACGAGGTGGAGCGAATATTCACGCAGGTGAATCCATCCGCGGATGTCTCCGTGGTTTCGAACCCCGAATTCCTCCGAGAGGGTGCGGCGGCACGCGATTTCAAGCATCCGGACCGTATTGTTGTGGGAACGAATGACGAGCGTGGGCGCAAGGTCATGGCTGAGATTTACAGACCTCTTTATCTCAATCAGGCGCCTATCATGTATACCAGCCGCCGCAGTGCCGAGCTCATCAAATATGCGGCTAACGCGTTTCTGGCCACCAAGATCACGTTTATCAATGAAATTGCGGATCTGGCAGAAAAGGTAGGAGCGAACGTTCAAGAAATCGCGCGCGGAATTGGCATGGACAATCGCATCGGATCAAAGTTTCTCCATGCGGGTCCCGGTTTCGGTGGATCTTGCTTTCCAAAGGACGCGCGCGCGCTCATCAAAACTGCACAGGATTACGACGCCCCTCTCAGAATCTTGGAGGTGGTCAGCTCCGTCAATGACGCCCGTAAGCGGGCGATGGCGCGAAAGGTTGCGGCGCCATTCGGCGGAAATCTGCGCGGCAAGACCATTGCTGTGCTTGGCCTGACATTCAAGCCGAACACCGACGATATGCGCGAGGCCCCTTCAATCCCTCTTATCACCGCGCTGCAGGATATGGGTGCGACCGTGCGAGCGTTTGATCCTGTTGGCATGGAGCTGGCCCGCGCCGAAATGCCGGATATTCAATACTGCGTAGATCCCTATGAGTGCGCCTATGGTGCCGACGCCTTGGTCATCGTAACCGAATGGGAGCAGTTTCGGGCGCTTGACCTCGATCGACTGAAACGCGAGATGGCGAGGCCGGTCGTCGTTGATCTTCGCAATGTCTATGATCCCAAGGAACTGACAGGGCGCGGGTTTCTGTATCAAAGCATTGGGCGCGCCAGCTAGAGGCGTGGGCCCAAAGGGCCCCCGAATGTCGATCGGACATTCCGAGTAGACTCGGTAGCGGTCGTGAGCATC
>WNGJ01005877.1_pt1 | contig 12932 bp, 7 predicted proteins | sample 5400611 | NCBI WGS metagenome assembly WNGJ01 (sample SAMN13153375, study PRJNA577476) | soil metagenome | isolation source: 40 cm soil or saprolite under Garry oak tree replicate 1 | place: USA:California | collected 2016-06-15
GCGTCATGGATCGCCTGTTCCTGAAGACGCTTGACGCCGTCACGACAGACAAGAGCCGACACCCAATACTGCGATTGTGGCCCCAGCTCGCGGTCCTGGGTGTGCTACTGTTGGGGGGTGCGCTGATCAGAAGCTTGCGGCCGGCCATCCAATTCGACTCCTCCCTCGTTGCTGTCGCGCCGTTCGACGTCCTCGCAATACGAAATCCTGAGCTGTGGCGCGAAGGATTGGTTGACGTTCTGTCGCGAAACCTCGATGGCGCCGGCTCGCTTCGCACCGTGTCGCCGACCGTAGTCATCCGTCGCTGGCAGGGTCACGCCGATCCAACATCTGCCGCGCGTCTCGCGGTCGGCACTCGTGCCAGGTTCGTCGTCTACGGACAAGTGTTGGGTGAAGGCGCGGATTCCGTTCATGTGAGAGTTGCCGTCCTTGACGCGCAGAGCGACCGAGCCCTCGTCGAGATCGATCGCTCCGACCAAGCCGATCGGATCGATCGGCTGTCCGATTCACTGACCCTCGACATGATTCGGGCAGTCACGCCCACGATTTTGGGTAACCATGTAAGGCTGCACTCAGTGGGTACTCGGTCCCTTCCCGCACTTAAGGCGTTCCTTAGGGGAGAACGCTTTCTCCGGCATTTCTCGCTGGACTCAGCAATTGCGAATTACGATCGCGCGGTGGCACTCGATACGACTTTCGCGTTGGCGCTCGATCGACTGCAGATGTCCCTCGGATGGAACGACTCGGGGCCTGCGGTTCCTGGTTACTACGCTGCTCGTGCCGCAACGTTCAACCACGGATTGAGTGCGCGCGACAGCCTACTGATTGCGGCAAGCTGGATGGTACAGCCACCGCAGATCGCAACCTTGGAAGATGCGGTCCGTCGCTACCCCGATGATCCGCGGTTCTGGTATGCGCTCGGCGAAAGCCGCTTCCATGGAGGTTCCTTTGTCGGGAGTACGTGGTATGACGCGCGTGCCGCGTTCGACCGAGTTATCGAGCTCGATTCGGGTTTCGCGCCAGCCTACATACATCCCATCACCATCGCACTGAATGACAATGATCGGGACGCGGCCTTATTGTACGTAAAGGGCTACCTTGCGTCCTCGCCGGACGTACCGGAGGCAGGCGGGATACGGCTGCTCAGCAGGCTCCTTGCTCCGGACGAACAGGCACCGAGTTTCACACGTGAGTTCCAGGGGGCCGCTCCACCGGCGCTCTTCCACCTCGCCTTGATGGTCCAGTCGTGGCCAGATCCGGACGAGACACAGATTCAAGTGGCCCGGTGGGGTGTCGCGATGAGCAAAGGGCGCCTCCGAGAGGCGCGCCCGGATAGTGGAAATGATCTCCACGTTTACCCGGCGTTGCTTGCGACAACACTTATCTATCGAGGCCGTCTACGAGAAGCTCGCGCGGTCGTAGGAGGCCACTATGGTACCGCGTTTATGGAGCTGGCTGAACTGGGGGCAGTGTCTCGAGAGAAGGTCGAGGAAGTCTTAGCTGCATGGCTCACCCATCCGGACCCCCGGGGGTTCTCGTTCATCCCCTGGATCGCCGATGGGCCATGCCATCGAACCGAAGCTGCCGCGCTGTGGTGGGCTCAACAAAAGGACACGGCCAGCTTGCGACGACTTTCGCGCCGAGAAGAAGTAGCCGCTCGCGCGTTTGGGAACGGCCCTTTAACGGACGGTCTGCATCCCATCCCCGGATTCGCGAACGCTGCGCTACTCCTTGCAAAGGGGGATAGCGCGCTCGCTCTCCGTCGTTTCCTCTCGGTCGCAGACTCGCTGTGCCCAGATGCTGCCCAGCTTCGCGAGATCAGGTTTCGCCTGCTGGCGGCGCGGGGAAGACGACTCGAGGCCGCCGCTGTCTTTGATCGCTCCCACGACCGGCGCGTACCGCTCATGCTCGAGCGTGCCCGCCTCGCGGAGCGGCTACGCGACCCCGTCGCCGCGATCCATTACTACCAGTTCGTGGTTCAGGCGTGGTTGCATGCTGACGAAGGACTACAACCCGTCGTCGCTGAAGCGCGTGCAGCGCTGCGTCGGCTGGGCGGAGAGCCTCGCTGACGGGCCACCCTTCACAGGCATGACTGCGTAATGAGAGCCGCGATGATGGGCCTCAAGTCTTGAGAACACGCGGATGGTCGCAACGCTCCTACGCCTACGCCCAGCCTTCTCCATCTCCCGCTTCTCCCGCCTCACGGCACCGGGCCAATGCACTTCCAATTCTGGGTCGCACAATAGACCTGGCACGAGCCATAGGAGGGGTCGCATGGCTTTAGCTGCGTCTTGCAGCCGTTGCAGCAACAAAGGCGGGCGCAGTTGGACGGCGGCCGGCAGTTGGGGCCAGCGCGGACCGATCCCCACAGCGCCGATGCGAATACGGTGGGCATGAGAGCCACTCCGATCGCCTGGGCTGACAGGACGAGGAAGCGGCGACGGTTGGCAGTCGAGGCGGTGTCTGCGCTGAGGGCGGCCCTTCCGGCCTTTCGGTAGGCGAGGGCGACTCGCATCGCGTAGGCAACGAGATGACTCGCGAACAGGGCGGTAAGGCCGAATGCCGGAACGAACGCGAGCTTAGCCGCGAGCGAGCCAGGGAGAAAGAAGGAAAGAGTGGCGACCACAGCCCAGCTCGACAGGCTCAGTACCAGCGACAGCCGGATACAGAACGCACAGGTGCCGAGCTTGGTGAGGATCAGAGTACGAAAGGGAACGAGCGTGCGCATACTGTCCTCCAGAGGAATGCGGACCTCACACTCTAACGCCCGTGCGATTCGATGTTCGCCTGAATGAAGTTCACAACGCTGGCGAGATCCATTCGCTGCGCCCCGAAATCACTCGTACAGTCCTGCTTGATATTGCTGTTTAGTTGGGTTCGAGCGCTGTGCAACGTGCCGACAACGTAGGCTACGCCGCCCGACTGTAACAGGATCGGTCCGCCGGAATCACCGTAGCAGGCGCCACCCGGGTCGCGCTTGAGGTAAAGAACATTGGCGGCGAGCTGCTGGAAGGCAGCGGTGGCGACGCGGCGATCGCCCGTCAACGCGAAGTTGTCCTCCGCGCCCAGCATGCCGTATCCCACTTCCGTGAATACGGATGCCTGAAGCTCCGCATTCTTGAAGGAGTCGAGATACCCTGCGGGGGGCAGCGTGCCCAGCTCGATATCGTTCACCGGCTTTGAGAGGAAAACAAGCGCGACATCAAAGTCGGAGAACGGGGGCACGAAATCTGGATGGTAGACGTATCCCGACACGGTACGCCATGAACCGGGGTCGGTGACATTTTGCGCGAAGCTCACGTGAATGCGACCAGTCGGCAGGCCATCTGCCGAGAACCCGCCATCCAATGCCGCAAACGCGAGACAATGTCCGGCCGTCTGGACGACTCGCCTTGACACTAAGGTGCCCGAGCAGTACCACGGCTGGTATGCCACCGGAAACCAGGACGGGCTTGGCGTATCGAAGATGATGGCACCGACGTAGGGGTGGCCCGGATCGATCTGGCCGAGCACTATCGCCGAAGGCGGCGGCGCGCCGTTCGACGCGGTCGGGATCCGGTCGTTGCAGCCGGTCAAGACTGCAACTCCAAGCAAGCCGACCACCATTCGAATGCCGTTCATGTTACCTCCTAACTGTTCCTCGCCTAGCCAGCGATTAGCTGTCGACTCTCAGTGTGCCCGTGGCGGACTGCTTGCACGATTGCGAGCACTCGGGCACCAACCATGTCCGCGTTCCCTTGAGCTGGGCCTTGAACGCGCTCCTCGGCACGACCGCCCAGCCCTGACAGGCACCGCCGCCTGCAGTGTAGTTGACGCACGCAAAGAATCCGTCCGCATCCGCTGGGCGGGCGTCGGCACCGCCGATCGATCCCCCTGGGAAGCACCACGCGGAACTCGGCGTGCCGGTGGTCGTCCCCGCGTGCGTCCAATACCAGTTGGCGTAGGACTCGCCGTCCCCCGAGCAGCTCAAGTTCCACGTGTACGAAGAGTGGTCCCCGCCGCTGCTGGCCGCCGCCAAGGGCCCAGCCGCCGGTGCGGTGGGAGTGCTGCGGTCGCTGCAGCCCGCGACGAGCAGCGCAGTGAGAAATACGGTTCCTGCTATCCGGATCACCCGCATGGATCCTCCTCGGTCTACTGAGGTCTCAGTAGTCACTTGGAGTAACGGATGCCGGGGAGGCGATTGCTCGCAAAAGAAGGGGCGGTCTTGCGACCGCCCCGACACCGTTGGTTGGCGCTCCAGCGGCCTACGGCTGGCCGGCGACCTTCACGGGCACGAGGCTACTCATGGTCGTCCCATTGCCCAGCTGTCCATCGCCGTTGTAGCCCCAGCAGTAGACGACCTGACCCTGTGTGACGCCGCAGGTGGAGTTTGCACCCGCGCTGATCGCGGTGAAGCTCAACCCGCCGGATACTGGCACCGGCGTGGTGCTACTCGTCGTGTTCGCGGTTCCCAGGGCCCCGGAGCCGTTGAAACCCCAGCAGTACGCCGTGCCGCTCACAGTGAGGGCGCACGCGTGTTCGTCGCCCGCTGAAATCGTGACGAAGCTATAGCTCCCCGATACGGCGATCGGGGTCGTGCTGCACGGTGTGTTGTTGATGCACGTCTGCGTGGTCGTGGCCACGCCCAGTTGGCCGTTCTCGTTGTCGCCCCAGCAATAGGCCACTCCACCGGCCAGCCCGCAGGTGTAGCCGCCGCCAGCACTCAGTGCGGTAAAGGTCAGTCCGCCCGCGACGGTGATGGGACGGGGACTGCAGGGATACGATCCCCCGTAAGGCTGCTGACACGTCTCGACGGTGGAGTCGGTGCCGAGCTGTCCAGAGAGGTTCCACCCCCAGCAGTACGCTGCCCCGCCAGTGGTCGCGATCGCGCAGGCATGGTCCGCACTCTTGGTCACGCTGGCGAAGCTGAGCCCGCCGGTCACGGCGACCGGCTGCGTGCTGCAGGGTTGGCCGCTGATGCAGATCTCAGGACTAATGCTCGCGCCGTTTCCAAGCTGCCCGCCGACGTCGTATCCCCAGCAATACGCGGCGTTGGTCGGCGTGAGGCCGCAATATGTCTGCCCGCCTGAGACCGACCTGAAGGTCAATCCGCCGATGACGGCAGCGGGCACGGCATGCACCTGAAAGTCGGAGGAGCCGATACCGAGCGCTCCGAGTTCGTTATCCCCCCAGCAGTAGGCGGCGCCGCTCCGGGTGACGCCGCAGCTTCCGTAGGCAACGGAATCAAACGTCAAGCCCCCCGCGACAGGAACGGGCACCAGCCGGATCCCCGTCACTGCCGAGCCATCCCCGACTGCGCCCCGCCAGTTTCCTCCCCAACAATACGCCCCGCCCGCCGGCGTCACGGCGCAAGCGCCGTCAGTACCCGCACGCATCGTGGCGAACGTCACGTGCACGACGTGCATCGTCGCCGAGCCCGTGACCCCCTCGCTCGTGGCCGTGATATTGACCGTGCCGGTGTCCACTCCGGTGACGAGGCCCGTGGGTGATACCGTGGCGACGGTGGGGTTGTCGCTGGCCCAGGCGACCGTGCGCCCACGAAGCCCGATTCCGGCGGCATCCCTCGGCGTCGCACTGAGCTGCACGGTCTGGACCGGCAGGATGGTGTCGAGCGGCGTGACGACCGTCACCGCTGCGACTGGCCTCGGCGGGATGGGGCTGCGGTGAGCCCTCCAGGTCGGCTCGTTGTCGGACCCGCCCCGCGAAAAGTTCACGTCGCCGGCGCCGTCGGCATTCATCACCCTGATAGTGACGGAGTCGTTCCCGCGGCTTGACACAAACGCGATCTGGAGACCATCCGGTGACCACGCGGGCCGCACGTCGGCGCCACTCAGAGCGTGAGTGAGCTGGGTCTGACCGGTCCCGTCGGCGTTCATCACCCAGATGTGGTTTAACCCATCGGGGTTCTGCGAGAACACAATCTTGGTGCCGTCGGGGGACCAGCGCGCATCCGAACCGGTAGGTAGCGTTCTCAGACCGGTTCCATCCTCGTTGATGACGTGAATCACGTCGCTGGCGCCGAACAGAACGCGGCTGCCATCCGGGGACCACTGCGGGCAGCCCGCAATCCCCGCGCTGTTGGCGAGGTGGACCAGCTCGGACCCGTCCGCGCTGACCACGAAGATGTACCAAGTCCCGTAGACGCCGCCATCATTCCCCAGGTCCTGCCCTAAGAACGCGATCTCTCGCCCATCGGGCGACCAAACCGGGCAGCTGGCGGAACCAACGTTATCGGTGAGTTCCCGGACACCGGTCCCATCAGCGTTCATCACGTGAACGCCAGGGAAAGCGATCTTGCTGCCGTCTGGCGACCAGCTCGGGTCACCCCCGCCGTTGTAAAGGAGCGCCAGACCGGTGCCGTCCACGTTGATGACGGAGATGCCCGGGTTGCCGCCGCTGTATGAGGAAAACGCGATCCTAGAGACGTCCGGCGACCACGCGAGTGCGGTTCCGGCTGTGAGATACACCACTTGAGAGCCGTCAGCGTTCGTGAGGTAGATCCGGCTCTTGTCGTCAACGCCCGAGAGTCGCACGAACGCCATTTTGACAGCGGGGGTGTCTACCGAAACAACGAGAACCTTCGCGCTCCCACTGCGCCCTTCACTCGTCGCCGTGACCGTGGCCGACCCCAGCGCCACTCCCGTGACCACCCCGGAGGAAGTCACCGGCGCGATCTGCGGATCACTCGTTGCCCATGTGACCGCATGGCCTGTGACGGGATGGCCGAACTGATCCCAGATCGTTACGGTCAGTGGCAGCACGGCACCTTTGAACACCGCGGTCGACTCGGGCGTCACGAAGACCTGGGTTACGATCGGAGTCAGGTCCACGACGGTGATCACGAGCGTACCACTGTGCCCCTCGCTCGTGGCGGTAATGGTGGCCGTGCCGACCTTGAGCGCCTGAACCGTAATAAACGGCAAGCTGTCGGAGGGCACCACCGTCAGGCGTGCGACCGACGAGTCGCTATTTGTCCACGTCACCTGAGGCCCGACCAGCGTGTTGCCGGCCGCGTCGCGCGCGGTCACCGCCAGATTGATGACCTGTGAGACGTTCAGCGTGGCGGAGTCCGGGGTCACTGTGACGGACGCCACGGCTCCGGAAGAAACCGACGTGCCGGTTGTGAATCTGACGTCTACCGCGGCGTCGAGGGGATCGCCACTGAGATCGCGAACCGCCCGATTCACGACCAGCTCATAGGGTGTGTTCGTGGCCAGCAACGCGTTGGGCACGAGTGCCGCTCGGGCGCGACCGCCATCCAGGAAGCGTATGGTGCCCGCAACGGGGCTTCCACTCTGCAGGAGTTGCACCGAGGCGGGCGTCACCGTCGCGGGGTTCACGGGCTCACTGAACACGACGACGATCGCCGCGTTGAGCGGCACATCCACCTTCTTGTGCGGCGGCTCGGTCCGCACGACGACTGGAGGGCGACGACTCGAGACGACGTTGACCAACTGTAGCACGATGTGATTCTGCGCATCGGTCACTGCGACCTGGATCGAGTCACCGACATGCGCACCGAGCATCACGGGGTCGAACCCGCCATCGATGAGGACTGTCGTGGCAGACAGGCCAGTTGCGCGGTTCCTCATCGTCGCACGCACACCCTCCGGGGCGGTGCCCGCCGGGAGCGACACGAAGGCGACACTGTCGCGGCTCGTCGTCTCAACGCGAGCGGACATTGTGCCACTATGCGCCACCGCGGCACCGCTCGGAGAGGGCAGCGGATTCGAGATGATGAGATTCTGGGAGGGATGTGATGTAACTCCCGTCGGACTGTCCGAACAGGCAGCAAATCCGGCGAGGAGACCCGCACCCACGATAGAGATGACTGCCCAACGTGTCCTCATCGACCACTCATGGTGAATCCTGCCCAGTAGAACGGATGGGACGTCACAGGATTACTCATGATCGCACGCTGGGCCTCGGCAAGCGCTTCCGCAGCGGGCCGCCCCGCGGCAAGGTCCGTATAGAACTTCTCCACCAACCGCGCCGTCGCACGGTCCTCCACCGGCCATAACGTGGCCATCACGTTGCCGGCGCCGGCATAGAGAAACGCGCGCACGAGCCCGACCCAATCGTCGCCCTCAGGCACATCGCCCAATGCCCCCGCGCCGAGTGCAGTGCGACAGGCGCTCAGCACGACGAGTTGCGAGCGTAACGTCAAGCCGAACACTTCGTGCACTTCGAGTCGGCCGTCGTCGTCGCCGTGTGGCGCCAACTCGACGAACGAGAACAGCGGATTGTCCTTGTTGAGCACGCCGAATGTCGCCAAGTGCACGATGCCCTGCGATGGAGCGAGCTCGCGGAAGGCCAGCTCCGATGCGGCGCTGCCAACGAGGACGCGCGCCCGCGAACCAAAGATCCGGCCGATGGCGGCGACTTCTGTAGCCGAGCCGGGGAGTAGCATGGCGCGGGGAGCGAAGGCCAGAACGCCCGCGGGTGCCGGATCCGTTACCCGCTGCCGCAGCCGCACCAATACCGAAGCGGACGGGACGTACGTGATGAGATACCGCTCGACGAGATAGTGATCGGGTCGCGTGCTCTCGAGGAGCGCGGCGAAGGGGAGATAATGCAGCTCGGCATGCGGCGCGATGAGCAACGCCCGCACGCCGCGCAAGAGACCGGCGCTCTCGAGAGGCGCGATTAGGTGCTGATGCAGCCGCCGCAGCGGAGCGCGCCACACGGTGGGAGCTATGCCGGTGCGTGGCCCAGCGAGTGTGCCACGCACGAAATCGATCAGCGTCACCAACGCGTGTCTGCCGACATTGAGATCGACGACGGCCAGCGACTCGGCGGTGACGACGAAAGCGAGCGTGGTCGAGTCGCTCACGAGGTATTCCACGAGCGCTTCGTCGGGTGCCAGGCGCTGCGCCAGGTCGGCGGGCCGGGTCACGTCGCCCCTCACTAACGCCGCGTACTCCGGCTGCGCCGCGCGTGCCTCACTCAGAAGCTGGACGTACGATTCCTGCGCACGCGCTAATGCTTCCCGTGCGGCGTCCAATGAGTCGCCGTTACGCGTCGATCCGCGGAGCAGCGAGCCGCTCTGAGTGCTCGCGACCATTTGCGTCAGAGACGCGATCCGTCGCCGCAGGTCCTGCTCCCGCGTCAGGACGTCACCGCCGATTGAGTCCCGCGCAACGGGTCCCACGCGCCCACGCGCCAGGAGGTCGAGCATCTCGCGGGCGCGCAGGCGTTCGCTCGCCTGGAAGGCTGCCGCCGTGTGTCCCTGTGCCTCTTCTATGAGCGCGAGCTGAGCATAGACATCCCACTTATCTGCCAGGAACGCGGAACGCCGCTCAGCGAACGGGATCCTGCCGGAGACTTGCTCTAGCGCCGCAATCGCCGTCTCGAACTCAATGGCCCCCTGCGCCAACGCGCCCCGGATGCGTAGGACGCGCCCCAGACCGGCATGCAACTGCGACGAGAGTATGGGGACGGGGCGATTGGCCAAGCGCGCGACCCCACGTCGGTACAGCGATTCTGCGGCGAGCGTCAGCCCCGCGTCTGCCTCGAGTTCGCCCAACGCCTGAAGGGCAGAGGCTTCTCCCACCAGATCGCCGAAGGCTCGCAACGAGTCCAGCGCTTGTGTGACTGCGGCCCTGGCCGACGCAGTGTCCCCGCTGTGCTGGAGCGCGTACCCGACGAGGAGCCGTGCCAGTGCAGCCCCGCGGACATCTCCAGTTGTCTGCTTTGTCAGCAGCGCGAGTTGCAAGACCGCGTGCGCCTGGATGTACTCGCCGTCCAGCAGCAACACGACTCCCGCTCCCTGTTGCGCCGCGGCTTGGCCAGCGGCGTCCCCGAGCTGGTGATATAGACGACCGGCCTCACCGTAGTGCCGTTCGGCTTCCCCGAGATCGTTGAATTCGGTCGCCAGATCGGCCTGGGACATGGCAAGCGACGCGCGCAGATCGGGAGTCACGCGACTCGTTCCCGCGAGCCGTGCCGCGCGATCGAGCTGCCCGAGCGCGCCCTGTAAGTCGCCCATCGCGGAAAGAGCGCTTGCGAGATGACGCCGCACCGCGATGACCTCGCTGGGCGGCCCCGTTTTTTGATAGAGCGCCAGAGCCGAACGCAAGCGGTTGACCGCGGCGCGGTAGTCCCCTCGAGCGAGGTTCAGGAGGCCGAGGTTGTGCAACACCAGCGCCTCGTCCATGTGGTTATCGTGAGCGCGATACAGCGCTAGCGCCTCGTCGTACCGCGTCTCGGCGTCGGAGTACTCGCCCGCCAGCAGGTCCACGTTTGCCAGATTCATGAGATTGGCAGCGGCTGGCTCATCGCGGCCGGCAGCGCGGTTCAACGCCAAGGCATCGGCAAAGGCGAGACGGGCAGAATTCCAGTCGCCTAATTCCTGCGCGATCAAGCCAACATTGTTTTGATCAGCCGCCGCTCCACGGTCATCTCCTGTGCGTTTGCGCAGCTCAGCCGCCTTCGAAAAGAACTCGCTGGCACCGCGCAAATCGCCGCGATCCATTCGAATCGCTCCCAAGGTGCCGATGGCATTGCCCAGGGTGCGGTAATCACCAATTCGCTCGGCGAGTTGTCGGCTTCGCTGGAGGTAATCCTCAGCGCTGTCGGGGGTGTTCGCCTCGTAGAATCCGGCGCCGATGTTGCCGAGTGTCGCCGCCGTCCCCGCCGAATCCGCGAGTTGTTGGTAGCGCGCGAGGCTCTCGCGCCAATCCCGGAGCGCCGCCTGAAGCCCGACGCGACTCAAGGCGTCGTTGCCAGCGCGCCGGAGACTGTCTCCTAGCACTTTGGTACGTCGTTCGCTCGGGGAACGGGCAGCAAACCAAGCGACTCGTCGCAGCAGAAAGGAGTCGCGCCATGCCAGCGTGTAGGCTTGGACTAGGCGCCCCGAGATCATCAGCGGAAGGGTGTCAGAAGGGTCGTTTGCTGCTTGAATGAAGAGACGCCGCAACGCATCGCGCACATCGTTGGGTCGGTCCCGGGCCCTCGCCGCCAGCACGCTTTCGGGACCCATGCGTGCCAGTGACGTGAGCTCGTCGACCGCAGGGGACTGTATGAACCCGGCGAGTGCGGCCACGAGCGGCAGTGACGCCAACATGGACTACGGTCCGGAGTGGGCGAGAGTGAATTGCGCGAGCTCGGATGCCACCCAGCGGTTCCTCCCAGTCTTGGCTTCTACTCTCCAGAAGTAAGTCGCCCCACTGGCAAGCGGGATCGCGGATGGCACAGTCACAACCGTATCCCTTGTTTCATTCTCCCAGAGAGCCGTACCGGCGGAGTCGTAGAGCCGGAGCCGGTATCGCGCGGCGCTTGGTACGTGACTCCATGTGAGAGTTGTCACAGCAGCGACGCGCCCGCGTGGGACAATGAGGGCGGGCCCGCCAACGACTGTGATCGGCGGTTCCCGAAGCTCGGAGCCGGGAAGCACCAGATCGTCTGTGCGAGAAGGCCTCAGCAAGAGGACCGCGATGGCGGCGGCAGCCGCCACGCCCACCGTCCATCTGACGCCGCGTGGCCACGCCGGTGCGCGCGTGCGTCGCACCTCGGATGCAATGCGCTCGTCTGTTACGAGGCGGCTGAGCATAGCCACTGCGTGTCGACACCGCGCACAGGCCGTCAGGTGGGCCAATGCCTCGGCCCGGCCTGCGCCCGCACCCGACACGAATGCCGCAAGCGCCTCCTCATCAAGGCAACCGCTGGCTGCGTCTTGCCGTAGCGCGGCCTGTGTCCGCACCCACCGCGCCATCGGCTCCACGTCGTCGTCCAAGTGCTCCTCTTCGGTCATGGCCTCGACCTCCAAACCGCTCGTTCTAACGGATGTTAGGTGCTCCTTTACTCCGCGATCAAAGGTCTTGCCGGTGGATGCCTTGCGCTTCAAGCTGTCCCCGCAGTGCCACCAGCGCCCGAGTGACGCGATTGTAGACCGCCTTCGAGTTCGGCCATCCCACAAGTCGGGCGACCTCGGCAGCCGGCAACTCCTCGATCACGAAGAACTGCACCGCCAGCTGTTCGTCAGGCGGTAAGGTATGGAACGCCTCCAAGAGGGCTGGGGAATCATCGAAGTATTCCGGGGCAGTCGAGTCCTGTTCGGCGAGTGCTTCAGGCTCAATTGCGACGGGACCTGCGAGTTCGACGGCTAGGAAGCCGCGTCGCCCGGCGCTCACGACCCGATATGTGGCTGTCAGTTCCTTCAAGAATTGACCAAATGTCAACGTGTGCTCGCCGCGGGAGGTCAAGAGCTCGTAGGCTTCGACGTGTGACCGGCCATCGAGAAAGACGGATTCGTAGATGTGTCGCTGTCGGGGCGGCAGCGCGCGGGCGGCGTTGCTAAGTTGCTTGCGTCCGTCGCGCTGGCGGAACCAGTCGAGGATGAGGTTGCGTAACACTGCCACGAGCCAGGTGGAAAAGCGGGCTGTATGACTCTCTTGCGGCTTCTCGGTATAGCGACGAAGCCGAGCGAGACGGTCATCGCGCAGTCGTTCGCACACGCGGGCAAAGACATCCATCACGTCATCGTAGTCTTGGAGATAGCGCCTGACGGTGGCGAGAATCAGGCCCCGGTGACTACTGAGAAAAAGGTCCCAAGCTTTCTCGCAGTCGCCCTTGCCAAGCGGAACGAGCCAAGCCTCTTCCATGGCACCTCGGACGCAGCATGCGGTCTTGACCAACGCTCCAAGGTATCCCTGGGGCAGGTCGCGTCAATTTTCCTAGGTGCTCGAGCCGCATCGTGAAGCCGATCATCGCGGTGATCGGTGGTAGTACCTGCAGCGCCGAGGAGACCGCGCTCGCGGAAGACGTCGGGCAACGACTCGCGGACCAAGGCGCAGTCGTGATTTGTGGCGGCCTTGGCGGCGTCATGGAAGCAGTCGCGAAAGGCGCGAAATCAAACGGCGGGATCACCGTCGGCATCCTACCCGGTGGCGATCCAACGGCGGCCAATCCGTACATCGAGGTTCCGCTCGCCA
>WNGJ01009484.1_pt2 | contig 12932 bp, 10 predicted proteins | sample 5400611 | NCBI WGS metagenome assembly WNGJ01 (sample SAMN13153375, study PRJNA577476) | soil metagenome | isolation source: 40 cm soil or saprolite under Garry oak tree replicate 1 | place: USA:California | collected 2016-06-15
ATTGTTGCCGTGCTCATCTGCCAATGGGCATCGTCACCACCACGAGCCGCGGCAATGTCGCGGCCTTGCTCGAGTGGCATCTCGGCAGCCACTGGGAGCATCACTTCGCGACAGTCGTCTGCGCCGACGAGGCGCCGCGAAAGAAGCCCGATCCGCAGGTTTACCGGCTCGCGCTTGAAGCCCTGCGACTGCGCCCGCACCAGGCCGTGGCGATCGAGGATGCCCCGGCGGGCCTCGAGGCGGCGCAGCGCGCCGGCGTACCCGTAATCGTCACGCATAGCCATTATTTCCCCGCCTGCGCTGCCGTTGGCGCGCTGGCGTTCGGTCCGTCACTCGGACGGAGCGACGGTTGGCGGCCGGGCGCCGATCCGCGCGCCACGCGTATCAGTCTCGAGCAGATCATCCACTGGTGTGCGCACAGCCCCACGCCGCTCATATCGAGCCCCGCTGGGTGCGAGCCATGATACGAGCCCGGGGGGTGGCCGCGTCCGTGGGACGTGCGGTTCTCTCATGGGCCCGGCTTCAGGTAAGCATTGAACCAGTTGACCACGCGCGACGCGACGTCGACCTGATCGGCGCGTCTGAAGAAAAAATGTCCCTCGTCGGGGTAAACGACGAACTCCGTCCTTACGCCGAGACGCCGCAGAGCGTTCCAGTATTCGTAGGACTGCGTGATCGGCACCTCCGCATCGCGGTCGCCGCCTACGATCAGAGTCGGTGCGTGCACGTTCTTGATGAACGTCATCGGCGAACTGCGTGCGTACACATTCGGGTCGTCGTAGACCGAGGCGCCGAAGTAGGGGATCATCCACGTATCGATGTTGTTCGTGCCGTAGTAACTGAGCCAATCTGAAAGTCCTGCGCCTGCGACCGCCGCTTTGAAGCGGTCCGTCTGGGTCAGGGCCCACATGGTCATGTAGCCGCCGTAGCTCCAGCCGGTGATCCCGACCCGCTCAGGATCGATCGGCGCAGTCTTCTGCGCGGCGTCGACACCGCTCAGGATGTCGCGCAGGTCGCCGTAGCCGAAGTCCTTGACGTTGGCCTGCGTGAATGCCTCGCCCTGACCGTAGCTGCCGCGCGGATTGGGCTTGAACACGAAGTAGCCCTGGCTGGCAAGGACCGCGTCGAACGAATCCGGGCTCGCCGGGAAGAGCGGATAGTGCGCGTACGCGGGGCCGCCATGCACCACGACAACCAGAGGGTACCGCCTTCCCTGCACGACCGACGGCGGTTCGATCAGCATCCCTTGAACGCTGAAGCCGTCGCTCTTCCAGAACACGTTGCTCGCCTTGCCGGTGATCGGCTTCACGCCGGCATTGGCCCGGGTGATGGGCTCCCACTTGCCGGGCGGCCCGGTCGCCACTTCGGGCGGCGATGTATACGATTGACGAATGACGGCCGAGAGGGCCGCGTTCCTTGAAAGCGATATGCCCGCGTCGCCTGGCGTGAAGCCCAGCAGACAGTTCGCCCAGATCATCTGCGGAGCGCGCCATAGCTCGCGCCGCGACTTCGAATCGACGTCGATTGTGGCGAGCACCGCGTCGCCCGCGGCAAACTCGGTGGCGAGTATGCGCGTAGCCGAAGCATTCCAGGTAATCGTCTGTACGGAGCCCGCCAGGCCCGCAGTGGCGTCAACCGGGGCGCCGCCGGCGGCGGGCACCACGTAGATGTCGCCCCCGGTGATGCCCTGGTCACTCATGAGGCCGCCGATGTACGCGATGCGCGTGCCGTCCCCCGACCAGCGCGGCGAGGCGATCTGCAGATGCGGTCTTACGAGAGTGGTCAGCGCGCCGCTTTGCGCATCGAGCAAGTCGAGTTCGGCGATCCACCAGTTGTCATCACCGGAGCCGCGCGCGGCCGTGACCGCGAAACGCTTGCCGTCGGGCGACCAATCGTATTCGTAGATGTTCAGATCGGCCGGGCCGAGCAGTGTTGCGTTCCCGCCGTGCGCGGAAATCAACGCCAGCCGCTGCTCGTACACGGTCGAGGACAGCACGCCTGCGTCGCGCGCGAGCGGATTGAGGGGGCCTGGCGTCTTGGGTGCACCCTCGGAGTACAGAAAAGCAATGCGACTGCCGTCGGAAGACCAGCGGGGCGTGTCCAGCGGGCCGTGGGCGCGGGTGATGATCTTCACGTTGCGATCGCTGGCGGTGGCGATTGCAATCTGCGTTTGCTCCTTCGCGTCAGTCGTGACGAACGCGACCTGCGTCCCGTCGGGCGACCAGGCGGCGCTGTGCTCGTCGCACACCGACCCCGGGCAAGCCGTCAAGCGAGCCGCGCCGGATCCGTCGCTCGCCTTGGCGATCCAGAGCGCCGACACGTCGACCTCGGCCCCGGCACGCTTGCCGGTAACCACGCTGCCGTAGACCACGCGTCTTGCGTCCGGCGAGATTGCGACCTCGCCAAAGGGATGCACGGAACTGAGCGTATCCAGCACCGCCGTAACAGGCGCCCCCTGCGCTGCGGCAGGTTTCGCGAGCATGCCGCAAAGGAGTACGGTTGCCACGCTGCAACCCACGGCAGCCACGTGTTCATTCATCGAGCCAGCACAGGCGCGCCCGGCCGTCCCTGATGCCGGTAGGTGGAACATCCAGGCTCCCGTCAAATTGCGATCTCCGGCCCAGTTCTACACTGCTACTATTTCAAATAAGTGGGGCCTTGTCGAAAAGTCCGCGCCCCCTGACCATGACGCATCCATGACGTGTCGGAGTGTTGAAGCATGACCCACATACTCGTGACCGGGGCTTCGGGCGGCATTGGTGCGGCTATTTGCAAGGCCCTGGCTCTGCGTGGCGTCACGGTCGTGCTGCACTACCAGTCTGACCGGGCCGCAGCGGAGGCGACGAGGCAGGCCATGAAAGGCGTTGGCCACACTATCATCCGGGCCGATCTCGGCAATCCGGCGTCGATCGAACGCCTCTGGCAGGAGGCTTGCGCGCTTCAGCGCATTGATGGGGTCGTGAACAACGCGGGCATCTTTCCGACTCATCCGCCGCTGACTACCGACTACGCAGACTGGACAGCGGCGTGGCAGCGCACGCTTGCGATCAATCTGAGCGGTCCGGCACACCTTTCCTATTGCGCCGCGCGCCAGATGGTAGAGCAGGGTGGCGGAAGGATCGTCAACGTCTCCTCCCGCAGTGCCTTTCGGGGAGAGCCCGATGCGCCGGCGTACGCCGCGAGCAAGGCCGGTATGAATGCGCTCAGCCAGACGCTGGCCAAGGTGTTGGCACCGAGGGGCGTCTACGTATTCGTCGTCGCGCCCGGCTGGGTGTCGACACAGAGAGTGGCTGATCTGGTGCGGGACAAGGCAGTCCTGGCCGACCAACCGTTGGGGCGGGTCGCAACCCCGGACGAGGTCGCGCAGGTCGTCACGTATTGCACTCTCGACGCGCCGGCAAGTATGACTGGCGCGGTTCTGGACGTGAACGGCGCTTCTTATTTACGGACCTAGAACAGACCGATCGACTGCCCGGCGAAGCTCTATTTGCGGCCCGACCTCGGTGGTTTGACTCGCTGGTTATAGGGATCGTAACCGCCGCCAGCGCTGGGATCCGGCGTGATCCGCACCTCCTGGTCCTTGGTGTCTTCCATCTTCAGCTCCGGCGCCTCGAGTTTGCGAAGCAGCCGCGAAGTGCTTTCGATGGCGATGCGGCTGGTCTCCTTGACCCACTGCCACACGGCGTGGCCGCGGTCATCGTGAACGACTTTCCCGGCGCCGCCGGCACGCGGGGGCGCAGCCGTACCCTGCGCGCCCGGCTTGGGAGCGACGCTACCGGGTGGGCGAATGCCTGGCTTGGGGTGGCTTGGGTCGCGCATGGCTATGTCCTGTTTGAGGGCCACACAGTCGGTAAGGAATCTTTACCTTATAACGACGCAGGTGCTCGCTCAGTATGGGGACTTGCCGGAAGTGTGCAAGTGGTCACAGTGAGCGTGACCTGAATCTCGATTTCGAGGCCCCTTCAGCGCCGACGCCGATGGTGCGTCCCTGGGTCTGTTTGCGCTGCTGTTCCGCAACTAGTGCACGCAAGCTTGCCTGACTTCCTCCGGCCCCTAGGAGGCGGGCGCGGCGCCGCCTTCCCGGCGGCGGCGTTCGACGAACGCCGCCAGCGCTTCATGCACGGCCGGATCCAGGACGGGCGGCTGGAAGGACGCGAGAGTCTCGCGCCACCGCGAGTTCGCGCGCTCGGTCGCGGTCTTCGCGCCATCATCCGACCAGGCGCCGTAGTTGCGCCAGTCCGACACCAGGGGTGTGTAGAAGGCGTCACGGTAGCGCTGCATGGTGTGGGCAGCCGCGAAGAAATGGCCCCCGGGACCCACCTCCGCAACGGCCTCGATGCCGATCTCCTCGGCAGAGGCGAGCACCGGCTGAAAGAGCTCCGCGAACATCTGCAGCATTTCAACATCGAGGATGTACTTCTCGAATGACGCGGTCAGCCCGCCTTCGAGCCAGCCGGCCGCGTGCAGGATGAAATGGCAACCGCCCAGGAGCGCTCCCCACAGGCTCATCTGCGACTCATACACCGCCTGCGCGTCCGGGGCGTTGGATGCCGTCGCGCTCGAGCAGCGCCACGGCGCACCGATGCGGCGTGCCAGCTGCCCGGCGCCGAAGGCCGCCTTGGCGTATTCGGGTGTGCCGAATGCGGGTGATCCGGACTTCATGTCGACGTTTGACGTGAAACTGCCGTACATCACCGGGGCACCCGGCCGAACGATCTGCGACAGCGTGATGCCGAACAGGGCTTCCGCATGAGCCAGGGTCAGGGCGCCGGCGATCGTGATCGGCGCCATCGCGCCGGCGAGGGTGAACGGGGTAACGATCATCAACTGCCCATGCGCGGCAAACTCGATGATGCCGTCCGTCATGGGCACGTCCAGCTGCAGGGGCGAGTTGGTGTTGCAGATCGAATAGCAGTGCGCTTCGCTGCGAAACGTGGCCTCGTCGATTCCCTGGGCGATGCGCAGCATGGCGAAGCAGTCGGCGAGCTGCGCTTCGCCCCGGCAGTAGAAATACGGCACCTTGTCCCCGAGCGTGAGCTGCGCGAATGTCGTCTCGAGGTGACGCTCGGTCACGGTGGTGTCCTGCGGCTCGACCATCTGGCCGAGCACGTGAATGACGTCGAAGGCCTGCGAGAGCCGGACGAAGTCACGATAATCCTCGATCGTGCCGGTGCGCTTGCCGCGCTGCAGATCGCTCACGCTGGGCGGGCCCGCGACCGGCGCGAACACGACGTGGGGGCCTCCCACGCGGCAGGAGCGCGCCGGGTTGCGCGCAATGAGATTGGCCTCGGCAGGAACGGTCGCCAGGGCCGTGGTGACGAGGCCGCGGTCGAGCCGGACCATCTGGCTCGCTTCGTCCACGTCGGCGCCCGCGGCCGCCAGTACCGCCCGCCCACGGGGCGACAACACCCGCATGCCCTGGCGCTCGAGGATGCCCAGCGCCGCCAGGTGCATATTCTCGAGCTGATCGTCCGAGAATATCCTTACCGGCTCGAAGGGGTTGACGAGGTTTCGGTAGCGCGTCGAGCGCTCCGCTTGTCCGACGGTACCCGCCCGCTGGGAATCTCGCCTGCGAGGTCGCATCTTCGAGCTCAGTCTGCGCCGTGGGAATGGCCGTCGAGTATGCCACTGTCGTGTTGAAGCCGTCGCTTTTCACTCTTCAGCCTCAAGCGGATCGATGGCCGCATCCGCAGCGCCCGGGTCTTCGAGCCGCGTTGCCGCTGCCATGTCACAAAAGATTCACCGCTTGGAGAAAAAGCCGAGACCGTCATGTCATCTGTTGCGCATAGCTTTCCTCCCCGGACTCATTTCAACCGGGGAGGAATGTATGCATTCGCAATTCACCAGAATCTGGCGGACGAGAATCGCCGCCGGCGCATCCGCAGCGGCCCTGTCTGCCCTTGCCTTCGCCGCATCAGTGCAGGCTGCCGATCCCAACACGCCGGCCGATGCGATCAGGACCGCCACACCGATCAAGCACGTGATCATCATCGTCGGCGAGAATCGCAGCTTCGATCACCTGTTCGCGACCTACGTGCCCCGGCACGCACAGGAGGGAATACTCAACCTGCTGTCCGAGGGCATCGTCAATGCCGACGGTACGCCCGGACGGCATTTTGCCAGGGCGCATCAGTACCAGATCAGCTCCGCGCCCAATGACGGCAAATTCTTCAGCAGCGCCGCCCGTGCGAACAAGACGCTCTATCGCACGCTGCCGCCGCCGGACGTGAACGGGGTCGGTGCGGTCTCTCCGTATATCGGGATCCTGAGCCTTGCGGGCGGGGACCCCGGGTTGCCACCCCAGGATCAGTCTCTGTTCGGCACGGGTGGCACCGGGCTGAGCTTCACGCTCGGTCCCGACACGCGCATCACGAATGTCAACGCCTTGCCGCCCGGGCCATTCCAGCTCACGAGTCCGACCATGCCCTTCGATGCCTTCACCGGCGACACCATCCATCAATATTTCCAGATGGTGCAACAGATGGATTGCGCGATCGACGCGGAGCACGTGTCCAGGAGCAATCCCACGGGGTGTCTCCACGACCTGCAATCGGCCGTGACCACGACCTACAGCACCCCGCCGGGCGGCACGCCGCACGACACCGGGCAGACCATGGCCTTCTTCAACATGCAGAACGGGGATGCGCCGCTCTTCAAGTCCCTCGCCGATCAATACACGATGAGCGACAACTATCACCAGCCGGTGATGGGCGGCACGGGGCCGGACAGCCAGCCGCTCGGCTTCGCCGACCAGGTGTTCTTCAGCGACGGCAATGGCAATCCCGCCACGCCGGCGGCCGCCAACATCTACAACCCCGACCCGCAGCCCGGGACGCTGAATCGCTATACCCACCGCGCGCAGTGGTTCAATTGCTCGGATGAGACGCAAGCGGGGATCGGCGCGATCGCGAGCTATCTGCAGTCGCTCCCCTATAGGCTGCAGACGCGGTGTGGCGCGGGTGAATACTGGCAGGCGGTCAACGTCGACCCGGCCTTCACGCCGAAGGGCCTGCCGCAGAGCGGGCTGGTCGTGCCACCGACGGCACAGCGCAGCATCGGCGATGTGCTGACCGCCAACAACATTCCGTGGAAATACTACGGCGGCGGATTCAACGCCGACGGAACGAGCAGCCCCTTCAACGGCGGCTACTGCAACATCTGCAACCCGTTTGAATATCAGTCGAACTACCCGTCCGTGGTGGCCGATCACATGCGGGACGTGACCGACCTGTTCACGGATCTTGCCAATGGGACGCTCCCGGCGGTCGCCTACGTGAAGCCCGACGGCACCATGGACGGACACCCGGCGTCCTCCAAATGGGGCCTGTTCGAGGCGTTCGCCAAGAACATCATCGAGCTTGCGCAGAGCAACCGGGAGCTGTGGGCCACGACCGCGATCTTCGTCACGGTGGACGAAGGCGGCGGCTATTACGACTCGGGCTTCATCCAACCGGTTGATTTCTTCGGCACCGGGCCGCGCATTCCGATGATCGCCGTGTCGCCCTTCTCGACGGGCGGGCACATCAGCCACGTGTACAACGAGCATTCCTCGTTCGTGAAGTTCATCGAACGCAACTGGCAGCTCGGCGGCACGCTGAGCGAGCGCAGTCGTGACAACCTGCCCAATCCGCTGCAGGACGAGGACAACACCTATGTGCCGTGCAACATGCCGGCCATCGGCGACCTGTTCGACCTGTTCCACTTCGGTCGTGACGGGGGCTGAGGTGGTCTGACCTGCGTTGCTAACGCTCTTGGGTCGGTATCAGGCGCCGGCGGGACTCGCACCCGCCGGCGCCCCGCGGATGGCCGCCGCGTCAGGGCGACCTGCGGCGCCACACCAGCGGATTCCCCATGACCGTGCCGCCACCACGCGTTGACGATAGTATCAAGGGAGGTGAGCATCCGTTCGCTGCCTGGGGAGTGTCCATGCCGGAGTTTGCCAGCGTTGACCAGATCCGCCGCCGCTTTCCGGCGCTCGCGCGCAGGCACAACGGTCATCCGGTGGCCTATTTCGATGGTCCGGGCGGGACACAGGTCCCGCGCCGTGTGGTGGACGCCATGACCGAGTACCTGCTGCAGCACAACGCGAACACCCACTGGGCGTACCCGAGCAGCCAGGAAACCGACCAGGCACTGTTCGAGGCGCGCGGGGCGCTGGCGGACTGGATCGGGGGTTCTGCGGACGAGATCGTGTTCGGAGCCAACATGACCACGCTCACGTTCCATCTCGGCCGCGCACTCGGGCGCGAGTGGCGAGCGGGGGATGTGGTGGTCGTGACGGAGCTCGACCACCACGCGAACTCCGACACCTGGCGCGCACTGGCAAAAGAGCGCGGCGTTGAAGTGCGCACCATCAGGATGCGACCGCAGGATGGGTGCCTTGACGCAGAAGACCTCGAGAGGAAGCTCACCCCGGGAACCCGCCTGCTGGCGGTGGGGGCGGCCTCCAACGCGCTCGGTACCATCAACGACGTCGGGCGGCTCGTCAAACAGGCGCATGCGGTGGGTGCGTTGGCGTTCATCGACGGGGTCCACTACGCCAGCGACCACATGGCCGATGTGCGCGCCTGGGACTGCGACTTTTACGCCTGCTCCGCCTACAAGTTCTACGGGCCGCACGTCGGGGTGCTGTGGGGGCGACGCGAGCTGCTCGATAAACTGGACGCACCCCGACTTGAACCCGCGCCCTCGCAGGGTCCGGATCGCCTGGAGACCGGGACTTTGAACCACGAAGGCATCGTGGGGGCGGCCGCGGCGGTCGACTTTCTCGCCTCCCTCTCGGAGGCTCACGTGCCGCGTCGCGAGCGGCTCGGCCGCGTGTCGCAATGTCTGCAGCGGCGCGGAGCGGAGCTGCTGAGGCGGATGTGGGAGGGCTTGCGCGCCATTCCCGGAGTCGAGCTCTACGGACTGCCGCCGGGGGCCGACCGCACACCCACGGTCTCCTTCACCCTCGCCGGCCGGGATGCGGGCGAGGTGGCCACTCAACTTGCGGCCCGCGGCATATTCGTGTCGCACGGCGACTTCTACGCGAGCACTGTGGCCCGGGTGTTGGGTCATGAGCGCGATGGCCTGGTGCGCGCCGGCTGCGCGGCGTATACGACCGCGGACGAGGTGGAACGGCTCGTCGCGGGCGTCCGGCAGCTGGTGTGAGAGCGGGCTCCAGCGGCACTGTCCGCTGCCGCCGACACGCCGCTCGCGCTTGCTGTCTGCCGGCGGGTCAGAAAAAATTCACGTTCTCGCGGAGCCACTTGCGAATTGAGCGGTCATACCTTGAACCTCCCCCTATTCAGGGTGCCCTAAAATGATGCCTCCGGAAGCCGGCCGATGAAGCTGCGCGTTCTCGTCGTGAGCAATGTCCGATTGGTGCGGGAGGGCTTGAACTCGATCCTGGCGCAGCGTGGAGTCGATGTCGTCAGCACCGTCGACCTGCCGCATGCCGGGGATCGCAGTGCGCAGCTGCACCCGGATGTGACCCTCTTCGATGCCGCGCGCCAGGACAGCGTCGAGTTCGTGAAGGACCTCGTTGCATCCGCGCCTCACTCCAAGGTCGTTGCGTTCGGCGTCAAGGAGACTGACGAGGAGATTCTGGCGCTGGCGGCGGCGGGCACGGCGGGCTATGTGCGCGACAGCGCCGAAAGCGGCGACGTGGTCAGAGTGCTCGAGCAGGTGATGTGCGACGAGCTGCCGTGCTCGCCGCGGGCCGCCGCGTCGCTGTATCGCCAGGTGACCCTGCTGTCGCAGGGTGGCAACGACCCCGTCGGTGTCGGTAACGGCCACGCCGACGGCATGCCGCTGTCGCGGCGCGAGCTGCAGATCGCGCAGCTGATCGATTGCGGGCTCACCAACAAGCAGATTGGCCGGCGGCTGGGAATCGAAGCCGCGACGGTCAAGAACCACGTCCACAACCTGTGCGAGAAACACAAGGTACACCGGCGCGGCGAAGCAGTCGCGCGCATCCGCGTCATCTCGCGCGCGCTCGCGGCGTTGCCCGCTTCGGCGCCGGCAGCGAATCCGACGCTCGAAGCGAACTGAGTCTCAGAAGAATCCCCCTGCCGACGGCGTCACCGGCGGCCATGCCGGCCACCCCTGCCACCCCTGGACCGACACGGGCCAGTAGGCGGGCATTGCGACTCGCTCCGCGGCGTTCGCGCCGGTAGCAAGCCCCAGGGTGAAGCTCTGGGCTGCCGGCACGCGCGCCAGATCCGGCTGATGAACAGTGTCTGGATTGCCTCGACCGTGCCTCCGAAGAAAGTGAGCCGCGCGGTTCCGGTTTCGTCCGTGAGCGCCTGGGCCGGCAAGCCGTTTCCTTCGATGACCACCGTCGCCCTGGCGAGCGGTTGATCGCGCTCCCCGATCACGCGAATGTCGCGTTCGATGATCAGATGCGGTGGTGCAGCCGCGCGTAGTCGCTGCGCCTTGCCCTCGTCGATCTTGGCCACTACCACCTCGCTTACACTGCGGCCATCGGTCATGAAGGGCTGCGTACCGCCGAGCTTGATGCGCTTGAGGACCTCGACGTTCTCCTGATGGCCGAGGTACTCGACGACGTTGTCCATGGAGAATTGGGGATGGGCGAAACGGCAGACCGCCCGGAGCAGTACGGGTTCCGATCAGGTAACGTTCACGCCGGCTGCCGGGGGGCGATGCGTCCAGTGCGCCGCTTCCAGGCTCCCGCGGGGCGGAGCGGCTTTGCGTCCCCGCCGTCCTCCTCGTTGAGTCATCGCCAGCCTCGCTGGTCTTCTTGATCGCCGCGCCGGGCCGCTCCTCTCTTTCTTGAGCCATCGAACTGTCCTCCATACTGATGGTGAGGTCGCCGCGTCGCGTCGCGCCGCGGCAGGCGCCGGCGGGCTTCACTCCCGTCACGGCGGCCTGCCGAGGCACACGGCCTGGGTGCTATTGAATGGTCTGCGCCCGATTGGCGCCCCATGCCTGCGCCTGGGGGGTGAATCCACCGTATGCGCCCTGCGTCGCGCCGGTGAAGGGACTCGGTGCGAAGTACTGACCACCGAAGGCACCCAGGGCGCCCTGAGGAGTCTGAAGGCCTTGCACAGCCAGCTGGTGTACGAGTTGGTGGAGCCCGATACTGATCTGCTGTGTCACGGCGGTCTGGGCGGAGATCTGCTGCGCCAGCTGCCCGAGCAACAGGACGATCTGTTGTGCCGGATGGTGTGCGCCCGCATAGCCGGCAAAGGAGCCGAGGAGCGGGTTGTACGCGAACGGACTCGGCGCGAACGGAGTCTGCACGAACGGACTCGGCGCGAACGGGCTCGGATACATGCTTGCCAGTGCAGGCTCGTGACCGAAGGGCACATAGCCGCTGTTGTATGCGCCGGGCTGCCCGAACAGGCCGGGACTCATTTGCGGCCACCCCGCTCCCTGCAGTCCAGGAAACTGAGGTATCAATCCTTGCGGGGAAAATGGTGAAAAGTTTGACAGCATTTGGAAACTCTCCGTATGACTCATTAGAGGGCTGAAGCGTTACCGACAGTGCTGTTCGTCGGCAGCGATGCGCATCCTCGGCCAAAGGCGGCCGCGGGGGGAATGGTCCGAAGATCCCAATCAGGGTTACAAGGACGGGCTAGGCAGCCGGACTAGTCGGCGTCCGCAGACACTGTTCGATGATCGGTGGTAGATTGTTCGACAAGGTCTCCACGGTGTTGCACAGAATCGCACGCGCAGTCGTCGCTGCGGCTGCAGTCGTCGCTGCCGCTCGCGCCTATGCGCTTGGGCCTGCCCAGGATGGCGCCAGTCCCGTTGACTGGGTCAACACCTACATCGGTACCGGCGGCGGCGGATCGGACTACGGCGGCACGATGCCGTTCGTCACGACGCCCTTCGGGATGACGAACTGGACCGCGCAGACGCGCGAGAACCGCATCAGCGTCAGCTCGTACGCGTTTGAAGACAACACGATCTCGGGGTTCATCGGCACCCATCAACCGGCCATCTGGATGGGCGACTACGGCTACGTGACGCTCACACCCGAAGTTGACGATATCAAGACCGTCGCGGCAACCCGCAGGCTGCCGTTCTCACGCAGCGACGAGATCACATCGCCAGATTACTATTCGGTGCTCATGGATGCGGGAGCCTCACGGCAGATCCGCACCGAGATCACCGCGACCGACCACTGTGGGTTCCTGAGATTCACGTTCCCCGCGCACTCCAGGGCAAGCGTCGTGGTCGAAGCCACTCGCACCGGCGTCATGGGGTTCGTGCGCATCGATCCCACGGCGCGCGAGATCGTCGGCTATAACCCCGACCGCATGGACGCCCACCTCACCAACATGCGGCTGCCGAATTTCAAGGGATATTTCGTGGTCAGATTCAACAGGCCCTTCGTCGCGCACGGGGTGTATACCGGCGAGGCGCTGCGCTCCGGAGAGCTGACGGCTCAAGACCCTAACGTCGGCGCGTACGTCGGCTTCGAACCCGGAGCCGATCGGGTGGTGCAGGCGACGGTCGGCACTTCATTCATCAGTATCGAGCAGGCGCGGGCGAATCTGCGAGCGGAGATTCCGGCATGGAATTTCGCCGCCGTCCGTGCGCAGCTGAAGAGCACCTGGAACCAGAAGCTCGCAATGGTGTCGATCGAGGGCGCTTCCGAGGATGAGCGTCGCATCCTCTATACGGGGCTATACCACGCGCTGCTGTACCCCAGGCTGTTCTCGGAGCACGGCCGCTACTACAGCGCTTTCGACGACCGGGTGCACGACGGAGTTTCCTACACGGCCTATTCGCTTTGGGATACGTTCCGCGCCGAGAACACACTGTTGACCATCTTGGCTCCCGAGCGCATCGACGACATGGTGCGGGCATTGCTGCAGGACTACCAGCAGGGTGGCTGGATGCCGAAGTGGCCGAACCCGTCCTACACCAACATCATGATTGCCACGCACGCGGATTCGGTCGTGGCCGAGGCGATCAACAAG
>WNGJ01008994.1_pt1 | contig 12931 bp, 13 predicted proteins | sample 5400611 | NCBI WGS metagenome assembly WNGJ01 (sample SAMN13153375, study PRJNA577476) | soil metagenome | isolation source: 40 cm soil or saprolite under Garry oak tree replicate 1 | place: USA:California | collected 2016-06-15
ACGTTCGAGCAGATGGGCGCTAACGCCATCGCCTTCATCAAGGCGCTGGGCCTGAAGCAAGTTGACCTATTTGGCTTCTCGATCGGCGGCATGGTCGTGCAGGAAATCACTTTGCAGGCGCCCGATCTCGTTCGCAGGTTGATCGTCGATGGCGCAGGTCCGCGCGGCGGTCAGGGAATGGAGTTGATAGCCCAGGCTACAGGGCGGCTCTTTGGTGCCCACCCCCACGATCCGCCCGAGAGTGTCTGGCTCGCGGTCAAATTCAGTCCGTCCGCGGCGGGCCAGGCGGCGGGACGGGAGTTCCTGAAGCGCACGCATCGTCGGCAAGAGGGCCGCGATCCCGAGGTGAACGACAAGGTGTCGCCCGCCCAGGTCGAAGCGATTGGCAAGTGGGGCGTCCAGCAAAAGGGGGCCTCCGACTATCTGAAGACGATCAAGCAGCCAACACTCGTCGTGAACGGCAGTAACGACGTGAACATACCCACGGTGAACTCTTTCATCATGCAGCAGAACATGCCGAATGCGCAGCTGATCATCTACCCCGACTCCAATCATGGCGCGCACCACCAATACCCAGAGCTGTTTGTTGAACACGCGACTCTCTTTTTGAATGCCGTGACGACGACGAAGGAGGGTTGCACTCATGGATAACGCGGAACTGGAAAAACGCCTCACGGTCCTCCAGGACATTGAAGCGATCAAGAGGCTGAAAGCCGAATACTGTGACATTTGCGATGACGCCCATAATCCGGATCGAATGGTGGCGATTTTCGCCGAGGACGGCATTTGGGAAGGAAAAGGGCTCTGGCGGGCGCAAGGGCACGCGGACATTCGGAAGCTGGCCAAGGGCTTCGCTGAGCGCATCAGCTTCTCACAACACAACGTCTTCAATCCTCGCATCGAGGTGAATGGCGACGCAGCGCACGGGCGCTGGACTTTCCTGGGACCGTTCACCTTCCGTAAAGGGAACATCCCGGTCTGGCTCGCGGCCTTCTACGACGACGACTTTGTCAAGGTCGACGGTGTGTGGAAATTTCAATACTTTCGGGCCTTCGTCCGCATGACCGCGCTCTACGAAGAGGGGTGGGCCTCAGAAGCCACAGTGGACGTGTTCTCGAATTAGCGCCGACGCCGCCAGCCCGTACACGAGAAGGAAAGCAAGAAAGGCGAACTGAATGAATGCCAAGGCCACTTTTGCCGGCAAACGAGGGCATCAACTTGATTATGAAAAATAAAACCATCCTCATCACCGGCGGCACGACCGGCATTGGCCTGGCCACCGCCAAACTCCTGAGTGCTGACGGCGCAAAGATCATTGTCACGGGACGCAACCCGGAGACGCTCGCCGCCATTCAACGCGAACTGCCCGGCGTCATTCTTATCAAGTCCGACTCCGGATCGCTCAGCGCCGCCCAGTCGCTCGGAGGCGAAGTCAAAAAGCACGTTAACCTGTCCCTCGCCAAAATCGCGGCCGACCGCTCGGGTGTATGACGCCACCAGGGTCAGAGCGGTGGGAGTCTATCGAGCGCGGCCACGACCGCCTTGCAGGCCGTGATTAGGTCCGTCACCAGACGCTCGTCGGCGTGGAGATCGCCTTCATATTCGCCGCGGTTGCGAACCTCATGGCCCTTGGCGAGCACCCGCCAGACCTCGGGACCGAGCCCGAGCGTGTGCGGAAGCACCTGGAACACCAGATATCGATTCGTCGGACGATAGCCAGCGTGCCGCAACGCCGCGAGGCAGAGGGCGTGGGCTGCGTTGTAGACGAGATCGAAGCGACTCTCCAGGGAGTTTGTTGGCTTCTCTGCGTCGGCGAATCGTCTGAGAGCGGACTGCTTGAGCCCGGCGAACTCCTTCGCGTCTGGCGGCTCCTTGCGCAGGGGGTTGCCGGGCCCGGACAGATTTTCAAGCGGCGAGGGCACTCTCGTCGCCAATCAGCCAGAGCTTGGGCTGCGCCAGCAGGCGGGTCACGAACGCGTTGCCTTGCTTCACTCGTCTGGACAGCTCCTTCGAGGCATAGACCGTCGGCGAGACCTTCCGTCCGAGTCGTCGAGCGGCGTCCTCCAGCGCGGCGAAGAGATCGGCGTAGGTAAGGCGGTCGCTGACCACCATCAGGTCGATGTCGCTCATCGCGGTGTCCTGGCCCTTTGCGATCGATCCGTAGACGAAGGCCGCCCGGATGTCCGACGAGACCGGCTCTAGCGCCGCGCGGAGCACCTCGGCGAGCCCGAACGTCTTGAGGATCAGCGTACGCAGCTCCTCGAAAACGGGGGAGCTGGCGTTGGCCTGGTAGTGCTTCTGCTTCCCCATGCGGGTGACGGTTACGAGACCGGCGGCCTCGAGCCGCGCCAGCTCACGCTGCACCGCACCCGTCCCGGAGTTCGCGAGCCCGATCACCTCGTTGGCATAGAAGCTTCGGCGCGGACTGCCGAAGAGCACACCGAGCACGCGCTGCTGCACCTTCGCGAACAGCGCATCGCCAAGGCCCAGCGCCGCGGTCCTGGAATCCGAGCGTTTCCGCGCCGCGCGCTTCATTCCCATGATGGGTATGATAAACCCCGTTCAGTGGCGTCAGTGGAGACCCAGGCGCCCTGCTGACACCCACAACCAGGGCCCGACGCGCCAATGGCTCCGAGAGTACGGGCGACGTCGTCCGTCGCGAGACATTCGCGACCCGAACCACGGACGTGACGGTGCCCGGGCAGGGCCAGGTTTCTGCTCCCATTTTGCTCCCACAACACCCCGAAATGTGACGAAACAGGGACAAGAACCACGCATCAACAGAAAACGTTGAACCATCTGCTGTTGAACGCTTTTCCCGCAAGATCAGAGGGTTACCGGACATGGCCGTGTTGTACTCATAACCCAAAGGTCGCTGGTTCAAATCCAGTGTCCCTCGCCAAAACCTCGCCGCCTCGCTCCGGAGCATCCGAGATCAGGCGAGGGGTCGAGGACTCTGAGCCTCGTTGGGACGTGGACGGTAAGGGGACCGGCAGTCTCGGGCCGTTCGCCTTGCACGGTCAGGCCGGAGTCGCGATAGAGAAGGGAGAACGGGCAGGCGGACTTGAATCTCTAACCCGCGTTCGGTCGAGAGGACCGACGGTGCTGGACTACGCCGCCTGGCGGATGTAGCGATGGTGCAGACCGCCAACTTCCGGAAGCTGCACGATCCTCCCGACCTCGGGCGGTTCGATGAGCCTGAGGTCCGGTGCATCCTTGTCGAGCGCGAGATGCGTGCGAGCCCGGTGATAGTATGAGAAGTAGCGGGCCAGGATGCGGCGCAGGTGCCTTTCGCCGAGAACGAGCACGTGATTCAGACATTCGCGCCGGATCGAGCCGATGAGGCGCTCCACGAAGGGATTCTGCCACGGGCTCTGCGGCGCGGTGAGGACCTCCTCGATCCCCATGCCCTTCATTCGGTGCCGAAACTGCTGACCGTAGACCTGATCACGATCACGCAGGAGATAGGAGGGCGCGGAGTCGTCCGGGAAGGCGTCCACGATCTGCTGGACGGTCCAGTGGGCGGTGGGATGCTCGGTCACATTGAAGTGGATGACCCTCCGGCGGTGGTGAGCAAGCACGACGAGAACGAAGAGGACGCGCAAGCGCGCGGTAGGCACGGTGAAGAAATCGAGGGAGACCAAGTCCCGGACATGGTTGTCCAAAAACGTTCGCCAAGTCTGCGACGGCGGGGAGCGCCGCTGCGGGAGCAAGCGGGAAACGGTGCGTTCGGAGACGTCTAGGCCGAGCTTGAGGAGCTCGCCATGGATTCGAGGGGCGCCCCAGAGTGGGTTCGCGGCGGCCATGCGTGCGACCAGGGTCTTAATCTCGGCGTTGACGGGCGGGCGACCCTCGGTCGGCCGCCCGGAAAGCTGGGTCCAGTACTGGCGGAAGCGGCGGCGCTGCCACCGGAGGACCGTGTCGGCAGTCACGATCACGAGAGGCCGCCGCCACCCGGCCCAGACTTTGGTCAGCACGACCCAGAAGAGCCGATCAGTTCGGCGTAGTGGGGGCCGGGTCACCGTTCGCCTGTAGACGGCGAGCTGCTGGCGCAAGGCCAGGTTCTCGAGGGCAAGCTGGCGGTGGCCGCCAAGGAGGAAGGGGAGGAGCCGGAGCAGGCGGAGCAGGAGAGTAATCATCGAGCTGAGATTCTCTTCGGCTCAGTGGCGACAGATCAACTACTTGGCTCGCGGTCGAAAGTTTTGGCGAAGGACAGGCGCAGAGTGCTACGCGCGGCAGGAAGACCAAACTATCTGCCGCCAACCCAGTGGCGGTAGGCGTCGATCCATTCTGCTCCAGCAGGTCGCCGAGATGGCAATGGCAGGTCCAGGATTGGCACGGTTTGTCGCACGCCGGCGCGCCGACAAACCGCGACGATCTCCTCCCGTCGTGTCAGGTCAACGCGCTCCACGGCGACCGGCACTCCGAGGACCATCGTCTCGAACGGCAGCGCAAGGTTGTTCTCTATCATCGTGTACAGGCCCACGACTTGTTCCGACTCGTTGTAGCAGTCGACGATTGCCTCTTCGACCAACCGATCGAGCCGAGTCTTGCTGAGCCGCTTGGCCCTCGGCGTCCTGCTGGTCGTCATTCAGGGGCCTCGAGAGTGTCCAACGCTTCGAGGGGCGCGCCACCAATCTCGCGCCTGAGTGGCGCCGGGCCGCGGGCATAGCCGATTGCGCGATATCCACGCAGGCGCTTCTCGAACATCCGGGAGAGCATGGGGACGTCGCGATCGACATAGTCGTAGATGCGGACCTCGGTCTTGCCGGGATGCAGGCGCTGGAGGCGACCCGCATATTGCACCAGGGTTCCCTTCCACGAGACCGGCATCGCCAGGAAGAGCGTATCAAGCCTGGCGTCGTCGAATCCTTCACCAATGTAGCGGCCGGTCGCGATGAGCAATCGCGGCTCCGCGTCCGGGATGGCCGCGAGGGTTGCCGCCGCAGCGCGTCGCTCGGTCGGTGTCATGCCACCGCGTAACACGAGGACGTGGCGGGCGACGCTCTGAAGGCCGGCGGCAAGAAGCTCAAGATGGTCCTTGCGCTCGGTGAGCAGGATCGGGGAGCGCCCTTCTGCAAGTACGGACCTCACGTCATCCGCGATGAGACGGTTGCGTAGCTCGTCGGTCGCCAATTCGGCGTAGAGCGGCTGGATGCGGTCCACGGACACCGCGCGATCGCGACCGAACGCGGTTTCGCGGATGATCAGCCGGTGTTCGAATGGCCGTCGTGCCGCTTGGCTCCTGGCATCGACGGCGAAGCGCACCGAGCCGAGCTGCATCTCGATGATCGGATGAAGCCCGTCTCTCCGGTGGGGCGTGGCAGTCAGTCCGGTGACGAAGCGCGCCTTCACTTCCCCCAGGACTCGCTCGAAGGACGCCGCGGGGATGTGGTGGCACTCGTCGACGATCACATGGCCGTATGTCGCGACCAGGTCGTCGACGCGACCCGAGCGCACGAGGCTCTGCATCATCGCCACGTCCAGCCAGCCGGTGGGCGCATGCTTGCCCGCACCAACCTGGCCAATCGCCTTGGGACGGAGGCCCAGGAACATGGATAGCTGGGCTATCCACTGATCGCGGAGCGGTTGACGGTGGACCAGCACGAGGGTGCTTCGGGATCTTGCTGCGATCAGATAGGTGCCGATCACGGTCTTGCCGACGCCAGGCGGCGCGACGAGCACTCCAATGTCCTCACGCAGAAGAGCCCGTGCCGCCTTCCTCTGGACCGCCGTGAGCCGGCCTTCGAAGGCGACATCCAAAGGCTTCCCTTCGCAGCGCTGGTCCTCGACGAGAAGGGTGCTGCCATGTTCGCGAAGGATCTGCTCGAGCTCGGTTCGGCAACCGCGGGGTAGCGCGACGTGCTCTAACAAATCCTCGGCGCAGGCGACGACACGAGGGGTCAGCGCCGTGGAGAGGCGGAGGCTCTGCTTCTTGTAGAACTCGGGATTCTGGAATGCGGCGAGGCGCTTGATCTGGTTCAAGTGGGTCGGCGCCAGTCCACCCTTCGCCACGAAGAGCCGCTGGGCCAAGACGGCGCGCACCTCTCGTGGAAGCGGCGCCCTGAACCCGCCAGGCGGTTGCCCGGACGGCCGACGCGTCCAAGGCTCTGAGCTTTCGGCGTCCGTTGTGTCGCTCAGCCGGACACCGACCACCAATCCTCTGCGCGTCGCCTCACGCGCGACGCTGTCTGCCGTCGCCGGCTCGATGCACGGGTGCTCGGACAGGAACTGCCACTGGTCGGGATGCGGAACGAATCTGTCATCCACGAAGACGGTGTTGCCCAACTGGCGCGGGCCGTACTGGAGCGGGAGCGCGATGAGACTGCCGAATCCGCCGCGGGGTAGTGTGTCCTGGTTGGGGAAGAGCCGATCGTACGATCCCATGGGTAGCTGATGGCGTCGACTCATCGTCTCGGTGATGAGATAGCAGCCCATCTTGCGCGCGGCGGGCGCGGCCACGGGTGCCGAGAAGAAGAACCAGACGTGGGCGCCGTTGCCGGAGCGTGACCGCTCGACGGCGGCGGGAAGATCATTCACGAGACAGGTTTCCGCGAAGGCCGCCACGTCGTCGGTCCACGACGTCTTGTCAAAGTCCGCTGCCAGGAACCAGCAGGTCTCATCGGTCAGCAGTGGGTAGACCCCGACGACATGACGTCCCTGAAGGTGGTCGAGGATTACCTTGTCCTCGACGGGGAGGAATGCCTGATTCGGACACTCGCCGCACTTCACCCGCGGCTTCTCGCAGACGCCACGGATCCACTCGTTCCCGCAGGCGGGTGCGTATCCCTTGCGGCCAGTCCTAGCGTTCGTCCAGAACCTGGGGTAGATGTCGTCGCGGCCTCGAAAGAGCGAGCGGAAGAGCGAGCGGAAGAGCGCGACCTTCTCCACGGCTGTCGAGGGCGCTGACGGCGAGGTTTCGATCGGCTCGCCCCGCGCCGCCAGGGCGGTCTTGAGCGTGGTCAGCCGCGCCTGCGCTTCGCTGATTCCCGCTTTGAGGCGGAGGAGTCGAGATTCTTCGCGGGCGATCGCATCGCGAATTGACTGTTGATCTGGGGATGGCAAGGCCATCGTCGGCTTGACTCTAGCACTGACCCGATGCGGGGGCCTGCCGAAAGGGCGCCCCCTTGCGTGAAGTCCCCAAGATGCCGTAAGCAGGGCACCTACTCCTTAAAAGGTCGTACCGAATAAAGACCCCGGGTTCCAGGAAGCTGAGAGGGGGTAAGTGGAGTGGACATGAAGATCGACATCGATAAGCTGACCGAGGCAGAACTCGTCGACCTGAACAATAGAATCGTTGCCCGGCTCCAATTCTTGACTCAGATGCGGGCGCATGCCCAGATGCTCAAGTTTAAGATCGGCGATCGCGTTTTGTTTCAACCAGAAGGACATCGCTGCCTCGTCGGCATGCTGACTCGCTACAATCGGAAGACCGTTACGGTCATCACTGATGACGGCCAGCGCTGGAATGTCTCGCCCACGCTCTTGCGCCGGGCAGGCGACTCTCGTGGTTCTGAGAACCCTACGCCGAACATCGTTCCGTTACGTAGGAAGTGATCGATATGGCGCAGCGCCAGCGGGGAGGCGCGGCTCGTGGCTCCCAGCGCCGAGCCGCGGACAAAGTCGTCGGCCGCGTCATGAAGGGCCGGTGTCATGGCGTTACCGCCGCTGACTAAGGAGGGTGAGTTACCGCTCGGTGTGCATCGCGCATCGCTGCGCGAGGTTCGCGAGCGGTCGCTCGGGCGACAGTATCGCTCAGGCGACCGGCTACCTGGCGCGGTTCGTGGTATTCGGATCGTTCGTCACGAGCAAGCTGGAGTCCGTAGTGTCCGAATACTCGGCCGAAGCCATAGACGGTACACGGACCCGAAAGAGGCACGTAAGATCGGCCGATGACGGCCGACCTCTCGCCCGTGCGGCTGCTGCTGGTTGGTGGAGGAAAACCGCGTCCTCAGGGAGCAGTTGAGAAGGCCCACCTCCCGTCAAGAGGCCGATCGCCCTCAAAACAATTGTTACCGAAACGAAGGGCGGTGCCTCAAACAGTGTTACCGACCGACGCAAGGACAACCTGCGCACGAACGCAGGCTTCAGGGTTTGACAATCATATAAGAATACGTATTGTCGTATAGTGAAGCTCGACCTCAAGCCGATCATTTGGATGGGATCGAGCCGCGAGGCTTTGAGGAGCTTCCCGGAGCAGGTCCGCCGGGATGTTGGCCAGGCCCTCTACACGGCGCAGCAGGGCGAGACCGATCCCGCGGCCAAGCCGCTTAAGGGCTTCGGGGGTGCACGTGTGATGGAGATCGTCGACCGGCACGATACGAACACGTATCGGACGGTCTATACCGTGCAATTCGCCGGCACGATCTACGTCCTTCACGCGTTCCAAAAGAAATCAAAGAAGGGCATAGCGACGCCGCAGAAGGACATAGAGCTGATCCGGCAACGGCTGGCTGCGGCCGGGCAGAATTACAAAGAAAGGCAGAGCTGCTGATGACGAAGAAGAACAAGAGAGTCCGCGCGGAGGAGGGGAGCGGCAACGTGTTTGCCGATCTCGAGCTGCCCCATGCCGAGCAGGAACTTCTGAAGGCGCGTCTGACGCTGCAGATCTACAAGATCATCAAAGCGCGCGGCCTCACCCAGGCCAAGGCTGGCGACATCCTTGGCATCAAGCAGCCGCACGTCTCCGCGCTGATGCGCAACCGGGCGGGGATGTTTTCGGTCGAGCGCCTCATGGAGTTTCTGACCAACCTGGGCCAGGACATCGAGATCACAGTGCGCCCCACGCGCAAGGAACACGGGGAAGTGTCCGTTGTCGTGGCGGCCTAAGACTGGTACATGGTACGTGTCACGGCTGTGACTCTCACCACGCTTCAGTCCGGCTCTCCCTCGTGAGCGAGTCGACGACGGTAGAGTTTGCTGCCCTCGAATCTGCTCCCATTTTGCACCCACAACACCCCGAAACAGGGTGAAACGAGATGAAGAACGACGCATCAGCAGACAACGTCGAACTGCTCGCCGTAGCATGCCTTTCCCGACGGACTATGAAGGTTTTCGACCGTTGCGCCGCACACGACAGCCAGCCGACCGATCGTTAGCTTGAGAAATCCAGCCCAAACGCGACAGTTGCTTCGGCGAGGGACTGCGCCGTTCGATCTCGTCGTTTCATAGAAGCTTCGGAGGGCCTTGAAAGCGTAGTGCTGAAGATGGCTTGCGGTAGCGCGTTGGGTTGGAGCGGAGCCTTGGGTTAGGCACCCAAGACTCAGATGGGCGGCTAAAGTGTCGCCGTTCCGATTAATGGCGTCTCTGATCCACGCGCATCCAGGTCAGCCGTCCACGCGGACGATCAGCTTGCCGAAGTTGCGTCCCTCCAGCATGCCAATGAACGCTTCCGGCGCCCTCTCCAGTCCGTCGACGATGTCCTCACGGTAGCGGATACGGCCATCGGCGATGCCGGCACCGACCTCGCGCAGGAATGCGGGATAATGCTCGGCGGCAAATTCGTTATTGATGAAGCCGCGCACCGTCAGGCTCTTCGACAGGATCTCGCGCATGGTGACGGGCAGCCGGTCGGTGCCGTCGCCCTTTCCCACGCCGTTGTACTGCGCGATCAGGCCAGAGACCGGGATGCGCGCGAACTTGTTGAGCAACGGCAACACTGCCTGCCAGATCGTCCCGCCGACGTTCTCGAAGTAGACGTCGATGCCGTTGGGGCAGGCCGCCGCCAGTCGGGCTGGGAAATCGGCCGCGCGGTGATCGACCGCGGCGTCGAAGCGAAGCTCGTCCTTCACGAAGGCACACTTCTCGGGGCCGCCCGCAATGCCGACCGCCCTCGCGCCGGCGATCTTCGCGAGCTGGCCGACCAGCGACCCGACCGGTCCACTCGCCGCCGCAACGACCACCGTTTCCCCGGGCGCAGGTTTACCGATCACGCGCAGACCGCCATACGCGGTGAACCCCGGCATACCGAGCACGCCGAGACCGGTCGTGACCGGGGCGACGGCCGGATCGAGCTTGCGAAGGCCGTTGCCGTCCGAGAGCGCGTGCGTGCGCCATCCAGTCGGTGCGAGGACGATGTCGCCGTTCGCATAGGCGGCATGGTTCGAGGTGAGCACCCGCGCCACCGTTTGACCCGACATGACGTCGCCAACCTGGAGCGGCGTGGCGTAGGACTTCCGGTCATCCATCCGGCCGCGCATGTAGGGATCGAGCGAGAGGTACTGGACCTCGAGCAGAAGCTGCCCTGACGCGGGCGTCGCGATAGCGGTCTCTTCGAGGCGGAAGTCAGTCAAGTCGGGTTTGCCCTTCGGTCGAGCTGCCAGGACGATCTGTCGCGCACGCGATGTCGTCATGTCGACGCCTCCGTAGCGCTGTCGATGAGATCGACGCGCAGATGCGTCACGTCTTCTGTGCGAACTGGACCGGCGACTGCCCCGGCCCGCGAACCGCCAGTGCGCTACCCCGCCAGCACCACTCTGCCGAAGGGACGGTCTTCGATCAGATGGCGGAGAGCTTCGGCCGCCTCGTCCAGCTTGTACGCTTGTTCGACGACCGGCTTCACCCTTCCCGAGGCCAGCAGTGGCAGGATGGTGGCCCAGGCGGCCGCTTTGATCGCATGCGATTGCGCGAACAGCGAAAAGCCCCTCATGCTCGCGCGCTTCCATATCAAGTCCGTGACATCGATCGTCGTCTTGCGCCCTGCCGAGTATCCCAGCGAGGTCAGAACGCCACCGAGGGCAAGCGTGGCGAGCGCGTGGCCCGTCAGGGCACCGCCCACGCTGTCGATGACGATATCCACCCCGCGGCCTCCCGTGAGGCGAGCGACGCCATCAGTGAGACTCTCCGCGGAGAGATCGATGACGTTGTCGAACCCCAGGGCCCGGGCCTGCTCGGCTTTGGCCGGGTTGGTCGTCGTCGAAATCGCTTTCGCCGCGCCCTGCGCGAGGGCCAGCTGGGTGACGGCGTTACCGACCGCGCCACCGATTGCCGGCGCCAGGACGGTCTTGCCTGGCTCGAAGCCCGCTTGCGTGAGCGTAATCTGCGCTGTCAGATAGGCGACCGGCATGCCGCCGGCGGTTGCATCATCGATGATGTCCGGGATGATGCACAGATCTTCGTCGCGCACCGCGATCCACTCGCTGTAGGTGCCGTCTTCGGCGACACCGTACGGGCCGGTGAACATGACCCGGGCGCCTTCTGAGAACACCGAGTCGCCAGGATCTTCCACGACACCTGCGCCCTCATTCCCCAGTATCAAAGGCGCTGCCGCTCGTGGGTACCCGCCCGACAGGATGGTGTGGTCCAGTGGGGTGACGCCTGCTGCCGTGATCCGGACAAGCGCCCTCCCATCAGCCCGACGAGGCCTGGGCACCTCCACGAGCTTCAGCGCTCCGTACCCGGTGAACGACTCCGCGCGCATCGCCCTCATCGTGACTTCTCCATTTCTGGCCTTGCGACCGCAGAGGGTTCACTCCCGCGTCGAGTCAATGCAATTCCTCTGGCGCTTCAGACGCCCGCCGATGCCCGGCGGATTCATGAAACGCACACACTAATATGTGCATGCATATAAGCGCTTTGTGCTCGCCAGCGTCGGGCGCCGGAAGAAGCGAAACCATTTGGGAGCCGGCACCCTCGTAAGGGCATGAACGATGTCGGCGTGGCCTACGCATCATGAGCCTCTGTGCTTTCTGCGGGCAGCCTACCGGAGACCCTGGCAGCGTGTGCCGCTACCACAGCGCTGGCCACGGAGACGACTGGGCGCGCGGAAATCGGCTGATGTGCGACCTATTGCATCGCGGCATTACCTTACCGAAACCGCCCGAGGTGGACCGGCTCGAGCCGCCTGAGACATACGGAGAATTGATGCGCGGGGGATCAGCTTCCGCTGAGGATCAGGAGTGCGAAACAGCAGGATATGTGGATCTCCCCGGATGACCATCTACGAACCCGGTACAAGAAAAGGAAGAGGCCATGGGGCGTTTTGATAATCGGGCGGTGATTGTGACGGGCGGTTCCCGCGGAATGGGCGCCAGCCACGCGCGGGGCTTCGTCGCCGAGGGCGCGAACGTCGTGATCGCCGATGTGCTCGAGCAGGAGGGGCGAACGCTCGCCGACGAGCTCGGCGATCACGCGATCTTCTCCCGCCTCGACGTTACGAGCGACTGGGACTGGGCGGCGACGGTTGCCGCCGCCGAGGACTCCTTCGGCCCGGTCTCCGTGCTGGTCAACAACGCGGGCATCGTGCGCTTCGGACCGATCGCGGAGACCGAGCCGGCGGTCTGGCGCCAGGTGATCGACATCAATCTGACCGGCACGTATCTGGGGATCCGCGCGATCGTGCCCTCGATGCGCAAGGCCGGCGGCGGCGCGATCGTCAATATCTCCTCCGCGGGCGGGATGATGGCCTACCCCAACAACGCCGCGTACGTGGCCAGCAAGTGGGGAGCGCGAGGACTGACCAAGACGGCGGCGCTGGAGCTCGGGCGCGACAACATCCGCGTCAACTCCGTCCACCCCGGCCCCGTCCGCACGCCGATGACGGCCGGGCCGGACGCCGCGGCGGCCGTGGCGGCGGAGGTAAGGCGTTTGGCGATCGCGCGCGTGGCCGAGCCCGACGAGATCACGCGCCTGGTGCTGTTCGTCGCCTCCGACGAGGCCAGCTTCTCGACCGGCTCGGAGTTCATCGTCGACGGCGGCGTGCTGCTAGGACCGGCGCCGCAGTACGAGCGCGCCGATACGGTCGTGGCCTGATCCGCAGAGGACCGTGTGGTCTTCCAGGTAGGTCTCGATCCTCAAGTCAAGCCCGTGAAGAAGAGAACCCCAGAAGAGAGAGGGAAATCCCAAATGTTGAACCGACAGATCGTGCCCATGGTCGGGGCGATCGTCGCCGCCGCGTGGCTCGCCGGCGCCCGCCCCGCCCTCGCGGTCGACA
>WNGJ01005878.1_pt1 | contig 12930 bp, 12 predicted proteins | sample 5400611 | NCBI WGS metagenome assembly WNGJ01 (sample SAMN13153375, study PRJNA577476) | soil metagenome | isolation source: 40 cm soil or saprolite under Garry oak tree replicate 1 | place: USA:California | collected 2016-06-15
CCGACGAGGGTCGGGATGTGGTCCGCCGCTACATCGATGCAGGGGCCGAGCGGATCATGCTCCAGGACTTCCTGCCCTGGGATCTGGACATGGTCGATCTCATGGCGAGCGAGCTGATCGGCCGTATCTGAGGCGACCGAACGGGCATGCCCGACGCGCTCGACCCGCCCGGCCTTGGTTACTCGGCCGCTGCGGCAGCTTTCCAGTAGCGCTCGTCGTCGCGGCGGATCGGGTCGGGGTTGGTGCCCTTTGCCCGAGACAATCGTTCGGTCAGGATCTGCAGCGGGGTCGCGGTGCCCAGCAGGGCAGCCACGGGCGCCGGCAGGCCCGGGGCTTCCGGGACGACCAGGCGGCCGGCTGGCGTCAGTTCGAGCGGTAGCTCACGCAGCGCCCCCTCGGCCGCGATCGCGGCGCTGCGCAGCCCCAGCTCGGCCGCGGCAGAGAGCACCTGTCGGGCGCGCTCGAATCGTTCCGCCCGTCGACGCCGGTCGGAGAGGATGAGGACCAGGCCAGTTTCTCCGCCGGTCGCCGGCAGATGGCCGTGAAGAAAGGTCTCGAGGTCACGGTAGGCGCTCGGGATCCAGGGGCCCTCCTCGATCTTCAGGGTGAGCTCGCGACCCGCGACCCTGTCCGCGCCGGAGGCGACGATCATGATGTGCCTGGCTCGAGCCAGCTTCCGGGCCGCGTCTTCGGCCGCTTCCTCCTGGCGCAGCCCGGCCCCAAGGATCTCGCGCGCGGCACCAGGCTGGGCGGGTTTGCCGGACAGATGCCCCGCGATCGCCGTCGCGACCACGAGCGGCGACAGGTATCCGATCGTGTGGCACCAGCTCTGGTCGAGCTCGTCGGTGGCGACCACGAGGTCGGCTGCGGCCGCGCCCGGCGACCGGTCCGACACGGTCACGATGGCAATCTGGGCGCCTGCCTCGTGGGCGCGCGTCATGGCCTTGCTGGTTGCCCACGTCGCGCCCTCGTGGGAGATGCCGATGAGCAGCCCGCCACCTTGTGGTTCGAGTGCCGCCTCGAACGCCTGGGCGGCCACGATGCTGCCCTCCGGGCCACTCTCGCCGAGCCCATCTCGCACGATTTCGACGAAGCCCTGGGCGCCGTGCTCGCTCGTGCCACAGCCCACGACCACGATGGGCTCGCGCGTCCGCGCCGTCGACCGGATGAGCTCCGCCAGGCGCGCGGCCGGACTCGCCGGATCGGCCAGCCGCCCCAGCAGTCGCTCCGCGAAGGCCGGCTCGGCGGCGATCATCTCGGTCATGAGGTACGGCGGGCCGGGGCGCGACTCGGGCGTCGAAGTCGCTCGCCAGGGGTCAGGTGGGCCGGGCAGGGGCCGGTCCGCGTCGCTGTCCTGGGGGCTCACGCCCCGACTATAAGCGGGCCGCGGCCGCTTCCGTGCCTCCGGACCGTCACCCGAAACGGGCGATCAGGGCAGGAGCTCGAACGTTTTGGCAATCCCCGTGAGCGCCGCTTCGTGTGTCTTCAGTGGCGCGGTGGTCCCGAAGGTCACCACGTACATCGAGCCGGACTTGATCAGGACGAACTGAATGGCAGTGATGGTGATCGTGCCCAGGCCGGCGACCGGCATCCGGATCGCGTAGACGAGCTTGCCCGCCCTGCCCGCCGGCAATGTGACGATCGAGGTCCGGATGGGCTGCACGATCGAAGGGACGGTCTTGAGCTGGCCGGCGGTGAGTGGCAGCAGAGTCTCCAGTGTGAGGCCGGTGCCAGGCGCACGAATCACCGCCAGATCGCTGAACGACTTGAGTGTCAGCGAAGAGGTGTCAAAGGCCAGGAAGATCGCCAGGCCCGAGCGGAATGCGGCAGCGGCTGCCTCGACCAGCTGCCGGGCCTCGGGTCGGGCGCCGTTCAGCGAGTTGAGATACGCGTCCATCGACGCAGGATTCGGGTCGAGCCGCACCCAGCCGGTCGGCAGGGTCAGCGCGTACCCCTCGGCGGCGTTGACGATTCGCCCGGTTGTGGCCATCGCTGCCGACGGACTGGCGCTGGGTGACGCCGCGGGGCTCGGAGTTGCGACCGGAATCGGTCTCGGGGACGAGGACGGCGTGGGCGATGCGCTGGCAGAGCGGGCGGAACTCCCCGCCGGTGAGGCTGTCGAGCCGCAGCCAGTCGCCGCCGCGGCGACCAGGACGAGCAGGACCGTGGCTCGGCGCGCGCGCAGGTTCATGCGTGACTCCCTCCCGCCACGCCGGCCCCGGCGCAGGTGACTCGACGTTAGCGGTCGCGTCAATCCGGGTGCACGCAGGCCCCACCCGGGCAGAGCGGGCGCCCCGTCAGCGCACTCGGCCGAGCCGCCTGATCGGCGCATAACGGAACCACGCCCGGGCGATCAAGCGATCCACGGACACCGGACCGTATCGTCGGGAGTCGATCGAGTGCTCGGCCGCATCGCCGAGGAGCCACGCCTCGTCCGGCCCAAGTTGCAGCTCGACGTGCTTGTGCTCGCCGGTTGCGGGGTCGGTCACCGGCAGCTCGGACACCGTCTCGCCCGGCCGCGCCGCAACCCGCTTGATCGCGATCAGCTCCGTTTCGGGCTCCAGGAATACGACGATCGAGCCGCGACGCGGCCAACGCCGGGCGCTGGGATCAACGAGCAGCCAGTCACCAGGCTCGATCGCGGGGCGCATGCTGTCCTCCGCCACCGCTACGCGCCACGTGCTTCCGAGGCGACCGAGGCGACTGTCGCGGAGGCGCCCCACGAAGACCTCGTGTGCCGGCGAGGCCCGAAATGTCAGCTGGGGCGGCCGGCTACCCGGGTCTTCTCCTCGCCGCCCGTCTTCTTCCAGGCGGCATCGACTTCGTTGATCAGGTCGAGAAGCTTCTGTGCGTCGGCCTTGTCGACGGAAGCCTTGACCTTGGACGCCTGCTTCGTCGTATTCCAGAACAGCTCGTGCAGGTTCGGGACGGCCGCGACGTGCTCGGGCTTGAAGTAGTCGTGCCACAGCACATCGAGGTGCTGCTTCACGAGGTCGGCCCGCTCCTCCTTGATGTGGATTGCGCGCGCCCGAAAGATCGGGTCGGTGCTGGCCTCGTACTTCTCGATGATCTTGTAGCAGGACTCGGCCTCGATACGGGCCTGCTCCGGGTCGTAGATGCCGCACGGCAGGTCACAGTGCGCGTGAGCGGTGGTCGTGGGCCTCAGCCAACGTGTGATGCGATCCATCGGGTCCTCCGGGCATTTGAGGGTGATCGCGGGCCTGGCCGCCGGGTCGGTGGCGGTGGCCCCTTGAGCTTCGAAGTGTCGGAGTCGCCCGAAAGGCTGTCAAACGTGGGCGGTACCAGGCTCGGGCTCAGATCACCAGACGGTCAGGCGGGCTTGCTCACGTCGGTTTGCCGGGCTCGCCTGATCAGGACCTCCAGGAGTTGTTCGGCATCGGCTGCAACAGGCGCCCAGCGCCGTTCATAGCCGATCGTGAAGGAGTCGGCCTGGCGCGATCCGCTACGAGCGAAGAAGAGGCCGCCGCGGCGCGATGTGCTGAAACGGTAGTCGGTGATCCGGTCATAGGGAATCGACCGAATGCCGGCGCCCGAAGCCTCGACGGGCAGGCGTGTGCGAACGAGGATGAGGCGGTGGCCCGTGAGGACCAGCGCGCCGGTCATTCCCGGGAGGACGAGAAGGACCTCCTCATCCCGCATGAGAGCACCAAGCACGCTCGGCACCGCCGACGGACCGAGCCCCCCCAGGGCCTCGAGCCGTTTGGCGTTGTCCTGTTGGGCCACTGCCCAGCAATGATGCGGGTGGGACCATGCGCCGGTCAAGTAAAAGTAAATACCCCGAATGGACCCGTCAGGCGAAGGTGGCGGGTTGCGAGGCCCGCCCGAGGGTTATGGTTGGGGCGTGAAAGGCTGGGGCGCCAGGCGAGCCGGTCGACCGCTTCGCCACGCGAGACCCGCCGGGCAAGTGCGAAACCACTCGTGGGCGGTCTCCGCGGCGGCCCTGACGCTCATCGGAACGATGGTCGTGGTCCTGGTCACCGCGCTGAACTCTTCGGGTCGCCCACTTCTTGCCGTCGCCTCCCCGGGTGGCGCCAGTACCGCCGGCGCGGCGCCCCGCCTGTCCCTGCCGATTGCCTCGGTGGAGCCCGAGGCCGCTGCCTCGACCACGCCCTCGGCCGTGCCTTCCCCAGGCGCGTCGACGGCCACCGTGCGAGCTTCGCGGTTCGGCGCCGGTCTCCTCATCGCCGACCGCGGCAACGGACGGTTGCTATTCGTGGATGACAAGGGAAAGGTGCTCTGGCGCTTCCCGGTTCGAGGAAGCCTGGCGCCAGGCCAGCGATTCGCGGCCGATGATGCCTTCATCTCCCCGGACGGCAAGACCATCGTCGCCAACGAAGAGGAGCACGAGGTCATCGTCCGGATCGACATTGCGACCCGCAAGGTGATCTGGCAGTACGGCCATTTCGACCGAGCGGGTTCGGGCCGCGGCCAACTGCATACGCCGGATGATGCGTACCCGCTCGCGAACGGCGACATCATCGTGGCCGACATCGAGAACTGCCGGATCCTCCAGATTGCGCCCGACAAACACGTCGTCCATCAGTGGGGTCGCACGGGGGTGTGTGTCGATCGCGCCCCGTGGACGTACGGCAGGCCAAACGGCGACACGCCGCTGCCCGACGGCGGGATCCTGATCACGGAAATCAAGGACTCGCGAGTGGTGCGGCTGTCGGCGAGCGGCCGCGTCGTGTTCGATTTCCATGTCCCGGTGCGATACCCATCCGACGCACAACTCATGCGGAACGGCAACGTGCTGGTCGCGGACTACAGTTCGCCGGGACAGGTCGTGATCATGAGTCCCACGGGTCACCTGGTCTGGCGCTACGCTCCGACATCCGGGGTTCGGAGGCTCGACCATCCAAGCCTGGCCGTCGAGCTGGCCGACGGAACGATCGCGCTGAACGACGATTTTCGGCATCGGATCGTAGTGATCGATCCTCGGACCGACCGGATCGTGTGGCAATACGGTCATACCGACCGGCGCGGCACGACTGCCGGCTACCTGTACGTGCCCGATGGAATCGACCCGATACCCATGGGCACGGCGCTCGGCGGATCCGGCTAGCCCAGCTCCGCGTGCGGGGGCCTCGGTCGGACGGTCGGGCCGGACCTCGGTGGGCTGGGTATCATCGCAACACATGACCGACCGCGGTTCCTCCTCGACCGACGGCTCTGTGGCCTGCCCTTTCGTGGCCTTCGAGGACGAGCGCGACGAGCGGTCGAACGTCCCCGATCATCGGCATCGCTGTTACGCCGAGCCGCGTCCGGCCCCGCGCGCGCTGGCCCACCAGGAGGCGTACTGCCTTTCGCCGTCGTTCGCGGCATGCCCGATCTTCCAGGACTGGGCCCGACGCGAAGCCGCACGGGCTCGGCCTCCGACCGGGACTCGCGGTTTGGCCGCCCGAGCCGCTGCGCCCGCCTCCATTGCGGCTTCGGGCACCGAGACTTCTCGCGATGACGCCGCTGACGGCGGCGCCCCTGGCGCTGATGTCTCGGGTGCCGACGCCCCTGGTGGCGAGGTCGCCGGTGATCCGCTGTCGTCGGGACCGGCCGCGCGACGACGGTCGGGGAATCGCGCGTGGGCGTCACCGCCACCCTGGGCCGCCGGAGCGTCGGGGGCCGCGGCCGCCTCGGGTGCGGCGGCCGGTTCGAGTGCCGGTGGCTTGGCGGATAACGACGCCACAGGCGACAGCCACGATCTGGATGCCGCGCGTGCAGACGAGGGGGACGTCGACACCCCTGCATTTCTCGCCGGCCGCGAGCGAGGAGCAGAGGCATCGGCTGCGCCGCCGGCGTCCTCTGCCGCTGCGGACACCAGAGATCCTGGAAGAGCCCCCGAGGCGTATCCCGAAGGGGACGAGTATGAAGACGGGCCTCCCGAGCGAACCGAGCGGCCGGGCGCTTTCGCTGCCCTGGCGGGCTTGGGCGGCCTCTTCCGGCGCGATCCTCGACCGCGGGCCGGCACGCCTCGGCCGGTTCGCCAGGCAGACATCGATCGGGGCGCTCCGTCCTGGGAGCGGCCGAGGCGCTACGAGGCCTATCCCACGCTCAAGACGCGGATCCGGATGCCGAGCATGTCGCCCCTCTTGGTCGCCTTGCTGGCCCTGGTTGTCGCAGCAGTGGCGCTGTTCACCTTGCCCGGCATCTTCCTGAATTCCGGCAGCCCGGGCGCCCGGTCGACGCCGACACCGATCGCGCAGTCCTCTGGACCCGCCTCGGCCACGCCGATTCCCTCGCCGACGCCGCTGACCTACACGATCGCGAAGGGCGACACCCTGGCCCGGATTGCCAACAAGTTCCACATCACGCAGGCGCAACTCGTGGCGGCGAACCCGCAGATCAAGGACCCGAACAAGATCCAGCTGGGCGACGTGCTCGTGATCCCGCGGCCCTCGCCCTCGTCGATCAGCGACACGAGCTCGCCGTCGCCGTCGCCCTGAGGTCGCCACGGCCAGGCCGAGGCCGTGCGGGCAGGCCCTAGCGAGGAGCCAGGTTGATCGCCGTGATCCTGCCGGCCTCGACCCGGAACGACGCATCGAGGTGCTGCGAGGGAGCTCCAGGCCGCACGACCAGGATGTCCGCCTGGTAGGTATTGCCGAGGTCGCGGACCTCGCCGGGGATCATCCGCAGACCCTTGTCACCGCGCAGGAACCAGCCGCCGACGCGGTCCACGCCGCGGAGCGTCTGCACGCTGTCGCCGACATGTACACGCATCTCGGTCTGCTCGTCCATCAGCGCGACGGCACCTTCACGGTCCCCGCCATTGAGCTTCTCGAAGAAGACTTCCATCGTGTCCACGGCGCCCATGGCCGCAGTGTAGCGGGAGTCCCGGATCGATCCCCGGTTCGGTGGCCGAGTGGCCGGGGATCGATCCCAAATCGGAAGCTCAGCCGGCGGACGTGGCCCTCGAGACGCGGGCGGCCTGTCGGTCGCGGATCCGCCGGACGAGCTCCGCTGCCTGGGCATAGCGCCCGAAGCTCGGCATGATGTAGGTGCCGTGCACGAGAGGCTCGGCCTGCTCGAGGAGCGTCTGGGCCATCTCGAGGCCAACTTCGGCGCCGCCGTCGCCCGCAGCATGGAGCGCGGCGCGGGTCGCCTCGGGGATCGTGATCCCCGGCACTTCGTTGTGCAGGAACTCAGCGTGGCGAGCGCTCTGCAGCGGCAACACTCCGAGCAGCAGCGGCAACGGGAAGCCGCCCTGCCCGAAGCGCTCGCGAGCCCGGGCGTCCATCGCCTCGACCTGGGCGATGTCGTACAGCGGCTGGGTCATGATGAGGTGAGCGCCGGCCGCGAGCTTGCGTTCGAGGCGCTCCCACTCCGTCGCCTGATCTGCGGCGGTCGGGTCGAGGGCGCAGGCGATCGTGAAGCCGGCCTGCTGGCCGATGGGTGAGCCCGCCTGGTCCTCGCCTCGATTCAGGCGCGCCAGGATCTCGATGAGGCCGATCGAGTCGACGTCCCAAACGCCGGTCCCGGTCGGATAGTCGCCCACTCGGGGCGGGTCGCCCGTCAGGGCGATGATGTTTCGGACGCCAAGGGCATGGGCGCCCAGCAGCTCCGACTCGATCGCCATGAGGTTGCGGTCACGGGTCGTGAAATGGACCAGGCACTCGAGGTCGAGGTCGTGCTGGATGCCGAACGCGACGGCCATCGCCCCCATGCGCACGCGCGCCATGGCCGAGTCGCTGATATTGACGAGGTCCACCCCGGCGGACTTGAGGAGCCGGGCGGCCTCGATCGTCCGCTCGATGCGGATCGATCGCGGCGGGTCGATCTCGACCGAGATCACGTAACGGCCTTCGTTCAGCTTCGCGAGGAGCGGCGTGGCCGGGGGACCTTCGCCGACCGCGTGGGGCGCGGCCGATTCGGCGATCGCGGTTCGCGGGCCGCTGCTTGGGCCGCGGTCGATGCCGCTGCTCAGGCCCCGTGATCGGGCCTCTTCGCGAGCCATGTCGGCGGCCGTCCTGGCGACGGTCCCGTCGAGCGAAGCGCGCATCGCGCGGACGTGATCGGGCGTCGTGCCGCAGCAACCGCCGATGATGGCGGCACCGGCCCCGAGCGCCAGAGGCACCATGCGCCCGAAGTAGTCGGGGCCCGCCGCGTACACGAACTGGCCCTCGACACGTTGCGGCAAGCCCGCGTTGGGCATGATCGAACGGGCAATCCTCGCGTCGCCGCGACCTGTCCGCTCGAGGGCATCGAGGCAAGCCTGCGGCCCGACCCCACAGTTGACTCCGAGCGCGTCGACCCCCGCCTCGATCAAGGCAGCCGCCGCGGCTTCGGGCGTCGTCCCATCGGTCAGAGCGAGTTCTTCACCGAACGTGAGCTCCGCGATGATCGGGATAGCCGAGGCCTTTCGTGCTTCGTCGACGGCGAGCAGGAGGTGCTCGAGCTCGGAGAAGGTCTCGATCACGAACAGGTCGACCCCGCCCTCGAGGAGGCCCTCGACCTGTTCGCGGAAGGCCTCGCGGATGATCCGTTCGCCATACCCCGCTGGGCCATGTGTCGGGCCGCGGAGCGGTCCGATCGAACCACCGACGAGGACCTCGCGCCCGCTCACGTCGCGGGCCTCTCTGGCCAGCTGTGCTCCGCGGCGGTTGAACATTCGCGCCTCGGCGGCCAGCCCGTAGCCGGCCAATCGGATTCGGTTCGCGCCAAAGGTGGCCGTCTCGATCGCGTCCGCGCCCGCTTCGAGATATTCGCGGTGGATCGCGCCGATCAGGTCCGGTCGTGTGACCACGAGCTCGTCGAGGCACGCGCGCTGGGGAATGCCGCGGCTGAACAACAGGGTGCCCATGGCGCCGTCGAACAGCAGCGGGCCGCGTGCCAGCCGCTCGTGGAAGCGGCTCCGTTCGCTCGAAGTGCCGGTCGACATCGCCACAGCGTACCCGCCGACCGTTCGCGGGGCCAGCGGGGCCCTGGGCGAGGCCGAGGGCTAAATGAGTAGCCCGGTGAAGTTGAGACTCGATGCTGATACTTGGACCGGTGGTGTAGGCCAAGTCGCCCTAGACTCCATCGCATGGTCCGCCTCGCCATCACCCTGTTCCTGTTGCAGTGCGGCTATCACGCCTTTACCGCATCCATGCCCGTCGCTCTGACCGGCGCAGGCGTTTCGGACCCCACCATTGGCCTCATCGTCGGCTCGGCGGCCGCGGTGCAGGTCCCGGCGGCCTTCCTGGCCGGTGCTCTGCTCGACCGCTTCGGCGGCGTCCGGATCCTGTATGCCGGGGCGATCGCCTACCTGCTGGGGTCGCTCATCGTGCTGGCGCCGGTGACCGAGCCGGGCGACAGCACGCTGCCCTTCTTCGCGGCACGAATCTTCCAGGGGATCGGTCTGGCCGGCACCCTGCCGGCTGCCCTGTCACTCGTCCCCAACCTCGTGCCCGGCGTGCGGCGCGGCCTTGGACTGGCGTTCATCAACAGCGCCCACAACCTGACGATCGTGGCGTTGCCGCCCCTCTCGCTCGCGGTCCTGGGATGGTCGAGCCTGCACGGCGTCGCCCTCGGGGCGATCGCAGTCGTCCTGCTCGGTCTCGTCGTTGGCCTGGGGCTTCCACGGATGCTCTTGCGGGCAAACGCGCTCTCCCAGGAAGGAACGGCCAGCACGCCCTGGCCGTCCGGCCAGGTCATAGGCACTCCCGCCAGCCGTACCCTCGGCTTCGCCTTCCGTCGCAGCTGGCTCGGTCCGCTGCTGGTAGTGCTCCTGTATGTCATCCACTGGGGCGTCCTGACGGCGTACCTGCCTTCTCGGGCCGAGCGCGCCGGCGCTGATATCGGGCTGTTCTTCGCGGCGGACGGAGCCGCAATCCTTCTCTCGCGTCTGCCCGTCGGCTGGCTCACCGATCGGGTGTCCCGCCATTGGCTCGTGCTCGCGGGACTGGTGATCACGCTCGTGGCGGTGGTCGTGGTCTTGCCGCCGCCGACGACGACAGTCCTGGTGATTTCAGGCGCGCTGACTGGCATCGGCGCGGGCTTTGCACTGACACCCAACCTGCTCGAGCTGTCCCATCGCTCGGGCGAATCCGATCGCGGTAGCGCCTTCTCCCTCTTCTCGGCGGCCCTGGCTGCGGCGCTGGTCATCGGCAGCATCGGGTCGGCGCCAGTCGTGGTGATCTGGGGGTTCGAGGGCGCTGCGATCGCGGCCATCGGCGGACTGATCCTCTCGGCTGTGGTCGTGATCTGGGAATCGTCGGTGAGCCCGAACCGGGCAGCGAGGCGCCGGCTCGTATAGTCAAGCGCCGGCGCGGTCCACCGATTGGCGACCGCGTCGACTGGCACGACTTGCTTACCGGTGCGAGACTGGCGGCCCGAACGGGAGGCATTCGATGCATACCGACGGACCCGCGCCTCGATTCCGTGGCGTCGACGGACAGGGTTTCCCGGGCGCCCGCCGGGGACCTTCGGCCTTCCCGCCGATCGCGGATTACGGCTTCCTGTCGGATTGCCACGTGACTGCGTTGGTCGCACCAAGCGGCAATGTCGAGTGGATGTGCCTGCCGCGGATGGACTCGCCCAGCGTGTTCGGCTCGATCCTGGATCGCGACGCGGGCGGCTTCCGCCTCGGTCCCGCGGACGTGACAGTCCCTGCCGCGCGCCGTTACCTGCCCGGGACGAATGTCCTCGAGACGAGCTGGGGTACGCCCAACGGCTGGATCATCATCCGTGACGTGCTGCTGATCGGGCCTTGGCACCTCCAGGACAAGCGCTCCCATTCGCACCGCCGTGCGCCCACCGACTACGACGCGGACCATGTTCTGCTGCGGACGGTCCGCTGCGTCAATGGCGAGATGCAGCTGACGCTCGACTGCGAGCCCGTGTTCGACTACGGGCTCGGCCTTGGCCAGTGGGAGTACACCGAGCCTGGCTATCACCAGGGCATCTGCCGCCCCGAGCGATCGGAGCACGCAGAGGGCGGCCCCACCGACGACGAGCCCGAAGCCGAGCGCGAGCACGACAACCTGGAGCTGACTCTGACGACGGACATGAACATCGGCTTCGAAGGGCCACGAGCGATCGCGCGGACCCTCATCAAGGAGGGCGAGACCCGATTCTGCGCACTCTCGTGGGGCGCACTGGCGCCGCCGCGGACGCACGACGATGCCTACAAGCGCCTCGTCTGGACGGCGCATCACTGGCAGCACTGGCTCGCGCGCGGCCATTTCCCGGACCACCCCTGGCGTACGTTCCTCGAACGCTCGGCACTGACGCTGAAAGGCCTGACCTTCGAACCGACTGGTGCCGTCATCGCCGCACCGACCACTTCGCTGCCCGAGACCCCCGGGGGAGAACGGAACTGGGACTACCGTTACTCGTGGATCCGCGACTCGACATTCGCACTGTGGGGCCTGTACACGCTCGGCTTCGACTGGGAGGCCGGCGATTTCCTCTACTTCGTGGCCGACGCGGCGGGTGGCGAAGAGGAGCTCAAGGTCATGTACGCCGTGGACGGCGGTCCGGTCCCCGAGGAACGCACCCTCGACTATCTCCACGGCTATGAGGGTGCCCGCCCGGTACACGTCGGGAATGGCGCCGCGAACCAGCGGCAACACGACGTGTGGGGCGCGATGCTCGACTCCGTTTACCTCCACACCAAGTCGCGCGACCATCTCGATGAACGGATCTGGCCGATCCTGGCCAAACAGGTCGAGGCCGCCCTGGAGCACTGGCGCGAGCCGGACCGCGGCATCTGGGAGGTGCGTGGCGAGCCAAGGCATTTCACGTCGTCCAAGGTGATGTGCTGGGTGGCCGCCGACCGCGGCGCGCGCCTGGCGCGGTTGCGCGAGGATGACGCGACCGCCGAGCGCTGGCAGAAGGCCGCCGACGAGATCAAGGCGGATGTCCTGACGAACGGCCTCGACGAGCGGGGCGTCTTCACCCAGCACTACGACACCAACGCGCTCGACGCGTCCCTCCTCCTGATGCCACTCGTGCGCTTCCTGCCGCCCGACGACGAGCATGTCCGGCGGACGGTCCTCGCGATCGCCGACGAGCTGACGATCGACGGCCTGGTCCTGCGCTACAAGGTCGAGGAGACGGACGATGGCCTCTCGGGCGAGGAGGGCACCTTCACGATCTGCTCGTTCTGGCTGGTTTCTGCGCTCGTCGAGATCGGCGAGTTAGGGCGCGCGCGCCAGCTGTGCGAAAAGCTCCTGGCCTACGCCAGCCCGCTCGGGTTGTTCGGGGAGGAGCTCGACCCTCGAACGGGGCGGCACCTCGGGAACTTCCCCCAGGCATTCACCCACCTCGCCTTGATCAACGCGGTTGTCCACGTCATCGACGCGGAAAGGCACAATTCCGCGGCAGCGACACCCTTGGCGGAACCGGAACGGCCGGCCGCTCAATCCCGTGGAGCCCAGCCGACCGAGGCCGGAGGGACTACCCAGCAACCGACCAAGGCGGCCGAGACCGCGGCGGGAGATGAGCCCGCACCGGCTCCGGAGGCACCGATTTCCCACCCTTAGCCGTGGGCGGACTGATAAGCGAGCTCGCCCGGCAGCCAGGCGGGATTCATCCCCTGCGGACGTTGCAGCGAGGATGTTGAGGGTTTCCACGACGCCGGCAGGGCATCCTTCTTCCGTGTAACAGTCCGCCCATGACTGGGAGTGGGATTCCCGCCGGACGCGCCGGACGTGTCCGACCGCCCCGCCCTCCCCCGGACGAATTCCGGACAGGGTCTGGCGTCAATCGGTGCCACCCTGTGGCGGTGCACCAAAGGCCGCCCGACGGCACGCCCACCCGCATCGTGTGGCAGCCACTCCACGTGTCCGGCGCAGAGTGGTGTTCCGTCGAGCGCGGGCCAAACGGCGCGACCATCGCGGGCGTGGCGATCGTCGGGTCGCCTGGCGCGGTCCACCGCTTCGACTACGAGCTGGAGCTCGATGCGGCGGCCGTAACCAGTCGGGCTCAAGTAAC
>WNGJ01005879.1_pt1 | contig 12930 bp, 11 predicted proteins | sample 5400611 | NCBI WGS metagenome assembly WNGJ01 (sample SAMN13153375, study PRJNA577476) | soil metagenome | isolation source: 40 cm soil or saprolite under Garry oak tree replicate 1 | place: USA:California | collected 2016-06-15
GGAATCATGATTGCTCCTTTCGGGACAACACACAAGCAAAGTGACCTGAGATGCGCGGAACGCGAAAAATTCTCCTGTGAGCATCTTACCCGGTTGATGTTGTCCTGACAAGGTTTTAGTCCAACAGATAGGAAAGATAAAGGACTATGACCAGTTGCAAACAGCACTGGCCTGAGGAACTTAGGCCAGTACAGAAACAACATTTCGTAGGGTGCTCAGAGCGTCTTTGAGGAGATGAGCAAAGACTTGTTGTATTTCAGGGCTATCTAGTTCTTTTGCTGGATGATAGGCTCTTCCTATTCCCCGTAAGTCTTTTGCATACATGCTTTGCTCATCCACATTGGGTTTCTCCCCGATGGCAATGTCTCTATCTGATGGGAGTCTTACGCTCTGTTCCTCCAGGGGTACTTCAAAGCCTATCGGAGCGAACTCGCTCGCCTGATCCAGGTCGCAGTGCTCGCTCTCAGGCGGCGGTGTTTGCGGCCACCATACATCTCGATCTTCTATCTGGAGGGAAGAGAAAAAAGCATCTCTATGGCTGAGTGAAATCACAGCCGAGGCAAAACCAACGTCACTCCTGGAACCTGTAACCATCCAGCGTATGTATATGATAGGGTGCTATTTGTTGAAACAAAATTTAGAAAGGAGCTGAGCTATGAAGCGTTTTATTGTCAAAGTTATCACCATTGCTATGCTAGGAGCCGCCTTGGCCTTACCTCTAGCCTCGCCAGCATTTGCTGCAAGTCCCGGTACGCAAGGCCAGCCAGGTCAGACATGCCTCTCTTCGACTGCTCCCAGTGAGCCAGGGCAGGCATCCAGTGCTCCTGGATCAGCATTTAATGAGACCGGCCCAGGAACAGCTGGCACTGTCTACGCTGGCAACGGCGTATCAGCTACGACAGCCAATAGTCCCAATGCTGTCTCTCAGTATGATGTGGCCTGCTTCCAGGTGTCACAACCCCACCCGTAGCACCAGGCCAAAACACAACACGCAGGTATAGGAGCCTGTAACACATGGGGAAAGCGGGTATCCTCTCCACCGGATACCCGCCTTTGTTTTACTCGGACACGTCGTCTCAGGCGGGAACTGGCGGCTGCACCGGGCCGCCGATCACCTGCGCAGTCGTTTCCACCACGACCCCGTTTGTAGCACTCCCCTTGTCCTCCTTCAGGCAGCTATCTGCCATGCGAATGCTAACGGCGAGGTGGCGGTGAGGTCTACGGCTGGCTCGTCGGTTGACCAGGACTGGACGTTGTCCTGAAACACCGCTGAACTCCCATTGAATTGGGCATACTGGTCGACCCCGTTGGGTGGGCAGGTCACCATGCCAGAGACGAGGCCTTTCGAGGTGATCTTATTGGGACCCTCGACTGCTGCACCCGCGAGAATTGGCGGCGATCCGTCAAGGGAACCGGCGAGATTCGCGACCTGGTGCTGCATGCAGTGCGGAAAGGTCGAGCCGTCACCGACAATCAGTGATATCCCCCAGGCGTTCGCCCCCAGGATATTGGCCAGCCATTGGACGCCGTAGCTCGCATAGGCAGTGGTGCCCGTGAGATGATCGTACTCACTCGCCATAACGACCAGGCCAGCACCGTGGGACGTCGTGTCGAAGGTTGCCCAGGGAAATCCAAATCCGAAAGGATCGGTCCCAGCCTGCGCGACCGCCTTATCCAACTGCTTCTTCAGATCGGAGAGGAGAGTCGCCTGGGTCACTTCGAGCCCACCTGGATTCCCTGCCTGCGCAAGCGCGTGATAGAGCTCATAATGGGCGACGCCGCTCACATCGTAGAGGTTCAAGGTGTCAGCCGCGTCATTCGGCCCGGTAATGTAGGTGTGGGCCCAGTGCGCAGCGGATTGGAGATAGAACAGAGGATCGGTGTCTGGTAAACCTGCAGGCAGGTTGCCACTAGCCAGGGCAAAGTACAACTCCGTCGCCCCAAACTCCAGGTCATCTCGCCACTCCGTCTCGGGATAAAAGCTGTAAGGGGCGACCGTGAGCAGATTGCCACTGGGGTTGGTGTTCGCCAGGGCAAAGATGTGCTCCGCCGAGAGAAGGCATTGGTTGGCGTAGGCCGGATTGCTGGACTTGAAGATCCGGAAACACAACGCGAAGTCGGCCGCCAGGCGCCCGGCAAGGTTGGGGCTGGTAAGCCCTCCAGCGGGGCCGGCGCGAAACACCGGGCGGTTACGGATGTAGCGGTACAGCGAGTTGCTCCCACCATAGTTGTCATCTGCCTGCGGCAACCGCCAGATATCGTGATCCCCAATAGTCTTGGAGTTCCCCGTCCCGATGCCCACCTGGTAGTAGAAGGTCTGAGTAGTGTCATCCCACATGTGCTGGAGCCAATCAAGACCAAACTTCGCCTCGGCAGTGAAGTTCGCGGTGGTTGAGCCGCTCCCCATCTGATTGGGGAAGTCCCGCACGCCGAGCTGCAATATATCGACTGTGTAGCTGATGGTCTCGACGAACTTCAGGTAATCGCCAGCATCCCACCAGCCACCCGATGCATCGATCTGGACCCCAAGCGGGGAGAGATTACCAGAGAAGCGGCCACTGCTGTTCATATTGGGGGTAAGATAGGTCATCGCACTCGCATCATTAAGATGCCCTGGGGCCGTGCGCAACGCCGAGGGGATATAGTTGGAGCCGTCGCGTTCATTCTCGTAGAAAGACAGCGCATTGGACAACGCTCCTGTGTATTCGTTCGCGGCAGTGCCGATGGTAAAGCCTGGTGAGGAGCCTACAATCGGTCCGCTCGTCACGATCGTGTAGGTGCCAGCCGTGGTCACCGAGCCGAAATCCAGGGCATAGACATCGGGGTAGCTGTTACTCCACGAGCCAAGGTTCGCCCCAATCGGGGCCGAATAGACCGTGGCTCCGCTTGCATTCTTGACGCTGAAGGTTGCGCCGGCCTCAGCGCCTGAGGCCATGAGGTACGCCCGCTTCGACGCGGTGGCCGCGTATCCCACCTGGTTGACGCGGACGAAGGCCGAGCCGCTTTGGGCCTTGACTAGCATGGGTGCAAACGTCAGGGCCAGGGTTCCAGCAATCACAATAATCGTGGCGGCGCTTGCGAGAGGCATGATGGCAAAGCGACGCCTTGGCCCAGCGATTGGAAGGGTGTTCATGGTCTTTCCTCCTCGAAAGATGTGAATCTTGTGCCACGCTGCGGTCAGTGGGAATCGGTCACGGTAGCAAGAGCTTCCCCACAGCTAAGCAAATCCGTAGACGAAGATACTTCCAATGCCCTTATTCTTAGCTGGCAAGCTACCTCGGAAGCGATTCCGGTACCGCTACCGGTAGCGCTTCCAATACAAGTATGCCCGCAGAAATGCTTTTTGTCAAGATGTCTATCTTATCATCTCATCTAGGCAGGACTGTGAATATTCCCGAAAAGTATGCTGATGCCCCTGGCATCTGCGAGGGGGCACTAATCCTCCCCCGGAGGGTGCTCCACTACATTTTGGATGGCCTGAGCGTGAAATGTAGTGGCATCCCTTGCGGGCAATACATTTCAAATCAGACGAGTTGCGAGTCAAACGAAGCCGATGCAGGAGTGTCATCCTGAGCGCAGCGCAGGATCTCTGTCCAGCGAGAGATCCTGCGCTGCGCTCAGGATGACAAAGCGAGTCCCTTGCGGGTGCCAGGGGCGGGGTGCCAGGCCGATCGCTCGTGCCAGGATAATTGACAGACCCTGTTCATCTGGTCCATGATCAAGAAAACATTTCGAGCATAGGAGGTGCCCCCAGAAAAACTCCCATTTTGATGCACGAGGTTACAAGTGTTACAAGTGTTACAAGTGATGCAAGTGATACAAACGATACAAATGATACAAATGATACAAATCTCATTTAGTGTGGTGTCATCACCTGCAACGTTGTCTTCAGTCCCAGGAAGCGAGACAAATCCGTGACCTCGGCCTCCAGTCCCGGGTGCACCTCGGGAGCCAGGGGATCAAATGGCTCCACCATCACATCCACGCGGTTCTTCTGTCGCCTGCTCTTCCACGTCCCTATCGTACGACCGTCTACCAGCAGCGCCGGGTGCACTATGCCACCCCCGGCGTTAATGCGTTTTGCGTGCTGGCGTGGCACCGCCAGATCGCGATTCTGGTATCCAAGCAGGTAGATATCAAAGCGTGGCAACAGGCGAACGATTGGGGTATGTGCCGGTAGCTCGTCCAGCCATGCTGCGCTCGTCTTGAGCATCCAGGCTGGAGAGCCTGCGACCTCTACCTCCATGAGCTCGTCCGCGATGTGTTGCCATGCTGCCCGTGTCTTGCTCATAGGCATGCCTGACCACGACGCCAGGTCTTCTGGTGTGGTGGGACCATACGCTTTGAGGTAGCGACGTGCAAGTTCCGCGTGCGCTGCTTCCTGTGACAGGTTGTGCCCCAGATCTACCCACTCACTCAGGAGGACGTAGGTCGGCTCGACACCACGGTCAGGCCCCAGGCAGATAATGCCTTCGAGCGCTGCTCGTTGCATAAAGTAGGGCCTGGCCTGGCCGACGAGCCGGATGCCATGAGTCGCCAGTTGCTCAACGAGCTCATCGCGGGTCAGCGGCCCGTGGTTCGTGAGAACATTGCGGAGGGCGCGGAGTCCTCTTGCATAGGTGTCCTCGTCCAGACCCAGTTCAGCACGCCGTCGCCGGCCTCCCGCAACAAACACGGGACCCAGCAGCGGTAGGAGCCAGCTAAGGTCTTCTGTCGCCAGCAGGTGCAGCGTACCACGCATACCCCATGTGCGTACCACAGAACGCTCCTGCACCCGCGCGTGCTCGATATCGGCAGCCACTAACCCGGTACTACGCACACACACCGCGAGCGTTGCTGCAAATGCATCCTGCGACTGCAGGCCACATAGCTCCTTCACAACGTGAGCGACATCAGTAATCGCATCCGCTTGCTGGGGAATGAGTCGTTGAGCATGCAGGCGCAGCAAGCGTACCCGGTCATCGGACAAGGAAATCGCCATATGCTTCCACCATTTTTGTTAGCTGGGCAAGAGGGATAAACCCTCACCATAAGCATCCTGTAATCGCGTTTTAGCAAGCTCTATCGCAATGGAAGTGATATCGATCCCAATCCAGCGACGCTCAAGCCTTTGTGCCGCATCGATTGTCGTGCCACAACCGCAGAAAGGGTCAAGCACAACATCTCCAGCGTTGCTGCTGGCCCCGATAATTCGCTCCAGGAGCGCAAGCGGTTTTTGCGTAGGATAGCCCAGCCTCTGGCTATCAGCAGAACCAATCGAGGGAATTTCCCACACATCTTTCATGAAAACCCATGTGTATTGACCTTGCTCATCCTTCTGGAAGTCGCTTTTCTTAAAGCCATATTCGTGCATCATGTACGATTTTTCTTTTTGCGCGTTAAACACGTAATCATCTGTCTTTGTGTAAAATAAAATCACATCATGCTTCCTGGAAAAATGTCTTTTCGATGCTCCACCGGTCTTGTAGAACCAGATGATTTCATTTCTAAAATTGCTCACGCCAAAAACTGTGTCCATGAGTATTTTTAGATAATGGCTTGCCGTTGGATCACAATGCAGGTAGATGCTGCCTGTGGACTTCAGTACCCGCCGCAGTTCCACCAGGCGTGGGGCCATCATGGCCAGGTATGCCAGCATATCGTTCGCGCCAAGCATTTGACGAAACGCTTGCATAGCCTGCGATAGTCTTCCGCCTGCCTCTACAATTTCCTGGTAGGCACGAGCAGCTTCCTGATCCCAGCGCCAGCTATCTTTAAAGACCTGGTGGATGATAGTCCGCGTAGGGGCGGGGGCGGTGTGGACGTGGGGAAAGGACGCTTGCGTCGCCCCATGCGTGGTACCAGTACTCACCCTCACCCCTCGATTCCGGGCAGAACCGATATGATAGTCCTGCTTGCTGTTAAATGGTGGATCAAGATAAACCAGATCCACTGCCTCGTCCTTCACATACTCGCGTAAAATATCCAGGTTATCCCCGTTATACAACCAGTTTCCATCCATAAATAGAAAGTACCTTTCGCAGGATTAAGAGGCGGGGTAAGTCAGCTTCCCATCCTGCACCTTCAGAAACGGCGTCGGCTCGTGAGGGCTCGCCGTTTTTTTACTCTGAATGTGCAGCACTTGCCAGCCCTGCGTAGTCAGCGCATCGGCGATCAGCGAGCGATGACAGCGCCAGGGTACAGCTTCCGCGCACATGATAGCTACGCGCTTCTTCTCAGCAATTGCTTTGAGTTCATCCAGCCCTTGCTGGAATTCCGGCGTAGCCATGTAGTCCGCGAAGCCGCGAAAAGACGAATTTCGCCAGCCGAGATTAATAGAATCTTTGCTGCTATGCCGCAGTCCGCCAAGTTTTCCGAGATGCATGTAGCCGATGCCAGCCTGCTGTAAAGCGGCCGCAAGCTCTTCCTGCCCAAACTGGGGGTTGTGCCTGGATTGCGGCACAGTGCGCACATCAACCAGCTCCTCTATGTTGTGTGCCTGGAGCAAGCCCAAAAACTGCTCGATGCTTCGTGTCGAGTGACCTATGGTGTAGATTGTGTCCATAGCTTATAAAGTGTGCACTAAATGGTATTCTCGCGCGCCTTTGCGCAGTACGAGGTATTGCCCCTCGATCAGCGCGGAAAGGCCAACTTTCGCTTGCACGTCTGCAACACGGCGATTATTGACATAGATGCCACCGGCTTCAATTAAGCGCCGGGCCGCGCCTTTCGATGGAGCAAACCCGCAGGCTATCACCAGGTCCACGATGGGCATGCCATCCCCTTCGAAACTAGCACGTAGCAGATCAGTTGAAGGTACCTCTGCGAAAATGTCCAGCACATCAGCGGCGCTTAGATCGGCTATCTCGCCTCCGAACAACGCCTGGGAAGCTTTTAACGCTTTGCGCAGGTTGTTTTCTCCGTGCACCATGCGTGTCACTTCTTCCGCCAGCCGCCTTTGTGCCTCGCGTTTCTCCGGCGCGATAATGGTTAACATTTCCAGTTCGGCAATTTCTTGCTGGTTGAGCAAGGTAAAAAACTTCAGGTACTTCCCCACATCGTGGTCATCGGTATTGAACCAGAACTGGTAGAAACGGTAAGGTGAGGTGAGGTTTGCATCAAGCCAGATCGACCCGGCCTCTGTTTTACCAAACTTGATGCCAGCAGAAGTCGTCACCAGTGGAAAGACGGCACCATAGCCCCTTGCTCCGCGCAGCTTGCGTATCAGTTCGATGCCTGCGACGATGTTGCCCCACTGGTCGCTCCCGCCCATCTGCAGTGTGCAGCCATAGCGGTCATACAGCACCAGGAAGTCGTAAGCTTGTAGCAGCATATAACTGAACTCGGTAAAAGAAATGCCGTCTCCCTGCTCATAACGGCGCTTCACCGATTCTTTGGCCAGCATATAGTTAACGGTAAAATGCTTACCCACGTCGCGCAGGAAATCAACCAGGCTCATGGGAGCCAGCCAATCGGCGTTATTGAGCAGCAACGCCCGGTTTGTCGTTGACTCGAAGTCCAGGAAGCGGCTGAGTTGTGTTCTAATGCCCGCCAGGTTATACTCGATCTGCTCCTGCGACAACAGTTGCCGTTCTGCTGTTTTGCCGCTGGGATCGCCGATCATACCGGTTCCACCACCAACCAGCGCAATTGGCGTATGCCCATACCGCTGAAGGTGCACCAGGCCCATAATGGGCAGCAAAGAACCAACATGCAAACTCGCAGCTGTGGGATCAAATCCAATATAGCCCGTAACCTTCTGCCTGCTCAGCGCCTCTTGCAACCCTTCTGAAGCGTCATAAAGCATCCCTCTCCACTGAAGCTCTTCAAAAACATTCATACTTGGTTCTTACCTCCGGTTCTGCTTAAGCGCACATATTCAAAGAATATGTGTGCTACATTGTGCGGCAACTTCTAAGTAATGTCAATGAGCCTGGGATTGTGAACAGGGCTTCTCAAACGTCTTTTTCCTCTTCCCCTCCCCGCCCCAAAAAAGAGAAAAAGAGCGTGGTGCCGGTTGGGCGCTCCCGCGCCCAACCGGCACCACGCTCTTTACTAATCTGGGGTGGGGCTTGCTGCCAAGCAGAGCGACGTTTGAGAAGCCCTGGATTGTGAGGGGCGGAGAATTCTTAATAGCTACTGACATACTGTCGTCACCAGCATCTGTTACACTACTAGTAACGAAAATAATAAGCGTTTATGACAAAGGAGGCCCACTAAATTTCGGAGGTGAACATACAAATGCAACGTCAAAACATCTCGACTGGTACCCCCTGGGAACCCATCGTTGGTTACTCGCGCGCCGTGCGTGTGGGAAACACCGTCCATGTAGCCGGTACCACTGCCACTGGAGCGGATGGCCAGGTTGTTGGGATTGGCGATCCTTATGTCCAGGCGGTTCAAGTTCTCAAAAACATCGAATCGGCGTTGCACAGGGCAGGCGCCGGTATGCAGGACGTTGTTCGCACCCGCATCTACGTTACGAACATTGACGACTGGCAGCAAATCGGCAAGGCACACGGCGAGTTCTTTAGCGAAATTCGGCCTGCTACCAGCATGGTGGAGGTGAGACGCCTGATTTCTCCTGGTATGCTGGTCGAGATCGAAGCCGAGGCATTGATAGTGTAGTTTAGCGAGCGGTTGCCCGGCACCACTCCAGGGCGGGGGCAAGCCCGGCCCCTACTATACACGGGCTTGGCGAGCCAATTCGTAGTATAGTAGGGGCGATCCCTTGCGGTCGCCCTGGGGTGGGGGCCTACAAAATCAGCATCGCATCGCCAAAACTATAAAAGCGGTAGCGCTCGCGTATGGCCTCTTGATACGCCTTCTCAATCAATGCCTTGCTAGCGAACGCGCTCACAAGCAACAGCAGCGTGGAGCGCGGCAAGTGAAAATTAGTAATCATCGCATCCACCGCCTGGAAGCGATAGCCGGGTGTGATAAACAAACGTGTAGCCCCATGATATGGCTCTATACGTCCCTCGTGAAAACCCGCAACGCTCTCCAGCACTCGCACTGCCGTCGTGCCGACTGCAACGACGCGGCCACCCGCACGGCGAGTCTCATTAATCAACTCAGCCGTCGGAGCATCCAGGTCAATCTCTTCGCTGTGCATCTTATGCTCGCGAATATCCTCACTTTCAATAGGCCTGAACGTATCGAGTCCCACGTGCAGGGTCACGAAACCAATGCGTACTCCTTGCTGGCGTAATTGCTCTAGCAGGCGCGGCGTAAAGTGCAATCCGGCGGTAGGAGCTGCCGCCGAACCCATTATACGCGCATACACCGTCTGGTAGCGCTCCGGATCGGTCAACGCCTCATGAATATACGGTGGCAGCGGCATACGCCCCAGGTGCTCGATCAATTCCTGCGCACTTACATGGGGATGTTGTTCCGCCCCTGAGGATTCCGCATTTCTCGCGTCCACAACCGAAAAACGCACAATACGCCCACCCGCCTCTGTGCGTTGCAGGATTTCTGCCTGGAGCGTCTGCTTCGTCCCATCCTCGTCTCCAAACGTGATGTGCGATCCCTCGCGCAGGCGACGGCCTGGACGCACCAGCGTTTCCCAGTAATCAGGCCCCAGGTCTGGACGTTCTGCCAGCAACAGTACCTCTACCGCTCCGCCCGTCTCGACCCGGTGTCCCAGCAGTCGTGCCGGTAATACGCGGCTCTGGTTGGCGATCAACAGGTCGCCTGGACGCAGAAATGCCCCGATGTCCCGGAAATGCCGGTGTTCAATCGTCCCATTGCCTCGATTGAGCACTAAGAGTCGCGAGGCATCGCGTGGTTCAATCGGCGTCTGGGCGATCAGTTCCTGCGGTAAGGAGTAATCAAAATCACTTATTTTAATAACAGGGTTTTCTAACCTCTTTGTTTGTTCTTCCATCTTCGCTTCGGTGCTTGCCGTTTCGCAAGACCATGTCCCGCTGGCGTTTCTCCTTGCGCTTCTAAGCCGCCTCCGCGGGCGCCTTCCAGAGAGCGGGCGCTGTTTTCCTGGATGTTTGACAAAAAGTGTCGGGGAGCGGCGGTCCTTCCCTGGGCAAGCGGCAATCGCCCAGGGAAGGCGAGGTGGCGCGATTGGATGAAGGCTGGCGGCTACTCGATCATGCGGAGTAGGGCGCTGGCGATCTTCTCGGGATCAGTCTCACCCGCGAATGGCATCACCTTGACATGCGCGTTCTGCGCCTCGACCTCTTGATAGGCTTGCAGCGCTCGATCGTGTTCGGGACCATAGCCGATGATCGCCAGCACGGCGTACATGCTCCCGGCTGCTCGCGCCACCGTGTTCTTGAAGAGGTCGGTGTCTTCGGCCTCACCATCGGTGATGATGAGGGCTAGCAACAGTGGGCGTTCCGCCGGCGGCTCCTGCCCGAACTCATCGGTGTAGGTCTTCAGCAGCGTATTAAAGCCCGGCATGATGCGCGTGCCGCCGCCCCAGTGGATACGGCTCCACTTCTGCTGCAAGTTGTTGGGGTTCAGATCGCCGATATCGTGTGCCTGCCCATCTGCGAACGTGACGGTGCGTAGGCCGCCGCCTTCTGCTTCCTTCCCCGCCTGGCTATCGGCTGCTGCCAGCCGGGTGACGATAATGCTGATCGCCTCGCGGATCGTATCTCTGCGCGGCGTGGAGTCGTTCTCTGACGTGCCAAAGTTCATGGATCCGGTTGTGTCGAGTAGGAGCATCGGCTCCTTCTCCTGCTCCGTCTGAGCAAACTGGTCGGCCGGGGTGGGATTCATCCCGTTGGTCATAGTATGGTTCTCCTTTTTACTTAGTCTCGTAATATACCATGCACTACTATCACTATGCACAGAGCGCATGGTCTCCCTGTGCACCTAGGCATGTACTTCCATATCAATCTAGGAGGATGGTCCCTCCAGGAGTCCTTGCTGTGCAGGCGCTCCGCCGAGCTGTTGCCGCATCGAAGCTAATTCTGCTTCGACATTGTGCTCGGAGGTGATTTGCGCGAGCTGATGATCCAGGTCGGTTGGTGCACCACCACCGAGCAGGCCCTGATCGCCAAGGGAACCAGAATCCAGCAGCGCATCGATAGCGGAGGCACGCGACTGCATTTGCATGACCTTCTCCTGAGCACGCTGCATAGCGAGATTCATTTCGGCGGATTCTTTCGAGATACCCGTCGCGATCTCTCCGACATGAACTGCAGCCTGCGCAGACTGATACTGTGCCTCGACCATCTCCTTCTGGGTCCCAAAAGTCGAAACTCGTTGTTCTGCCTGCTGCACAAGCAGTTCAATTTTTTGATGTTGGGCAGCAAGCTGCTCGAGTTGCTGCTTATATGCCGCCACCTGCGTGAGCAACGCCTCCTTGCGTTGTAATGCCAGGCGGGCCAGGTCTTCGCGTCCCTGTTGCATGGCCTGTTGAGCCTGCTGTTGCAGGCGATTCACCTGCGCCTCGACCTGTGCCTCGAGCATTTCGATGTGCTTCTCGTTCTGCACAATGGTCACAAGGCCCTGGCGAAGCTGCTGGAGCTGTTCCAGCTGTTTTGTATAGCTGTAATCAAACACCTGGGCGGGATCTTCTGCTTTTTGAAGGGCGTTTTCAGCCTTCATATTGCCTACTAACTTTAAATGCTCAAACAAACCCATTTTTTGACCTGTCCTTTCATTCACCTACACTCCGCTCGCTTCTGTCGCCCAGCGCAATGCTTGTAAATTTCGTTAATCATCTTTCTTCTGCTCTCCATACACATCAGAGAGCGGTTCCAGTAAATTGTCCTCAGGGGCTGGTTTGCTGCGATGCAGTTCGCGATCCACCGCATTAGGCCCTTTAGTTGAGGGTTGCACGGGTGCTTCTTGAGTCGCATCCGGGCCAGCTATCACCTGGTTCAACAGGTCAGATGCGCCGGGCGAGGATTGCGTAGGTACCTCTTGTGTTGCTCCTGGACCAGCTATCACCTGGTTCAACATGTTGGACACATCGGGCGAAGGTTGCGTAGGTACACCTTGCGTCGCATCCGGGCCAGCTATCACTTGATTTAGCATGCCGGGCATATCGGGTGAGGCTTGTACGGGTGCTTCTTGTGTTGCTCCTGGGCCAGCTATCACCTGGTTCAACATATTGGACACACCGGGCGAAGGCTGTACGGGTACGCCTGGATCTGACTGTGGAGAAGTATGGCTGTCCCGGTATTGTTGCTCGTGACTCACCATGGTGGGTGCTCTATGCGGCGGTTGCGCAGACGCTCCCGGGTTCGCTACCAGCTGGCTCACCTTGAAAAAGCTCTCCATAGCCTCCCAGAGGAAGCCCTCAGCCCTTTCGCTCAACTCATCAGGTACCTGTCTATTGCTGAGCTGACCCACCATATCAACGCCGGTCCGCAGGTGGAAGTCTCCGAGCTTTAACTCACTCTTCATCTCTTCTAGATGCGTTGCTACTGCCTGCGGAACCGGTGTTTTGGCTGCGTCCAGCGCGAGCTCATATTTCGCAAGAAGCCCGGCAGCCCAATCTCTCATCTGCTGAGCAGCTCCTATGATCCCCTGCAGGTGAGGGAGCGGAAATCGCTGGTTCGTATACCTGATGTGCGGGCCCAGCGCGAGCGGGAAGGTATACGTGCTGCGAACATAGCGTGGATTCGTTGATGCTTTTATCGCCTCCTCAAGATAGGGCTCGATATGTTCGCATAAGGCCAGAGCCTGATCATACGTCACTTTGGGCAAGTAGCCTGCATTTGTGGGGTCCATGGCAGTATGGGCTTTCATCAGCTCCTGCACAAACACGACATTCGTACGGCAAGCACGTACGAACGCGAGGGCATATCCCATTTTGGCGTATGCATCCCAGGGAGCCATTCCCTGCGCAATGAGCGTTTCCACGCTGTCATCGATCTGCTGCCAGACTTCTTCGATCTGGCCCGCCGAGCGCAGGTATCCTTGTATCGTGGCATCACTCACCTCACCATGTAGGCCACTCGTGACAAAGCGCTGGAA
>WNGJ01005880.1_pt1 | contig 12929 bp, 10 predicted proteins | sample 5400611 | NCBI WGS metagenome assembly WNGJ01 (sample SAMN13153375, study PRJNA577476) | soil metagenome | isolation source: 40 cm soil or saprolite under Garry oak tree replicate 1 | place: USA:California | collected 2016-06-15
CGCACGTGCTGGTGCAGCGCGTGATTCGGCTGTTGCTCAATGGCGTGCCGCCGGAGAAAATCCTTTGCATCACCTTCACCAAGGCCGCCGCGGCCAATATGGCCGAGCGGGTGTTCTCCACCCTCGGCCATTGGGTCACGCTCGACGACAATGCGCTCGACGCCGCGATCATTGACGCGGGAATTACGCGTCCCGATGCGATTTTGAGGATGCGCGCCCGCGAACTGTTCGCCTGCGCGCTGGAAACGCCGGGTGGATTGAAAGTACAGACCATCCACGCGCTCTGCACCCGGCTGCTGCAGCAATTCCCGTTCGAGGCCAACGTGCCGGCGCGTTTTTCCGTGATCGACGACCGCGACCAGAACGAGATGATGGAGCGCGCCAATCTCAAGGTGCTGCTCGACGCCTCCCGCGACCCCAATAGCGCGGCCGGCCGGGCGCTCAATGTCGCCATGGCCAGCGCTGCCGACGTCACCTTCAAGGATGTGGTGCGCGAGGCCTGCCTGAGCCGCGATCACTTCATGGCATGGACCGACAGCGCCGGCAGCGCCGACGCCGCGGCGGCGCAGATCTCGGCCGCGCTCGATGTCGATCCCGCCGACCGCATCGAACAGGTCGAGCGCGAGATCATCGACGGGCCCAACTTGCCGAGATCGCGCTGGAAGGAAGTCGCTGCAACCCTCGACGGCGGCAGCAAGTCCGAGCAAGGCCACGCCGCGCGGTTTCGGCAAGCCCTGAACTCCATCGGCAGCGCCCAGGTAGAGGAATATCTCGGGATATTTCTCACCGACGAACGCACGCCCCGTAAAACGGTGGTGACGAAAAAATTCGGTGACACCCATCCGGCGATTGCGCGTCTATTCGATCTGGAAGGCGACCGCATCGGACCGCTGATCGAGCGCCGCCGTGCGGTCACGACCCGCGACCGGACCCAGGCGCTGTTGCAGATCGCAACCGCGGCGGCGGCGAACTACCGGCGCGAGAAGCAGGAGCGCGGCCTGCTCGACTATGACGATCTGATCGACAACACGCTTGCGATGCTGGACCGCGTGTCCTCCGGCTGGGTGCATTACAAGCTCGATCGCGGCGTCGATCACGTGCTGATCGACGAGGCACAGGACACCAGTCCCCGGCAATGGGACATCGTCGCCCATATCATTTCCGAATTCACGTCAGGCCAAGGCGCGCGCGATGGCGTCACCCGCACGATCTTCGCGGTCGGCGATGAGAAGCAGTCGATCTTCTCGTTTCAGGGCGCGGCCCCGCGCGAATTCGACACCCGGCGCAGAGGGCTGGAAAGGAAGTTTGTCGATGCCGGCCTGAAATTCGATCCGGTATCGTTTACCTACTCGTTCCGTTCGGGGCCTGCGATCCTGCAATCGGTCGATTATGTGTTTCGCGAGGAGGCGATCTACCGCAGCATCCATTCCGCCGAAAGCGGATACCCGATCCACAACTTCCTCGCCGATGCCGGGCCGAGCCTGATCGACCTCTGGGAATTGCAGCTGCCGGACAAGAAGGAGGACATGGAGGGATGGCGGGCGCCGTTCGACGGGATTTCGGCGACAAGCCCGGAAGTCCGGCTCGCCAAGCGCATTCAGACCGAGATCAAGTCGCTGGTCGAAAGCGGCACCATGACCGGCCCGGCCGGCGATCGCCGCCCGCTTCGCTACGGCGACATGCTGGTGCTGGTGCGGCGGCGCGGCAACGCCTTCGACGCTGTCATCCAGGCGTTGAAGCACGCCAATATTCCGGTCGCCGGTGCCGACCGGCTCAAGCTGACCGAACATATTGCCATCATCGACCTGATGAATCTGGCCGACGCGCTGCTGTTGCCGCAGGACGATCTGGCGCTCGCGGTGGCGCTGAAGAGTCCGCTGTTCGGCCTCACCGACGACGATCTGTTCAAGCTGGCGTGGCAGCGCAAGGGCTCGCTGCGGCAGGCGTTGGCCCAACACGCTGGGGCCGGCGGCAAATTCGAGGCTGCGCTGCATCGCCTCGGCGCCTGCGAGGCGCGCGTGCTGCAGGAGACGCCGTTTGCGTTCTATGCCTGGCTGCTCGGCGGCGACGGCGGGCGCGGGCGCATGCTGAAGCGGCTCGGGCATGAAGCCAACGACGCGCTCGACGAATTTCTCGAACTGGCGCTTGGCTATGAGCGTAAAGCACCGGCCTCGCTGCAGGGTTTCATGGCGTGGCTGCGCGCGGCCGACACCGAGGTGAAGCGCGACATGGAAATTTCGCGCGACGAGGTCCGCGTCATGACCGTGCACGGCGCCAAGGGGCTGGAAGCTTCCGTGGTGTTCCTGGTCGACACCACCTCCTCGCCGTCTGATACGCAGCGGCTGCGACTGATCCATTTGCCGAGCAGTCACGGTGAGGTCGTGGTCTGGGCCGGCCGGAAGGCCGACGATCCCACCGTGGTCGCCTCCGCCCGCGCGGCGATGCTGGCCGAGACCGAGGACGAATACCGCCGGCTGCTTTATGTGGCGATGACGCGCGCGGCCGATCGCCTGATTATCAGCGGATGCATGCCCGGCAACATGAACAATGTGCGCAAGCTCTGCTGGTACGACCTGGCCGGCAGGGGCCTCGCCAGTTCCGGACTGCAGGAACAGACGATCGAAGTGCCGGACGGGCAAGTGAAGCGATATTCGCGGCCCGAGGACGCGACTGGGCCCGCCGGCACGCCTGCGGCCGTCGCGCCAGGCACGGCGATCGAGCTGCCAGCATGGCTGCGGACTCCCCTAAAAGCCGAGAAGCCGACCCACGGTCCGCTGCGCCCTTCGGACAGTGGCGGCGAAGGTCGCCGGGTCAGATCGGGCGAGGCCATCGCCGACCGGGCGCGTGCGATCCGGCGCGGCACGCTGGTGCATCGGCTGCTGCAATCGCTGCCCGATCTCGCCGCCGAACGGCGGCGCGACGCCGCGCTCCATTATCTCGCCCGTAACGCGACGGACTGGAGCGAGCCCGATCGCGCGTCGCTGGCGCAAGGTGTCCTCAGCCTGATCGGCGATTCGCGATTCGCAGCGGTTTTCGCAGGTGGTAGCCGCGCGGAGGTAGCGATCGTCGGCCGAATTGTGTTGGCCGGGCAGCCGCCAGCGCTCGTGTCCGGACAGATCGACCGGCTGGCGGTGACGCCGGACGAGATTCTGATCGTCGATTTCAAGACCAATCAGGCGCCGCCGCGACTAGCGGCGGAGGCGCCGCCCTCTTACGTCCGCCAGCTCGCGCTCTACCGGGCGATCCTGCGCAAGCTTTATCCCCAACGCAGCATCCGGTGCGCGCTGCTTTGGACCGAAATTCCTGAATTAATGGAGATTTCTGCTCCCGCGCTGGACGCGGAACTGGCATCCCTTGGCGCTGGCGCAGCTGAACTTGACCCGGCAACCGACCGTTCATAGGTTTCACGACATGATCCCGGCGCGATTCCTGTCCTATTCCCGGCGCCTTTCCTTCAACAAAACGAGGTATTCCCATGGCCGTTGGCAAGGTTTCTGATGCCGATTTCGAAGCCGAGGTGCTCAAGGCGACCGGCCCTGTCGTGGTCGATTTCTGGGCCGAGTGGTGCGGCCCCTGCCGCATGATCGCTCCCGCGCTCGACGAGATTTCCGGCGCGATGGGCGACAAGGTCAAGATCGTCAAGCTGAACGTCGACGAGAGCCCGAAGACGGCTTCGAAATACGGCGTGATGTCGATCCCGACCCTGATGATCTTCAAGGGCGGCGAGATGGCTTCGCGCCAGGTCGGCGCCGCGCCGAAGGCGAAGCTGCAGCAGTGGATCACCGCTGCGGTCTGACGAGCTTCGGACGATCCTTGGGTTCAGACGGCCGGCGAATAGCTGGCCGTTTTATTTGATCCAGCCCGTCGCCAGCGCGGTGGCCAATTCGGGCTGGCCATTGCGGCGCGCCAACGCCGCCATGGCATCGTGGTCGTATGGCACATGACGGAAGGTGACCTGCCAACGGCCATCAGCGAGTTCGAGGATCGCGTAACGCGCGTCTGGCGTACCTGCTTCGACGACATGCGGAAACGGGTGGATGTCCCGATAGCCGGGACAACCCACACTGCCGGGATTGACGATCAGCCGTCGATCACGGAGCCGAACCGCCCGGGCGATATGAGTGTGGGCGCAGAGGATGAGCGACTGCGCGATGCCTTGAGCCGCCTGTTCAATCGCTTCCAGTGACGACATCCGGACCGTACCGTCCGGGCAGACGGTTTCCAGCCAATAGACCTCGTCGTTGTTCGGTGTCGCATGGCAAAGGAAGACGCGATCGCGGAACACGCGCGTCGCCGGGACGGCGCGCAGCCAATCGAGATGGCGCGGGTCGAGCTGGGCGTGCGCGGGCCGGTCCCACCAGCCCATCTTCTCCGGCGGCCGGTCGATCAGGTAACGGTCGTGATTGCCGAGCACGTGAACGACATCGAGCGCCATCAAGGCGTCCATTGTCCGCCGCGCATCAAGCGGCCCGCTCGCCATGTCACCGAGATTGACGATGTCATCAATACCCTGTGCGCCGATGTCGGCAACGACAGCCTTCAGCGCCAGATAATTTCCGTGCACATCAGCTATCGCGGCAAAACGCATCGCCCGTCCACTATCTCGGCGGTGTGCCGTTGAGCGCGAGCACATGGCCGGCGAGATAGAGTGAGCCCGTGATCAGGATGCGCGGCGGTATCTCGTAGGCAAGTCCCGCCAGCGTGCGCAGCGCCGCCTCAACACTGGCCGAGATTTCCACCCGCATGCCGAGCGAACGCGCGGCATCGGCGAACCGCTCCGGCGGCATCACATTGGGCTGATCGGGTATCGGAACCGCCATGATGTGACGCGTCAGCCCGGCGAAATTGGCGAGGAACCCGCTCGCATCCTTGTTGGCCATCATGCCGGCGACGACGACGAGGGGCCGCGACACCCGCTCCTCGAGATCGCCCAAGGCCGCGGCCACGACCCGTCCACCTTCGGCATTGTGTCCGCCGTCGAGCCAGATCTCAGAGCCCGGCGGTCCCCACTCGATCAGCCGGCCGGACGACACGCGCTGCATCCGCGCCGGCCATTCGGCACTGACGATGCCGGTCTCGAACGCCGCGCTGGGGATCTTGGGACTTTCGATCGCACGCAAGGTCGCGATGGCAAGACCGGCATTGTCGAACTGATGCCGGCCGAACAGTTTTGGCGCGGCCAGATCTATCAGGCCGCGCTCGTCCTGATAGACCAGCCGTCCGCATTCGACATTGACGTGCCAGCCTTCTCCTGCCGCAAACAGCGGTGCGCGCAGGCGCTTGGCCTGCTGCTCGATCACGGCCATGACCTCGCGCGGCTGTTCCGCCGATATCACCGGCACGTTTCGCTTGATGATCGCGGCCTTCTCGCCGGCGATCGCGGTGAGCGAGTCGCCCAGAAACTCGGTATGATCCATACTGATCGACGCGACCACCGACGCAAGCGGGGCCTCGATCACATTGGTGGAGTCAAGGCGTCCGCCAAGCCCGACTTCGAGCAGCAGCACGTCGGCCGGATGCTGCGCGAACAGGCAAAACGCCGCCGCGGTCTTCGCCTCGAAAAATGTCAGGGGCGCGCCGGCATTTGTCCGTTCGCAGTGTTCGAGCGCGGCCAGCAATTCGTCGTCGCTCACCAGCACGCCGCCCCCGGCCCGGCCGAGGCGAAAGCATTCGTTGATCCGCACCAGATAGGGCGAGGTATAGGCGTGAACGCGCAAGCCCGCCGCCTCCAGCATCGCGCGCAAATAGGCGACCGTCGACCCCTTGCCATTGGTGCCGGCGACATGAATCACCGGCGGCAATTTGCGCTCGGGGTGGTCGAGCTGCTCCAACAGCCGATGCATCCGATCGAGGCCGAGATCGATGCGGTTCGGATGTAGCGTGGAGAGGCGCGCGATCACCTCGTCGAGCGAGGCTTGCGGTCCGGCGGCGGCGTTCACGTGGATGGCGCGGCCGGCGCGACTTCCGGCGCCGATAGGATCTGCACTGGAGCGGAGAGTAGCCCCGCCGGTTTTAGCGCCCCCTCAAGCGGGGGCGATTTAGTGAGCAGGCGGCAGAGCCGCGCCAATGTCGGGCGCAGATCGTGGCGATGCACCACCATGTCCACCATGCCATGGTCGCGCAGATATTCAGCGCGCTGGAAACCGTCGGGCAATTTCTCACGGATGGTCTGTTCGATCACGCGCGCGCCGGCAAAACCGATCAACGCGCCGGGTTCGGCGATCTGCACGTCGCCGAGCATCGCATAGGACGCGGTGACGCCGCCGGTGGTCGGATTGGTCAGCACCACGATGTAAGGCAGTTTGGCCTCGCGCAGCATCTGCACGGCGACGGTGGTGCGCGGCATCTGCATCAGCGACAGAATGCCTTCCTGCATGCGCGCGCCGCCGGATGCGGCGAACACGATGAATGGCGATGTCTTCTCGACCGCGAGCTCAAGCCCGCGCACGATCGCCTCACCCGCGGCCATGCCGAGCGAGCCGCCCATGAAATCGAAATCCTGCACCGCGATGACGACGGCGGCGCCCTCGAGCTTGCCGTAACCCACCTTGACGGCGTCGTTCAGACCCGTCCGGGCGCGCGCATCCCTGATGCGGTCGGCATAACGCCGTTCATCGCGGAATCTCAGGGGATCAGGCGACACCTCGGGCAGCGCGATGTCATACCAGGTCTCATTGTCGAAGATCGACTTCAGCCGCGCCACCGCGCCCATGCGCATGTGGTAGTTCGAGCCGGGAATCACGAACTGGTTGGCCTCGACGTCCTTGTAGAACACGAGCTGCCCCGAATCGGGGCACTTGATCCACAGGTTCTCCGGTGTCTCGCGCCGCAGGATGTTGCGGATTTTCGGCCGGACAACGTTGGTAAGCCAATTCATGGTTTGCTCCGAATGGCGGTCGCCCTGGATATATGGCGGCTGGGGCAGGCCCGGCAAGCTGCCGTTTTGGGCATATCTTCGCGCAATATGGCCTATTCCGCGGCCTGTTTCGCGCCCCTGACGCCTCGCGCCAGTGACGCTGCGAGATCGGCGACCGCGCCGACGGTTTTCGCGGTCGCGCGGCCTTCGCCATCAAGGCTGCCGCGCAAGGCATCGACCAGCGCGGTGCCGACCACCGCACCATTGGCTCGCTCGGCGATCGCCTTGGCGGCTTCGGGCGTGCGGATGCCGAAGCCGACGCAGACCGGCAGGGTGGTATGCCGCTTGATGCGCGCGACCGCCTCGCCGACCATTTTTGAATCGGCCGCCGCGGCGCCGGTGATGCCGGTGATGGAGACGTAGTAGACAAAGCCGGAGGTGTTGGCGAGCACGGCGGGCAGCCGCCTGTCGTCGGTCGTCGGCGTCGCCAGCCGGATGAAATTGAGCCCGGTCTCCAGCGCCGGCATGCAAAGCTCGGTGTCTTCTTCCGGCGGCAGGTCGACGATGATCAGCCCGTCGACGCCCGCGGACTTGGCCTCTCGCAGGAACTTGTCGACGCCGTAGATATAGATCGGATTGTAGTAGCCCATCAGCACCAAGGGCGTCGCGGCGTCGACCTCGCGGAAGGCGCGCACCATCGCAAGCGTCTTCCTCAGGGTCATGCCGGCCCTCAGCGCGCGCAAGCCCGCCGCCTGGATCGACGGGCCGTCCGCCATCGGATCGGTGAAGGGCATGCCGATCTCGATGATGTCGGCGCCGGCTTGCGGCAGCGCCTTGATGATCTGAAGCGAGGTGTCCGGATCGGGATCGCCGGCCATCAGAAAGGTAACGAAGGCCGAATGGCCCTCATTCTTGAGCTGCGCGAAGCGCGCGTCGATGCGGGTGGTCATGGTGCGGCATTCGCTGTGCTATACCTCTCCCCGATGGGGAGAGGTCGGCTGCGCAGCAGCCGGGTGAGGGGGATGGACAAATTCAAGGCGCGCGCCCGAAAACTCCGATTGTCGCAAATAAGTGCCGAAGCGAAGCTTTGGCAGGCGCTGCGCAATCGCCGACTGGCGCGCTGGAAATTTCGACGCCAGCATCCCATCGACCGATATGTCGTTGATTTTGTAACTTTAGATGGAAAACTGATTGTCGAAGTCGATGGGGTGACCCACGCCGAAGCGTCGGAGCTTGCACGAGACAAGGCCAGGTCCGAGGTACTGGAGGCTTGTGGCTTCCTTGTTGTCCGCGTCTCGAACACTGATGTGTACGACAATCTTGAGGGCGTCCTCGAAATGATCGAAAGCACACTTCGGTCGGATTGAATGGAGAGACCCCTCACCCGGCTGCTGCGCAGCCGACCTCTCCCCGGCGGGGAGAGGTCAAGAAAGAGGCGGCGTTCGACCATCACTTCTTCCCCCGCAGGATGTCGCCGACCTGCGGCACGTCCTTGTCTCCGCGTCCGGAGAGATTGACCACCATCAGATGATCCTTCGGCCGCTGTGGGGCGAGCTCCATCACCTTGGCGATGGCGTGCGCCGGCTCCAGCGCCGGAATGATGCCTTCCAGCCGCGACAGCAACTGGAACGCGGCCAACGCCTCATCATCGGTCGCGGAGAGATATTTCACCCGCCCGATCTCGTGCAGCCAGGAGTGTTCCGGCCCGATGCCGGGATAATCGAGCCCCGCCGAAATCGAATGCGCGTCCTGGATCTGACCGTCGTCGTCCATCAACAGATAGGTGCGGTTGCCGTGCAACACACCGGGCCGTCCGCCCGCGATCGAGGCCGCATGCAATTGCGTGAGGCCATGGCCTGCCGCCTCCACGCCGAAAATTTCGATCGAGGGGTCATCGAGGAAGGGATGAAACAGCCCCATCGCGTTGGAGCCGCCGCCGATGCAGGCGATCAGCGAATCTGGCAGCCGCCCCTCGGCGTCCTGCATCTGTTTGCGTGTTTCAGTGCCGATTACCGACTGAAAATCGCGCACCATCATCGGATAGGGGTGAGGCCCCGCGACGGTGCCGATGCAGTAAAACGTGTTGTGGACGTTAGTGACCCAATCGCGCAGCGCCTCGTTCATCGCGTCCTTCAGGGTGCGCGTTCCCGACTGCACGGGGACGACTTTCGCGCCCAGCATTTCCATGCGGATGACGTTGGCCTGCTGCCGCTCGACGTCGACGGCCCCCATATAGACCACGCATTCGAGCCCGAACCGCGCGCACAGTGTCGCCGTGGCGACGCCATGCTGGCCGGCGCCGGTCTCGGCTATGATGCGCTTCTTGGCCATGCGCCGTGCGACCATGATCTGGCCGAGCACATTGTTGACCTTGTGCGAGCCGGTGTGGTTGAGCTCCTCGCGCTTGAAGTAGATTTTCGCGCCGCCGAGATGCTCGGTCAGCCGCTCCGCGAAATAAAGCGGCGACGGCCGGCCGACATAGTCGCGGAGATAGCCGTTCATTTCCGCCTGAAACGCCGGATCGGCCTTGGCCTTCGCATAGGCCTTTTCCAGATCGAGAATCAGCGGCATCAGCGTTTCCGCGACGAAGCGGCCGCCGAAAATGCCGAAATGCCCGGTTTCGTCCGGGCCGCTGCGGAAGGAATTGGGCAGCGCTGAGGTCATCGGACGGTCAACTCTTGCAACTCCTGGCTGGCGCGCGCGGCGCGGATGAAGGCTCGGATCATCTCAACGTCCTTGATGCCGGGCGCGCGCTCAACGCCGGAGGAAACATCGACCCCACCGGCGCGAGTGATGCGAATGGCGTCCGCGACGTTGTCGGCGGTCAGGCCGCCCGAAACCATGAACGGGAGATTGAAATCGAGGTTCTCCAGCACATGCCAGTCGAACACCGCGCCCAAGCCGCCCGGTCGTGTCGCGCCCTTCGGCGGTCGGGCATCGAACAGGATGCGATCGGCAACGGAGGCGTATCCAGGCACCGTCGCGAGATCGGCCGCGGTCTCGACCGCCATCGCCTTCATGACGGGCAACCCAAAGGCCTGCTTGACGTCGCGTAGCCGCGCCATGGTTTCCTTGCCGTGCAACTGCAGGATATCCGGCCGCAATGTCTCGACGATGTTGCCGAGCGTCGCGTCGTCGGCGTCGACCGTAAGCGCGACTTTTACGGCGCGGCGCTTGACCCGACCGCCGAGGTCGCGCGCCGTCTCCAGGCTGAGGTGCCGCGGCGACGGCGGAAAGAACACGAATCCCACCATATCCGCACCGGCTTCAAGCGCCGCATCGAGCGTTTCGTGCGTGGAGAGGCCGCAAACTTTGACGAGCAGGGACATGGTCGCTTTGCGTAACGGAAATCAGGTATCTGGCGAGGCGGGTTCTACAACGCCGCGCGCTGCTTGTCTCGCCCGGCAGCCCCATAGAAACCCGCTTGCTGCGGGGCTGGCAGCCGCGCCCCATCGCCACGTGGCGAGGCCAGGGTGGCGGCCCGAAGGTGGTCCGCCAATTGCGCCTTTGCCGCCCGCGCATCGGCCTCGTGCTGGCGCGCGGCCCGCCGCCAGCGGCGCTGCCCGAGCCAGGTCGCGCAGCCGCCGGCCACGACGCCTACGATCGCCACCGCGATGATCAGCACGAACAGCGGCAGCGAGACGGCAAGCGCCGGATCGGTCGCATTGAACGGATCGAACGCCACCGTGACGAAATGCCGGTTGGCCACCGCGAACACGATGAAGATCAGGCCTAGCGGTATAAAGATCACAGCCGATAGGAACTTTCGCATGACGGTTGCTCGTGTTGATCCAAATCGGTCTGATCCAAATCGGCCGCGCATCAGGCGCCGGTGGCGGCCACGGTCTTCGGCCGCCGGTTCGGCACCCTTTTGGGGGCCTTAAGCGCCGGCTTCGGGATTGTCGCGGTTCAGCCGTTCGCGCATTTCCTTGCCGGTCTTGAAAAACGGAACGCTCTTCTGATCGACCGGCACATGGGCGCCGGTGCGCGGATTGCGGCCGGCGCGGGCCGGACGATGCTTCACCGAAAATGCACCAAAACCGCGCAATTCGACCCGGTCGCCGCGCGCTAGGGCGGCAACGATCTCATCGAGGATGGCGTTCACGATATTCTCGACATCCCGCTGGTAAAGGTGCGGGTTGTGCTCGGCGATACGCTGAACCAGTTCGGATTTGATCATCGAAGGGTAAGATCCGGAGACGTCGGCTATCCATTTCCGTGAAAATGCCTAGAACTGTCAAGACGCTAAATCAATTTAGCGCGACGCGAAAATGCGTGACAAACGACTAAATCGGGGTCTGTCGTGACACCCGCAGAGCGGGAAATTCCTCAAAATTGCATTTGTTAGGGGTTCAATTCGTTCCCGCCGGGTGCCAAAGGGCCAGCATTCCATCGAGACCGAGGCGGTCGACGGCCTGCGTTACGCCGACCTGCTCGACTTGGTGCGCGATCGCGCTCAAACCGAGCGTGTCAAGCGTGATCGAGGCCGCGGTTCGAAGAAAAGTCAGGTCACCGAACCGCGGACTGAGCTTGTAGTCCCGGACTGGCAGGTCCTTCTTGACGTTCTTCTGCGCAACCAGCCATGCCACCGCGGTCTTCTCGTCGCCGAGTTCATCGATCAGCTTGAGATCGATCGCCTGATGGCCGGTGAACACCCTGCCGTCCGCGATTTTTTCGAGCTGCGTATCGTCCATGCCGCGCCGCTCTTTGACGAGGCCCTTGAACCAGGCATAGGAATCCTTCACCAGCGCGTCCAACGCATCGCGGGCTTCCTGGCTGGTCGGCTCGAAACCATTGGGCGCGGCCTTCAATGGCGAGGACTTCACTTCCTCGACCTTGACGCCGATGGTTTTCAAAAGCTCGCTGAAATTAGGAAACTGAAACAGCACGCCGATCGAGCCGACGAGCGAGCTCTGCTGCGCCACGATGTGGTCGGCCGCGATCGCGGTGATGTAACCGCCGGAGGCCGCCAGCCCCTCGACCACCACGACCAGCGGCTTCTTCGCCTTCAGCCGCATCAGCGAGTCATAGAGCTGTTCGGAGCCGGCGGTGGTGCCGCCGGGCGAATTGATGTGAACGACGACCGCCGCGGCGTGCGAGTTCTCGAGCCGCTCCAACGCCTCGACGCGATCCTGATCACTGCGGATCAAACCTTCGATATTAATGCGTGCGATCGAGCCCGCGGTGGTGAACGCGCCGCGTCCGCCCGGCGATACCGCGACGCCGACCACGGCGATCGCAGCGATCGCCAACAGCGCGGCGAGCACACGCCAGAACGTCAGCTTGCGGCGAATCCTGCGGCGATCGACGATCAGATCGGAATCAAGCGACATCGAAATTCCCCTGAAGTATGTCCCGCGTATTTTGCATCGGCAGCGCAACCAACGAATTAGCTGAATACATCAATTGCGGCGCAATATGAAGAAAACAAGGCCCGAACGGCGCCATTGGGCCGCCCGCCGCCTCGCTTGGCCGGGCGCAATCGAAAAAGGCCCCGGTCGAAACCGGGACCTTTCGAACGAAATGAGATACCGCAGCGCTTACCTGTCAAAGGCTTACTTGTCGCCGCCGCTGCGGTTCTTGAGCGCGGTACCGAGAATATCGCCAAGTGTCGCCCCCGAATCGGAGGAGCCGTACTGGGCGATGGCTTCCTTCTCCTCGGCGACTTCCAGCGCCTTGATCGAGACCTGAACCTTGCGGGCCTTCTTGTCGAACTGGATCACCCGCGCGTCGACCTTCTCGCCGACCGCGAAGCGTTCGGCGCGCTGATCGTTGCGATCCCGGGCGAGCTCGGAGCGCTTGATGAACGTGGTGAAATCAGTGCCGACGATCTTCACCTCGATACCGGGGTCCTTCACTTCGAGCACCTCGCAGGTCACGACCGCGCCCTTCTTGACGTCGCCGGGCTCGGCGAAGGGATCGCCTTCGAGCTGCTTGACGCCGAGCGAGATGCGTTCCTTCTCGACATCCACATCGAGCACCACGGCCTTCACCATGTCGCCCTTCTTGTAGTTGTCGATCACCTGCTCGCCCGGAAGCTTCCAGTCGAGATCGGACAGGTGGACCATGCCGT
>WNGJ01005881.1_pt1 | contig 12928 bp, 10 predicted proteins | sample 5400611 | NCBI WGS metagenome assembly WNGJ01 (sample SAMN13153375, study PRJNA577476) | soil metagenome | isolation source: 40 cm soil or saprolite under Garry oak tree replicate 1 | place: USA:California | collected 2016-06-15
ACCAAACAGCTGAGCCGGCCGGGGCGTGAGCCGGACTCCGGGATCCTGCCGGCCGCGCGCCATCGCGACCTGCCCGCTGACCGGCCGGCGGCCGGGCGCGCCGCCGACCCTCGGCCCGCGATCGCCGACGATGACCCGCTGACCAGCCCGTCGTTCCCGCGAATCGCGGCCGACGACAGCAGGACCTACCGCAGGAGCAGGTCAGCGGCCGGCGACCCGGGTTACGGCTCCAGCCGTGCGCCGGACTCGCGCTCCGCTGCCGGCGCCGGCCGGACTGACCAGCCGTCATATCCGGCCATGCCGACGGTGGAGCCGGTGCGCGGGATCGACGGCGCGGCCACGACGCGCAGGCACGCGCTGCCCGCGGCCAGCGCCGACCTGCCCGCCGACGCCTACCGGACACCGGGTTACCCCGCTGGCGATCCAGGCCCCGGCGGCGCCGATCTGTACGGTTCGCTGCCGACAAGCCGATCCGTGCCGGCGAGCAACTCGATACCGGCCAGTTACCAGGTTCCCGCGGCTACCGGTGCCGCCAGAAACCAGGCGCCAGCCGCAAACTACGGGGGTCAGGACAGCGCGACCGCGAGCTACTCGCTGCCGGCCCACCCGGGCGGCTATCAGGCTGACTACGGCGGCTCGGGCGGCTACCAGGCAGCGGCCAGCTATCCGCCAGGTGCCGGAACCTCCGGCGAGTACGGAACGGTCAACGGATCGTCGTCCGCCGGGTACCTGCCGCCTGTCGGCAACGGCCCGGCCGGCTTCGCGGCCGAGACCAGCGCGAGCCGTGACTACCAGAGCATGCCGGCGGTGCCCGACGGCTACCGGTCCGACCTCGGGGCCAGCAGCTACCAGGGCACGGGAAGCTACGAGATCACGAGCAGCTACTCGCTGCCGGCCGGTCCCGACCGGGCGGCCGGCTATTCAGCCGGCGGCTACCAGCCCGCTGACTATCCCGGTTACGGCGGGCCGGCGTCCGCCTCGGGATCACACCAGCGGCCTGAGCCCGGTTACCTCCCTGGAAGCTATCCGGCCGAGCCGAGCCTGCCAGCGGCGCTGCCGGCTGCCCAGCCCAACCTCGGCTACCCCGTCTATCCGGCGCCGGTGCCCACCGGCCAGGACGGCTATGGCGCGGCGCCCCCCGCGCTGCCTGGTTACGGCGCGGCCCCGTATCACGACCCGCCCGGGTATCAGCCCCCCGCGCACGAGGCCAACGGGTACGCCGGCGCCGACCCGTACGCGGTTGACCCATACGGCCAGTACGGTGACGGCGGCAACGGATACTGACCGGCTGGCTCGGCTGGCCGAATCGGACGAGCCGAGCGGCGCTGCGGCGCCATCGGGATTAGTGTCTGCATACAGGACTCGGGCCGGCGGCGGGCTCCGCCCGGCCCCCGATACGGACATCTGGAGCTGTAATGACCGCAGTACGAGTGCTGGTCGGCACGCGCAAAGGCGCCTTCGTGCTGACGTCGGACGGTACGCGCAAGAGCTGGGACGTGAGCGGACCGCACTTCGCTGGCTGGGAGGTCTACCACGCCAAAGGCTCTCCCGCCGACCCCGACCGGCTCTACCTGTCGCAGTCCACCGGCTGGTTCGGGCAGCAGATCCAGCGCTCCGACGACGGCGGCAGAACCTGGGAGGCCGTCGGCAACGAGTTCAGCTACGACGGCATTCCCGGCACGCACCAGTGGTACGACGGCACGCCGCATCCGTGGGAGTTCGCCAGGGTCTGGCATCTCGAGCCATCGCTGCGTGACCCGGACACCGTCTACGCGGGCGTCGAGGACGCGGCGCTGTTCCGATCCGTCGACGGCGGTCAGCACTGGGAAGAACTGTCCGGCCTGCGCAATCACGAGACCGGCAAGAACTGGCAGCCAGGTGCGGGCGGGATGTGCCTGCACACGATCTTGCTCGACCCCGTCCACGATGGGCGGATGTTCGCCGCGATCTCCTCGGCTGGCGCGTTCCGCAGCGACGACTCAGGCACGACCTGGCGCCCGGTCACCAAGGGCCTGCGCTCGGAGTTCATGCCCGACCCTGAGGCCGAGATCGGCCACTGCGTGCACCGGATCGCCATGCACCCGTCCCGGCCCGATGTGCTGTTCATGCAGAAGCACTGGGACGTGATGCGCAGTGACGACGCGGGGGCGAACTGGCACGAGATCAGCGGCGACCTTCCCACCGACTTCGGGTTCCCGATCAGCGTGCACGCGCACGAAGCAGACACCGTCTACGTCGTGCCGATCACCAGCGACTCGCTGCACTTCCCGCCGGACGGGCAGCTTCGCGTGTTCCGCAGCCGGACAGGCGGCAACGAGTGGGAGCCGCTGACTACCGGCTTGCCGCAGGAAAACTGCTATGTCAACGTGCTGCGGGACGGCATGGACGTGGACTCGCTGGACGACTGCGGCATCTACTTCGGGACGACAGGCGGCCAGGTCTATGCCTCATCCGACAGCGGTGACACCTGGTCAGCGCTGGTGCGGGACCTGCCGTCCGTGCTGTCCGTGGAGGTGCAGACCCTGTCATGATCAGGGTCGACCTGCCCGCACACCTGCGCACGCTCGCCGGGGTGAGCGGTGAGGTGACGCTCGACATCCCGCCGCCAGGCCAGGCAGGCGTGACGCTCGGGGACGCGCTGGACGCGCTGGAGTCCAGCTACCCGGTGCTCCGCGGCGCGATCAGGGATCATCAGACCCGGCGCCGCCGTGCGTTCGTCAGGTTCTTCGCGTGCAGGGAAGACGTGTCGCACGAGGCAGCCGACTTCCCGCTGCCGGAGCCTGTGGTCGCGGGAACCGAGCCACTGCTCGTCGTCGGCGCCATCGCCGGCGGCTGAGCAGTGGCAGGCGATGTCACCATCAAGGTCTTCGAGGCGACCGGCCAGCGGATCCGCTCGCTGCCGCTCACCACGGACGGGGCGCTGCCCGGCTAGGGGGCACCCCCTAGTGGTGGAAACCAGTCGTCATCCTGCGCTCGTGCGGAAGCGGCCCGTCAAGCCCGTCCAGGTAGGTCACCGCCGCGGCCACGTCGTCGAGCAGCGCATCGGCCAGATCCTTCGACAGGCCGTTGCGCACCACGATCCGCTGCACCGTCACGTCGCCGAGGTCATCGGGCAGCGGGTAGGCGGGCACCAGCCAGCCCCGCTGGCGTAGCTGATTGCTCAGGTCGTACAGGTCCCAGTTGGCTGTATAGCCAGGACGCTGCAGCCAGGCGAAGACGGGGATCCCCGGTCCGTCGTCCCAGAGCTCAAAGGGCGCCATCGCCGCGATCCGGTCCGCCAGGTGGCTGGCCACGTCCTGCGAGGCCTGTTGCACCGACCGGTAGCCCTCCCAGCCGAGGCGCAGGAAGTTGTAGTACTGCAGCAGCACCTGGGCTCCCGGGCGGGAGAAATTCAGCGCGAAGGTGGGCATCGACCCGCCAAGGTAGCTGACGTTGAAGATCAGGTCATCGGGCAGGTACTCGGTGCTGCGCCAGATCACCCAGCCGAGGCCGGGATAGACCAGGCCGTACTTGTGCGCGCTGGCGCTGATCGAGTGCACCCGGTCCAGCCGGAAGTCCCACTCGAGCCCGGGCTGCAGGAATGGGGCGACGAAGCCGCCCGAGGCGCCGTCGACGTGGATCGGGACGTCCAGCCCGGTCTGCTCCTGGATCCGGTCAAGCGCCGCGGCGATCTCGCGGACCGGCTCGTACCGGCCGGTGTAGGTCACGCCCATGATCGCAACGACGCCGATCGTGTTCTCGTCCACGTAGGACGCGAGGTCGTGACCGTCGAAGGTCTTGCGCTCCCGCGTGACCGGGACAAGCCGCTGCTCCACGTCCCAGTAGTTGGCGAACTTCTCCCAGCAGACCTGGACGGCTGAGCTCATGACCAGGTTCGGCCGGCCGGCAGGTTTGCCAGCCGCGCGCCTGGCCTGCTGCCAGCGGCGCTTGAGCGCCAGCCCGCCGAGCATGCAGGCTTCCGAGGAACCGATCGTCGAGGTGCCGATGGCCGCGTGCGGGTCGGGCGCGTGCCACAGCCGGGCAAGGATCTTCCAGCACCGGTCTTCGATCTCCGCGGTCGCCGGGTACTCATCCTTGTCGATCATGTTCTTGTCGTAGGCCTGGGCGTACAGCCGGTCAGCCGCCTCGTCCATCCAGGTGCCGACGAAGGTCGCGAGGTTGAGCCGTGCGTTGCCGTCGAGCATCGCCTCGTCGTGCACGATCTGATAGGCGGTTTCCGGCAGCATGGGGCCTTCGGCCAGAGCGAACCGCGGTCTCTCGGTGGCCTCGCCAGGCCGGGAGAACAGCGGGTTGACCTCGATGTCGCGGCGCCTGGGCGTCATGATGAGAGAGACTACTGCGAAGGGGTGTTCCCATGAGATCGGCCGATCTGCTTGCCGATGGCTTCAGCCGGGTCCGCGAGGTCGTTCATGAGGTTGCCAAGGGTTTGTCGCCCGAGCAGATCGCGTTCCGGCCCGGGCCAGCTGCGAACTCGATCGGCTGGCTGATCTGGCACCTGACCAGGGTCCAGGACGACCATGTCTCCGATGTCGCGGGAACCGAACAGGTCTGGACGGCTGACGGCTGGGCCGTGCGGTTCGGCCTGCCCTTCGACGCCGACGAGACGGGCTGGGGCCACAGCACCGAGCAGGTCGGGCGGATGCGGGCGCGGTCCGCCGACCTGCTCACCGGCTACTACGACGCGGTGCACGAGTCGACGCTGCGGTTCGTGCGCACGCTGACCGACGCGGACCTCGACCGGATCGTGGACGAGCGCTGGGATCCGCCGGTCTCGCTCGGCATCCGGCTGGTGAGCGTGATCGATGACGACGCGCAGCACGCCGGGCAGGCAGCCTATGTCCGGGGGCTGCTGACCGGCCTTTAATGCCTGCAAGGCCAGGCCCGCGAGGGCGATAGACTCCGGCCCATGTTTCCTGTCCTGACTGACAAGCCAGATGCCGACGCGCTGGAACGCGCGATTCTCGACTTCTGGGATCGTCAGGACATTTTCGCCAAGGTGCGTGCGCGCAACGCGGGCGGCCCGACGTTCAGCTTCATCGACGGGCCCGTTACCGCGAACAAGACGCTGGGCGTGCACACGGCGTGGGGCCGGACACTCAAGGACGCCTTCCAGCGGTACAAGGCCATGCGCGGTTTCGACCAGCGCTACCAGAACGGCTTCGACTGTCAGGGCTTGTGGATCGAGGTCGGGGTCGAGAAGCAGCTCGGGCTGAATTCCAAGCACGAGATCGAGGAGTACGGGCTCGAGGCGTTCGCCGCCAAGTGCCGCGAAGTGGTCGAGTGGTCCGCCGCTGAGCTCATCGCCGGCTCGGTCAGGCTCGGCCAGTGGATGGAATGGGGCAAGGACTACTACACCTTCTCCGACACGAACATCGAGTACATCTGGAAGTTCCTGCGTGTCGTGCAGGAGCGCGGCTGGCTCTACGTGGGCCACCGGCCGACGGAGTGGTGCCCGCGCTGCGGCACGTCGATCTCCGCGCACGAGCTCGTCGGGAGCTACGTGGAGCGATCGGACCCGTCGCTGTACGTCCGGTTCCCGCTGCCCGACCGGCCTGGCGAGGCGCTGGTCATCTGGACCACGACGCCGTGGACGCTGCCGGCCAACGTGACCGCCGCTGTCAAGCCGGACGCCGGCTACGGCCGGACCAGCAATGGCGACTGGATGGCCGTCCAGCGCGGCGAGGACGAAGAGTTCACCGAGGTCCTGCCGGGTTCTGCGCTGGTGGGCTGGCGGTATAGCGGGCCGTTCGACTACCTCGCGCCTGGCGCCAGCGTCGAGCATCGCGTGGTCGGCTGGGACGAGGTGTCGCTGGAGGAGGGCACCGGGGTCGTCCACATCGCGCCGGGCTGCGGCTCGGAGGACTTCGACCTCGGCAAGGCGCACGACCTGCCGGTGCTGACCCCCGTCGACGAGTCGGGCCGGTTCTACCCCGAGTACGGCTGGCTGGCCGGGCTGTCCACCTCCGAGGTGGCCGACCGGATCGTCAATGACCTGAAGCAGCGCTCGCTGCTGGTCAAGGCCGGCCACATCACGCACCGCTATCCGGAGTGCTGGCGCTGTCACACGCCGCTGATCTTCCGGATCTCCGACGACTGGTTCATCGCGGTGCACGAGGTCAGGGAGCCGATGCGGGCGGCCAACAGGACCGTGGAGTGGACGCCGGCGTACATGGGCAGCCGGATGGACGACTGGCTCGTCAACATGTCCGACTGGAACATCTCCCGGCGCCGCTACTACGGGCTTCCGCTGCCGTTTTACCCGTGCTCGTGCGGGCACCTGAACGTGATCGGCTCGCGGGCCGAGCTGGCCGAGCGCGCCGTCGACCCCGCCGCGGTCGAGGGCCTGAAGGAGCTGCGCAGGCCGTGGATCGACGCGGTGAAGATCCGGTGCTCTGAGTGCGGCAAGGAGGTGCGGCGGATCACCGAGGTCGGTGACGTCTGGCTGGACGCCGGGATCGTGCCGTTCTCGACGCTGGGCTGGGAGAACGACAAGTACCTCGATGAGGGGTACGCCACCGGCGCTGCCAAGGGCCTGACCACAGCCGATCTCCCCGACGAGCCGTACTGGGAGACGTGGTTCCCGGCCGACTGGGTCTCGGAGATGCGCGAGCAGATCAGGCTATGGTTCTACTCGCAGCTGTTCATGTCGGTCACGCTGACAGGCCGCGCCCCGTACCGGCGAGTGCTCGGCTACGAGAAGATGCTCGACGAGCACGGGCGCGAGATGCACGGTTCCTGGGGCAACGCGATCAGCGCGGACGAGGCGTTCGAGCGGATGGGCGCCGACGTGATGCGCTGGCAGTACAGCGCGCAGCCGCCGAACCAGAACCTGCTGTTCGGGTTCGGCCCCGGCAAGGAGATCCAGCGCAAGCTGCTCACGCTCTGGAACAGCGTCTCGTTCCTGGCCGGCTACGCGAACACCTCGGACTTCGCGCCGAGCATCGCCGACCTGGAGGCGGCGGGGGGTGACCCGTGGCCAGGCATGCAGGCGCTCGACCGCTGGCTGCTGGCCAGGACCGCGCGACTGGTCGAGGACGCGACCCGCGGGTATGAGCAGTACCTGACCGTCAACGTGCTGCGTGCGTTCGAGTCCTACCTGGACGACCTGTCGAACTGGTACATCAGGCGGTCGAGGCGGCGGTTCTGGAACAGCGACGCGGCGGCGCTGCGCACGCTGTGGACCGGATTGGTCCAGTCGATCAGGGTGATCGCGCCGATCACCCCGTTCCTCGCCGAGCACATGTGGCAGTCGCTGGTCGTGGCGGTCTGCGAGGGCGCGCCGGAGTCGGTTTTCCTGGCCGGCTGGCCGGAGGCAGGCACGATCGACGACGAGCTGGTCAGCAGCGTCGCCGCGGTGCGCAAGGTCGTCGACCTCGGCCGCCGGGCCAGGTCGCAGGTCAGGCTCAAGACCCGCCAGCCGCTGCGGATGCTGGTCGTCGAGGGCGCCGACGGCATCGAGGGCCATCTCGCCGAGATCGCCGACGAGCTGCGGGTGAAGCAGGTCAGCCAGGAGCGGATCGAGACCACCGGTCTGCGAGTCAAGCCCAACTTCCCGGTGGTAGCACCGCGGCTGGGCGCCAGCATGCCGCTGGTGAAGAAGGCGCTCGCCGCCGGCGAGTTCCGCGAGCTCGACGGCGGCAGGTTCGAGGTGATGGGATTCGTGCTCGAGCCCGGCGAGGTGTTCGTCGAGCGGCTGGGGAAGGCCGGCTGGGCGGTCACGGCGGACGACGGCGTGACGGTGGCGCTGGACACCACGCTCGATGACGAGCTTCGCCTCGAGGGCCGGGTCTACGAGCTGATTCACCTGGTCAACACCATGCGCAAGGAGGCTGGCCTGGGCTTGTCCGACCGGATCAAGCTGTCGCTGCCGTCGTCGGACGCGGACCTGCTTGTCTACCGGGACTGGATCGGGGCCGAGGTCCTGGCCATCTCGATTGACCTGGCTCCTGTCGATCAGGTCACCTTCGAGCGCGCCTGAACGGTATTGTTGGCTAAATGCGCCAACTGCAGGCCTTTCGAGCGGAATTGTCCTTGTCGTCGCTCGTTAAGCTCCTGGTTCCGGTGGCTGCCGCGGGCGTTGCGATCGCCGTTCCCGCCGAGCGGCCAGCACCGCTTCTCCTGCCTCAGGCCCCGCGCAGCCGAGCCCGGCCCAGCAGCAACTAGCACTGCAGCAACCGGCACTGCAGCAACCAGCACTGCAGCAACCAGCACTGCAGCAACCGGCACTGCAGCGGCCGGCCATGATCGCGCCGCTGCTGGGGATCGCGCCGAAGACCGCCGCTCAGGCGGCCACGGCCTCGAGCACCTGCGCGCGATACGCGACCGGGGCAGGCTGGGCTGGCATCCAGCAATGGTCGGTCGCCGGCCGCAATGAACTGCGCAACAAAGCGGACGGCAAATGCCTGACCGACCCGGGCAGCAGCCTGACCGCGGGTACCCAGGTCAAGGCGACCAAGTGCGTCAACGCCAAGGACCAGACCTGGTGGCTGCCGTAGCGGCTGGGTCATAGCGCGGGGCATGCCATTGTTCGCAACCACGGAGATTTAACCAAACCCGCGCACGACTCGCCGTCAGGTTCCGGCGCTCGGTTCCCCGGCATGGCCTGCGGAAATGGCTATCGTTCGTGATCAGGCATCCGGGGGGAGATCACGATGCGGGGGAAACGCCGAGCGCTGCTCTTGTCTGCCAGCGCGGTCATGACGGTCAGCGGGGTCCTGTCGCTCACGGCGCAGGGCCTGGCTAGCACGACGGCGGGGGCCAGCACCCCGGCGAAGGGCCACCTCTGGCGGGCGGTGCATCCGCGCCCGGCCGGCGAGCTGGACTGCAACGGCCACAGCCCGGTGCAGGTGCCGGCGAAGCGCGGCCTGACGTGCACCGATCCGCGTGGCAGCGACCACGGCAGGTTCGAGGACAACGGCCACTACGTCGGGCACGACGAGCCATCGGTGCGGTTCCTGTCGGACCGGCCAGGTTCAGGCAACAGCCTCACGATGAACGAGCGGCTGCCCGTCGACCCGCTGGCCAGGCCGACCGCCGGCCATCCAGGTCAGGACGTCACGCACTGGTTCGAGCTCTCGATCGCGCCGTGGATCTCGATGACGGTGTGCGACCCGCACTCCACGCCGTTGCTGCCTTGCACGCCGAAGTCCGACGCGAACGCACCGCGAGGTTCCTACCCGGGCGCGGGCGCGGCGTTCGTTGAGCTGCAGTTCTACCCGCCGGGCTTCGCGCCGTTCGCGGACAGCATCAGCTGCGACAACCTGCACTGGTGCTCGGCGCTGACCATCGACAGCCTCGAGTGCACGACGTCAGGCAGGTGCAACAACGACTGCATCGAGCCGATCAACTTCGCGTTCGTGCAGCGCAACGGCGTGCCGCCGGGCCCGCCGAGCCCGCAGCTGAGCAGCGACGCGACGTTCACGCCGAACAAGAACACGCTGCTGATGAACCCGGGCGACAAGATCACGGTCCGGCTCTTTGACGCGAAGATCCCTGGCGGCCACGCTCTGGAGGCACAAGAGATCGACCACACGACCGGGCAGAGCGGTTTCATGATCGCCTCGGCGGCCACCGGCTTCAAGAACACCAACCCGGTCACGTGCACCGGCCATCCGTTCAACTTCCGGCCGGAGTACTCGACGGCCAAGGCAGCGAACATCATCCCGTGGGGCATCGGGCCCTACATGATCAACAACGAGTTCGAGATCGGTCACTTCGAGCCGTGCACGGGTGTCAGCGGGATCGCGCACACCCCGCTCGACGGGGTTCCCGACCTGTACTACACCACCTGCCGCGGTCCGTATGAGCGGCCGTCGGACAGCGCGGACATCTTCGAGCCTGACGACTCGCCGTGCTACCGCGCGGGCGACACGCACGGCGGCCAGGCGCCGCCCAACCTGGTGACCGGGTGTGACGTGTTCTTCAACGCGGTCGGCGATCTCGACTTCGACGGCACGTCGTACCGGTCAGACTGGCCGAACTCGACGACAGCCGAGCGCCACCCGACGCCATTCCTGCAACAGCAGCCGACGTCGGGCGGGCACAAGTACCGGCACTTCCAGTTCATGACCGACGTGAGCGCGAGCGAGCTGAACACGAATTGCGACCTGATCAGCAGCGCGGGTTGCGTGCTGCCGCCGCAGGGACCCGGCAGCTTCTATCCGTTCTTCACGCTCGCGAGGGTGAACGGGTCCTGCGTCTGGGAGTTCGGGAACATGTCGAACGGCGCCGCCTTCGGCGGCGCGGCACAGTACGGCATCGTCAGGCCCGGCTCGCTCGGCGCCTTCGTCGGGCCGACGCTGCGGACCAGCCGCTGCTAGCTGAGATCGCCGCCAGAATGGTCGGGCAGACCCTTAGCGTCCGTCGTTGCGCGACGGACGCTAAGGTGCGGGCCGTGTACGCTGCGATCCTGCGCATCGGCTTTCCCGTCGGCATGCGTGATGAGGTTGTCCGGTTTCTCCGCACGCAGATGCTGCCCGTGATCCAGGACAACGCGGGTTTTGCTGACTTCCGGGTTCTTGACGCTGACCAGCCGGGTGAACTCGTCATGATCGATACCTGGCGACGGCGGGAGGACAGTGTGGCGGCCGCGAGCCATCCGGACGCCGTCGCGGTGCACGCTCGGTATGCCGAGCTGGGGATCACAGTTCTCGCGGCGACCAGGCATCACGTCCTGGTCAGCTCATAGCGCCTGCCCGGCCCGAAGAGCGGCTGGACTGATTCCATCGTACCCATTCGGGTGCGGCGATTTAACCCATTTGACGGAATTCGAAATCGCCTCCATTCTGTACCGGCCACGATCCGCGGTTGCCGAGGAGGAGCCTATGACCACGCAGCCCCGATTCGATTCGATCCGCACCGCGCGTCTGGCAATGCGACGGTGGCGTGAATCTGACCAGGAGCCGTTCGCCGCGCTCAACGCCGACCCGCAGACCATGCGGTACTTCCCCGCGACCCTGGACCGGGCGGCGAGCGACGCGTTGGTCGAGGTGATCGAGGCACGGTTCGAGCATCAGGGGTACGGGCTGTGGGCGCTGGAGCTCACGCGCAGCGGCCAGTTCATCGGTTTCACCGGGCTCAACCCGATGCCGGACAACGTGCCGGGAGCGGGCGGCGTGGAGGTCGGCTGGCGTCTCGCCAAACACGCCTGGCATCACGGCTACGCGACCGAGGCGGCAGCGGCCGCACTCGGGGTGGCATTCGGCGGCGTCGGCCTGCGCGAGATCTGGTCGATGACGGCCGTGCTCAACGAGCCGTCCCAGGCGGTAATGCGACGGCTCGGGCTCACCGAGGTCGCGCGGTTTGACCACCCGGGGATCCCGATCGGCGATCCGCTCCGGGCGCACGTGACGTATCACCTGAGCCGGCCTGAAGGCTAGGATTCGGCGCGTGACGGACTGGGCTAACGCCGCCTCTCTCGCGACGGCGGGCGGCACCTTGGTCCTGGCGGTGGCGACGTTCGCGTCGATCAGGTCGGCGAATCGGTCGGCCAGGATGGCGGAGCGGGCTGCCAGGATCGCGGAGCGGTCGCTGCTGGCCGGGCAGCGGCCGCTGCTGGTGAATTCCCGGATCGGGGATCCTGAGCAGAAGATCCAGTTCGCGGAGGGCAACTTGCTTCATGTGCCCGGCAGCGGCGCTGACGCTCAGCTTGGCGACAACGTGATCTACCTGGCGGCCTCGGTGCGCAACGTCGGGACCGGCCTGGCGATGCTGCACGGCTGGCATGTGCTGCTCGAGCGCCCGAACGAGCGGGCGCACCCGCCGCTGGAGGACTTCACCGACCAGATCAGGGACATCTATATTGCGCCGGGCGACAACGGCGTCTGGCAGGGCGCCTTGCGGGATCCCGACGCCGAGATCTTCAAGGCGGTCAGGGCCGCGATCGAGGCGAGGGAGCTCGTGGTGCTGAGCCTGCTCTACGGCGACTTCGAAGGCGGCCAGCGGGTGATCACGCAGTTCTCGCTGCGGTACGTGCAGGGCCGGCGACCCGGGCGACCCGGGCAACCCGAGCATCCCGGCCGGTGGCTCGTGTCGGCGGCCAGGCACTTCAACGTCGACCGCCCCGACCCGCGCTAGCTCCGCAAGCCCGGCCGAGTGTGTGCAGGTCGTCAGGACCATGGGCGGCGGGCGAGCTGGCCTGTAGGCCGGGTTCTGTGCACCCGCTCGCGCGGGCCGGCGGCCATCCATCTAGGGCTGCCGTTGCCGACAGCCTCGTGCGGTCTACCCGCGAGCATCGGGCGGGCCGCCCTCAATCGCTCGCGCAGGCATGTGCCGCTCGCGCGGCACTGCCCTTCTGACCTTGCTCCGGGTGGGGTTTACCGAGCCGCCGCAGTCACCTGCGGCGCTGGTGGTCTCTTACACCACCGTTTCACCCTTACCGCCGGGCCGGAGCCCGGCGGCGGTCTGTTTTCTGTGGCACTTTCCCGCGGGTCACCCCGGGTCGGTGTTACCGACCACCCTGCCCTGCGGAGCCCGGACCTTCCTCGGCGACCCCGGCGAACCGGAGCCGTCGCGGCCGCCCGGCCAGCTAACCCGCCGCTTCCTGCCAGTGTAAAGGGGTCGGTGGAATACGAGCCTCGGGACGCAGCGGTAAGGGCGCCTGACGACGATCAGTTGAATCTGCCCTGTGACGGCCATGCCGAGCGCTAAGCCGTCCGTGACCGATAGGCGCATGCTCGAGTCCCGGCCGCAAGCCCGGATGAGAGCCATACGCACTGCTGGTCCTCAGCTCAGGCGCGTCTTCGACTCGAGTCGTGCGCCGGGTTCCGATGTCGCCGGCCGGCTGCCCGGATCTTCGAGGACCATGACCTCGCCGGTCCGGGAGACGACGCGCTTTGAGGAGACGACCCGCTCGATGCGGCAGGCCGGCACTGGTAGCCGTCGGGCTCGTGCAGCCTCACAGCTGGGATCTCAGCACGTCGAACTCGCA
>WNGJ01010177.1_pt1 | contig 12926 bp, 17 predicted proteins | sample 5400611 | NCBI WGS metagenome assembly WNGJ01 (sample SAMN13153375, study PRJNA577476) | soil metagenome | isolation source: 40 cm soil or saprolite under Garry oak tree replicate 1 | place: USA:California | collected 2016-06-15
CTGGGTGCCATCCGCGCGATCATCTCCGTGGTCACGCCGCCGTCCAGGAAGCCCCGTGGCGGCTGGTCGCCATGGACCGCGCGGCGGTCGGCCACCAGCGCCCCGGCCTCGTCCGGCGGCACCCGCCTGACGCCAGGACCAGGCCCGGCCGAGGTCATGATGCCGGTCGTGACGAACACCGCCACCAGCTGCTCGGGCTGCGGCCCGGTCATGCCAGCCCCAGATCCTCGGCCAGCTGGTGGATGCCGGGGTGCTCCGGGGGCCTCGGCGGCCGGGGCACGTCCTCGCCCATCTGCCGCCGCATCTCGTCGCGGACCTCGGCCGGTGAGGACGGCGGCCTGGTGGAGAACAGGTCCTCCGCCGTCGGTTCCGGCCGGGGACCGGGCTCGGGAGGCATCATGCCGCGCCCCTGGTGTAGACCGGGAGGCTGCCGTTCCAGGGTGCGTCACCGAACGCCGCCAGCCCCGTCTCGCGGGGTGCCGGGTTGCTCAGGTCGGCGCGGTAGTCAGGGTGCCTCGGACCCCGGTAACGCGCCGCCTGCCTGTCGTGCTCGCGGACGGCTGCGGCCTGCTGCTCCTGGTGGCTGGCGGTCGTGGCGATGCCCGCCTGCGCGGCCAGGGCCGCCGCTGTGCGGGCCGTGCCCGCCGGGATGCCCAGCGGCATGTTGTCCGGGTCATCCGGGTCACCGAAGACCTGGGGGCGCTGGACGGCGGCGACTTCCCTCCGGGTCCGGCCGGTCTCGAAGAGGGAGGCGTCACCCAGGCGGATGCCGCTGGCGGCCTCGATGTGGTCGAGCAAGGTCATCGGGGAGCCGAACTGCTGGTCGAACCAGACCTGGCCGTCCTCGCCCAGGAACGGGCGGTGCGCGATCATCTCCAGCTGCGGGCGCAGCGCCTCAACGATGTCCGGGGTGGCCGAGCCGACCTGGGGGTAGCGCTCGATGCTGTAGCCGAGGTCATCGGTGAGGCCGGACCGGGCGGAATTGGCGAACTCGCGGGCGAACTGGCCCTGCGGGGTGAACGTGCCCGCCTCGATCCGGTCCATGGCCCGCGCGATCCGGTCCTCGGTCCTGGCGGCCAGCGGCTCGGCGTCCTGCTCCAGGCGGGCCAGCTCGGTCTCGTTGGCCAGATCGAAGGTGCGGGCGAACTCGGCCAGCGCGGCCTCGTTCCCGTCGTCGTAGGACCAGGCCGGTGAATCAACGTTCCCGGCGGAAACGTTGTTTCCAGCGCCGAGGCGGGCACCCACCGCGCTGTACGCCAGGTCGAAGCTCGGGCCGGGCTCATTGTCCCAGGCGGAATTGCTGAGGTCGATAATCACCTGGCCGCCGTCACCGGACATATCGACCGGAGCCCACGCGCCCAGCGCCGGGATTCTAGGATCGAGCGTGCCCAGAACGTGCTGAACGGCGGCGTCGTAATACTTGCCGTCGCTCCTGGCGTAATGCTCCACAATTCTCGCGCTGACCCCCAGGTAGGGATTCTCGCGCAGCACTTCCTCGCCGCGCTCGGTGGGATTGAGCGTGATATAGAGCCCGTCCTGCTCAGCCCGCATGTCGGTGATGGTTCCCCGGTGACGTTCGGGGTCGTTTGTGTGTGAATTGCCGCTGTCCGCCAATTGAAAGCTGACCTGATCGTACGCCCTGTCGCGGAATGCCTCTTCGAGGCCGCGCAAATAGTCCTCGGTGAAATGCAAAGTGCGGCCCTTATAGGACACATCGCCCACCGGCAGGATCTTCTTCCGCCATTGCCTGTTGCCCAGCTCGATCGCGGGCGATGCCCAGGAGAACGGGCTGATGACGGTGGCTTCGGCGGTCATGCTGCGTCCTCCGGGGTGCTGTCGGGCTCAGGCCCGGCGGTCTCCGCTGCGGGCTCGGCGGGCCTGGTGCGGCGGTGCGGGCGGCGCTCGGGCTTCTGCACTGGAGCCGGGGTTACCGGCACGGTCAGGTCCAGGGCGTCGGCCGGGGCCACCTTGCCGAAGTCGGCGGCGCGCTCGGCCTCGATGGTGCGCCGGATCGCCTCGGCCGCCGGGTCCGTGTCCGGGTAGGCGTTCGGGCTCGGCGGGGTGCCGATCCGCCACCCTGGGGTGGCGAACTCAGTGCTGGAGAAGTCGGCGGTCTCGCTCTGCGGGCCAGCTGCCTCTGGCTGGTCGGACCAGTCCCTCATGACCTGAGCGTACGCCGGGTTTCAAGCTCAGGTCGAGGTTGAGGGTTGCGGCGCGTGACGGGGGCAGCTGGGCTGGCCAGGGCAGGGCGCGGGCCAGCGTGCACCCATGGCGGTGAATCAACGTCTCCGTCGGAGACGTTGTTTTGACCAGGGGAAAATCAAAAGCCGACTGTCGGCTTTTGCTCGTTGGCCAGCGGGTGCCCGGCTGCGAGCTGGGAAGGGATAGCCGCCGCCGCCGGGCACGCCGTGAGGGCAGGGTAACCCTGTCCGGGACTCCTAGCCGGGACCGGAGCCCCAGGATCGATCCTGCCGGGCTGGACTGACGGCGGGTCCGGCGCACCGGGGAGGTGCCGGGGCGGGCGCAGGCGCTGCGGTGGAGGGTGCCCGGCTGGACTGGGCCAGCCGCCCTGTTCCCGTAGGCGACCGGCCGCCGGGCATCCTCCGGTTGCTGGCTGCACCCGTCAACGGTGTACCGGAACCGGGCCTCGCCAGCGTGCGACCTTGCCAGCCCTTCCGGGCACGAGGTCAGCCGTTTGAGCCAGTATGCGCGCTGGCGGCGGCCTTGCGGCTGCGGCGGATCACCTGGCGCTCGGCCTCGGTCAGGCCGCCCGCGATGCCGGGCACATGGGCGTTGCCGATGGCCCACTCCCGGCACCGGGCCAGCTGCGGGCAGAGGTGGAGGCAGATGCCACGGGCGATGGCGTGGTCGGCGCGGCTGGCGCGGTCTGTCCAGGCGCTGGGCGGGAGGTGCTGCCCGGTGGCGCAGGCAGCCTGGCCGAGGCGCGGGACTGGGCCAGGTGCTGCTGGTTCGCCTTCCACGCCTTCCAGGCGGCCTGGGGGCTGACGCCTGCCTGGTCGGCGATCTGGCGGGGCGTGATCGCGCCCGCCGCGATGGCGTCACGGGTCCGGCTGGGCTGGCGGGGCCTGGGCTGCTGCTGGCGCTCGGAGACGGGGATCACGGGGATGTGGCCTGCGGCCTCAAGGCGGGCGCGGGCGGTGGCGACGGTGGTGCTGCCGGTGCCAGCCTGCCGGGCGATCATCTCGTTGGAGCGGCGCGGGTTGTGCCGCAGCTCGCGCCCTGCGGCCAGCCTGGCCAGCCTCGGGGTGAGCGCGGCCCAGGGCACCGCACAGCCTCTCAGCCAGCCCGGCGCATCACGCAGCTACGCTCGTGCCGCCAGCGGCCCTGCTCCCACTCAGCCGTGCAGCAGAGCCACTCGATCTCGTCGGGCGGTTCGGTGTAGCGAGCTGGCTCGCGGTTGTGCGGGTCGGTCATGGCAGGCGCGGCGTGCGGGTCGTCAGGCTTGATGACGACCCTGGATCTCAGCCTGTCTTCCAGCCTGTTGGCCATGCCGCCCATTGTGCCCCTGAGCTGCGCGTTGCGCACACAGGCCCGGACAGCAGGAAGGCCCGCCACGATGGGCGGGCCTGCTGCTGCTGCTTGTTCGTTTTGACGGGACACATCACCGCTGCTCAGTCACGGGAAGGCAAGGGCAGGGCAGGCGAGTCGGCGAGGGCAGGCTTGGCACGGCAGTGACCTGGCTAGTCGGCAGGGAAAGGGATGGCTATCCGTATCGCGTGCCCGGAGTGTCTTCACTGTACCCGGTCAGGCGCACCCGTTGATCCCGGCCAGCGCGTCTCTCACTGGGCTGCCCTCCGTGCGCCGCCGTCCTCCCACGCCTTGACGTAGCCGGACCGCTTGCGGGTCTTCGCGTCCTTGCTGCCCGCCTGGCGGCCTGTCGGCAGGCCCTGGGCCTTGCGCCTGGCCAGGCCCGCCCTGATGCGCTCACTGCGCCGCTGGCTCTCCATCTGGGCCTGCCAGCCTGCGAACGCCACCAAGATGTCCTGCACCTCGGGGGAGCCGTTCAGCCAGCTCTCCTTTACGCTGACCACGGTCACGCCACGCTGGCGGAACTGCCTGATGATCCTGAGCGCGGCCTCGGCCCCGCCCTGGTCACTGCGGACGATGCGGTCCAGGCTCCAGACGACCAGCACGCTGAACTTGCCCGCGTGGGCGTCATCGAGGGCCTGCTGAAGGGTGCGCTTGTACTCCGCGCCCCCGCCGTCCTTCCAGGCGCTGTCGCTCACGGTGTAGGTGCGCGTCACGTCGTAGCCGTGGTGCGCGGTGAACTGCTCAACGTCGGGAACCTGGTTCTCTGAATGCTGGCGCTGCTGGTCGGTGCTGATCCTGTACCACGCGGCGGCGGCAATCGTGCTGGTCATGGTCCTGCTCCTGGTCGTGAACTGACATCTGCTAGTTCACAACGAGTTTGCAGGTCCCTTTATGCCATAAGCGCAGGCCAGCGCCCGCTACGCAGGGTGACGACACCAGGAATCGGCGAGGTAGTCTATTCATCTCTGCTGCCGAAACAATGTGACTGCCTGTCACATTGTTTTTGGCGGCGGGTCCTGCTGCCAGCGCTCGGGCGGCGCGTCGGCGCGGATCGGGCGGCTCAGCAGGTGGCAGGCGGCCAGCAGGGTGCGCGCGGCCGACTCGATGAAGTCGCTCTCGGTTTCGATGTCGCTGCGCGCGAGCCAGCTGGCTATCTGGTTTGCTTCCCAGGCCATCGCCTCCAGGCGATCTACCGCCTGGACGCGCTCGTGCAGGCTGATCCGCCTGTCCATCAGGCCACCGATCGCCAGGTGACTTTGACAGGGACCAGGCGCTTCTTCTTGCGCGGGACGCGCAGGCCCAGGATCTCTTCTGTCCTGGCCCGCAGCTGGGCTCTGACGTACATAGCCGAGCCCTGGTTGCAGCCATGGGCCTTGCACCGGGGCGGTGAGCTGCACGCGACGGCATACATCAGGCAGCCAAGGTGACGGCAGCGCCGGAATCCGATGATCGCCTCGGCCAGCTCCAGGTCGGCGTCGGGCACATGGTGCAGACAGTAGTCGAGCCCCTCGATCGCCCAGCAGAAGCACGGCTTACCGCGTCGGGTAAGGCCCGAACAGAGGGTGGTGCCCTGCCAGGTCGGCATGAGACCAGTGTGAACCATCCGGTTCATACATTGCCAGGCTCGGTGTTTTCGTGGTGCGTGGGCTGGTCGCGCTGCCTATCCGATCCCGCGCCCCCCTGAGCCCCTCCAAGCCCCTGGAGCCCCCGTCAACCTCCGTTGACAATCCTGAGACCGTCCAGGATGAGCCTTACTTGCCGGTAGGAATCCTCAGCCCTCCTTCGGCTTCCTCGGCTTCCGGTGGCGAGCGTTCCTGTAGAGATCCCCGAAGTCGTATCCGAAGTCAGAATCAGACGGCTGGGACTGGGACTGTCCCCCCATAAGGGGGGGACTATTGTCCCATGTCTGCTGACCCCTTTGTCCCAACCCCTGTCCCACCTGGTCAGCGCCCGTTTGTCCCGTTGTCCCCGCCTCTGTCCCAGGGGACAGCCCCCCGGCACCTGTCCCATCCTGATTCCCGCCAGGATTCGTCATCCTGGATGATCCTGGATTCCTGGAATTGCCATCCTGGATGGTCTTGCGGGCTCTCACCGCCGCCGCCAGGTCTTCGGTCCGGCAGGTGACGTTCGCCTCGCGCAGCGCCTTCCGGCATGTCTCGCGGCTCGCGCTCCTGGGCACGCGAAGCTGGTCGAGCTTTTCCGCCAGCTCTATCTGCACCCCGGACAGCGCCGTGCGGACCAGCAGGTGCCGCAGCGGCGGCCCTTGGTGGATCTGCACCCGGAACCCCTGCACGTGCCGCGCCCGGTCGAACTCCGGTTGCAGGTTCAGGATGTCGCCCGGCTCGCGGACCAGGTGCCAGGACACGTCCACATCCGCGCCTTTGGCGGATGAGCCCCGCGCGCCGCGCGACGGGTCCTTGCCCTCGTGGTCCAGGCGCAGCGAGGTGTGCCCGGCCCGCTTCAGCCGCATCAGCGTGTGCTTGTACAGGTCGGCGAAGGTGTCGGCGCTGTTCTCGTTGCCCTGGATCGTGCGCGAGGTGGTGTCCACGATCACCAGCCCGGCCTGGCACAGATGCGCGAGCTTGCACGCCGCCTCGCCGCCCTCCGGGGTGTCCAGCATGGGCAGGTCCGGGTAGCTGGCGTAGTGCAGGTGCTTCAGGTCGGCGGCGGTGTAGCCCATCGCCCGCATCCGCTCGGTGATCAGGCCCAGGCTGTTCTCGAAGTCCAGGTAGAGCACGGCCTCCCGTGCCGACGCCGGGAAGCCGAGCACGCTGCGCCCGGCGGCCTTCGCCGCCGCGATGTCCTGGACGAGGTAGGACTTGCCCGACTTCACCTCGCTGTAGAGCGAGTTGACGGTCCCCCGCTCCAGGAAGCCCTCGACCAGCCAGCTGGGCTCGGGCTCGGGCTCGCCGTAGAACGCCTTCTCCCAGTCGATGAACCTGGCCCAGCCCCAGTCCTCGCTCATCGCCGGGCCTCCCTGCCCGCGCGGCGGACGGGCCTCGGCAGCTGCTGGGACTGCGCCCAGCGCTCCGTGCTTTCCGCCCAGGCGTATGCGCCGGACTCGACCAGCCAGCGGTGCAGCTCGGCGTCGGCCTCCATCTTGTTCTGAACCGCCCTGGCCGCGATGGCCTGGGCGTGGCTGTGCCGCCACGGGTCGTTCTTGTTCTGGGGGCTGGCCTCCATCACCGCCCAGAGGTGATCGGCCAGCTGGTTGTCGGTGAAGTCGCGGGCGTAGTGCCAGGCCAGCTGGCCCAGGATGTCCCACTGGCCGCCCATGCCGATGCCGTGCTGCTGGTAGTAGTACAGCGGCCAGAAGTGCCGTATCCGCTCCACCACCTCCTCGTGCCGCTGCTCGAACTCAGCTTCGCTGGCTGGCTCGCCGTGCAGCTGGGCCTCGGCTATGAGCATGCAGAGGAAGAACTCCTCGTACTCGGTCGGCGGGGTGAACGGCACGTCTGGCGGCTGCTGGCCGCTCACCGCGCACCTCCCGGCCGCTGGGTCATCAGGGAGCGGAAGTCCTCGGCGGCGCGGCCATGACGTTCGTGCCAGCGGTACCGTGCTCCGGGGACCTGGTGGCCGGGGTCGCGCACGGCATACCCGCGACCGTCGACGGCGACGATGGCGTCCGGGTCCTCATCGGCGTCGAGCACGGCCAATATCTCAGGTGAACCGGGTGGCTGGTGCAGCACCCGGATGGGCTGGGAGCAGTGCTTGCACGGCACCACGCGGGCCGGGCACTTGTGCACGGCGTAGTCGCCGGGGAATTTCCCGGACCAGGTGGCCAGACCGGCTGAGTTGATCACCAGGTCACCGTCGCCGTCAGCGTGGCGCGGCTCCAGGAAGACAAACTGGCTCCTGAACTTCGCCTTGACCATGGCCTCCGGGGTCAGCCGGGCTCGCCACACGGTCAGCCCGCAGGCGTTGCAGGTGATCTCGGACACCCCTCGGGCTACCCATTCCGGCCTGGAGACCGGCCGGACCGGCTGAGCGTGCGTCGTCGCGGTGCGGAGTGCGCGCTGCATCTCCTTCCCGAGCCGGGGCGGCTCGGGGGGCGGCCCGTCGCGGGACGGGACGGTGACGAGCACCTCGCGCTGGTGCTCCTGCCAGCACCGCGAGCAGCGCATCTTGCTGCCGGACTGCTTCTGGGTGCCGGTGCGATGACCGGACGGGCATATCACGTAGACGACGGGCAGGCTTCCGGCGGTGCATACTGGTGACTGGGCCACTGCTGGGGCCTTTCGTTCTGAATGCGGGCCGGTGCTCGGGCTGGGCACCGGTCCCGCGTGTTTACACGGGGCTGGAATGCACGATGCCGACCGGCCCGTGAGGGCCAACCGGCATCGTGATCGTGGGGTCGTGCGGATTCAGTTGTCGGGGGGCTGGCCGCCTTCGCCAGGCGGCTCCTGTTTCTTCTCCAGCTCGATCAGGCCGTGCGCCAGGGCCACCCTGATGACCCGCGAAACCGGCACGCCGAAGTGCTCCGCCAGCGCAGCCAGCCTGGTCGCGTCCTTGCTCAGCACCCGAGCATGTATCAGCGGAGACTCGCCGCCACCGGGGTCAAGAGGTGCCTGTGCCATGTGTCTACGCTTTCACGTCCTGGACCGGATTGTCGCCGACCGACACGCCGGTCATGCCGCACCGCCCAGTCGCCGCCGGATCTCTTCACGCTCGGCCCGCTCGCGTTCCAGAACGCGGCCGAGCGGTTCGGGCAGCCTCGCGTCCAGGGCACCGAGCACCAGGCGGACGGCGGCGGCCTGGCCGAGTGACTCGACCTCCCAGGCCCAGCGGCCGGTGTGGTCGCGCCCGTCCACCTTCCAGATCGGCTCGATCCCCTCGGTCTGGTCCCCGGTGAGCCCGATCCGCTCCCAGGTGATCTCCCGCCCGGCGGCGCGTTCCAGAACGCGGCGGGCGTTCTGCTCGATCTCGGTGCCGGACTTATCGAGGTCGCCCAGGTACAGCACCTCGCGGTCGTTGCCAGCCAGGAGCTTCGGTGCCACCTCGGTAACCAGCCAGCCCTTGCCCGCCTGGCCCTTCAGGCCCGCGATCGGGCAGGCGTAGGCACCGACCGGGTTGGTCAGCACGTCGGCCAGGCCCTTGGCCTCGGTGAGCACCAGTGGCGGCGGCCCTGGATGCCAGGGGCTGATCGTGGCCTCGTCCAGCCGCCCGGCCATGTACTCGGCAACGGTCGGGGCGTGGTCGAAGACCACCAGCCGCCGGTCGGCATCGGTGACCCACTCCCACGGGATGGTGCCCTCTTCCCGCAGCCGCAGGATCGCGTCCTGCACGTCCTGGAATCCAGGCGGCCAGCCGTGGCTGCGCCGCTTGTTCGGCCGCTGGTCGTCCGGGTCCGGCTTCACGGCCTTGCCCTGCTGCTCCAGCTCGTAGGCCACGAACCGGGGGTTGGTCGGCAGGCCGTACGCCTGGCCCTGGTGCTCGCGGAACACGGCCAGGCAGGCATCCATGACGCGCTGGATCTTGCTCACGCCGCACCGTCAGCCGGTGAGATGGTGGGCAGGGCAGCACCTGGCACCGCCAGGACCGGCGCGGGGAAGTCCGCCGGGCACTTGCTGACGCACCCGGCGCAGACCCGCACCGGCACGTCGATAACTCCGTCAGGGACCTCGCCGTCTCCCAGCTCGTGACCGGAGTCGATCCAGCCTTCGCGGAACGTCGGGTAAGCATGGTCCTCCGGGACTCCCAGGACCCTGATCCCGGCGATGCACCACTCGGCCTCGCCCCGGAAGCCCAGCCCGGTGTCGGTGGGGGTGAAGCAGACGATGCACGTATCCCGGTAAGAGCCGTCCAGGCCCGGAGCTGGCAGCTTCAGCTTCTTGCGGTTGCTCATGCCGCACCGCCCGCAGGCTGTCCGGCCGCTGCGATCTGCCGGTCGTTGGCCTCCACGCCCGCCTTGATGTACGCATCGACGGCCGAGGCCGGAACCCGCCGCGATCTGCCGATCTTGAGTGAGGGCAGCTCCCCGCTGGCGACCAGTTCCCAGGTCCGGGCCACGCCCAGGCCCAGGCGCTCCGCGACCACCGGGACCTTCAGCAGCCGCTCTTCTTCTGCCATGTCGTCCCCCTCCGGGGGTGTTTACACCACTCCTAAACGCACGAAGCCGCCCACCGGGCGGTGGACGGCATCTCAACGTGCTGAACGCCAGCATAGGGTATAGAACCGCGTACAACAAAAGGGCATCAGCCCAGCTAGGCTGGTGGTGTAAACACCCCCGATACATCTGCGGGAATGCTTCCAGATACATTCTGAGTTACACTGAGGTATGCAGCAGAAATCCAGGGAGATAGCGGTCAGGCGCATCGCCAGCCGCCGGGGCTACACCGCCTCCAAGTCACGGCTGCGTGACCATCTGGCCATCGGCTATGCCCGGTGGTCCGTCACCGACCGCAAGGGCAGGCGCGTCAGCCCGCCGGACGGCTGGACGCTCGAACAAGTCGAGCAATGGCTAGAACGTCAGGAGGATGATCACGATGACCGCCAGGCGGCACCGGGGTCGCGGTAAGGGCTCGGTCTACGAGGACAGGGCGCGCGGCCGGTGGGTCGCGGCGGTCAGCCTCGAATCCGAGCCGGGCACCAGGCGGCGGCCCCGCCGCAAGCAGTCGGCAGCGACCCAGGCCGAGGCGCTGCTGCGCAAGATGATGGCCGAGCTGGACGAGACCGGCACCGTCTCGGCCAAGAACTACACCGTGGGCCGGGCGATAGCCGACTACGTGAGCCACCCGCCGTCCACCTGGAAGACCGCCAGCACCGTATCGGTCAACGCCACGCACGCCGCCCACCTGACCGCCGCGCTCGGCCCGGTGCTGCTCACCCGGCTGACGGTGCAGCAGGTGGAGGACCACCTGGCCGCCGAGGGCCGCCGGGGCCTGAGCCGGTCGGCGGTCGATGGCCAGCGGTTCCTGCTGCGCCTGGTGATCAAGAGGGCGCAGAAGACCGACCTGGTGAACCGGAACGTGGCCGACCTGGCCGACCTGCCCGCCGGGCTGCCCGTCCGCAAGTCCCGGTCGATGTCGGTGGCGCAGATGGATGCGCTCCTGAACCTGGACTACACCCGCTGGGACGCCTCATCGGGGGGCACCGGCCACCTGGCGGGCGCGTACTGGCGGGCCTGGCTGGCGTGCGCGCTGTTGCTCGGCCTGCGGCCGGGCGAGATCGGTGCCCTGCGGTGGGATGACCTGACCGGCGGCGTGCTCCAGGTCCGGCACGGGCTCCAGCGCACCGGGGACGGGAACGGGCTGGCGGTGGCGAACCTGAAGACCGCCGGGTCCAGGCGGGCGATGGAGATCCCCGACGACGCCGCCGGGCCGCTGGCCGCGTGGAAGAAGGTCCAGGCAGCCCAGCGGATGGCGGCCGGTCCCGCCTGGGCCGACCTCGGCCTCGTCTTCAGCGACGAGATAGGGCAGCCGGTGGGCCGCCATCGGACCCATCGCGGGTTCCTGGCCGTCTGCGAGGCCGCCGGGATAGGGCGCTGGCAGCCGAGAGAGTGCCGCCACACCTTTGTCTCCGTGATGGACGAGCAGGGCGCGGATATCGAGGAAATCTCCGACGCGGTAGGGCACGTCAACTCGACGGTGACCAAGAAGGTCTACAGGCACCAGCTCAGCCCGGTGATCTCCGGGGTGGCGCGGCGGATGAACGACCGGAAGCGGGGGGCGTCGTGAACTGCTCCCCGGAATTGCTCCCGGCCAGCTCCCGCAGGGCGCTGACCTGCTGGGATACCGCCCGCGTGACCTGCGGAACGCGCATGTCACACTCTCCCTCGAGGACGGGATACCACATGGCGGCCGGACAGGTGCCCAGCATCTGCCGGCGCCGGTGCATCGCTGTTACTCAGCGCGTGTTCCCTGACGGGATATCTTCGCGCCTTCGCTTGTGTGTCGCAATACCCGCACCGTGGCGGGGGGGTACGCCTGGCCAGAAGCAGGACATACTCACCTACCATGGAGACATGTCTTCGCGCCAGCGACGGGTTCTGCTCGCCAAGCCTCGCGGCTATTGCGCCGGGGTCGACCGCGCTGTGCAAGCGGTCGAGATGGCGCTGGACAGGTTCGGCCCCCCGGTCTATGTACGCAGGCAGATCGTACACAATACCCATGTCGTCGGCACGCTTGAGCGGCGTGGCGCCGTCTTCGTGTCGGAAGTAGACGAGGTGCCGCCCGGCGCGGTCGTGGTGTTCTCCGCGCACGGCATCGCCCCCGAGGTCCGCCGCGACGCGGACAGCCGGGGGCTGCGCGCCATCGACGCGACCTGCCCGCTGGTGACCAAGGTGCACAACGAGGCGCGGCGGTTCGCGGCCAAGGATTACGACATCCTGCTGGTCGGCCACGAGGGGCACGAGGAAGTGGTGGGCACGGCCGGCGAGGCCCCGTCCCGGGTCCGCCTCGTCGACGGCGCCGACGGCGCCGCGCAGGTCGAGGTCAGGGATCCGTCCAAGGTGGTCTGGCTGTCCCAGACGACGCTGTCGGTGGACGAGACGATCCAGACCGTCGACGCGCTGCGCGAGCGCTTCCCGGCCCTTCTCGACCCGCCGAGCGACGACATCTGCTACGCCACGCAGAACCGCCAGGCCGCGGTCAAGGTCATCGCCGGCCAGGCCGACCTGATGATCGTGGTGGGCTCGCCGAACTCCTCGAACTCGGTCCGGCTGGTCGAGGTGGCCAGGGACTACGGCACCCCGGCCGCCCACCTGGTCGACGACGCCGGGGAGGTCGACGAGCGCTGGCTGGACGGCGTGACCACGATCGGCGTGACCAGCGGGGCCTCGGTGCCCGAGGAACTGGTGGCCGCGGTGCTGGACAAGCTCGCCGGGCACGGCTTCGGCGACGTGGAGGAGGTCGAGGCGGTGGAGGAGCACATGACATTCGCCCTCCCGCGCGAGCTGCGCCCCGCCGGACCGGGGCGGAAAGGCTAGCGCCGTCGGACCCACTGTCCAAGCTCCGGCAGGTCCGGCCGCCAGCCGCGGCCGAGCGCGATCACCACGGTGAGCCCCGTCCCGGTGAACAGCCATGGCGCCGAGCTGCCCAGCGTGATCAGGATCCCGATCGCGGCCGAGAAAGCATCTGGCGCGGTCAGCAGCTGGGCCAGCACGCTCCCGGCGAAGAACGCCAGCGGCGGGCACACTACCACCTTGCGCAGCCCGCTGGCCCGCGTATAGCAGGCGACCAGGCCGCAGGCCATGACGAACATCACGTCGGCGAGCAGATCCCAGCCGGTCCAGGCCGCGATCAGCAGACCGCAGAAGCACGCCGCGAACAGCGCGACGGCCGCGCCGCGGCCGGTCAGCGTGATGGAGCCCGACCGCGGACGCGGTGACGGCCCCTGCATCCCCGCTTTCCGGCCCGGGGCCCGCGTCTGTGTCA
>WNGJ01005884.1_pt1 | contig 12925 bp, 10 predicted proteins | sample 5400611 | NCBI WGS metagenome assembly WNGJ01 (sample SAMN13153375, study PRJNA577476) | soil metagenome | isolation source: 40 cm soil or saprolite under Garry oak tree replicate 1 | place: USA:California | collected 2016-06-15
CTTCATCCTGAAAATCGGTGACATTCCCCCCAAAAGTTTCGATCGCACGCGCGGCATTCGTGTAGGCCCGGATTTTGAAAGGGTTTTCGTTCTTCAATTCCAGCAGCGTCGCGATTTGCTCCAGCACGCCAGCGATTTCGTCTTTCGTCATTAGCAAAACCGTTAACCCAGATTGGCGCGTCGTCGATAGTCAAGCGGTGCACCGCTGGACTGTGCCGCGGCAAGAGCGGCACGTGCATTCGCCAAAAGATAAAGACGCCTAAACCCAGACGCCGCCGGTGTCAGGGCGCGACCAAGCTCCAGCCGGGTGGAAGAGTCGGACCAAAAGCGCCGCTGACAAACACGGCGTTGTTCATGTACCAGATCGCTGTTTGGCCAGTGCTCGCGTTGTAAAGCACATAGTCCGGGTAGCCATTGCCGTTGAAGTCGGCCGTCGCCACCAACTCCCAGCCACTGGGAAGAGTCGGCCCAAAAGCGCCTGTAACGAATGTCGGTCCCGATAAATACCAGATTGCCGTTTGGCGGGTAATGGAATTGAACAAGAGATAATCTGTGTGGCCGTTGCGATCAAAATCAGCTGCACCCACCAGGCTCCAGCCGGCCGGAAGAGTTGGACCGTATGCGCCGCTGACAAAAACGCTGTTGTTGAGATACCATATCGCGATTCGACGGGTGCCGCTGTTATAGAGCACGTAGTCCGGGTAGCCATTGCCGTTGAAGTCGGCCGTCGCCACCAACTCCCAGCCACTGGGAAGAGTCGGCCCATGAGCGCCTCTGAGGAATGTTGCTCCGGACAAATACCAAATTGCCGTTTGATCCGTAGCAGGGTTCAATAGCGCATAATCTGGATGAGCGTCGCGATTGAAATCCGCTACGCCCCTTAAGTCCCAGCCAGCTACAAGAGTTGGGCCGTAGGCGCCGCTGATGAAAACATTGTTGTTTAGATACCAGATCGCCGTTTGCCGCGTGCTAACGTTGCGCAGCACATAATCCGGATGGCCGGCGCCGTTAAAATCGCTGCCCGCAGGCACTGGCGCGGTCCTCAAGTCGTAACCGACAACATCAAGATTAATACCCTCCGGAGACGTCGCTGCGATGTCAGAATATTGTCCCGCGCAACCGAATGCGTTCTGGACGTATGGATGCGCCTGTGGGCAGGCCGCGCTCAGCCAATCACCGAAATCGCCCTCCGGATTCTGATTGAAATTGACGATATTCGTGGCCCCGCCATTGATCGAGAAATAACGGGTACGGCTGGAGGTAATGTTTCTGACGCCAGGCGACGACCAACTGAACAAGTCCTGCGGATGAACATCGTTCCCATTATGGCCAAGGCGGGAACCAAGACCAATGATCTCGTCTACTTCGTGCTCCGTCGAGCGCTGGGCATCCAGATTGCCGGGGCCGGGAGGTCGGGTGAACTGATAAGGCGCCGAGGAATTTAGTGTAACAATTCCATCGTATGGTCCGCCTTGGCCGATGGTGCCGTTAGGGAGCATCGCCGGCGGTGTGTCTAATCCAACTGCCCGTCCGCCCGCACTTCGTGGTCGGATGTTTGGCGATAACGCTGTTGCCGGGAGACTTGCGTTTGCGACGCTATCGTTACTGGTTCTGGCATCCCCTCTCAACGCGTCGATGTAAATACTCCAGGGGATCTGGTAAATAACAAAGTCACTTTGGGCGATAGTGCCCGCGTCCAGAGGGGTACCGTCTGGACCACTGGTCGAATAGCGGAAACGGATTTGGATTGTGATCGGATCGCCAAAGAGCGATTCGTGAAGTGAGATGGCCCGGTTAATCACCGCTTCGATGGCTGCCGCGTTTGGATTGCCGGTAATGGAGCTGTCAAACGTCGGGTTGATAATCAGTCCGGTAGTAGGCTCCGTCGTAATTCTCATTACTGCGGAGTAGCTGGCGGGACCAGTAGCACCGTAAGCGCGCACCCGATAGTAGTAAGTCGTTCCCCGGTTCAAGCCTGCCACAACTCGAGCGGTCACGTTGCCGACGTCCAGGTCGTGGTAACCATCCACGTAACTGCTGAACGAGTCGCTCGTGGAAACGTCCAAGATGTAACCGAGCGCACCGTTCACACTGGGCCAACTTGCCATAAAGGTGCCGCGGGTCGGTGCCGGAATTTCAATCTCACCTTGTGCCGGCATTTCGGTGGCGCTTGGAAAACCGGGGGCTGTTTGGAGCTCAATGCCCGTTTGGTGCGTCCCAACGCCTGCCTCGAACGCAGGCGATACGCCGGAAAGATGATTTTGTCCCGTTAAGTTTGTGTTGGACGCGCCGAGTGCCAACACAACGCCACCAGCAAGAATAATCGCACCCCTTACGGAAAAACCCATATGCAGCATTGTGTCACTATGAAAGGCGCGAGTTTAGTGGACAATTCTTACCGCACAAGCCGAAAAATTGTATCCGCGCAGGCTTTCGGAATCCGGCTGGACGTGCGCGTTCAGATTCGTCACATTTGCCCTCGCCGCTGATAAAATTGGTAGCGCTCGATAATTGAGTCGACGTACTTCCGCGTTCCGGGAAAGTCGATGTTCTGTAAGAACTGCTTTACCGGGATGTCGGTAGTGCTTCCGCCGCTCCACCGTTCCGCACGACTGGCACCCGCATTGTATTCGGCCAGCGCAAAAGGCGCGGGGTCCGACTGCGCTGCCCAGCGTTCAAAGGCACGATGCAAATACCATGTGCCAGCCTCCAGATTGGTTTTCGGGTCAAAAAGTTGGTCAACTTGGAAAGTCGTGATCTTGTTTTCGCGGGCCCATTCGCTGGCCGCTTTTTCGCTCACTTGCATGAGTCCCCGCTCGCCGTGTGTCCCATGTTTTCTTGGGTCGAAGCGGCTCTCACGCCAAACGACCGCTTTCACAAGCATCGGATCGAGATGATGTTCGGCTGCGACAACGCGAATCAGGCGATCGTACTGATGAAACCGCGCCGGGCTCATCCATTCGTAAAACGTGTAGACCGGATCGCCTGATCGCACGGCGAGATAAGCGAAACCTGCGGCCAGGGCCAGCATTACGCAGAGGAGCAGTTTGAACAGGAATCGTATCACTTCGGCATCAAATCTCGTGCTCCTGCTCTCGCGAGCAATTAAATTAACGAGGTCTCCATGACGAATCCCAGTTACGTTCGAGTCATCATTGATCGGGCAATTCACCGCGAGCTCGACTATGCCGTGCCGGAAGGCTTGATGAACCGAGTCGGAGTCGGCTCCCGCGTGCGCGTGCCGTTTCGAGAGAAATCCGCTCTTGCGACGGTGGTCGCTGTCACAGAACAGAGCGAAGCGAAAGGCATCCGTCTAATCGAAGCGGTGGTGGGCGAAGCGCCGATCTTGAGCGAACAATTGCTCGAGCTGGGCAGATGGATCAGCTCCTATTATTGCTGCCCGATCGAAACAGTGATGCGCAGCTTGTTGCCGCAAGTCATCCGGCGCGCGGAAGTCGGATGGAAAAAGCGATTGTTCGTCCAGCCTGGGCGCAAGATCGACAATGAAGAACTTGAGAAGTTGCGAAAACGCGCGCCCCGGCAGGCAGAACTTCTGGAGGCGATCCTCCGTTTGGAAGCGCCAATCCGTGCGTCGCAACTTCTACGGCAAACTTCTCTCGATAACCAGACGCTTCGTGCGCTGGTGAAACGTGGTCTAGTGGAGTTGCGCGAAGAAGCAGTCGTAAGGGATCCACATGCTGACGAACAATTCATCGCGACGTCGAACCTGATTCTTAACCAGGAACAAACGCATGCGCTCAGGGAAATCACACAAACGCTCGATTCACCAGAAAAGTCGCGCCCGATTTTGCTCCACGGCGTGACCGGTTCCGGCAAGACCGAAATTTATCTGCAGGCGATTCGTGCCGCGCTTGATCGCGGGCGCACGGCAATTGTTCTCGTTCCTGAAATTTCGCTAACGCCACAAACGGTTGAGCGTTTCAAAGGCCGGTTCGCCCATGTGCAGGACGCAGTCGCCGTGTTGCACAGCCATTTATCCGAGGGCGAACGGCACGATGAATGGCACAAAATCCATTCCGGTCGCGCACGCATCGTAATCGGCGCACGCAGCGCAGTCTTCGCACCGTTGAAGAACCTGGGACTCATTGTCGTCGATGAAGAACACGAGACGACATATAAACAGGAAGAAGCTCCCCGATATCACGCGCGTGACGTCGCGATTGTGCGCGCGAAGATCGAGAAATGCGTCGCAGTCCTGGGAAGCGCCACGCCGTCACTCGAGAGCTATCACAATGCTCTAATTGGAAAATATCGGCTGGTTACACTGACTCAGCGGATAGACGAAAAGCAGATGCCCCTCATGCGCGTTGTCGATCTTCGCCAGGAGCGGCGGAAAGAAAAGTCGGCAACGATCTTGTCTGAGAAATTGCGCGCGGCGATTGCTGATCGGCTCGAAAAACGAGAACAGACCATTCTGTTCTTGAACCGGCGCGGTTTCTCCACTTCGCTCCTGTGCAGCAATTGTGGCGAAGCGCGCAACTGTCCCAATTGCAGCGTCGCGCTCACCTTTCATCGGCATCCCGCGGTCGCGGGACGGTTGAGCTGCCATCTGTGTGGCCACACCGCTGCGGTGCCCAAGAAGTGTCCGGCCTGCGGAAAAGATGCACTGATTTACGCGGGCTTCGGCACGGAGAAGGTCGAATCAACCGTGTCGCAAATTTTTCCCAAAGCTGTGGTGCGCCGCATGGATGCAGACTCGATGACGCGCAAGGAAGCGTATCGCGAAACTCTGAGGAATTTCCGCACTGGCAGGATCGACATCCTGGTTGGTACACAAATGATCGCGAAAGGACTTCATTTTCCAAATGTGACGCTGGTCGGAATCATCAATGCGGATCTCGCCCTGCATTTGCCCGATTTTCGCGCTGGCGAACGCACGTTTCAGCTTCTCACACAGGTCGCCGGACGCGCCGGACGCGGAGAAACATCGGGCGAAGTCTTTGTGCAAACTTACACGCCGTTCAGTCCGTCGATTCAGTTTGCGAGGCACCACGATTTTGCCGGCTACTTTCAACAGGAGCTCGAATTTCGCGAGCGCTGCGATTTTCCGCCATTCAAACACGCCGTCCTGATCACGGTGCGCTCTGCACACGAAGGACGCGCAAAATTGTCGGCGGAAACATTACAGCGCCGCTTGAAAGAAGCGCTGCCGCAGGAATTCATTTTGGGCGACGCGACCCCCGCGCCCCTGGAAAAATTACAAGGCCAATTCCGCTTCCACATCCTGGTCCGTGGCGAAGCCATCATGCGTCTGAGCCGCCTCGTCCGCGAAACCGTCGACAAATTGCCCTTCCCCGAAGACGTCACAGTCACCGTCGACGTCGATCCTTATCAGTTGCTGTGATCTGGGGAACGGCGCCAATTCTTGCGGCGTTGAAAACGACTTGAAGGTCTCGTTCGGAATTCCGAAAATACGGACCCCTCAATTGCGATAACCCCTTATGAAAAAGCTGTTCTCCTCGATTCTCTTAATCGCAACGCTGACACCATTTCACGGGCAAGCACAACAAGCCGGCAGCACACTTGTCGGGTTTCTCGCAAAGCAAGGGTTCGCCGGAGCAAAACTGGAGCGGCGATTCGGCAATCATTTGTTTGTTCCGGTTTCCATCAACAACCGGCGAGGAGCGCTCCTAATCGATACCGGATCGCCATACAGCCTCATTGACACCAACAGCGCCAAAACGTTTGGGCTCACTGTGGAAAAAACCGGCTCGAATGTCGGCGGCATGTTTGGCCGTAGCTGGGAACGCTATGACGCGAGCAAGGTAAAAAGCATTGCCATGGGCAACTGTATAGTGACAAACGTCCAGGTTGCGATCACAGACCTCTCGGACTTCAACAGAGACCGCGCGGGTCCCGCTACCGGATCGCACATCGCAGAGTCGGCGAACCTCACGCACGTCAACGGCATCCTTGGCATGAACGAAATGGTTAAATTCGGGATGATTGTCGATTGTGCGCGCCAGATGCTTTACATCAATCCAAATGGCCCGAACTCGTCAGTAAGTCAGAGCCTTGCCAGTTTCCTGTCCAGTCGCGGATTTACACGAATCCCGTTGCGCTTGAATGCGAATCATCATTTCGATGTCGAAGGCACATTGAACGGACACGGCACGCGATTCATTGTGGACACTGGCGCGTCGACGACGCTTGTCGATAAGGAAACAGCAGTCCGTTCTGGAACAGCACTTACCGCTCTGTGGGGGATCGGCGGCAATGGCGCGGGCGGCTTGCACGGAGGACTCGGTCGCGCAAGGGTCAAAGAGCTGGGAATCGGAAGTTTTAAACTCGCGAATGCTGAAGTCGCGGTGGCTCACGTCTCCGGCGACACTCTACTTTCGAAGTCCGCAGCTGAATCGAACGCTGGCGTTCTGGGTCAGGAATATCTCTCATCGAATTTCGCTGTCATCGACGTTGGTGGCAGGGCTCTTTATCTGCGTCATCCTGATTCTCGCTAGGGTCCGCTCGTTATTCAGACGATCGTTGAACAACCGACCGGTTGGCCGGGATCTCCGCTGCCGTTCCCGTGAACGTCATCCGAGCCGGCGCTTCAGGAAACAGCTCACCAAGTTCTACTCGCGCCCATTTGGCGAAACCTTGAGCAAACAGCCTCGGATTGGCGGAATGCAATTTAAAACCCGGGATCAAACACCGGTGCGCGCGGTTGGTTTTGCCCAGAATGCGACGTTTACGACGACGACGCGCAATCTCAGCAAAACGGCGGTTGTAGGCTCGCATAAAACGAAAAATCGGGCCGGTCCCGGTACCTGAAAACGGTGGAACTAGCAGCGCATTCTCGCCGTCCCTGTATGGCCGGGATGCCACACCTATATAGTAAAGGCAAAGGTCGAAGATCAGAGCAATGCTCATTAGATCGAATTCGCCCATGTATTCGTACTTGTCCTTGTAAACGGCCTCGAACCAGCAACGATGGCATAACGCGAAGTCGCGATTGTGCCGCTCAACTAACGGTCTCATCACTTCGCTTTTTCGCTGCGCACTGACGAGCGAGGCTGCGCGTGATGTCGTGAACGAAATCCAATCCATCCCTGGACTGTAAAAAGGATCCATGAACGCCGCCGCATCCCCAACCAGAACAAAGCCGTCCCCGGCAAATGTGGTGCTGTAATAAGCGAGATTTTTCCTCCAGTGGACATCTTCCTCGTCAAATCGCGCATCAACCAGAATCTCGCGTGCGACTGGATGCTTCATCAGAAAGGTCTTGAGCCGTTCGCCGAGTTTTCCGCCGTCCTGGGGCCAGTCGACGAGTCTTTGATCAAAGACCACCCCGACGCTCACATCACCGCCTTTAAGGGGAATCCACCAGCTCCACCAGCCGTCGCCGATCACATGGTTGGTGGCAGTGTTACGCGTCGCGTAAACGGCGCGCGACCATGCGGGATATTTCTCGGCTAACTCGCGACTGTCCCAGTCTTTGACGCCTTTCCATCTCGACCACGCCGCTGCAGTCGGATGTTCGGTGTTGGATTTCCACCACCCTTCTTTACGAGCCAGAATTGCAGCTACACCCGAAGCATCAACAATCCAACGCGAGCGAACCGTCCTGGTGCTGTCGCCGTTCCGAAATGTTACTGTTTGTTCTTTTCCCGGCTGTAGTTGCACATCGATTATTGTCGCCGGGCGCAGAATCTCCGCACCAGCAGCACCGGCGCGGCGTAGCACCTCTTCATCAAACGCGGCACGATCCAGTTGATATGACGGCACACGTACCTGATAAAGCGGCCCGAGTTCGCTCGCTTCCGAGAGCGTCTTTACTTCGCCGTTTGTAAACCAAAACCGCAATCCTTGCTTCGCCAGGTGCGACTCGTTGAGATATTGCGTCAATCCCAGCACTCGGCCCATGAAATATGCACTGACCTCGACAGTCGCTTCGCCCACGCGCCGCGAAAGTTTTGTCGATTTCTCCAGAATCAATATGCGAATTCCCGGATTTTGCCTCAATAGGAGCGTAGCGGTCGCTCCCCCGGAAAGCGCGCCTCCCATGATTACGACGTCATAAAAATCCATATGGTCGGATTGAGGAGGCGTTACATGGGCTTCCATTTGACGAAAAGGTAGTTTTCTTGGTGCGTCCTTGTTACGTCAAGCGCGCAATTGATTACCAACCGAGTCGCAGAGTCTGCGAGAAAACAATGTTGGCCTTGTCCGATTCAATCTCATTCCGTTAGCATCGAGGCCACATACGTCGGTCATGAACAACGTTCATCTTGCCATCCAGTTTTTTATTCAGCTTGCAGTTATTCTTTTATTCTGCCGGTTGGTGGGCGCGATTGCTTTGCGCCTCGGCCAGCCGCAAGTCGTTGCGGAAATGCTCGCCGGTGTGCTTCTCGGACCATCGCTTTTTGGTTTGCTCTGGCCCGAAGCCCAACATTGGCTTTTTCCATGGGACAGCGCTCAGAAAATGCGCGACACCCAGAGTTATTTGTTTCCAGCGTCGCAACTCGGTCTCGCGCTTTACATGTTTGTGGTCGGGATGGAATTCCGCGTCGACATCGTGCGCCGCAAGTTAACAAGCTCAATCGCCGTGTCGGTGGCCGGAATGCTGACTCCTTTCGTATTGGGCGTCGGCCTGGCTTGGATTCTATTTGATCACACGTCGCTATTTCCAAGCACGACGTCACGCTCGGAAGCAATGCTCTTTCTTGGCGCGTCCATGTGTATCACTGCGTTTCCAATGCTGGCGCGCATCATTCATTTCAAAAAACTGACGGGCACAACCATGGGAACTGTGGCGCTGGGCGCAGGTGCGATCGACGATGCAACGGCGTGGTGCCTCCTCGCAGTTGTGCTCGCCAGTTTCGAGAAAAATTGGCGCCACGCTCTGGTGAACATCACTGGTGGCATCGCTTACGTGGCTTTAACGCTGCTGATTGTGCGTCCGTTGCTGCTTCGTGCCAAAGTTTGGTTGACAAAAAACGGCACCGTCACCGAAGCCGGCTTGGTTGTCGGACTTGCGCTCATGGCCTTGGGGGCGTGGTTCACCGACCTCATCGGTTTGCATGCAGTATTCGGCGCGTTTGTCATGGGCGCCGCAATGCCGCGGGGAGTCGTTGTGCGTGATCTTATCGGCCGTATTCAGCCGCTTACGGTCGCCCTGCTGCTCCCGCTCTTTTTCACCTACTCGGGCTTGAACACAAAGATCGGTTTGCTCAACACGAGCTTCCTTTGGGCGATGTGTGGCGCGGTGTTGATCGCGGCTATTCTGGGCAAAGGCGTCGCCTGCTGGGTAGCCGCACGCGCCACTGGCATTCCAAATCGCGAAGCGCTCGGCATCGGCACACTAATGAATGCACGCGGATTAATGGAACTGATCATTATCAATATCGGGCTCCAGCGCGGCATCATATCGGAGGGACTTTTCGCCACGCTGGTGATTATGGCAGTGCTCACGACGCTCATGGCTTCTCCGCTGTTCGAACGCCTCGTGGGAAGCAAGGCGCACCAGTTCGTTCCGGGGTCCGAGGCTGAAGAGGCAAGCGAACCCAAGTTCGTCCGCTGAGGTGAGCGCTTTTACATGCTCGTGGAAAAATTCGAAGACGACGTCTTCCGATCTGGAGGTGCAGCTTATTCGCAAGGGTGCGACTGGAAACTGTGTTGTTTGTTGCCGGCCTACGAAAGTCGACAAAGGTTCAAACTCGGTTAGCAACGGAATCTTTGGAAGAGATTTCTCCAGGGTAACCGGCATCTAGGTCGCGCCGAAAAACGGGAGGCGTTATCTTGAAACGTTTCTGGATCGATATCATCGCGAAGAACAGCTGATTCAGAAACCGGGTCCACAAACTAGCGTTCCACTTTCCCGCAAGCATCGTGGCGACTGATCGAAAGATGAGCTTCGGTGGCTCCGGGCTGAAAAAGACGTCGCGAAACTGTGGTGTGTAGAATCCCACCACAAACCGGCGAAACGTCTCGAATCGTTTTCGCTGACGACGAGAAAACGCCGCGAAGCTCGAGGCTGAGAAGTCATTTCTCAATAGCCCGCGATGGAGCTCCGCAGCAGCTTCAATCCCTGATTCCATAGCAATCGACACTCCGGTCGAGAATACGGGATCAAGAAACGATCCAGCGTCCCCGGCCAGGATCCAGCGATCGCCAGCGTACGCCGAAGCGCTGTAGGAGAAATCCTTCTCAATGCGTACGGGCCACTCGCGCCGGGCCTCGCGCATTAACTCAGCAATAATCGGCGTATCGGCGATCGTGCTGTTGAGCGTCTCCTCCGGCGAACCATTCGCCAACCTGCGGTAAAGGGCCTTTGGTAGAACTACGCCAACACTCGTTAACTCTTTTGAAATCGGAATAAGCCAAAACCAGCCGGCGTCGTTGCGTGCAATAAGCCGGATATCGTCGGGTCGCGGTCCTCCCAGTCGCGGCACGTTCGTATAATGGGAGTATATTGCTATGTTAGCGAGCCGGGGCTCCTCGGTGCGCAAATTGAATTTTCCAGCGATCAAGCCTCCGCGGCCTGTGGCATCAACCAGGGCTCGCACACGCACACGCCCCGTCACGGCATCGCCGCGCGACGCGAAGTCGAGGATCGCGGCGTCTGGTGCAAACTCGCATGTAATCACGTTGCACGCTTCTCGAACGTCTACGCCCACTTCGCGAGCGCGCTCCAGCAGAATCCGATCAAATTCCTCGCGGCATACCTGATACGTCTGAGGCCTTGTGACTTCTCGAACACAGGTGAAGTCAACGTATCGTCCACTCTGACCATCATGCGTGAACAGGCGCGCGCCCCACTTCGCTGGAAAATTTGCGGCCTCCATCTGCCTGGTCACGCCCAAAGCCGCGAACGCGTCGTTCGCAGTCGATAACAACGACTCACCAATATGGAATCTTGGGAAGGTCTCGCGTTCAAAGAGAACGACAGAATGACCGCGCTGCCGAAGCGAAATCGCCGACGACGAACCAGCAGGACCGCCCCCGGCCACAGCGAAATCAAAGTCATACCGAGGGTCGGCCCCAATCATCACATCGCTAAAGTATCATTACGTCGAACGGGGGGCAGGCAATTTCTTTAAGCCTGTTTGTCATAAGCATGAGCCTGCGCGTCGCGAGAGGAGCAGGTTAACCAATCCGATATCCGAAATCGACAATTTGCAAGGGAGCCGGCAGTCGGATTCGAACCGACGACCTGCTGATTACAAATCAGCTGCTCTACCAGCTGAGCTATGCCGGCTTTTTCCCTCGTAGAGTAGGCTGAAATAAGGCCTCCACAAGAGCCCATTCTGCCCGCCTTTTCTGCCCGTTGAAGGGAAAACCGCTTCTGTCGGCACAAGATCATTATCGCGTCGCTAACTCCTGATTGTCACGCAAAAGGCAGCTCTACGGTCGACGGTCTGTTCGCTTTCGCTCCATTGCTAGAGCTTTGGCTTTATTTCGCCGAGTCAAGCTCGCCGAATTGTGAGCAGCGAAGCTAAGGCGCTATGGGAGGCAACGTCGGTGCAAAATTTGGTTCGCTATCGGCCAGCGGGAACGTATTTCGCGCGGTTCAGAGTGAATGGAAAGCGGGTCTGGAAGAGTTTGGAAACGACCGTGTTCTCGGTCGCCAAGCAACGGCTGCCCGAAACGATACGCGAGCATCGCGCGAAGCTGGAATCGGTCGCTGCCGTCACGATCGGGAAGATGACCGTTGGCGATGCCGCGCGGGTGTATCTCGAAAAAGTTCACGCGAATGTCTCGCTCAAACCAAGATCAAAAGACTATCGCGAAGGGTTGATCGATTTCATCAATCGCTCGTGGCCGGCGCTTTTCGGAACGGACGTGCGTAAGGTGAGCGAGCGCGATTGCCAGGAATGGTTGGTTAGGTTTCAAAAGCTCTACGCGCCTTCAGTCGTCAACAACGGCATCGGAACTCTGCGGCGAGAAAAAGTAATGCTGCGATGGGTTGTGGTGGAGGAAAACGAATCGTTTTCCATCTGGTTGAGCTGTTTTGCGGTGTTTGTTTTCATTTCGATCTCCTTTCTGTTTTTCGCTCACTTTATGTTCGCATGAACATGCAGGCAACAATGAGCCAATGGCCACTTCGCCGAAGGAGAGAAGACGTTTGTTAAAACGTTCTCCGTCGCAGCGCCGGTCGTCGAAATCTGTCAAAATTTTCGCAGGTCGCCAGAGAACGTTCAGAGCATCTGAAAGAACGCTGCAGAAAGAACGATGCCCTTCAAAACAGGTCGGCAAAAAACCGGGTGTAGGGCTCTTCGTGTTCGCGCGACTTCTGGAGCAAGTGCGCCAGAGCGAGCGCGACATGAAACCTCAACTCACACTGTTTATGACCGAAACTCAATTGAAGAAACTGGTAAACGAAGCCGTATCGCTTCATCGCGCCCTCACCACCTACAGCGAGCGTATGAAAGCGCTCAAAGCTGATCTGATTCGTGAAGCTCAACGTCACAAGGAAGACTTCACGCTTACTGACGGAGGCGGTTCGCGCTGGACCGCTTGCGGGACTGACGGCTGCATCGCGCGAGTTAATTTCCCCGCGCCCGCACTGCTGTCGCATATCGACACCGAAGACGAAGCTTTCGACAAGATTCTCGCTCTCGCCGGCGAATCCCTCGATGATCTGTTCCACTCGGTGCACTACTTGAGACCGATCGCGGATTTTCGCGATGAAGTGGCTGCGGCGCTGCCGAGACGCGCCGCCACTCAACTGATCGACCTTTGCCAGGTCGAATGCTCGCCGCGCGTGAGCTTCGAAACTGCGGAGACGAAAACCAAAGAGCGCTAAGGAGAAGACGTAATGCGCTACAAAAACAACGTCGGTCCACAAGTACGGCGACGCCGCTACGCTCTCGGCTGGTCGCAATCGGTTCTTGCCGCGAAACTGCAGATCGCTGGTTTCGACATCAGCCGCAGCGGTGTGTCTAAAATCGAAGCGCGCCTTTCG
>WNGJ01016913.1_pt1 | contig 12925 bp, 12 predicted proteins | sample 5400611 | NCBI WGS metagenome assembly WNGJ01 (sample SAMN13153375, study PRJNA577476) | soil metagenome | isolation source: 40 cm soil or saprolite under Garry oak tree replicate 1 | place: USA:California | collected 2016-06-15
AATTTACAAGCTTGGCCATGGTAGTGGTGCGTGCCCGGCGTAGGGTGTCGGCCTGCGCTTTGCCGCGTCCCTCGGCCATGGCTTCGGCGAAGTTAGCGAACAGCACCGTGAACCACAACCAGGCGGTCACCGCCAGCACGAAAATCGTCCCGGCTGTGAGCTGGCTGCGCGTAAACATCGCGCTCGGTGCCGTCAACAGCAGACGCACGAACTCGATGGTGGTGATCACGCTACCTACCTCTACCACGAACATCACCGGGTTCTTGAGCTGTACACGCGGGTCCAGTTTCTTGAATGAGTCCGGGATCGCGCGGCGGATGATCTTGGGATCCCAGATCGAAATAGCCCCTTTGCGGCGCGTCCTCCATTGCTTGACTTCTAAAGAATCACTAATCATCTCAGAAAGTCCTCCCCGCGTGCATCAGCAAATTCTCAACAATCGGTCCCAGCGAATACGCCGGGAAGTAGGTGAGCGCTCCCACGATCAGGATTACGCCGATCAAGAGGCCCACGAACAGCGGTCCCGTCGTGGGGAAGGTGCCCAATCCCGCAGGCACGACCCGCTTCTTGACCAGGGAGCCGCCAAAGGCCATGATGGGGATCAGGAAGGCGAAACGCCCGATCAGCATCGCCAGGCCCCCCGTCCAGTTGTAGTATGGCGTGTTGCCAGCTAGTCCGGCAAAGGCGGACCCATTGTTGCCGTTGGAGGAGGTGTAGATATACAGGATCTCAGAGAGCCCATGCGGGCCTGGGTTAAGGATAGAAGAGACCCCCTGCGGTATAACGCTGGCCACGGCCGCAAAGCCCAGGATTGAGGCAGGCAGGATCAGTAGCGCCAGGGCTGCCATCATGATCTCCTTGCGCTCGATCTTCTTGCCCAGATATTCCGGCGTGCGTCCCACCATCAGCCCTGCGATAAAGACGGCGATGATGGCGAACATCAGCATGCCGTAGAGTCCCGAGCCCACTCCCCCAAAGATGATCTCCCTCAGCGCGATGTTGGTGAGCGGGATCATGCCGCCCAGGGGCGTGTAACTATCATGGAAGCTGTTGACCGCACCACACGAGGTGTCGGTCGTAGTCACGGCCCATAACACCGACTGTGTAATGCCGAAGCGCACCTCCTTCCCCTCCATGTTACCTCCCGCCTGCATAGCAGTTACTGCCTGGTTCGCGCCGACGTTGGAGAGCAAGGGATTGCCAGTCTGTTCTGCTGGCAGCGCCACTGCTATCCCGATCAAGAAGATAATGGCCGAGGCGGCCCACAGCACCCAGCCTTGCCGCGTATCACCCACCATCTTGCCGAACATGTAGAACAACCCGGCTCCGATGGAGAAGATGGCGAGTAACTCAACCAACTCTGTCACCAGGTTGGGGTTCTCAAAGGGATGAGACGAGTTGGCGTTGAAGAAGCCGCCATTCGTACCAAATTCTTTGATAATCTCCTGGGAGGCGACCGGCCCCTGCGCAATCACCTGCGTCGTCCCCTCAAGCGTGTGGACGACCGTGTAGGGGTTGAAGTTCTGGATGACCCCCTGTGAGACCAGGACAAGCGCACCCACAATCGAGATGGGCAGCAGGATGTAGAGGACGCAGCGCGTCAAGTCCACCCAGAAGTTGCCCAGATGCTGCGCACTGCGGCGCGCCAGCCCGCGCACCAACGCCACTGCCAGCACGATGCCGGTGGCAGCGGAAACGAAGTTGTGAAAGGCCAGGCCGGCCATCTGCGTCAGGTAGCTCATGGTCTGTTCGCCGGCATAGTTCTGCCAGTTGGTGTTGGTGGTGAAACTGGCAGCTGTATTAAAAGCGAGCTGTGGCTCGACATTTGGGAGACCCTGGGGGTTCAAGAAGGCCGGGTGCCACTGCTGGGTGCGTTCCAGGAGATACAAGAGCAGCACGCAAGATATGCCAGCCTGTCTGGTCGGGTAGATTGATATCCAGAACAATGAGATCGAAAGAAGTAGTACGCAGGTATGCCAGTGCGGTTTGAGCGTCCTCCGCGACGCTCACCTCATGCTCGCGTGCCAGCAGATTGCGTTTCAGCAGGTCGCGCAGGACCTCATCATCCTCAACCAGCAAAATCCGTGCCCCACTCATTCAAGTGTTTCCTTCCTGTCTTATCGAGATGGTCATGAACACTGTTATTCTTCTGTACTCATCTGGGAGACCCCCTCCGCTTCTGGGGCATCCTGTAGCGGCATTGCATCAACCCGGTAATGCCAAAGCCGGTGCAGCCATGACAAGAACCCGACACCCAGAAACGATGCCTGAGCTTTTTGCGGGTGTGCCGGCAGGCGAATAAGCATGAGAGTCATGGGTGGATCCGTCAACAAGCGCTTGAGTTCGTGTGCACGCAGCAAGACTTCTTTATTCTCGATAGCCACCATGACGATACCATCACAGTGCAGGTCGTATACGAGCGCTGTAATACTCTGAATCACATCGCCTGTGAAAACTTCATAGCGCTCAACCGGGACCTGAAGCCTGGCAGCTTTATATTTGACGGCCTCCAGGAAGTCTTTCGACTGCTGAATGTGCTCGAGACGTGCTCCTCGAGACCTTGGCCCGCTTGGCACGGAAACCAGCGACACTGGAACAAGTGTTGCTCCACGACTCTCTGCCAGACGAACCACGTAATCGATAGCACGCATGTCAACTCCATGAGTAAAGGGCAGGAGCCAACGGAGTTCCATCATCAACCCTTTCTTTCTTCAAAGACACCCAGAGCAGCGGAGAGCAGGCGACCATGCACCTTTTTGCTCGCATCCAATCTTAGTTTAAACCAGGAGAAGTAAATATGGGTTCTGGATAACTGCAAGTTTTCTCAAAAAGTTCTCAGGATGTCTAAAATAGCAGAAATCTCAGTTATGGTTCCGTACCGTCATTGAAACAGTAGCCAACGCCAGGCATCGTCAGGATGAAACGCGGGTCCGCTGGCATTGGCTCGATTTTGCGGCGCAACTGGGCTACATACACATGCAGGCTGTGCGCGTTGGCATGTGTATCGGCTCCCCAGACCTCTTTCAGCAACATCTGGCGCGTCAATATTTTGCCACGATGCGTGATGAAGACTTTAAGCAGGTCGTACTCGGTCGGCGTCAACTGGACAACCTGCCCATTGAGCTGCACACGTCGCAAAGCGAAATCCACCTGGAGCGGACCTGCGCGAAAAGCCGCTTGCGTTCCATCCCGCACCTGGGCAACGTGACGCAGTGCGACACGGACGCGAGCCAGCACCTCATCCATGCCAAAGGGTTTCGAGATGTAGTCATCAGCCCCCAGGTTGAGTGCCTCTACCTTGTCGCGTTCGGTGGCAGATCAGTCTGCTCCACAGGTTGATAAGCACTCGCCTGCACACGTAGTATGCCCGATGCATCGGGCTGCAGAATGGCACAATCATGCACTCCTCAGGAGGAAAACACATCTACAATTGCCTGCGCAATCGCATGCAACTGGCTTTCTGGCTCCTCCTCACGGTTGGTCACCCGCACCAGGTCGTAAAGAATACGCGTCTCACGTTCTCGCCAGCATCGCTCCTACAAAAGCCAGCACACTATCGAGGAAATACTGTTGCCATGAAAGCGCTTTACTCTTCCCAATGGGCAATAGATGTTCAACGCTACTCATTATGCACGGCGACCTTTCCTGTTCGACGCAAAGATGTGCTCACAATGTAGCCGAAAGATCGTCAACGGGGCCTAAAGAGAAAGTGGAGATTTCTAAAGATTTGCTCAAGATTTAACGGACTTGATTTCGGTCAATCATCTGCATTAAAGCGATAGCCGACCCCGGATATAGTGAGGATAAAGCGAGGGTGAGCGGGGTCCGGCTCAATTTTCCGGCGCAATTGGCCTATGTAGACATGCAGATAATGGGATTCGGCGCCATATCCTGTTCCCCACACCTGGGATAGTAACATCTGGCGTGTCATAATCTTGCCGCTGCTCTTGATGAGTGCTTTGAGTAGATCATATTCAGTTGGTGTCAACTTGACTTCTTGACCATTGACCTGTACGAGACGTTGCGCAAAATCGACCCTTAGTGGTCCGGCAGTAAAGATCGGCTCCGTACCAGACTCCACCTGGGCAGTATGGCGCAATGCTACGCGGATGCGAGCCAGAACCTCGTTCATACCAAAGGGTTTAGATACGTAGTCATCGGCCCCAAGGTCGAGTGCCAATACTTTATCACGCTCGGTATCTTTCACTGAAAGAACGATGATGGGCAAATTTAACTGTGCTCGCACCCTCTTACAGACCTCCAGGCCGCTCATTCCTGGCAACCCCAGATCAAGCAACATCAAATCGGGTCGGTAATGGGCAATAGCTTCTAAGGCCTCCTCACCCGTTGATGCAGTGAATACCTCAAAGCCATGGGCCGTTAGGCTGCGTTGCAATGCACGCAGGATCTCGATCTCGTCATCAACAACAAGAATGCGCGCTCCACTCTTACTCATCTGTCACTTTCTCTTCCTTTCCTATCGGCAACGTGAAATGAAAAATAGCTCCGCCGCCCTCACGATTCTCAGCCCAGATATGCCCTCCATGAGCTTCGACCAATCCCTTGCTCACAGCAAGGCCAAGTCCCGAGCCTGGAGTGCCTTTAGAAAGGGGTCCCAGCACACGATAAAACTTATCAAAAACGCGCTCTAAATCAGCAGGAGGAATACCTGGACCACGATCAGCAACGCTAATGACCATCTGATCACCATCAATTTGCGCCCTAATTTCAATGGGTGATTCGGACGGCGTATAACGTACAGCATTTTCAATCAGATTAGTCAGCACCTGGTCTATCTCGAGGTAATCTAGCTCTACCGGTGGGAGATCATCTGGCAAATGTGCTATCACCGCGCGATTCTGTAACATTGGTTGCAGGTGGCCCAGCACATCATGAATCAATTCATCTATAGGATACCACTCTTTTTCAGGTTTGAGCGCTCCTCCTTCGATACGAGACATATCCAGCAGGTTCGCAACCAGGCGATTGAGCCGGTCAGCTTCACGTTCTATGGCCAGGGCAAAACTGCGCCGCTCTTCATCATTCCACTGCACATCTTCCTGAAGCAGGCTACTGGCAGAGGCTTTAATCGACGCGAGTGGAGTGCGAAGATCATGTGAGACTGATGAGAGAAGAGCCGCACGAAGCGCATCCGTACGCTGCAACACCTCGATTTGCAAACTCTCACGCTTTTCAACGGCAAATAGTCGCGGATCATCTTCCATGAATAGGCAAAAAATGCCAACTACCTTTTGACCCATCTTTAATGGGATCATGCGAAGGTAGCGTCTCATTGGCTCTTTGTTGCCGGTACTGCGCACAATGGCTCTTGGAGCATACTCGGCAGCTTTCTGAGGAACAAGCGAGACATCATGCAACTCTACAGTCTGGGCTTGCATCATTACCCATGAAGCTGTTGCTTCTTCATCGGGTGAAAGCTTCAACTGATCGAGCGGTTGGCTTGCGCTCCCCTGTACCTCCAGCTTCCCTTTCCTATCAGGCAGAAGAATTTGGCAATCACGTACTCCCCAGGAAGAAAACACAGCGACTAAGGCCCGCGCAACGATACTAAGCTGCCGATCCAGGTTTTCTTCGCTATTCGTAGCTTGCACTAATTCATAAAGAATGCGTGTTTCATGCTCACGGCGCCGTGCTTGCTCTGCTCGCTGGCGCAAAGCCGAAGCCAGCTGGCCTGTGATGATTGCTGTTGCTAGAAAAACAAACAACGCCAGCCACTCGTCAATTTTGGCGATTGTGAAGGTATAGAGTGGGGGAACCAGAAAAAAGTCAAATGAGAGGAATGCTACTACTGAAGCAAGAATAGCCGCATAAAGCCCACGTGTGCTTGCCAGGGCTAATACGATCAATAGGTAAAGAAGCGAAATATTAGGGATGCGCGGATAGAGATGAAACACATAGATTACTCCCGTTAACAGGAGTGCTCCCCCTGCTGCCAGAATACTATTACCAAGGTAACGCCTCCAGTTTGGTTCTTCCCTGGTCACCAGCGACGGCAAGTGTTCAATCTGGCTCATGACTAATCCCGCGCTTATCCTGAGATATTCTTGACTGCATTTTGATAAACTATTATACTCCTCCTATGAAACGACCGTGCATCATCACACTCTTGTTGATCCTCTTATCAACTGGACTCGCATCTTGCAGCCCCGGTCACCTGGGAGGCAACGAGATCGCTTTTGTACGCGATGGGCGCCTGTGGACGATAGACCCGGACGGCTCAAATGCATTCGAGGTCGTTTCGGATGGCCCGGCCGTTATCGGCTATGAATTGTCAGCCAACCATCAAATCTTTGTTTTCCGCACCCTCGATGGTAGTTTCGCCAATACTGCCGCTGGCAAGCACGTAGCTAGTAATCCAGTTACAGGGTTAACCAAAGACGTTCCGAGCGCTCTCAATACGGTTGGCATCGATGGCGGCTCCCCTATCCCTATCACCTTTTCAAGCTCTGGCTTACAACGCAGCAATGCCTGGTGGAACCCCACCGGCAACCGCCTGCTCTATCGAGAAGAATCTGACGCACCTACCCACTATCCTGGCTCAGTATCCTGGTGGGTTTCCCAAAACGACCAACCAGAGGGCATTGCTCGCAAATCGCTTCCTTACTCGTTCTCTATTCCCTCTATGTCGGCCAATAATTCCTGGGCTATAGGAAATGGCGAGCAGGGTGTTTTTACCACAACGCTTGCCGGAACCCAGTTTCAATTCGTAATGCAGGGCATGCTTCCAGGACATCCACTTCCCGCAGCTCTGGAACGGGTATTGTGGCAACCTGCTCACCAGAACCCGGCTATCCTCTATGCCATTGTTACAGCTTCTGCAAAGTCTCAATCACCTGGGCCTGCCTCTAGCTCGATACAACTTGTGTTACGTGATGCTCACGGTCAAACCACTACCCTCACTGCTTGTGGCTGCACCCAGTTCGCTTGGTCACCTGACGGCAATTCTGCGCTCTATAGTACAGGCACAACGTATACAATCCTCAACATCAAAGACCATTCCTCTTTTAGTGTTCCTGGTGAAGATGGCAGCGTTCCCTATTGGTCGCCTGATAGCCAGTTTATTCTGCTGGATGGTTCGCACACACTACGGCTCATCTCCATTGCACGTCAGCAACAGCTACAATTACTGAATGACGCGGAGGCAACCGTTGGAACAGGAACCGTCTCAACTGCCATAACGGACGCTCATGCACTACTTCAACCTATCTCAAATAGTACTTGGGCATCTGATAGTCGTCACTTTCTTTTCCTGACTCGCGGTCGATTGCTATGGCAGGGAAAGAGTTTGAGTCCCGGCGGTGGACTCTATACAGTATCCATAGATGAGCACGGGCAAGTGCAAGTCTCCCCCACAGTCGTCGACACTGGAAACGATTCGCTGGCAGCGTGGACATACGAAGATCCAAATACCTCGTTCCTTTTTTAATAACTATGAGCAAACTACCAAAAGACCAGGACAACTCACACAAAATGCAAGAAGACGAGTTCGATGAAGTGGAGTACTCAGAGATGGACTTGCTAGAGCGCCTGGAAACACTTCGCGAAGATATGGAAGACCTGGGTGTCACCACCCTGGCCGAGGTTATTCAACGTATCGAAGAGCTACATCGGCGATTGGATGATGAATAATAGGACGAACCAGGCGACCGTTGCGGCCGCCTGGTTCCGGTTGTCTCAATCCTACCCCCCACCAAGATAAGCCTGCCGCACAAGATCATTCGTGAGCAAGTTCTTAGCCGTATCGCTCAATACAATCTGGCCCGTTTGCAAGACATAACCACGATCGGCCAGGCTCAGAGCCATTGATGCATTTTGTTCCACGAGGAAGATAGTCACGCCTTCACCGCGAATACGGAGGATGGTGTTAAATACAGTCTCAACAAGAATAGGCGAGAGACCCATGGATGGCTCATCCATGCACATCATACGCGGGCGAGACATTAAGGCACGCCCCATCGCGAGCATTTGCTGTTCACCACCTGACATGGTACCTGCAACCTGTTTTAAGCGCTCTTTGATACGAGGGAAAATCTCGCAAACATGATCGAGGTCCTGCTTGATTTCTGCTCGATTTCTGCGGATAAATGCCCCCATTTCCAGATTCTCCAGCACCGTCATGCGCGAAAAGATGCGTCGAGCTTCGGGCACGAGAGCCATTCCAGAGCTTACTATCTCGCCGGGCAGTTTATGATCAATACGCTCGCCCTCGAACTCTATACTGCCATGACGTGGGCGCACCAGGCCGAAGATAGTTTTCATGGTGGTAGTTTTGCCAGCCGCGTTCGCTCCCAGCAGACAAACTATCTCACCCTTCTTCACCTCGAGTGAAACCTGGTGCAGTACCTGGCTAGGTCCATAGTATGTGTCCACATCAATAAGCTGTAGTACTTTATTCGTTACTGGCTTTGCTACATCCCCGCTATTGGTAGAGGGAGAAATATCTGCACTTGTCATTCCCTAATTCATCCTCCTGCGCAGCCTGCCCCTGGCAATACTCTAACTACAGTGGCAAAAAGGCAACCTGCATTTTATGGATTTCAGCATAAAGAGCTCTATTCAGTGGCCTCCCGATCTGCCGTGGTAGGTTTGCCGAGGTAAGCCGCTATGACCTTCTCATTCCGGCGCACTTCTTCTGGCAATCCCTCCGCAATCTTACGGCCATAATCGAGCACGTAGATGCGGTCAGACATGCCCATTGTAACCGTTAATTTGTGCTCAATCAACAGAATCGTCAGGTGTAATTCGTCGCGCAGGCGCCGCACATACTTCACTGCTTCCATTGTTTCTACCTCATTCATACCAGCAGTGGGTTCATCGAGCATGAGTAACTTTGGGTTGGATCCTAACGCCCGCGCAACCTCGATCCGCCGTCGATCTGCATAGGAGAGGTTAATCACGTACTCATCTTGCCGCTCCACCAGTTCAGATCCAAAGAAGCTCAATAGTTCGGCACCTCTTTTACGTGCCTCGGCCTCTTCAAGCACAACTCCAGGTGTGTGAAGAACCGCTGTCAATTCATTTGCTTTGAGCTGCGTATGCTGCCCAACGAGCACATTCTCCATCACACTCATGTTGTTAAAGAGGCGGATGTTCTGAAATGTTCGCGCTATACCCCGCGTGAGAACCTGGTTAGGCTTCAGGCCCACTATAGAACGTCCTGCAAGAGTAATATCGCCGGTACTGGCTCGATAGATACCGGTAATCAGATTAAAAACCGTGGTCTTCCCGGCACCGTTAGGACCAATGATGCTGATTATCTCTTGCGGATAAACTTCCAGGTCAACATCCTGAACGGCAGCCAGGCCGCCAAATTTCTTGGTGACCTTGCTTAGCTTCAACAGAGGTTCACCAGTATGCCCAACTGCATGTCCATTGCTCATGGAAATCTCTTGTTCGCTGCTACTCAACTCGCACCTCTGTTTCAAAGCCTGGCGCCCCAGGTTCTACATCCAATGCACCCGTTTCTACAGGTTCATTTTCAATGGCATGTAATTCACGCCGTCGTCGCGCACTGGGGATCAGTCCTTCGGGTCGGAAGATCATTACCGTGACGAGAATGATGCCAAAGATCAGGTTACGAATATTGCCGAATGTGAAACCAGGAGCAATGTGGGTCATAACTTGAAAGATGGGATGCAGAATAGGATACAAGGCGTTCGACGGATCAGCAACTATTGTATCGAACTGCGCGAGAATAAACTGGTTGATAGAGTAGACCACGAGCGCTCCAACGATCACACCGGGGATACTTCCAATACCGCCAATGACCACCATAGCCAGGTAGATAATCGAGTCACCGAAGCTAAAGGCATCGGGTGAGACGATGCCCAGTTTCGCGGCATGATAGGCTCCTGCGATACCGGAGAAAAACGCCCCAGTTCCGAACGCGAGCAGCTTGGTGTTAACAAGGTTGATGCCCGAAGACGCGGCGGCGATTTCGTCCTCGCGTATCGCAATCCAGGCACGGCCCATACGAGAATCGCGCAGGCGCACATTCGTAAAGATGGTCACTGCAATCAGCGCCAGGATCAGGTAGTAGTATGGGATCGGCGTGAATCCTGACCAATTGATTCCGGGAAAGGCCGGCGAGTAGATTCCAGGAATACCATTGGCTCCCCTGGTTATGTTATCCAGTTCCAGGATGACGATTGGCACAATTTCACCAAAACCAAGCGTCACAATTGCCAGGTAATCACCACGCAGGCGCAGCGTGGGCGCCCCAAGCACTACTCCCCAGAAAGCTGCTACGAGAGCTGATACCACCAGCAACGGCCAAAACAGCCAGGGCCAGATGTGTGGATCCACATGGATGCTCGTTATAAGAAATCCAATCTGCGGTGAGCCTATGATGCCCCATACATATGACCCGATAGCGAAGAAGGCCACGTAGCCAAGGTCTAGCAGTCCTGCGAAGCCCACCACTATGTTGAGTCCCAGGGCCAGAATAATGTAGTAACCCGCATCCCCGTACTGGGTTATACGCCCATCTGAACCAGCGCCGAATAGGAAAGGATCGAGTACGGGGAAGAAGAGTACGAAAGCTACCAGAAGCATTAAGTAGAAGCGCGTCGCTCCTGTACTTCGCATCGGGAGGTCGTTTGGTACCACATCTGCAGGCCTGCTCTTTACGCGACCATTTCCACCAGCAATTGAAAAGGCTCCCAGGATGCCTGCCCTCCTTGCGCGACCGTCCCCACCATTGGTAGCGACGCTTTTATCACTACTCACAAAACCACGCGTGCGACGTAGGGCAGCAAGGCCTCCTACCCGCCCCAGGAAATAGCCAAGAATAGGAAAAGCTATTGTACGGACAATCACCCAGATTAAGAGCGACGCGGGTAAAGAGCCGGTAAAGTAATAGAGCAGGTCGACAACCAACCAGACCAAAGCGAATGTCGTAGCAAACCAGAAGCCACCTGCCGTAGCACGACCCATTATCAGTGCCCGCTGCTCAGCAGCAGATACATTCAAATTCCCTGATGGGGCGGAAACGGTTTGAGATTGGCCGTTACCTCCTTGCACGCGCATGTAAGGGTATAAAGGCACAAAGAGCACTACACCTATAATCAAATCGCCAAGAAGAAGCAGTACCAGGAGGGCCGCACCGACCAGCGCGCCGGCAATCGGCAACCCAACGAGAAGTCCTACCCCCACGAGTAAGCGCAGCCCCGTCAACTGACCGCTAACGAGTAGAAGGAAATTGTACAGCAGCCAGGCAACGGCAGCCGCTACGCCAGCCCAGAAACCAAATACGATAAAGCGCCTGATCGATTTATTTATTTTCTCGGCGTTGAAGGATGTCAGATACTTCAGCTGTAAGGGGGGTGGAAAGGTGAGAGCTTTACGCACCCGGCCACGTAAGTAAAAGTAAATAGGCCAGACAACAACACACAATGCAAGGCCTATAATCAAGCCAAAGCTGATTACGAGAAAGAGGGGTATGACTGCAAAAACTACTACGTCGATCCATAACTTGAGCATACCTGAACGGCCGCTATCAGCAGCTACAAGGTAACCAGCGAGCATCATAACCACAGCATAAAAGACAGCAATAAAAATAGCGGCTTGGATCAGGGACCCGGGATCAGTTGGGAGAGAACGACTAACCGTCCCTGTCGCTACCACTGCATTGATAATTTGCTCGCCGCTCCAGACGAAAGTGAAGACGGCTACGGGCATGATCAGCGCCACAATCCATTTAATCAAGAGCATACGCGTATCACGCGCAGGCGCAAGTAAACGGGCACTCATTGATGTTGATACCATGGCATCACCTCGCTTCCGGCAGGATCGACTCACAATATCGAAGCATTCTCATCTCCTTTACACCTTCTCAGGTGTCTGTTGACCCAGCAGGCCAGACGGCCGGAAAACCAGGATTAAAATGAGCACGGCAAAAATGACGGCCTCGTGCCACGCAGGGCCACCATGCGGCAAGCCAATACCATGCGATGCAGGGTCCGTCGAATCGGGAATAAGCGAAGACAGCGCCTCAAGAATACCTATCAGTATACCTCCGAGCATGGCTCCTGCCAGGTTGCCAATCCCTCCAAGCACGGCTGCAGTAAAGGCAAAAAGGCCTAGCGTGAAGCCGATGACAAAAATCGTACTTTGATATTCTAAGCCATAGATAAAGGCTGCTGCGCCCGCGAGACCAGCGCCGATAAAGAAGGTAATTGAGATGATACGGTCAACGTTCACGCCCATCAGCGCGGCCGCTTCTCGATCCTGGGCCACCGCGCGCATTGCACGCCCGATGCGCGTGCTGTTAACCATCCACTGGAGGGCAAACATCAAAGCAACTGCTACAACGATCACTATAATGTTGACGCTACTGATATCAATGCCGCCACCTGGTGGTCCTATATGAATGTTCTGATTGGGGAAATACTGGGGAAACGAGATGAAGTTAATCCCTTTCCAAAGCTTGCCAACATCTTCGAGAATCAACGAGACACCAATAGCCGAAATCAGCGGAGCTATGCGGGGAGCATTGCGCAGGGGGCGATAAGCGATACGCTCAATCACCACACCCAGGACTGCACACACGAGCATCGTGATTATCAAAACGATAATCATGGTACTGATTAATGGCCATCCTGTAAGATGTGTGCCGGTGGTAACGCCCAGAACTCCCAGGATCGAAATCACTACAAATGTACCGATCATGAAGATATCGCCGTGCGCAAAGTTAATCAGTTCAATGATCCCATAGACCATCGTGTATCCCAGGGCAATCAAGGCGTAGACCGCCCCCGTGGAGAGTCCGACGATCAGTTGTTGCAAAAATAGACTCATAGGTGCGGATCTTCCCATCCTTCCTGCCAAAATTTAGATCTACACGTCGAGAGATTGCACAGACCCCAGAGAGTGGCCACATCTATCTGCCACTCCCTGGGGTATC
>WNGJ01026232.1_pt1 | contig 12924 bp, 8 predicted proteins | sample 5400611 | NCBI WGS metagenome assembly WNGJ01 (sample SAMN13153375, study PRJNA577476) | soil metagenome | isolation source: 40 cm soil or saprolite under Garry oak tree replicate 1 | place: USA:California | collected 2016-06-15
CCTCGCCGAAGCGCACGCCTCGCGAGGGCTCGCGCTTTCGCTTGGGAAGCGATACGACGAAGCAATGGCAGAATTCGAAAAGGCCATCGCGCTCGATCCCAATTCGTTCGAGGGTCATTTCTTTTATGCCCGGGCCTGCGTCGGGCAGGGCAAGCTCGATCGAGCAGCCACGCTTTTCGAGCGTGCGGCAGAAATCAAACCGGACGACTACCAATCTTTGTGCATGCTGATTCACGTTTATCGGTCGCTTGGCCGCGATTCGGATAGCAGCAGTGCCGCACGAAGGACTGTCGAACGGGCAAAGGGTGAACTCACCCTTCACCCTGAAAATCCGAGACCGGCCTACCTTGGCGCTGTCGCTCTGGTCGTTCTTGGCGAAGCGGACCGTGCCAGGGAATGGGTATCCAGAGCATTGGCAATCGACCCTGACGATGTTCTCACTCAGTACAATGCCGTTTGCGTCTACTCTCTCCTTGGCGACATAGAGCCGGCTTTCGATTTATTGGAACGTTTGCTCCCACATGCGGGTCATGAGCTTAAATCGGGTTGGATCATACACGACTCCGACCTGGACCCCCTCCGAAGCCATCCGCGATACAAAAAAATACTCGAGCTCATCGAATAGGGTTGAGTCGGTCTAATCTGGAAATGCTGATCGAAACTCACGCACATCTGGATTATCCCGATTTCGCAAACGATTTCGATGACGTGCTTCGTCGCGCAACCGACGCCGGAGTTACGCGCATCATCACCATCGGCACTTCCATCGAAAACAGCCGGCGCGCGATCGAGCTTGCTGAAAAGTATCCGAATGTTTTCGCCGTGATCGGAGTTCATCCGACCTACGCGCATGAAGCACCAGAGGATCTGATCACGCCGTTGCGCGAGCTCGCGAAAAATCCGCGGGTTGTGGCGATCGGCGAAATTGGTCTCGATTATCATTATTTGCCGAGCGTTGAAGCCGCGAAACGCAAGGATGTGCAAGTTTTCAATGCGCTGCAAAGCACGACCGAAGAACAAATCGAAGCAACGATTGAAGACGGCGCTTACAAATCGAAACAGGCGGAATTGTTCGAGCAACTTCTCGATCTTGCGGTGGAATTGAAATTCAACGTCGTAATTCATCAGCGCGACGCGTGGGACGATACGTTGTCGATCTTGCGAGATTATGGCCGGCAGGTCAGCGGCGTCTTTCATTGTTTTGGCGGAGCGCTCGATCAAGCAAACGAAGTGATCGATCTCGGCCATCTCGTTTCCTTTACTGGAATCGTAACGTTCAAGAACGGAAAGGAAGTCCGCGAAGTCGCTGCGAACGTTCCACTCGACTCATTCATGGTCGAAACGGATTGTCCTTATCTTGCGCCGGTTCCGTTTCGCGGAAAACGCTGCGAACCGGCCTACACGCGACTCGTCGCAGAAGAGATCGCGCGCGCGCGAAATGTTTCGATTGAAGAAATTGCTCGCACCACAACGCAAACGGCAGAACAGTTTTTCCGGTTCGGGACTAAAACTTCTTATTGAAGCCTAACGTAATACTAGCGACCACGCCTTTGTTCCAGGGAAGGCTGTCGGGGAAAATGGCGAAGCGACGAGGTTTTGGAAGCGCCAATCGAAAAATCGTCGTGCGTAAACCGCATCGGAAATCAAGGAGATGATGTCCGCGCCAAACTACTAGTCGCTTAGAACCTCTTCTTTAGTGCAACGTACCAAAACCTTCCTTTGGCATTCGTAGTGTCGGCATCGAAGCCGCCTATTGTCGGGCCGAAGACGCCGTTTGTGGGCGCGGCCGCGACAAAAGGCGGCTCTGAGTCGAAAACGTTGTTCATGCCTAGAATGATGGTTGTATTATTCAACCAAGCTCTCCAGCCGCAGGGATTGTACTCTGCTGTCGATAGCGGCATTACCCTTTTGTCCTTTCCATCGTTCATATTTACGCTCTTAGCGCCATCCTTGGCATAGCCAGCCACTTCGTTTTGTCCGGCAGGCGGCGGAAGATTGAACGTGTAATTGAAGATCAGGTCGACCGTTGTCCATTCCCTGACTTTGCGGTCTGAGGTTCCGATTGGAATTTGATCTGCCGGCGGAGCCCCCGGGTTGCGCGGCCTATTGTCGAAAAATGTGAAGTCCACATTGTCCCAATATTGACCCATAAAATGGACTGTGACCCCAGCGTCGATTCCCTGAAGACATGATCCGGCGGCACCGTCATAGAACAAGCTCGTGTACCAGCGGTTGTGCGTAAAGTTGCCACCGCCGGCCGGTCCCAGAAAGGCACGACCGAATTTGCCCACGGTGGTAAATCGCTTTGTACCAGGGAAAAGTTGCACATCCACATCGGCCAGATAGGTGCCGTTAAATGTGGCAGTGAATCTTCCCCAGTCGCCGTGACCAAGGCGGACGGTTTCAAAGGTCTCTACCGCCTCATAATCGATGTATGATTCGATGAAGCGGCCCACGTTTTGTTCCGGACTCCGGACTAGAATAATCATATTGCCCTGACGTGGGTCGCGAACGACAAGACCAAGACCGGGGAATTCTAACTCGTGTTCAACGATGAAGTGCGGATTCAAGATAGTTTGGAAACCGCGGATATCCAATCGTCCATAGTCTACTGAGATGGTTAGGCCTTGCAGCGCATTCGACCATGCAGCCGGCGTCAGGACGCCACCGAAGGTACGCTCATAAGCGAATTCCGGGTTGAGATTCGGATTGCCTGAAAATTCCACTTGCGTTTCATAAGGTCTATTAAGCACCGGATCGAAAATAAACCCAAAAAACGGAGAAGGGCCGCTGAAGAGATCACTCAGGGTTGGAGCATGGAAGGCTTCAATGTAAGCCGCCCGCAATGTTAACGGCGCAGGCGAACCACCTAACGGCTGCCATCGAAGCGCGAACTTTGGTCGCTCGGTCTGACCGAAATCGCTGAAGTCTTCAAAGCGCTCCGCATAATCAAGCTCCAAGCTGTGGGCCCCGGGAAAATGCCAGGTAGGACCAGTAATGGGCACCCGTAATTCCCAATAAACGGACCACGAGTCTCGGCTTCCTTTAATGAGACCGAAGGGCGAGACGCCCGTAATAATCTGCCCCGAGACGCTCAACGCGTCCGGGTTCCCAGTTGCCGTATTTGTTAAGTGAACAGTGCCAGCAGCAAAGGATAATGGTCCTCCGGGGAGGTTAAAGATGTCGCCGTTCAGCGCGAAGTCTTCGGTCAGGAGCGTCACCGAGCCAACCTGGCCGATTGTTGTGTAAACCTGATCCCTCACCAACTTATTGTTCTGGTTAAGACCGAACGCGTTAAATGCTGTTGCCGGATCGGTATCCAGCAACGCAGCGCGCAAAGCGTTGTTATTAACGACTCCGCCGATGAGCTCGTCGCGGTGATCCTCGTTCCAACGAATCCCGGTTTCCCATTGCCAGGTTTTGAGCATGTCCCACGCGTTGGCGAACTCGGCAAAGGTACCTCGTAATCCACCAGTGAAGAGGTAGCTATCCGCCCTGATTTTGTCTGTCTGCGGAGCTTCGAGCGCATTATAGAAGACACCGGTGGTAAACGCTGTACCCGGTGGAGCAACGCTCGCCTGAGTATTTGGGAACGCTGGGTTGAAGCCGCCTGGCGAAGTGTAATCCGCTACGGTGAAAGGATTGAACGCGTTCTGGGTCGGCACACTGAGGGTGAAGCCGCTAATTCCGAATGGATGCGTCGCATCCGACCAGACATCTGGGAGAAACGGAGACGGCGGTCTAGCGTCGTCCCAAAATTGCCGGAAATATTTGAAGTCAGCAAAAACCGTTAAGTATTTATTGCAAAGATCACGCTCGAAGGATCCGTAAAGATATTCGCGGTCTGCCGGGGCCACCGCTGCCGTATTATCGGCGAAGTTAAACAAGCTCTTTTCCGAGGTTGCGAGTCCTTTGACGCCTCCATTGAACTTCGGTACTCCCGAGAATGCCGTTGTATATTCGGGGCTGGTGAACTGGTTAGCGCTTGAATGTGGAGTTGGTGTTCGCGCGCCACCCGCCAGCTCTGGGAAAAAAATCCTGCTGGTGACGTGCCCAGCAAAGAAGGGGCTGCGAAGATCCTGCCCCCCCCATTGGGTGTAGTCCGCATCGTGCGCAACGTTGATATCGCGTCCAAAGATTCCGGCTTCGTTGAAAGCACCGGCATACACAACGATATTTGTTTTGTCGTCGCCTGTGCCAGCGAGCAAATATTCAGTTTCCTGACCCATGTCGTTAGCAAATCCGAGGTTGGTATTGCCGTAGCTGGCATAAACCTCCAAGCCGCGAAACCGATGGATCAGGAAAACGTTGACTACACCTGTAACGGCATCGGTGCCGTACACGGGCGAAGCGCCGTCTTTCAGAATGTCGATGTGATCGACCAATCCGAAGGGGAACTGGTTGAAGTCTACCTGGAAACCGTCGAGACCGTTATTTGCGAGGCGACGCCCATCTTGTAAAACCAGCGTATCTTTCGGAGCAATTCCGCGAAGATCAATCCGGGTGGTGGCATCGTTGTTTTCGTTGATACCAAAGCCAGTTACGGCGGGAATCCGTTGGGCGAACTCGGTTGGTGTGCGTGCGCCCAGTCGAGTAATGTCCTCCCGACGATAGGTGTCTACCGGGTTCGGCCCAACTTCTTCGCCGGTCGGAATGTTTGAGCCAGTGACGATGACTCTTTCCGTTTCGGAAATCGCGTTGCCATTAGCGTCAACCGGTGTCGTCCCGGACGACGGCGAAGATGACTCTTGGCCAAAGGCTATCGATCGGATCGCGAATAGAACCGCGATTAATAAAATTATTTCACGATGCTTAGAGTCGCGAGCCCTCCTTCGGTTTGCGTCGGACCCGACCCCGTTGAAGAGTGAGGCACGGACCATTTTGAGTGTAATTCAGCGTATTAGGCAATGGTCGCGGATTGATGTCGAGCAGAAACACGGGACTTGCTCAACGAAAACTACCTCGGAACTTACGGATTCTTTCTGCGGTCAATTCCTGGAACCAAGGATCGGTCAGCCGCGCGGAATTGCGCAGTGCTGCGAACTAGCTCACTCAACAACTGGAAAAGTTCACGCTGCTTGTCGCTTAATAATTTGGAGTAACCGACAATGTCGATGAAGGATGCGCGCAATCTCAAGACGAACGGTGCCTTGTTCGATAGGCACAGAAGATCCTATTGTTTGGCGTCCTTAGGCGCGAGTGAGACGACGATTTTTTCAAAGCGCGGATCGCCGCGCAAGGGGTCCCACATCGGATTCAAGCGCAGCTCCCCATAGTTTGGGCCGCCTGGAATTTTGGTGACAGCTTCAAGCTGCTCGAGCGCCAGATCAGTCTCGCCCGCCCAGGCGCAAATCATGGCAAACCACGCTCTTGCAAACCCCTCATTATTAGACCACCCAGTCATTGCTTCTTGGACGGTGGGCGCCAGCTCCATCGCGCGCCGGCCTTCGCTCAGCGCCTCTTGTTTTCTTCCCAAGGCTGCATCGATCAACCCGAGATCAGAAAGCAGACCTATATCTACGCCGAGCCAAAAGTCACGGCTACCTTGATTGAAGCCGGCGTAGAGCGTCTGCTTCAGGGGAAGCGCCGCCGCAATGCTAGCAGCGGTCTCCAAATCGCGATCAGACAAAGCAAGATCGAAGCGCCAGCTCGTCACATCTGGATCTTTGTCTGACCCCGGTTCGTTGGTCAGGATCTTTTCAATTACAGCACGTAAAGGCCCGGTGTCCGCTCGCCCGTCTCGTTCGATCCCGGCACGAATGAGCCGCGGTAGCTTGCGATCTGGACGAAGCACAATTATATGATCCATAACTTTGGCCATTTGGTCATAGTCGTGCAACCACAGGTAGGTCGTTGCGAGGGTAATGTGGTAAGGGAGATTTCGAGGATCGCGCTCACATGCGCGCTCGAGATTCTGTGTCGCGTCAACCCAGCGGCCCTGTCTCCGGTCAATCAATCCAGCCAACTCAAAAGCTCGCGGGTTGTTGGTTAAATTCTGTTTAGCAAGAGCAAGTTCGGTGCGGGCGCTGTCGAAATCGGCATATCCCCAGTAGAGATGCCAGCTCAGCGCCAAGTGCGCTTCTGCCGAATCCGGCCTCAACCGAAATGCAGAATCTATGGCCGACTTTGCCAGGGCCAAGCGCGCCGGAGTGTGGTCAATCTCCTGCTGATAAATCAAATCGTGCAGAAAGGCTAGCTGGCAATAGGCGAGAAAGAAGTTGGCATCACGAGCAACTGCCTTATTAAGCAGGTCCACGGCGTCGGAAAGATTCACTAAACCCGCCTCAGTGGGCACCTGGGCGCTGTAAATTATGGAGACAGCGCGGACGTAAAAATCATAGGCAACAAGGTCTTTGGTTGGCCATTCTTGCATGGCCAGTTGGCCATTCTTGCATGGCCAGCTTCTCGCGAGCTGAAACTTTGGCGCGAAGTCGATTCGCGATTGATTGCGCCACTTCCGATTCAATGGAGAACACATCATTCAGATCCCGGTCGTATTCCTCGGCCCAGATGCCGGCGTCAGTACGCGTGTCCACCAACTGCGCATTTATGTGCACCTTTCCGCCAGAACGTCGCACCGTTCCTTCCAAAACGTGGGAGACACCCAATGCGTTGCCGATCTGGCGCACGTCCTGTTTGCCGCGATATTGCATTACGCTCGTGCGGCTGATCACCTTCAGGTCCGCGATTTTCGCCAGCTTGATCAAGATGTCGTCTTGGACGCCGTCGGCAAAGAACGCGTGCTCCTTGTCGTCGCTGAAATTCTCAAACGGCAACACGGCGATGCTCTTTTCTGAAATGGAACTACTCGTGGCGTTCCGATGCCGATAAAATGGAAACGCAAACGCAAGAGCGGCGAGTAACAAAACGAGGGCCACAGCCGTCGGCGACCGTGTCCAGCGCAGCCAGGGCGTGGAGCGCGCAAGCTCGGCCTTCGATTCCAATTTGCGCCGCAGATTCTTGAGCGCCTGAAGCAATTCGCCTGCGCTTTGGTAGCGCTCTCGTCGATCTTTGCGCAGCGCCTTGCTGACAATCTGCTGAAGCTCGGCCGGAACGCGCTTGATATAATTTCCTAGCGGCGGCGGCTCCTTTTCCAGAATCGAGTGCATCGCCTCCTTCGCGGTTTCCCCGGTGAAGGGTGCGTGCCCCGCTACCATTTCGTACAGAACGACGCCGAGACTCCAGATATCGGTGCGTTTATCGATCGGCGTCCCGTACGCCTGTTCCGGCGACATGTAACGAACGGTCCCGAGGACCGACCCCAGATTGGTCTCGACCAGTAAAAGCGCTTCGTCTTTCGACACGGTCGCCGGCACCTCCCGTTCGCCAAGCTTGGCAATCCCGAAATCGAACACTTTCACGTAGCCATCTGGCCGGAGCATGATGTTTTCCGGTTTGATGTCGCGATGGACAATCCCCGCCTCGTGAGCAGCGACGAGCGCACTCGCCACTTGAATCGCGACATCGACAGCTTCATTTAACCCCATGCGCCCGCGTGCCAAACGGTCTCGCAGGCTCTCACCTTCGATCAGCTCACTGGCGATATAGTGAATCGCGTGATCCTCGCCGATCTCATAAACCGTCAGGATATTTGGATGATTCAGCGCCACCACCGCGCGCGCTTCCTGTCGAAAGCGTTTCAGCCGCTCCGCGTCCCCAGTAAAACGCGCCGGCAGAATTTTGAGGGCGGCCTTGCGGCCGGCAGTGATGTCGGTGGCCAGATAAACTTCGCCCATCCCGCCCGCACCGATCCGTTTTGAAATCTTGTAGTGACCGACTGTCTGACCAGCGAGCAGATGAACCCGCCCGTTTTCAATAATCTTGGTCGCCAGACCGACAGCTGAGTCCTCGATAAAGCTCCCCGCTGCTCGATGCGAAGCCAGCAATGCTTCCACTTCACGGCGCAAATGCTCGTCGCCTTCGCAAGCAATCTCCAGAAACACGCCCACCCGATCCGGCCGTTGATCTAACGCAGCGCGAAAGATTTCCTCAATCCTTTGTAATTGCGCCACCGGCATATATGCGACGAACTAAGTCCCGATTTTAACCTTTTCTCCTTCGCCTGTCACGGGTGGAGTGCGATTCCGAGTCGAAGCGCGCTTGTCCGATTTTTTTGCAAATCAGATGAGCACTCTTGCTGGCGTTTTCCGTTTATCGCATTGGAGGCCCGAAGTGACTCCTCACGACGAGAAGATCAAAGAAGGCCACGACAAGAAAAACTTAAACAGAAAGAGACAACAATGATGAAGACAAAACTAATTAAGAAAACAGCAAGCTGCTCACTCTTCGCATGTGCATTGGCTAGCCTGGTTGCCACTATGGCGCTGGGCACCTCGGCTACCGCGCGACCGCAACCCAACCCACCCGGTTGCAACGCGGGCATGCTAACGGGCTTGTATCTGTGGACCTTCGACGGGTACCAATACTTCGGTGGAAACCCGGTGCCGAAAGCCCTCATGATAGGCATCCAGTTCAACGGAAATGGTACGTTCACCATCCCCTTCAGCACGGTGAACATCGGGGGGAATGCTTTCGAAGCCAACGGAGGGGTAGGAACCTATACGGTCGCAGCGGACTGCACGGGCACGCTGCAAGTCACCGGCGGTACAAGCTTCAACATGTACATCGGGCCGTTTGCACAGCAGCTTTGGATCACCCAGACTGGGGGAGGTCCCGGCGACGGTACCGGCCTAGGTGTGGGAACGGCGACACGGCAGCCGTAACAAAAGCTGCTCGGCTGCTGTGAGGACATCGAACGTTTGAACGACTATTCGGGTTGGCGCGTTCTATCCGCGCTGCCCGAATCAAAAACCCTCACAGGAAGCAAATTCGAATTCCAAATATCGAAATCCGAAACAAGCACGAAATCCCAAATCTCAATGTTTCAAAGCGGCTGTTAGCCGCCTTCGTCTTGGATTTGATCATTGAGATTTGTTTTCGGGTTTCGGGTTTCTTCCTTTAGGCGGCGCTGTGCAATTCTCTATGAAGCCACGCGCGCGCAAACTCCCAATCGCGCCGGACGGTAATCTTGGAAACCTTCAGCACCTCCGCGATCTCATCGTAGTTGAGCCCGCCGAAATATTTCAGCTCGACCACTTCCGCTTTGCGTGAGTCGAGCGCGGCCAATCCCTCCAGGGCCTCGTGAAGTTCCACAATCTCTTTGGCCTCTCCGGGCGAAACCAGCGCCGCTTCATCTAATTCTATCTTGAGCGCGCCGCCGCCACGCTTTTGCGATTGATAACTTCTGGCGTAATCGACCACAATTTGGCGCATCGCCCGGGCGGCCACGGCGAAGAAGTGCGCGCGTTCCTGCCAGTTTGGATTAGTCTGGTCCGCCAGACGCAGATAGGCCTCGTTGACCAACGCCGTCGTTTGCAGTGTGTGATCGGAACGCTGCCCAGCCATTTGATGATGAGCGAGGCGTCGGAGTTCTTCATAAACCAGCGGCGTTAATTCCGCGAGCGCGCCATCATCGCCGTGACTCCACTGTTGCAGGAGCTGGGTTACCCTGTGCGGAGAAACCGAAGACTCATCCATAGATCCTGTCGGCAGCCTATCACCGAGGGAAATTCTCTGCACGCGCAAGCTTTTACAAAAAAATCTGGATTCGGATTAGCACTTTGACCGCCCGTTTTCGTTTATGGCGGCGAGAGGCCAAACCAATAAAAACCTTCAACAGAAACAAACAACAACCCATGAAAACAAAATTATCGCTTCTGCTGGCGCCGGCGGAAGTGGTGAGCGAGTTCAAAACTCGAGCGGGCCGACGCCACCAAAGTCGTCGACATGTTGAAGGATTATACGCGACTCGTCGCGGAGGAAATCGCGCGCGCGCGCGACGGTTCGTTTGAAAAAATCGCTGGCGCAACCACCGCAACTGCGGAAGAATTCTTCCGATTTAATCGTGGGTAAGACCAGAACGGGCAGGATCGACATCATTGCGCGGCACTCTTTCATTGCCGCCTTCGCAGTTCTTCTCGGGTCGTGTGCTGCGACTCGCGACACTGAGCACCACATCGTCGTCAGTGTCCGCGATCAGAAGCTGGCGCTCCTCCAAAAAAACGCACTCGTTGCCACCTATCCGATTTCCACTTCCAAATTCGGATTGAGCGATCGGCCGGGAAGTTACGGTACGCCTTTGGGTGAATTGGAGATCGCGGACAAAATTGGCGACGGCGCTCCGGCTGGAACGGTTTTCAAGGATCGACGCCGGACCGGCGAAATAATTCCAGTGGACGCGCCCGGGCGCGACCCGATCGTGACGCGAATCATCTGGCTGCGCGGACAAGAAGCTCAAAACGCGAACGCGTTTCGTCGCGATATTTATATTCACGGAACTCCGGAAGAACGGAACATTGGCCGGCCGGCAAGTTACGGCTGCATTCGCATGCGCTCGGTCGACATCATCAATCTTTACAGTCAGGTGGGTCCGGGTGCGGAAGTTTCGATTATTCAATCTCCGTTAGTCGCCGTTATCCCTGAGCTGAATTCCGCCAGTCAAATGGCGGAGACCAATCACGCTCTCGGCGTAATTCGTTAGGCCGGTAGCGACCGCCGTCTCGGTGGCAATCAGGGCAGCTTGCCGAGATGTTTTCGCGGCGTTTCGCGCGAGAGCAATTCCATGTCCGCATCGACCATGATGCGAACCAGATCTTTGAATCGCACTTTCGGTTCCCAACCGAGAACCTTCTTTGCCTTGCTCGCGTCCCCGATCAGCAGGTCGACTTCAGCTGGACGCTCGTAACGCGGATCGTGTTTCACGTACTTTTTCCAATCAAGATCGACATGCGCGAATGCGGCTTCTGCGAACTCGCGAACCGTGTGGGTTTCCCCGGTGGCAATGACGAAGTCGTCACCTGCGTCCTGCTGCAAGATTCGCCACATCGCTTCGACGTACTCTGGCGCGTAACCCCAGTCGCGTTTCGCTTCCAGATTTCCAAGAAATAATTCCTTTTGCAGACCCTGCTTGATCGCGGCGACCGCGCGCGAGATCTTTCGGGTAACAAAAGTTTCGCCGCGACGCGGACTCTCGTGATTGAAGAGGATTCCGTTGCTCGCGTGAAGGTCGTAGCTCTCGCGATAGTTTACGGTCGCCCAATACGAAAAAACTTTTGCCACGCCGTACGGACTGCGCGGCCAGAACGGCGTTTTTTCATTCTGCGGAACCATTTGGGCCTTGCCAAACATTTCGCTGCTTGAAGCTTGATAAAAACGCGAACGCAATCCCGCTTCGCGGATCGCTTCGAGAATGCGAATCGTGCCGACGCCGGTGACATCGGATGTGTATTCCGGAATGTCGAAACTCACTCGGACGTGGCTTTGCGCACCGAGATGGTAAATCTCCTCCGGCTTCAATTCATAAAGCAGCTTTACCAGGTTCACTGAGTCCGCCAGGTCGCCGTAGTGCAGGAACATTCGCACGCCGTTGATGTGCGGATCGGCATAAAGATGATCAATTCGCGAAGTGTTGAACGTACTGGCGCGGCGAATGATGCCGTGGACTTCATAGCCCTTTTCCAGCAAAAGATCGGCGAGATAACTTCCGTCCTGACCAGTGATCCCGGTAATGAGCGCCTTTTTCATTCGGTGCCGCTTCGTTAGCTCATCGAATGCCAGCGAGCAAATAATTAGAAAACGCCGAACGCCCAACGTCCAACTCTCAACTAAAGCAAGGCCGGCAGCGGCCGGACGAAGCGGTCCATCAACTATCAGCTAGCTTTCCGGAGGTGAAACCATGATCCGCGCCAGCACCGCGCGCTGCGCCGAAATCAAATCGGCAATACCTTTGCGCGCGAGCACCAGCATCTCGTCGAGCTGGGACTGTGCGAAGATGGCTTCCTCGCCCGAACCTTGCACTTCGACGAAATCGCCATCCTCAGTCGCGACCAGATTGAAATCGACCGTCACGGCTTTGTCTTCTTCGTAATTAAGATCGACAATCGCGTTTCCATCAAGAATGCCGGCGCTAACAGCCGCCACTAATTTCTTGATCGGCGGCGCATCGAGTTTTTTTTCCTTCGCCAATTTTCGGCACGCGATCGTAACGGCCAGGCTCGCGCCTGTGATCGCAGCTGTTCGCGTTCCACCGTCGGCCTGCAACACATCGCAATCGACCCACATTGTGCGCGCGCCGAGTTTTTCAAGGTCGACAACCGCGCGCAACGAGCGTCCGATCAATCGCTGAATTTCTGTGCTGCGGCCATCGAGCCGGCCTTTCATGATGTCGCGCGGTTTACGCGTCGTCGTTGAATAAGGGAGCATGGAATATTCGGACGTCAGCCAGCCGCCGGTCACGTTTTGCTCTTTCATCCAGCGCGGCACGACTTCTTCGATCATGACGCCGCAGATCACGCGGGTATTGCCCATCGCCACCAACACCGAACCGCTTGCGTGCGGCGCAATGTTTAGTTCGAAACTCACGTCGCGGACTTGATCAGCTGCACGGCCGTCAGTGCGTTGCATGTCCGCATGCTAAACGTTCCCGCTGCAACCGCGCAAATTGTATGTCGGTCTCGCCATTCCAGATCATGCCTCCTCCCCCAGAGAATGCCCGCGTAAGTCCCTTGAAAATGGCTGCATGCGGGGCAAACATTTCTCGCCAGAAATTAACAAAACCAGCGTTGACGGCGGCTCAATCTGGGCTAGGTTTGTAGTCCCGCTGGAAGCGGGCCCCGAATGCGTTCGGGGTCGTTCTACGTACATTTGGGACTGCAAATTGGACTCAATTTTGTCCCGCTTGCCCGCCGTAGCTTTAGCGAAGGCGGGGCGATCGGGCCCGAGATTGAGTTTTTTTGTGATCTGAAATGGACGTGAATGTTTACCCCGAAGAAGTTCGGGGCTGGTTCTTTGACATCTACATACAGGGTAGTAAGAAAGTACAACTTTAAGAGCTGAGTCTGAAATCAAAGCGGCTGAAGGTTAAGA
>WNGJ01005886.1_pt1 | contig 12923 bp, 11 predicted proteins | sample 5400611 | NCBI WGS metagenome assembly WNGJ01 (sample SAMN13153375, study PRJNA577476) | soil metagenome | isolation source: 40 cm soil or saprolite under Garry oak tree replicate 1 | place: USA:California | collected 2016-06-15
CAGTCGGGCGGACTCAGTCGGGCGGACTCAGTCGGGCGGACTCAGTCGGGCGGACTCAGTCGGGCGGACTCGTCTCCATGACCTCGACTCCCTCGAGCTTGCTGATCGCTTCCACCGCGCCGGCGAGGCCCGAACCCGACCTGACCTTGAGCTCCATTTCGACCTCATAGGCAGCACCTGCCCGGCTGGTAGCCAGCCCGGACGTCTCGATTCGCTGGCTGGACAACTGGCGCGTGATCGATCCCAGCGATTCGAGGCTGGCGACCTGAAGTCGCATGCGGACGGAGTCGGGTCGCCCGACTGTCCTGATCCGGTCGGCGACCCTGTTGAGCGGCCACAGGGAGAACAGCACGATCGCCGTACCCACGGCACCGACGGCGTACTCGCCGGCTCCCACGGCGACACCCACCGCGGCCGTGGCCCATAGTGAGGCGGCCGTAGTGAGGCCCCGAATGGACGTCCCGGACTTGAGGATCGCGCCGGCGCCCAGGAAGCCGATGCCCGACACGATCTGGGCGGCGATCCTGGTTGGATCGGGTGGGCTGCCCTCGCCCGATGGGAGGACGCCCACGAAGCCGTAGATGGAGAGCACGGTGAAGATCGCCGAGCCTTCGCTCACGAGCAGGTGCGTCCGCATGCCCGCCGGGTGGGCGTGGATTTCCCGCTCGAACCCGATCGCCGCGCCGAGCACGGCTGCGACGAGCAGCCGGATAGCGAGCTCGAACTGGAGGGAGACGTCGGGCGGCATCGAAACCCTCGCGGTCTGCCTTGGGCCGGATGGCTGGAGAGTCTAGCCCGCCGGGCTCGCGGCAGGCGGATCGACCAGCTCGATGCGGATGCGCTTGTTGATGCGGCCCTTGGACTCATAGCCGGTCACCCGGATGGCACCCACTTCGAGCGTGTTGGCGACGTGAGTTCCCCCGTCGGCCTGGAGGTCGAGCCCGACGATCTCGATGGTGCGAACCTCCGGGATGCCCTCAGGCAGCAGGTTGATTTTGGTCCGAATGAGGTCGGGGATTGCGAACGCCTCGTCGCGCGGCAGCACGTTCACGCGTACGTCGCGCCCGAGCGCCAGCTCGACGTTCACGCGCCGTTCGATCTCATCCACGAGATCCCCGCTCATCCGCTCGAACTCGAAGTCCATCCGACCGGAGCCCGGCTCCATGTTGCCGCCGGTGACCATGGCGCCGTAATCGCGCCACACGACACCGCACAGGGCATGCAGCGCCGTGTGCGTCCGCATGAGCCGATAACGACGTAGCCAGTCGATGGCCACCTCCACCTGCTCGCCGATGTCGGGCGGCTCGTCGCCAGCCTCGAGCTCGTGGACGACGTCGGCTCCGGCGCGGCGCGCGCCCACAATGGTTCGTGGCTGTCGGCCGCTTGCTCGAAGCAGCCCTCGGTCGGAAGGCTGGCCGCCACCACCGGGATAGAAGACCGTCCGGTCGAGGACGAGGTCGGTGGGCTCCTGGTCGACGTCTGACGCCGGCCGCAGGCCGATAACGATCGCTTCCGTGGATCGCGCGTACGCGTCCCGCGAGTAGAGCGGATCCGTCACGTGGTCACTTGACCGTGAGGGTCCCCTTCATGTCCGGATGGACCACGCAGTAGAAGCTGTATACGGCGGCCGGTAGCGGGGTCACGTTGTAGGTCGTCTTGTTGACGCCCGTCACGATGTCCCCCTTCCAGAGCACCGAGCCCGCAGGGTCGGCGATCTGGATGTTGTGCTGCGTCGACTGGTCCTCGTTGTCGAAGTTGATCTGGAACGACTTGTTGGCCGGGGCTTCGAGGCTGTCCACGTCGAATTTGAGGCCCGAGGCGGTGACGTTGAGCGCAGCTGCCGGGCTGCCCGCGACCGAGCCTGAAGGCAAGGGGCTGGCCGCGCTTGCCGCTGGACTGGCTCCGGCGCTCGGCGATGCGGACGCCGCAGCCGACGGAGCTGGGGTCGGTGACGGCGGCGGAGCGTATGTCCAGCTTGGCTGAGCAGAACTGCCGCACGCTCCGAGCACGATGGCAGTCACGGAGAGCAGAGCGCCAAGACGGGCACGCCGGGCAGTCATCGACGATCGAACCTCATCGGTAGCGGTGGGTGGGGAGGGGCCGTTCAGAGCCCGGGGTCAACTCTAGCCGTCACCACCGTAATGTGCCCGCCGGGAGCTTCACATCCACGAAATGCTCACGCATGCTCGGTCAACCCGAGCCGGATGGCGACGGCGGCCGCCTCGACGCGCCCCGAAACGTCGAGCTTTGCGAGGATGTTGCCTACGTGCACGCCGACCGTCTTCTGGCTGATGAACAGCCGCTCCCCGATCTCCCGGTTGGTGCGTCCCTGGGCGATCAGGTAGAGGACCTCCTTTTCGCGCGGGCTCAGGCCGAATGTGTCCTGCTTGCGGGCCGAGACCTCGCCAACGAACTCGCGCACCACCGACGATCCAGGGCCGCCCGAGCCGCCGACGGCCGGCGACGCGAGTGCCGCCCGGGTCGCTACGGCGAGGTCGGCCGCAAGCGACGGCGTCCCATTGCCATCGCTGCCGTGCCCGTTGCGATCCGTTGCAGATGAAGCCGGGACCTCCGCGCCGTCATGCCCGCCGAGTGCGGCGCGGCCGCCCACCGTCTCGCTCGGGGCCGACGTCTCCTCCACGGTGGGCTCGGGAAGGGTGATCAATGCCCGCCGGCCGAGCTCGCGGAGCTCCTTCATCAACGGCCGTGCCCCGAGCTCGCGGGCGATCTCGAACGATTCCAGGAGAGGGCCGCGAGCCGCGGTCCGCGCGACGCGAGCGTCGTCAGCCGCCGCCAGCGCGGCCTCCGCCTGACGCCAGCGGGCGGACGCCACCTGATAGCGCGCTCCGAGTGCCGCCCACGTCTCGGCGGCCGAGGCCCAGACCGCAGGTTCGTAGCGATCGTCGCCGAGCATCCGGTGCGCCCGGGCCGTCGCGAGATAGGCGTCGGCCTCCCTCCGGGAGCCCGTCGTCCGCGGGACCCCGGCGCGATGGACCATCGCCTCTGCCTCCGCAAGAACGCGGGACGTGCGCTCACGCGCTGCGGCGATCGGGGCGAGATCTCGTCCGCCACGGGCGTCCGCGACGACTGCGGCGTCGACCCGCGCCACCGTGGCGGCGAGCTTCGCCGCCAGCGCCCAGTCCTCGGTGACGCGCGTCATCTCCCATGCGCGGGCCACCGCCCGACGCGCGTCGACCAGGTCGCCATGCCAAAGGGCGTAGGCGGCTGCTGCCTGGAAGATCGGCACGGCGAATTGAGCGTCGCCCAGGGTCTCCACCTGGAGCAGCAGCTGGCCAAGGAGCCGGCCGGCGAGCTCACCGCCGTCCGACTCGATCTCGACGGTGGCCAGGTTGCCCACCGAATTGATCAGTGCGAAGCCGGCCGGGCTCCACTCGAGCGCCGTGGCCGAGAGCTCACGCGATTCGCGCCAGCGGCCCAGGAGGAACAGCGAATCGGCGGCATTCCCGCGCAGGAAGTTGCCATACACGGATTCGAGGCCGCTGTCGCGCGCCTCGACGATCCCCCCGAAGGCGACATCGACCGCCTCTTCTCGACGGCCGAGCAGGTCCAGCACGGTTGTGAGGTTTGCCGTGGCGCGGAAGATGGCCTCGAGATCGCCGATTGCCTGCGCGCGCCGTCGAGCATCCGTTAGCACCGCGACGCCGGATTCGGGATCGTCCCCCCAGCCCTTGCACACGCCGACCGTGATGAGGGCGTGAACCTCCTGGACCGCGCCGGCCTCGCCCATCGACCGCGCGATCGACATGGCATCGGCTGCCAGTCGCTCGCCCTCCGAGAAGACGCCCTGGATCATCTTGACCTGGCCAAGCGAGCCCAGGACGGCAGCCCGCTCGACCGAGGCCTCGCGCGGCGTGAGCTCCACCGCCCGGCGGTGGGCAAGGAGAGCCCCCTCGGTGTCGCCCGCGGCCCGCCGGTAACGGCCGAGTCGGTCGTACAGCCGGCCGAGGCTCGCCCGATCCCGTCGTTCGTCGGACCTGCTGATGGCGGCATCCGCAAAGGCCACTGCACGCTCGGGGTGTCCGGCGGCAAATGCCAGCTCCGCGGCGCGTGCCTGTAGCTCGTGCAGGACAGGCGGCGTGACGGAAACCAGGCCGCCTGCAGCTGGTTGACCCGGCAGCTCTGTTAATTCGAGCGCCAGCTCGAGGTGCTCAAGGGCGTCCTGGGGCGCATCGGCCTCTTCGGCGAGGACCGCTGCGTCCAGAGCCGCCGCACGGGCATTGATCGTGTCGTGCCCGGCAAGCCAGTAGCGCTCGGCGGCGAACGGCGATGCTGCGAGTCCGTGGGCCAGCGCCGAGAGGTGGCGGCGCCGCTGGAACGGAAGGAGGTCGGCCGCGACCGCACGAGCGATACCCACGTGGCGGAATGCGATGAGGCTGTCCGGCCGGAGTTCGCCGGCCTTCGGGAGGGCTCGCACCATGCCAGCCTCGACGGCCTCTGACAGGCCGGCCAACAGGTCCGCGTCCAGCACACCCTCGCCCCTGCGAGGGCCGGTCGACGAACGCGGAGGCAGACCGACCCTGCCTTCCTCGAGGGCCCGGGCGGCTGTTGCGAGCTCGGTTGCTGTAAGGGCTGCTTCGGCCGGAGCAAGAAGTCGCAGCACGCGGCGGCACTCGGGAGAGCGAGTCGCCAGTCGCGCCGCCAGGATCTCGGCGAGCGAGCCGGTTGCGGCCGCCGGAAAACCCTCCCGACGTAGCGCGAGGAGCTCCTCGGCGATCAGCGGATTACCCCGACAGCGCTCCGTCAGGAGCAGCAGGACCGAGGCGGACGGCCGCTCGCCTTCGATCCCCTCGAACAGGGTGGCAAGCTCGTCGCGATCGAGTCCACCGAGGTCGATCTGCTCTGGTGGCCGCGGAGAATCGGCCATGAGAGCGAGGTCGGCGTGGAGGGCATGGGCTCGCGTGATCTCGTCCGGCTGGTAGGTGGCAATCAGGCACAGCCGCTGGGGACGCGAGACCCTGGCGAGGAACGCCGCGAGCGCTCTCGTGGCGCCATCGGCGGTATGAAGATCCTCGAGCATGAGCACGATCGGACGTTGCTCTCCGAGGCGCGTGAGCAATCCGTGGATGCCCTCCAGAACGCGACCCTGGCGCCGTTCGGGCGCGATGATCACCGGTCGATCCGGAAGGAGCCCGATAGCCTCGAGCCGCCTCGCGAGCTCCGGTACGAGCCGGGCCAGCGCAGGCGCCGCCGGTCCGGCAAGGTGGGCCAGATCGTCATCCGAAGCGGCCTGGAGGACGGGCTGCAGTGCTGCGACAACCAGCGCGTATGGGCGCCCCAGGGTCGCGGCCGTGGGCTCGCCGCGAACCACGGTGAAGGGCTCGCTCATGCCGGCCAGGCGCTGCTGGGCTTCGGTCAGGAGCCGCGATACGCCGATGCCGCTGCTCCCTGCCACCAGGACAGTCGTGGGGCGTCCGACTGACGCCTGATCGAGCGCGATCGCAAGCTGAGTGAGCTCGCGCTCACGCCCGACGAACCGCGCGCTCGTGAAGCCAGCGGGCATGCCGGCATTCTACGAGGGTCGGCGGGGCTCGATCCCCGATTCGCCGGTAGGCGGTGCGGGAGGGCCACGCGGACCGGTAGGCTGGGCGGCGTGGCGGCCACGCGACGTGCTCCTCATCCGGACAACACGCTCAACGAGCTCTCGGGTGAGGAGTGGCTCTACTTCACCAAGTCGGCCTGGTCGACCGCATACCCGTCGGAGCTGGGCCACGCGCTGCGCAAGGCGCACGGCGCGAACAAGCCGCCCCGCTTGATGGCGCGCCTGATCGAGTTCTTCACGCGCACGGGCGAGCTCGTGCTGGACCCCTTCGCCGGGGTGGGCGGGACCATGCTTGGTGCCGCCATTGCACGCGGGCCGCGTCGAGCGCTGGGGATCGAGCTGGATGCCCGCTGGGCGGCCGTGTTCGAGGCCGTCCTGCGCGAGGCCGTGGCGGAGCGCGATGGGCTTGGTCCCGTGCTGGCGGACCTGGGGCCGTCCGACCCGGTCGGGCCGCGAACCTTCGACGCCTCGGGGCTCGAGGTGCGGGTCGGGGACGCCCTGACGATCCTGCCCGGGCTGCCCGAAGCATCGGTCGATTTCGTCGCAACCGACCCGCCCTACAACATCCAGCTACCCATCACGATGTCGGGCGGCCGCCTCGCGGAGGCCCATGCCAATCGCCGCACCGACTACGCGATGGTGAGCGATCACCCCGCCGACCTGGCCAACAGTCCCGACTACGAGACCTACCTGGTGCGCATGGAGCGCATCTTCCGGGAGCTGATTCGCGTCCTGCGTGCGGGCCGATATGCGGCAGTCATCGTGCGCGACGCTTATCAGGACGGCCGCTACCGCTTCGTCGCGGCCGACCTCGCCGAAAGGGCCGAACGGGCGGGCTTCGTCACGAAGGGCGACCTGGTCTGGTATCAGGCCGGCACGCGCCTTCGACCATACGGCTATCCGAAGGTATTCGTGCCCAACATCACGCACCAGCACATCGTCATCCTCAGGCGCCCTGCCTGAGGCCTGTTGTCAGCGCGTAGTCGGCGGCGAGCCCGGCGATCGCGAATCAGCCTGCCTTTTCGGCCCGGAGGAACGACGAGAGCACGTCGTTGTCGGGTGTCGGGACATCGCCTTCGCCGCCGGATGACGGGCGGGCCGGGGCGACGGCCTCGTCCTCCTTGATGGCTTCGCCCAAGGTCATTCGGTGGAGCCAGCCTTCGTTGCCGTCCGGGCAAAGCACGCGCCAGAAGGCGCCGCTGCTCTCGAGCAGCTGGACTTCGTCGTCCCGGTCGAGCACGCCGATCTCGGTCCCTCGCAGCTCGTCCGGGGCATCCAACAGACGGACGACGCGATATCGGATCCGGCGTCGCTCCAGTCCGGCCACCGGTCCGACACTGCCGGTAGCGAAGGACAGGCTGAACGTGGTCGAGGCGGAGCGGAGCGGGTCCGTCTTGCGCGCCTGGAGGAGGGACGGACGGCGCCAGCGGGGCATGGCCAGCTCCGCGGCGTTGGCCCCCGCCTGCACGGCCGCAGAGACCGGGACGAGCAGCGCGGTGGCAGGGGACGGGCCGGCATTCGCGGCAGCCGCCTCCAGCACATCGTCGGGCGCGGGCTGCTCCTCGTCCCGCCGCCGCTTGCCGAAGATCAGGAACGCGATCGCTGCCGTGGCCGCGCCCGTTGTCCCCATTGCCACGGCGAGGGCTCGCATCTCCGGGCTCACGCCACCCGGCCAGGCAAGGAGCTGTGCCGGGACCGCGATTGCGACGGCGGGTCCTTCCGCCGTCCGATCGCCGGCTTGAGGCCTCGAAACGGAGTCGGGGCTGCTGCCTTCCTCGACACCCGCGGGCGACGTCGACGATCGCAGGCCAAGCCCGATTGCCTCGTCCACGAGCCGCCCCGCGAAACTGCCCGGCGCGAGTGACCTGGCCGCCCCGCTGGGACCCTCGACAGCCGAAGTGGACGACCCTCCAGGTGACTCGGTCGCGGCGGGCACGGCGCCGGCCGACGAGTTGGTGCCGGTGCCGTCGGCTGAGGTGCCGCCCGTCCCGGCTGGCCCGCCAGAGCCGGTTCCTCCGGTCGTCGTCGAGCCGCCGGGCGTAGTCGTGCCCCCGGTCGTCCCGCCGCTTGTTGCGCCGGCTGCGCGCGAGATCCTGACTGTGCCCCCCGGGGCCGTTGCAGAGAATCGTTGCCGGTCGGAAGCCTGGAAGGACACGGCGTGGCTGCCCGCCGCGAGCTTTGTGGTGTAGGCAAACCGGACACCGGACTTGTAGTCAGGGCCTGTCCCGACCTGCGCCATGGCATGGGCCCGCCCATCGATCAGCACACGTACGCTGTCGGGCGAGGAGCCCTCCCGGTTGCGGTAGTCGATTGCGAACGAGATCGTGGTGGTCGTGGTCCCCGAACGCGGCGAGACCTGCGGGTTGCTCAGCTTCGTGGGGCCCTCGACCGCGCCGGCCGCCCCTGCCGCAACGGCAACCAGAAGGATCCCTCCGGACATCGCGGCGAACCAGGGTCGTGCATGTCGGCCGCGCGTGATCATGGAACCGGCAAACGGGAGCGCGAACGACGTCAAATGGCTGCCTCCGCTCGGGAAGTCACGTCCGGGCCCGGGCAGCATGCGAGTCGGTGGGCGGGAGTCGCAATGGTACGGGTGTCCCCCTCGCCTGGGTCGTGCCCTCGCGTCTCGGCGCTCGTGCGCGCACCAGTACCGGGACCTTTGAGCGGCATCAGCCGTTCAGGGTGGTGCGGCCGGGAACCAGCCTGAGGGGTTGGGTGAGGTTTGCGGATCCCACGGGTCCGGTCCACGCTTGCGACTGCTAGCCCGAACTGGCCATGGCCTTCGCCGGCCCTTTCCGCCAAGCTCAGGCAATGCAGGTCATCCGTGCTCCCCGACGCCCGGGTTCGACGGTGTCCATGATCCCGATTCTCGCCGGCTTCCTGGTCGGTGCGGCCCTGCTCTTCGCCGGCGTGACGCTCGCCGCGCTGGCCTTTGGCACCTCATTCGCCGAGCGCTTGATGTCCCCGCGCCCAGGGATAACCCAGACGTTGGCGGGCGTACTGGCGTGGACGCTTGCTCTCATCGCGCCTGGCGCGCTGGTGATCATCGGGCTGGCCCGTATCGGGGGCGTCCTCGAACGCCTGGCCATGACCCGGCCGCCGCGCAGCCAGCTGACCGCCTTCGCGAAGACTCTGCCGGACGAATTCGTTGCCGCAACCAAGGTCCAGCTGCCGGACGGGCAGGTCATTCCGGAGCTGGTCGTGGGGCCCCATGGTGTGGCCATCTTCGAGGTGCTTCCACCCCCCGGCCTCATTCGCTACGTGGCCGGCCGCTGGGAAATTCGTCTCGACCGTCGCCGCTGGCTGCCCACCGAAAATCCACTCGAGCGAGCGGCGCGCGACGCGGAACGCGTGCGACGCTGGCTCGCGGCCGAAGATCGCGACTTCGTCGTGAAGGTGCACGCGGCGTTGATCGCCCCGGACACCCGCGTCACCCGGACCGCCGCATGCGCAGTGATCACCCGCGACCAGGTCCCCGCGTACCTCGGTTCGCTGCCGCCGCAGCGGAGCCTGTCACCGTCTCGTCGCGAGCACATCGTCGAGCAGATCCGCCAGACAGTGTCCGGCTAGTTTTCCGGCGCGCCGTCAGCCCTGGCCGGGCGAGGTTGTCGGAGCCGGCGAGGCCCCCGGCAGGGGCGGAAACAGGCCTGCGTTGAATCTCCCGAAACCACGACCCGCGAGAACCGTGGACGCATCGACGGACCCGTCGGCATTCCGCGTGCCTTCCACAACGATCGTCATCCCGACCGTTATGTCCGAGACGTTTGGATCGCTGACTCCCTGCACCCGGAACGTCGTGCCACTGCTCACCCGAACCTTGGCCATGGTTCCATCGAACTGTCTGATCGTCAGCGTGCTGCCGGTCCTGGCCGTTACCTGGCCCGCGATATGGGGCAGCAGGATGTGCACGGCCGCGGCGGTCAGCGAGTTGCCGGTTCCGCGAGTGCCTTCGACGAAGACCTCGCTACCGACCTTCACGTCGGACTTTGCGCCCGTGCCCTTGCTTCCCAGGCGGTAGCTGGTCGAGCCGTTGACGGCGATCGCCCAGGACGTTCCATCCCGGCTGTTCAGGGTGAAGCCGTCGCCGGTCACGGCTGTCACCGTGCCCGCGACCTGCGGCAGCATGACGTCGATCTCATCGATCGGGTAGCTCCCGTCGGACGCTCGGGTCTCTCGAAACCGGATCGTGTCGCCCACGCTCAGGTCCCCCAGGCTGATCTTCTGGCCGGCCTTGAGGAGGGAGGTGGTGCTCCCGACGGTGATCGTCCGTGTCCAGCCGTCGTCGGTCCTCAGCGAAAGGTTCGAGCCGTCGATTGCGGTGATCGTGATCGGCCCGAATCCCGGACCCTTGAAGCCACGGCCATCGGCGAAGCCAGGCCCGCCGAACAGTCCCGGGCCGCGGAACGCTCCGGGGCCGTGGAGCCTGCCGGGGCCACCTTCGACTGTTCTCGGGGCGGTGCTCGCGGCTGGGGAGGTGCCGGGGCTCGGCGACGCGGCCATCGTCAGCGCTGCGCTGACGAGCACGATGGCGAAGGCTCCCAGGACGACGGCGATCCGAAGGATATCGGGGCCCCTGAGCTTCCCGGAGAAGCTCGCGCCGGTCGGCTGGGCCGTCGGCGTGGGCTGGGCCGTCGGCGTGGGCTGGGCCGTCGGCGTGGGCTGGGCCGTCGGCGTCGGCTGGTTCGATTCGACGGGTGCGATTGGCTCGGTCATTCCTTCTCCACCGCGCTTGGTGCCGGGCGCACGCCGCAGTCTCCCTCGCCACGGAAATCTGGCAGCCGAATCTGAAGATGTCCTGAGAAGCCGTTTCGTCGAAGAAATGGTGGTAGGGGAGGGTGGACTCGAACCACCGACAAGCGGTGTATAAGACCGCTGCTCTAACCCACTGAGCTACTCCCCCACGCGGTCATTCTACGTTCCGGTTGGCTCATTCGGGCAGTGGGCTGTCCCGTTCGTCGGGACTTCGAGCAGCGACCCGGCGCAGCCGACATCCTACGTTCAGGGCCAAGCCGATCAGGTAGCGCACTGGCCCGAGCCACGCCTGCCGGGCCACCGGGGAGCCCGCCGGATCTTGGGCTCGAGGGCGCGTGCAGGCGGTCGGGCTACTCGCCCCCGCGCAGGAGTCGGCTGGCTAGCGCCCGCAGGCGGAAGGGTCGCCCCAGCAGCATCGGACGTCCGTCGGATCGGTTGGCGCGGCCATTCTTGCGATGCCCGTTCGAGGCAAATGCCGGTGTGACACCGGACGCAGCTGCCTGCTCCAGGAGCTCGGCCAGGCTTCGCTCTTCCTCGGTCTGGGCGACCGCGAGGGGAAGCTCGTCGGGGTCGAACGGACGCGGTGTTTTTTCGTCCACGATCTTCGGCGGCCGGGCATAGGCCGGGGCCCCGTAAAGCTTCGGCAGTGCGACGTGCTGCTCTTCCGACGTGATGTTCAAGAGGCCCTCGCGAAGGCGTCCGTCAGGGATTTCCCTTACGCACCGGGATGATAAGGGCGGGAGGGTATCGCGGAACGGTACCAAACGACTAGTCCGGTACTGGTCCCTGTGCTGCAATCGCGTTGCGTGGATGCGACACACGCCACCTCAAACGAAGAAACACACGCCATCTCAAACGAGGAACGGCTTCAGGATCTGCACGACCAGGACGAGGGTCAGGTAGGCGATCGGCACGCCGGCCAGGAATCCGAGGGCCGCGCTCCAGGTGCTGCGCATCGGGCGATTCGAGCTGCCCGTCGGCTGTGGAACGATCACGTACGTCACCAGGCTTCCGGCCACCAGGATGCCAAGCACGAGCCCGGCGACCGCGAGCGTTCGAAGGTCACCACCCGGCAGGCGCGCCCCACGGCTCAAAGCCACGTCGTAGGCGAGATACGCGGTGCCGAGGACGGCCGCGACCCCGGCGTCCGCCGCGACCGCGCGGAAGACCGGCCTGGGAGCATTACGGAACTGCCGCCAGCGGATCTCAGCCCAGGAGCGAGCCCGGACCGGCGGGCGCACCGTCATCCCGCGTCGCTCGAGAGGATCGTCAGTGTCGGCCGCCTCGGCAGCGTTGCCGGAGTGGCGTCTGCCAGCTCGGCGACAGCTTGGGCCAGTCGCTCGAGCTCCGCCTCTGTGTTGAAGAAGCCGACGCTGAGGCGGATGGCCTCCAGCTCAGGGATCGTTCGGGCGATGGCAAAAACGCGGCCGCCCAGCTCCTCGAGCGCGGTTTCCGCGGGCCAATCCGCGATCCGAAATGTCACCAGGGTGGCCATCTGGTCTGTTGGGGTCACGAGCTCGACGCCCGGGATGGCTCCTAGCAAGTCCGCTGCCCGGCGGGCAAGCGCCACGCCGCGACCGTAGACCCACTCGAGACCCACGTACATCGATAGCCAGCCGCAGCTGCGCGCCATCCCCACGACCGATGGTCGGTGGTAACCGGAGGTCTGGAACCGGCGCGCGTCGCCGAAGTGGCGACCCGTGCCATCCGAATCGACCAACTCGTAGCCGAACCAGCCCGCGAATGTCTGGCACGCGCGTTCCAGGACGGTGGGCGCCACATACAGGGCGCCCATCCCCTCGGGTCCGAGGAGCCACTTCTGCGCGGATGCGGCGAAGAAGTCCGCGCCCAGCTCGCCGACGTCCACCGGTATGGCACCTGCCGACTGCGCCCCGTCGAGGACCACCCAGGCGCCCCTGTCGTGGGCCATCCGGGCGATGCGAGCGACGGGCAGCACAGCTCCGGTCGACCAGCTCACGTGCGACAGCGCGACGAGCCGGGTCCCATGCACGATCGCCCGGTCGAACGCAGCCAGCGTCCGATCGTCGTCCCCGCCGGCTCCGACATCGACCATCGCGAGCTCTACGTCGAGTCGATCGCGCAGCGTATACAGGGGCCCCAGGCCGCCAGGATGCTCGAGCCTGGTGGTGACGGCGCGATCGCCCGGCCGCCAGTCGACCGACCAGCAGGCGATGTTCATTGCCTCGGTCGCCGAGTGCGTCAACGCAATCGAATCCACGTCCGTTGACAGGATCGCGGCGATCCCCGCGCGCGCTTCGTCCATTCGCAGCAGAGCCTCGTCGAGTACGGCAGAGCTGGCCCTGCCGGTCCGCAGCTCCCACTCGGCGATCTCGTTCATCGCCTGCGCGGTCTCGCGCGGCAGTGGGCCGACCGAGCCGGTATTGAGGTAAATGCCGGCGCCCGTGGCGGGAAGGGCCTCCCGTACCGCGGCGACCTTCTCGGCGTCCGGGAGAAACGGCGAGACCACGTTCGTATGATACCGACGATGCCTTGCGCCACCCTCTGTCACGGCGGCTCGCAATGAGCGGCTACGCTCGGCCCGAGCTGCTCGCATCGACGGAATGGCTCGCCGACAACCTGGGGCGGCCGG
>WNGJ01028229.1_pt1 | contig 12923 bp, 7 predicted proteins | sample 5400611 | NCBI WGS metagenome assembly WNGJ01 (sample SAMN13153375, study PRJNA577476) | soil metagenome | isolation source: 40 cm soil or saprolite under Garry oak tree replicate 1 | place: USA:California | collected 2016-06-15
TGACATAGATAACGATGAACAGGGTTTTACCAATGGCAATACCGCTTCCCAGCCTGACCCTAATTCCTGGTACTATACTGACTCCCAATGGGTACAAAAAATGCAAGCCCTTGAAACCTTTATGAATCTCGGACCACGAGGGTGGTATCCCAACAACCAGGAGCCGGTCCCCTTTGCCAACCTGACCAAGGCTCAGGTACAGTGGGCCTTGGCAAACTACTTGCTGATTAAAAACAACGCCAGCTACCTCAACATCAGTGGCTACCAGGAATATGGCTATCTGCAGAGCCGCCCTGAGTATGCGGCGCCCATTGGGTCTCCCACCACCTCCTATTATTCCTCACAAAATGTGTATATGCGCGATTTTACCAATGGGTTGGTGATGGTCAATCCTTCCTCAACGACGCAATATTCTGTGTCTCTCCCGTCTGGTAAATACAAAGATCTGTACGGCAACACCATTAGCGGTTCCTACACTCTTCCGGTCCACTCAGGAGTGGTCTTACTCCTTTCCTCCTCAACCTTTATTGCCCAATCAGGTGGCACGCAAACAAATACCACCGAAGCAATGACAGGAGCAAGCGTGGTCAGGGGAGACTTAATACAAGCAGTGGCAGGAGTAGCTAACTCAATTACGAATAGTTCGCTTTCTTCCCCTTCTGGCATTGGAGTTGTCGGCGTACAATCGCAGGTGTGGGTGTCAAACCGGGGAAACAGTACCATCTCTGTATTTGATGACAATAGGAACCTCCTCAAGACCCTCTCTGGCAATGGCCTCTCTGCTCCATATGAGCCAACGCTGGTTGGTAATCAAATATGGGTGCCAAATTCAGGCAACAGTACGATTTCAGTATTTAACCTCGATGGATCAGCCGCAAGCGTTGGTCCGTATTCTGGCAATAGCTTAGCAACACCCAAAGGCATGATGGTCGTACGCAATCAAGTCTGGGTAGCAAACGATGGCAATAGTACGATTTCGCGCTTTAATCAAGATGGCACATCTGCAGGAGCTGCCTTGACAGGCATTGCAAATCCACGAGGAGGAGTCGTGGTAACCGTCAACGGCACTCAACAGGTGTGGATACCTTCACATGCAGGCAGCATCTACCGCTTTGATACCAACGGGAATCAAGTTGCAGCAACAATTACCGGTAACTCACTGGAAAATGTGGAGTCCCTGGGTCTTGCAGGAGGGCAGGTGTGGGCACCGGATGCCTCAGGTCAAGTCTCTGCCTTTAACCTCGACGGGACAGTGGCAACAGGTAGTTCCATCACCGATAGTACCTTTAGCGATATTCATGGAATTGCCCAAATTGGTTCACAAGCATGGATTGTAGATACTGGCTCGAATGCTATCTCTGTTGTTGCTATTCCTGCAGGTACAACACCTACTCCGACCCCCACCACACCAGTAACTCCTACCCCTATAGGGGCAGCAACGGCAACGCCTTCTCCAACCACTGCATGTACCACTACGCTTCCTTCAGGTACCGGTGTGGCAACAACAACGATTACTATTCCATCAACAGGAACATATGCGCTATGGACTCGTATGATGGTGCCATCTTCTTCTGCTAATTCTTACTATTTGCAGGTTGATAGTGGGTGTCCGTATCTTGTTTCAGATACCATAGGAACAAATTCTTGGGATTGGGTTACTAGTGCACCAATTACTCTTGCGTTAACGACAGGATCGCATACTATTACCATGGTTGGCAATCAGACAGGCGTGAAAGTCGATGAGCTCATCTTTTCCCAATCCTGCACTCCCACAGGGACAGGGGACAGCTGTTTTTCCACAGAGACGCCAACGCCCCAGCCGCAAGCCACCTACCCCTCTGGTATCAAAAACGTGTTTATGATTGTCATGGAGAACCAGGATTGGAGTTCGATCAAGGGAAATACACCCTCTGCTCCGTACATTAATTCACTGCTCACTCGATCTGATGCATCGTATGCATCAAACTATCATAACGTTGCGCCACCTGAAACTGCAAATGGGCACCTGCATCCATCAGAGCCCAACTATATCTGGCTTGAAGCAGGAACAAACAGTTTCGCAGACCACACTTTTACCACTGACAACGATGCGACAAGCGGGAACTATACAACCTCCACCAGCCACCTTTCCACCCTGCTGCAAAACAAAGGCCACTCTTGGAGAGCCTACCAGGAGAGTATGCCTACTGGCTGTCCTATCACTTCTTCCGGCAACTATGCAGCCAAACATAATCCGTTTGTCTTCTTTACAGACGTGTCCGGTAACCCTCCCTCCGCAACAAATACTAACTGTTCTTCGCATGTCGTTCCGTTTACTCAGCTTGTAAAAGACGTGCAAAACAACACTCTTCCTTCCTACTCCTATATCACGCCAAACCTCTGTGATGATATGCACGATAACTCGTGCACTGGATCAAATGATCCAATTCACCAGGGAGATACCTGGCTTTCAAACAATTTGCCAACCATTCTGAATTCTCAAGCCTACAAAAATGGCGGTGCCGTATTCATTACCTGGGATGAGGATTCAGGTTCAACCACCAACAACCCCATCGGGATGATTGTCTTGTCTCCTCTTGCCAAAGGGAACGGGTATACCAACACCACCCTCTACTCCCACTCTTCTTTTGTCAGAACAGTAGAGACGATTTTTGGTCTTTCCCCGCTTCTTGCCAATGCTTCTTCTGCTACTGATCTCTCTGATCTCTTTGTTACATCTGGTGGTTTAACACCAACTCCTACTCCTTCACCAAGTCCGACAGGTACGCCTCCACCTGCTTTTTGGGCGCGGGATACCTTTCAAAGACCAGACCAGACCTATTGGGGAACTGCATCAAATGGAATGACGTGGGGAGGCAATGCGGATAGTTCAAGCAGTTTTTCAATCAGCAATAACACGGGTTTGATAGAACCCTCTTCTGCTGAAAATTTCAATGCAGTGTTAGGATTATCTGTTGCCAATGCTGAGGTTTTCATGAGCGGATCAATGACAGCTTTAGCAGGAGGAGTTAATACCTTAGGGGTAGTCCTGCGATGGAGCAATCAGTCTAATTATTATCGTGCTGCTATTACCGGAAGTAAACTGGTCATTCAAAGAGCTGTGAACGGATCATTTACCACACTAGAAAGCACATCCTTTCCTGCCTCTCCCAATACGTCCTACACCATTCGTTTTAATGCAAACGGCACAACCCTCTCAGCTAAAGCTTGGCAAACAGGCACAACAGAACCCGCCGATTGGATGGTAACGGCAACGGATAGTACATTCGCTTCGGGTCAATGTGGCATCAGGACACATCAACAGAGTGGGACTATCACAACAATTACGTCATTTCAGGCAACACAGTTATAGGAGTCATGACTCATTCACAACATTACCAATTGTGCGCCGATGTGCTCAGAGTGCCCTTGTTGGGCCCACGGGATGCGCAACGAGCCGTCGCGCTCAAATGAAGTGGCTCCAGATCGCTCTTTGCAGCATCCCCACGATACGTGCAATGCACAAGGGATGTACGAATAGCAGTGGCAAAATCCTCACACTCTAGATGTAGGGGCTCAATCCAATCAATATAGGGAATCGTAACCTCCCCAAAGCGATACGAAACTCCGGGATCAGCATGAACATCAGCCCCTTTATTGTAGATCTTGAGCATCTCAGCCGGATTGGTGTCGTCATAGACGGCCATTCTCGCATCGCCGATCACCGTCACGCGGCGAATTTTACACGGATGTAACCAGCTCACATGAATATGAGCCGTCATCCCATCTGTAAATCCAAGATTGAGATGAGCAATATCATGAATATGTCGTTGAAGATGAGCATGAGCCTGCACTTCAACCTGCACTGGTCTTTTGCCAAGTAGATACAATAAAATCGATACATCGTGAGGGGCAAGATCCCAAATGACATTGATGTCGTTGCGAAACAATCCTAAATTCAGTCGCTCTGCTTCAATACTATAGATTTTGCCCAGCTCCCCCCTTTGTATTAGCTTACGCAATTCGTTGACAGCAGGACTGTATTCAAATGTATGTCCCACCATTAGAATGCGTCGCTGCTCCTGTGCCAGGGCAACCAGTTCTTCCGCCTCTGCAACGTTGGCGGTGAGAGGCTTTTCGACGAGCACATGTTTACCTTGTAATAAGGCTTGTTTCGCGAGTTGATAGTGTGTCCGTACAGGGGTTGCAATAACCACTCCATCGACTTCCGAACGGAACACATCCTCGATTTGTGTCGTCGTTTGGATTCCCGAGTGCTTCATTGACAAAGGTGCTAAGCGACGAGCATCCAGGTCTGCTACCATAGTCACCTTTGCTTGCGGCAAGCTATCCAGGTTCCGAGCTATCTTGGGGCCCCAGTATCCCCAACCAATGACGCCAAAACTCAGGTCTATCTGCATTATGGTTTCCTTCCACTATAAATGCTTCACTCGAGTTTTCAAATTTCAGGATGCGTTTTGTTACAACAACTACATTTACTACCTACAGGTGCTTGCCGGTGACAGTAACGTTGACGCTCTACATATGCATGATCTACTTTTTTCACTCCATCCTATCAGTCTGCCTGGTAGCTTGCTTTCATGCCCACAGAAATACTAAGTCAACAGCAGGTATTAATCGATAACAGGGAGGGAAAACCAGGTCGCCCCCCTTTTATGCTCCTCCTTTCGCCTTTATCATCACAGGAAGCGTAAGGGCCATGAGCTTGAGGTCTTCCCAAAGAGAGTGGTGCTCAAGATAAGCAATATCCATCTCGACCATTTCTTGAAAAGTCACTCGGCTACGACCATAAATCTGCCAGAAGCCTGTCAATCCCGGTTTTTCAGAAAGACGGAGCCAGTCATGTGAGCTGTACAATTCGACTTCGTAGGGGAGTGGTGGTCGCGGACCAACCAGCGACATCTCGCCGCGTAGAACATTGCAGAATTGAGGGAGCTCATCGAGGCTGGTCTTCCGAATAAACCGGCCAATGCGGGTGACACGAGAGTCGTTGACCTGTTTATAAGCTAAATCAGTTCTTGTATCACTATTTAGCTTCTCACCATCCATATACTTCTTAATCGCTTCGCGATGGACTCCCTCACAGCTATTTACGTACATAGAGCGAAACTTAAGCATCTCGAATGCAAGACCGTTTTGTCCGATACGTTTCGGCCGGTAAAGGATGGGGCCTTTTGAATCCAAGCAGATCGCCACTGCTACGATGGCACAGGTGATGCCCAGGATAGGTAGCATGAGAAGTGTAAACGCTATGTCTAGAGCACGTTTCGCTCGCAGATAGGCAGGGTCAAAACTGATCCCGCGCGCAGGTGGTGTCTGAACAACCATGGGTGGGCTCCTTTGATTGTTGCTAGTAACACTAACTTAGGTGCTGCAAGACAAGGTGGTGCTGATGCACCACTTTGTCCGGCTTGAAAATTTTGCTCGGCTAAAATGCCCCCCTCAGCATTTTTAGCTCTTGTATAGAATAACATCTTCATAGACAGATGTCAATATCAATTTTAATCATCTTTTAACAATTCTAATCGTTTTTTAACAATCGTTTAAAATTTGCCACAATTACTTTCGAAGAATGATATAACTTGTGACGTTTAAAATCTAAACTCTTCCAATCTTCCCAGGCTACTCTTTTGTTGCGCTAGCAGCTGTCTGTTTGGGCAGTTCAGGCACTGCTACTGCGTAATGCATCCAGGGTGCGTGCCAGTCCCTCATGAAAACTGACGCTCGGCTTGTAACCTAAGAGGCGCCGGGCAAGGCTGATATCGGCGCAGCTGTCGCGTACATCACCAGGGCGCGGTTCCCGGTAGTCAGCATCAACGATTACATCCAGAAGTTCCCCCGCCAGGCGTAACACCGTATTGAGGGAGACCTGCTCACCACAACCGATATTGAGGGCGTAACCCACGGCATCAGGTGATGAAGCCGCTAGCAGATTTGCTTGCACGACATTAGCGATATAGGTAAAATCGCGTGTTTGCTCACCGTCACCAAAGACAATGGGACGCCGTTTCTCGATAAGTGCAGTCAAGAAACGGGGGATCACGGCCGCATACTCCGAGGCAGGGTCTTGCCGTGGACCGAAGACATTAAAGTAGCGCAACGCTACGGTTTCAAGCCCATAAATGCGTGTAAAGACCCCGCATAACAACTCTCCCGTAAGTTTTTGAACGGCGTAAGGCGACATCGGATGGGTTGGCATATTTTCACGCTTGGGCAACGTCGGCGTATTGCCGTAAACCGATGAGGAACTAGCGTAGACCACGCGCCGTACGCCGGTATCCCCTGCCGCAAGTAGCACGTTCTGCGTGCCGTTGATATTCGTCTCCAGTGACCCAATCGGGTCCACAATAGATCTTGGGACCGAAGCCAATGCACCCTGGTGAAATACCACCTCGACGCCCTGCATGGCAGCCCTCACGCTAGCGTGATCGCGCAGGTCGCCCCGAATGAAGTGGGCACGTCCTTTAAGTGCAGCCAGGTTGATTTCCCTGCCTGTGGCAAGGTTATCGAATACGCGTACAGACTCCCCTCTGTCGAGCAGTGCCTCGGCAATGTGCGAACCAATGAAACCGGCCCCCCCCGGTGACGAGATAGTGTGCTGTTGCCACCTGCAACCTCCTACTCTCTATTGAGCAACTATGCCATACTCTGATAAAGTGACTGTGCCAATCATATGTTCACATTTCCTTGTATATAGACGCTTATTGCATCGGGAACGGGTCATGATTTTATCGAACCCACATCCACGTCTAGTGCTCACTCTACTAATCAGCCGTCGAGTACTCCCTCCCCCGATCAACCAAAGATACATCACCTTGCTGACATCTGGAGCAATATCTATCTCTTTCTAAGTTTTGACTACAATATATCCGACGATCGTTCAATAACTTATCAACCAGCAACTGATGTTTAACAATCGGCTGAAGATTAATCGTTAGTTCTTCCATGGAGACCTCTCTGGTTTTTTATTCAATCTCAACAGGAACCGATAGCTTCGCTAGGTCGGAACTCTTGGAGAAGAGCACCTCATAAGCTAGCAAGAGAAGTCTTCTACAAGATTTGGCGTGGCGTAGAGAGCTGCATCGTGTGCTGAAAAGCGTGTCTCAGTCAGATCAAAAGCCACAACAGGCTTCCTCATCGCCATATACTCCATTGTTTTGATCATTGTGGAGTATTCATTCAATCCGTTTTGTGGGTCGGGCGAGAGCCCCACATCTGCCACGGTCAGATAACGTACGATGTCTCCCCTTGACACCCAACCGGTGAAGTTGACATACTCATCTAGTTGTAGTTCATGGGTCAGTGCATGCAGTGTAGGAACTTGATCACCGTCTCCCATGAGAACCAGCGATATATCCCGGCGGCCTCGTTTGTAAACAAGGTCATGGAGCGCATAGAGAGCGTACTCAACACCATCTTGAAGGCTCATTACACCTACATAAGCCAACAGATAAGACCGTCCTCCTTTCAGCTCAGACTCAGGCGTGACCAACTTCAGGTGCTCCAAATCAGGCCCATTGCGTACTACAAATACCTTTTCAGCTGGGCGGCCACCCCGTTCGATAGCCATCCGTCTCTGCGATGAGTTGGTTACGATAATCAGATCAGCTGTTTGGTAGCTACACCGTTCTAAAAAGAGCAGAAGCCTGTAAAGTAACTTCATGCGGCCCTTGAATTTCACCTGGAACATTTCTGGGGCAAGGTCATGCTGGTCAAAAACGAATTTTTTCCCAAGGAGTCGATAGAAGAATCCAATAATAAAGAACAGGTCGGGGGGATTGGCAGCATGAATTATATCGAAGCCATGACGAATCAAGACGGTAAAGCTCAACCAGAATGTCTTGATTATAGCGGCAGCGTATTCGGCGATGTAGGAAGTGTATTTGTTAGCGACCCTGGGTAATTGGTAGCGATAAATATGAATATTGTCAATACAGATGTATGATTCTCGATGTCGAGAGGACCCCTTAGGGCAAATAATACTCACCTGGAACCCACGATCACGTAGCGTAGTGGCTTCAATCCAGACGCGAGGATCCGCAGGTACTGAAAGATTTTCTACTACCATCAGTATTTTACCGGTTGTGGTCATGGGCGCTGACCTTCTCTAATGTCTAATCAGACAAAATCCTTTTATTCGCACTACTGGATGATACACTTGCTTAGAAGGCGGCTCTCAGAAAAAGTCGCCGGGATGTTGATTATAAGTACTGTAAAGAAGGTTCTCTTTCCCCTCTTGCCTTTTTACTGATCACCTGTTCGTAGACTGTTATAACCTGCTTCGCTACGACTGAGCGTTCCAGGTGCATAATGTCGGTTCTGCCGGTTGTCGGTGCTGTATGTCGCAGCGCCTGTTCGAGTGCCGCTGCTAAGGCAGCGGGATCTTGGGGACATACACTACAACCCTCAGTGCGACCAATGACTTGTGCTACGTCACCGACATCAGTGGAGACGACCGGCACATTACAAGCCATTGTCTCCTTAACAACATTAGGCGACCCTTCGGCAATCGATGAGAGGATGAGCGCGTTGCTGGCGTTGATGTACTGCACGAGTTTTGCTTGTGGCAAACCGTTGGCAACCACCAGTTCAGCAGAAACTCCTCTACTACGCAGTCGTTCGATGGCAGCCTGCGCCAGTGGAAAATTTTTCACAGGTATTTTGGGGTCATTGCCAAAAAGAACATAGCAGCGATCCAGATCCCATCCTAGTGCAGCGCGAGCCTCCGCACGTGGAATAGGGTGAAATAACTCAATATCTACCCCATTGGGAATGACAAAGGTGTTGCCTCCCGACGCAGCCTTTTGCATCCCCTCAGATTTGACAATCGCAGCGTCAACCCGGTGACAGAGCCAGCGACTGATACGTACAATTAGTCTACTTATATTGCTATAGCTCCCATTAGCGCTCACCGTACCTAGCAGATCATCTCCTAAAAAGGAAGCCACCACGGGTGTTGTCCATTGCATACGTGCAATTAGACACCATTGTCCATAATGTCCATGCACAACATCGAAATGCCCCGTCAGCGTCTTAAGAAAAACCTGCATGGCTGCTGCAGCATAACGGAGTAGTACTGGTCTGGGTTTTGGGTGGATAACCTCTATTTCAAGACCGGCCGCAATGAGCGAATCAACCTGGCTCTTGATGAATGTACCCGAGTGTGGGAGCTGTTCCGTTGGATAGGCTCCTGTTACTACTAAAACATGAAATGGTTTCTTTATAGTTTGTTGCTTCAAGCTTGTAAAAGACATAGCAGATACCTAATCTTTCTCCGTACAAGTACCTCACTATAATAGGCTAGGAACTATCGACTTATCTCCCAATAGATCTGCTAAAGATGCTTGAGGACATTCCAGACGCGAATTATCGATAAAGATGCGGAACCAGAGTTCCAGGCTGGCCAGGATGAATAATTGGTTTGCATATTGCGTTCGGCCGTCCAGGTGATCGCGCAATATACGCGCTACAAATGCATCGTTGAGGAAGCCCCGACTGCGAGCCTGCTCCGAGAGGAGGAGTTGTGAGATGAGGTTACGTTGTCCCTCACGGAACCAGGTGCCGATCGGGACGTTAAATCCGATCTTCTTGCGAGTCAGGATGGGCCCAGGGAGAAAGTCCGCATAGGCACGTTTGAGCAGATATTTAGCTTGAAACCGCTTTACCTTGATGTCCGAAGGAATACTGGCTGCGTACTCGATCAGTTTGTAGTCAAGAAGGGGAATGCGTGCCTCGAGTGAAGCAGCCATAGTCATTTTGTCGCCCTTCATCAGCAAATTGTCAGGGAGCCAGATCTTGGTGTCCAGGTAGAGCATCGAGGAGAGGTCGTCGCGTTGTGGATTGCCTTCTAGCCAGCGCAAGAAGGCACGGCTGGAGTCCATATCAATACTGGCCCTGGTGCTCTCAGAGAGCAGATGATTTTTCAACTGCCCATTAAAGACACCAAACCAGTTCATCCAGCGTTCCAGGGTGGGTTGCGACAAGGCGCGAGCAGCCATCTTGACTTTGCGCATGCCGTAGGGCAGACGATCAAGCAGGGGTGTAATCACCTGATTGCGGATTGGAGCGGGAAGCAGGTGGTAGTACCTAGCCAGCCAATCAACAAGGTATTTGGGATAGCCTGCGAAGAGTTCATCTCCTCCCTCGCCAGAGAGCACTACCTTCACATGCTGACGAGCTAATTTAGAGATCAGGTAGACCCCCAGATCAGATGGTTCGCTCACCGGTTCATCGCGATGCCAGGTAAGGAGTGGCCAATAGTCCGTCAGATCTGAGCACTTCAGGACCAATTCGTGGTGCTCAGTGCCAAAGTGTTGCGAGACGAGACGAGCATACGGTAATTCATTATACTGGGATTCTGGCACATCGAAGCCAACTGAGAACGTTTTGACCGGTTCCGTCATCAATTGGCTCATAGTCCCGGTGATAATACTGGAGTCCACTCCACCACTGAGCATTGCCCCTAGTGGCACATCAGCCATCAACCGTTCTTCGACGGCCTGATCGATGTGCTGACGTATACCCCGGATATACTCTTCGACAGGAAGGCGCTCAGTCTTGCCGAAGGTGAAATCCCAGTAGCATTCTTCGTGTAGTGTGCCGTTTTCACAGAGCAGCCAGTGACCAGGGAGCACCTTATAGATATTCGCAAAGAGTGTTGCTGGGGCAGGGACGTAGCGGACGCTGAGAAAATCGGCGAGTGCTTGAACATCGGCTTCTCTCTTGACTTGAGGATGGCACAGCAATGCCTTGATTTCAGAGGCGAAGATTAAATTGCCATCGACACGGGTATAATAGAGGGGCTTCTTGCCAACGCGGTCGCGGGCCAGTAAGAGACGTCCACGAGGGCTATCCCAGATGGCAAGGCCGAACATCCCGTGGAGACGTGCAATGCAGTCCACGCCGTATTCTTCATATGCGTGGATAATGGTCTCGGTATCACTGTTTGTGCGGAAGTGGTGACCTTTCTCGATCAATTCTTTGCGCAGGGTCTTATAGTTCCAGATCTCGCCATTAAAGACGATCCAGATGTCGCCAGTTTCGTTAGACATTGGTTGATGTCCACCACTCAGGTCTATGATACTCAGGCGTACCACACCCAAGCCTACCTTCCCATCAAGATATACACCGCTATCATCCGGTCCCCGGTGAGCGATCAGGCGAGTCATCTGCTCAACTAGCTCTTGCGAGACCGGTTCCCCGCTCCGGACATTGTACACACCACAAATCCCACACATCGGCTTTTCTCCTTCCACTAGCGGTTACGTGTTATGGATGTTTGCGTACTCTTCTCAAGAGAAATGGATGGCTCATCCATATAGATCTGGAACCAGAGCTCCAGACAAAGTAAGGTCCAGATTGCCCTGCTGTGGTTCACCAGTGTTGTCCTGGCATGTGCTTGTAGCAGGTTGCGAACGAACTCTGGATTAAAGATGCCACGTTGTTGCGCCCGTGGCGAAAGGAGCAGTTCATAGGCATACCCGTTCAGATCACCACGGAACCAGTGCTTGATGGGTACCCCAAAGCCCTGTTTGCCTCGAGTCAAAATTTCGGCAGGCAACAAATCTGCAGCGACCTTTCTCAGCAGGTACTTCAATACACCATGGCGCATACGCATGGTTGCGGGCAGGGATGCAACATATTCAACCAGGTATTGGTCGAGCAAGGGAGCGCGTGTCTCCAGTGAGTTGAACATGCTGGCCTTGTCGACCTTGACCAGAATATCGTTAGCGAGATATGCCCGTACGTCAACGTACTGCAATTGTGCCCTTACATCGAGATCTGATACTGCACGGAATTCACTGGTGAGCCGTTCGTATGGATTATGGTCACGCACCTGAGCGTAGTATTCTGGACTATACAGCGAGGGACGCGAGTCAGCGGCGAAGAGCATACTGGACTGCACGGCACGAGTGGGAAGATCACGAGTCAAGCTACCGAGACGGTTTTTACCACGCATGCCATCAGGCATAAACCTGCTGCCAAATCCCAGCAAGGAGCGGAGAATGGGAGGAATGCGGCTGATTAACCATTCACGCCTATAGGGCGGATAGCCGCCAAAGATTTCGTCACCCCCATCTCCGGTAAGGACGACGGTGACGTGTTCCCGCGCCAGCTTGGAGACATAGTACGTGGGGAGCATCGAAGCATCCGAGAAGGGTTCGTCATAGGCCCAGACCAATTGTGGTAGCACTGAAATAAGTTCTGGTCGGACAAAAAACTCGTGGTGATCGGTACCGAAATGCTTCGCGACCTGCCGGGCGTAGGGAAGCTCACTAAAATCATCTTCCTCGAAGCCAATGGAGAAAGTTTTGACCGGTTGAGACATCATCGAACTCATCAGTCCGACCACTAAACTCGAATCGATCCCTCCACTGAGAAATGCCCCTAAGGGAACCTCGCTCATCAAACGAACTTCCACCGCCTCTTTCAGGAGCGCCCGTATCCGCTCGATGGCCGTTGCTTCATCGTCCTGGCAGGTTGGCCTGAAGGGGAGTTTCCAGTAACCCTTCGTGCTGATCTGCCCATTTTCGTACACCAGGATATGGGCAGGAGGCAGTTTCATCACCCCCGTGAAGAGGGTATTTGGTGCAGGAACACACTGGTATACCAGGTATTCGTCGAGGGCGATTTGATTCACTTCGCGCGGGATGCCAGCCTCCAGGATGGATTTGATCTCCGAGCCGAAGATCAGTCTCTGCCCATCCCAGTAGTAATTCAGGGGTTTTTTGCCAAAGCGATCACAGGCAGCCAGCAAGCGCTGGCGTTTCCTATCCCAGAGGGCGAAGGTGAACATCCCGCGCAGGTGCTTGACACATTCATCACCGTACTCTTCGTAGGCGTGAACGATGGTCTCGGTGTCACTATTCGTGCGGAAGTGATGGCCACGCTCCCGGAGCTCTTTTTGCAGTTCACGGTAGTTA
>WNGJ01005889.1_pt1 | contig 12921 bp, 2 predicted proteins | sample 5400611 | NCBI WGS metagenome assembly WNGJ01 (sample SAMN13153375, study PRJNA577476) | soil metagenome | isolation source: 40 cm soil or saprolite under Garry oak tree replicate 1 | place: USA:California | collected 2016-06-15
GACTGATCATCGGCCTTCGGATCACCGCCGATCAACAGCGCCCGGAGCAAACGGGAGGGCCGCCGCTGTGAGACGATCCGGACAGGTGAAAACGACAACTCGCGCGAAAAAATGCAGAATGTTCGTGGAGACAGCTCGGGTGACTTCCAATCCAGCGATGACAACCAGAATGTCGTCGATGCTACAGCAGCCGCCGCGGCGTTCATATACATGATTCAGGGCGCAGTCGCCTTCGCAGTGGCCGCGAAGGAGGCTCGGCTCGAACACATCGTCGGTATGACCCAATGGCTGGCGAGCCCTTCCCATCCCTCACTCATGACTCGTCAGCACTGGCTCGTCGATCGACTGTTCTCGATGACGCCGGGAGTCGCACATACGATCGTCAGGCCGGGCATCTTCGCTGATGCCTACCTGGCGACGATTGGCTCGGCCGTGCACCTCGGCATCTTTCCCTGGATGTCCGGCAATAGCCGCAACGCGCCACCTTCCAATGAGGACATAGCGCGAGTCGCCGTCGCGGCCTTGATGGATCCTGCGCGACACGCCGGGAAGAGCTACCGCCCCACTGGGCCAGAGCTTCTAGGCGCGGAGGACATGGCCAAGGCGATCGGCCGAGCCGTTGGGCGGCCAGTCAGGTTCGCGCCGACACCAACTTGGCTGTTCATGAAGGCCGCGCGAACGGGCGGCTATCCAATCGACCTGTTCAGTGGCATTCGCTACTACATTGACGACCACGAGCGCGGCGCTTTCGAGTTGGGCGCACCAACGACCGATGTGCTCGATGTGACCGGCCGCCCCGGTACCTGTATAGTTAAATAACCGGACAGGTACCCATCACTGGCCAGAAACGGGGTTGTAGGAAATGGTGAGCCCATGTACGCGCGAAGAGCGTGGGGCACACTTGGGGAACAACTAGAGGAGATAGCTTGGTAGCTAACCGACGCCAAAACAATGGCTTATGGTGTTCGGCCGTGTAGTTAACAGCCGAATGCTCTACCGTTGAGCTACCGGGGAACCGCGCAACATATTTGTTTTCATTCTAATACAGCCATCGAAATCACGCCACTTCAGCCGCTGGTTCCAACTTCGGTCCAGCGGCGTGATTGGTCGAACTTCTTTGGTGAAATCAAAAAAATCGGATGACTGATTTTCAAAGACTTAGACGTAATGTTCTGCGAGAAATTCACGATCATTCGGCACCACACCGAATGCTCTTTTCCTATGCAAAAATGGGAGCAGAGCGCGGCTGAGATATGGGATTCACTTCCGGTGGCTACATAATGCAAAGGGGGTTGTGCCGGGCCCAATTCAGGAAATTAGAGACTGTAGCTTCTCGTTTGAGTAATTGCGATCACTTCTACGGAAACCGCTTTTTCCAGCCAAGTGGATTATCTCCGAGTTGCTCGTGATCCAGGCACAACCCTGGAGGCTCGACTTAGCCCAGGCATGGATTTTTCCTAACCTTTGCAATAGTAAGACGTCTATGTATTATGAGGTCTGAGATCCTGCGCAAGTGGAATAAGGAGATATACATTGTTAATCGGGCCACGCCGGCAGTCGTCCTGAGTACGTCAGCACAAGCATGACATCGACGATGTCACCGGCCTGAAAGCGCCCCCGCATTTCTTCGTTGTCAGGTAAAGAAAGCTCCCACTGCCCAATGGGAGCTCTGGCCTGCATTGTCATCCAACTGCCCGCGGACCCTGCTGCAGTACTAATTGTTCCGTCGATCGTGCTTGCCGACCCTCCGACGTACACAGCGGATCCCTGTTCGCGGAAGCGCAGCGCGACTGGACTGATTTCGAATCGCGAGCCGTTCCTGCGAACGAAGTGCAACGCAATATCCTCCACGGCCAGCGAACCGGCGTCGAGATTCGGCGGAAAATCCCCGGCCGCGGTTTCGAACAGGACTCTCATGGGCGTCGTCGACAAGTCCGGATTGTTCAGTTCATACCACTGATCGGCGAACTGATACCGGAAGCTCCATCCGCGTCGGGCGCTAACCCGCCGGCCCAGCCGCGCAAGGACCTGCTGCTGGTAATCGAAGCTGTGGAGTGCCGTGTAATCAATGGTGAGGAACACGTCGGCGATCGTCGAGAAGTCGAACGGATTCGCGGCTCTCGGCATACGCAGTTCCCACGTCGTGCTGACGCCGATGTTCTCGAACGGCGCCAGCATCGTCGGCTGGACATCGAGATCGAACAGCCCCGTTGCGTCGCGCGGCGACGACAACGCCACCATGTCAGGACCGTGACTCACGCGAACGGTCTGGAAGAGATCGCCGCCGATGACGGCGCGCGATATACGATTCGCCGTTAGCGTCGCACGGATGCCAAGCGACGGAGGTGTCAGGGCGAGCATCGACACCCTGACGCGATGCACGAGCCGCAGATACTGCCCCGGAAAATCACGATCGAAGAGATCCATCGGCGTCGCAAACGTCAGGACGCCTGTCTCACGGAATTGCTGGAACTCGAGCGGCGCCAGCTGGGCAATCGAGATCGTCTTCGACAACTGCAGCTTCCGCCGGTCGGTCGTGAACGCGTACTGGTCGAGTTGAGTGAGGTCCTGCAGGAGCCGTGCGGCGCCCGTCAAGCCTCGGCGATCCGGAGTCGCCCCATTCGCCGACGCGCCATCGTCGGACGACGGCTGCCAGTAGTCCGACTGGATGAACGGTGGCGGTGCTTCCTGACGTTCGAAGGCGAGCTGCGCTGCGGCGAGCCTCGCCGTGCCCGTCGCCTGCTGCAGGAAGTAGCGATAGACGCCCTGAAGCACGTCGGCCATCCAGTCGTAGAGATCGGTGTTGGTGAATTTCTGAGCCAGGAACTCGATCGTGCTCGATGCATGGCTTTCGTTCAGAGACGCGATCGTCTGCTCCTGAGTGACGACACGCAACTGGTCCTGGGCTAGGTAGTACTGTTGGTCCGCGATCTTCCGGTCCTGCTGGGCCAGATTGCGCTGGAATACCCAGTTCTGTCTCTTCTCGTCGTACGAAGCCCAGAACTGGTAGATCTGCGCGAGTTGCGCACTGGCCTGGGCTCCGGACTGAGCTGCGCTTGCCGCAAATTCAGCAGCTTTCGCAGCTCCGACGCCCGTCGCTGCTGCCACGACGGCGGCCGTCGCGTAAGAGGCCGCCAGACCGGCCTCGAGTCCGAAAGCCACCCACATCGCGCCTACTGCGGTCTCTTCAAAGGCGCTGATACCTGCCTGCAACCAATCGTTGTACTGATCGACTTCCAGCTGTGCTTTGTCGCGCTGCAACTGAGTCAGGGTGATGCCGCTTTGTGCTTCCGTGACGCGCAGCGTCTGCAGCTTCACGTTCGCCCTCGCGTTGTCGAGATCTTGTCGGGCTTTCAGCACGTTGTATCGCTCGGCATCGCCCGCCTGAATCGCGGCCAACATGGCGTTCTCGGTCTGCTGCGCGAGCTGAACCAGGCTTTTCGCGCGCTCTACCAGCACGGTGAATCTGTACGGGGTTGGAGCCAGGTTCGCGATGCCCGGCACGACCAGCTGACCGCCCGCGCCGATCGAGGGCATACCTGTCGAGGTGTCAGTGGCCGCTGCATACGGTTCAACCTGCCGTCGCTCACCAGTGATGCTTCGGCAGGTGCGAATCTTGTACAAATTCAGGTCGGCTCTCAGCCGCAGTGCCCGCAACACAGGGTTCGGCGGCACGCACGCTTGAATCGTCAGAAAGCCGGGGCCGCTGGGAGGTGGCAGGGGCGGAAACGGGCGGTCACCGGGAACGACTCCGATGCCTGGACCGAGAGGCGGCAGCGGCGTCGCGAAACCCTCGATTCCGAGCCCTCCGATGAACGACCCGAAGAAATCGCCGATAGTATCAGGTCCCGGATCCGTGTATCCCCCGCCCCATACAAGCTCGCGCGCCTGTTCGGGCAGTCCGTTATAGCCAACCGCGGTTTGAAACATGCCTGGCTTATACGAGGATCCGAACGTCTCCGTGAACACGTTGTCGATCGCCTGGGCAGCGCCGACTGTGATGCCCATCGTTTCGGGCATGTAGCGCGAATCGCTGAGAAACGCCTGTGTCAACCGTGCATCAGTACGGCGCTGCAATGAGAACAGCTCGTCGAGCGTGCGCGGACCCTGTGGAGCGCTGCCCAACGCGAGAGCCGCGGAATGGATCTCCGCCTTCGCGTCCGCCGTCATCGCTCCTGCGGTGTAAGCAGTCTTGAGCGTTGACGAAAGGCCGTTCAGGGTGTCTGGCCGCCCCTCGTGCGCAAGCGTATAGATGTCGTCTTTTGTTTGCTCGTCCATCGAGTCAGCGAGCTCGCCGACGACGAAGAAGATCCACTCCCTCACGAGATCGCATCCGTTGTAGGTCTGCTTGAGATCGCTTTCGTCCAACAGGTCGAGGGCTTCGAGATACAGCGTGCGCGCCAGCGTGATGGATTCGGATGTGTCGCGCGTGAATTCTGCGTCGGCGTAATCCAGGAACGCGCGACTCGTCGCCTGTATGATGAAGCGCTTGTACGTCCCGGTGCGCCCCTCGGCGATCGCATGCGGATCGAGCGGATCCTGCAGCCACATCCAATGGTCGTCGCGCCAGACGTCGGGACTCGGGTTTGGTTCCAGTCCCGGATAGATTTCCCGCGACGTGCTCGGCAGCGAGTAGTCGTAAATCGATCTGAACCAGTCGAGCGCCGCGAGGTAGTCGCCCGAGCGCTGCAGTTGAAGCGCGATCGCGAGCGGAACGAAGAAAAACGCCTCGGTAACAAGCGTCTGGTTGATTCGGGTCTTACCGGAATTCTTGTTCCATACCTGGATCAGACTCGGGGCGTACGTGCGGTCCGCGCCGACACGGTAATCATAGGTCTGCGGCACGAGTGGACTGACGAGGAACGGCTTGTACTGACCCGTCGGAATGACTTGGCCCGAACCGGGTGACAGGTGCAGATTGAGGTCGTTGGCGACGATATAACGCCATTCCTCCGATCGGGGCGTGACGGGTGCGGGAAAGCTCGCGATGATGGCGTCGATTCGTCCCGGTGCGCCCATGAGACTGCCGACCGCGAGTCCCGATCGGCCCGGCAGAAACGTCGCGGACCCGCCCTGATACAGCGTCGATTCGACGTCAATCGTGTAGCTCCACCCCTGCGTCGGAAAACCGTCTGCGTCAATCTGCCGTCCGTATCCGAGCTTGCTCGCCGTCTGGCCAGTTGTATCTCGCTCGGTCCACTGAATGAGTAGGTCGTTGAAGCCATCGCCATCCACATCCGCGATGCCGACGCCGAGACCGCCGACCGTATTGCCAGCCGTCATCGTCGGTCCATCTTTCGGATTGGAGAAAGTAATGTTGCCGGCCTGCACCTGCGCCGTAATTTTCTTGAGCCAGATCGTTTTGCGGTTCGTTCCGCCCGATCCGGCAAACAGGAGGTTGAACGCGCCGCCTTGACGACCGAGAAAGGTCACGGCGCACGGTCCCGGATTGTCCGGCAGCGACGGAAACATGCTCGTTGCCGAGTTGATCCAGCTGTCGGCGGTTCCATCGTCCTTCAGGCCGAGCCCCAGTCGACAAAACATCTGAGGCGGCGAGCCTTCGACGACGTGGACCATGATCAAGTCGTTTTTTCCGTTGCCATCGACGTCGGCGACGGCGATCGCGCAGGCGACGGGTCGATTGCCGAAGCTGTTAGCACCGAACTCCCACGCTGCGACCGGCACACCCGCTGGGTACGAAGTCCGCAGATCGCCGACGGGTTGGAACAACGCCAGAGGCGCAGGCGGAGCGCCCGCCGCATCGAGCCCCAAGATGACGCGGATCTCGCCGAAGTAGGCCGGGGTCGCTGTGAGCCCCGTTGACAGAATCATCAGCACGAGATCATTGCGGCCGCCCGCGCCTCGCCGCCACGCGAATCCACCTTCGATTCTGTTCGGCCGCCCTACGAGCTCGGCGAGAGCGGGTGGCTGGTAGACCGGACTCCAGGAAATGGGAGTGCCTGCGGTCGTCGTGGAAATGCCGGACGTCAGTCCCTTCACACCCAACTGAACTTGGATGACGCCGGAATCCGTGGTGACGCGTACCGCAGGTGCAACCGTTTCCGGAGTATCGAGCAGTTCCACTTTGCTGAAGCGCGTTTCACCCGAGACTTCCAACGGTTCCGCTTCGGCAGGCGACCAGCGTCCTTCACTCTGCAGATCGAAGCGCGCAAACCCGATGTGATCTTCGCCGTCCCGACTCGATAGAGCGAACACATATAGGTATCGCCGTCCACCCGGCGTCTGGTACACTGTGGACCCAATCACTCCCGTCACGTCGTTCTTGAACTGTGTCAGCAGTCTCCACGGCGACTGCAGCTCACCGTGGAGTCCTCGAGAGACAACACTCCAATAGAGCTGGTTCGAGGTCGGCGCGAGGCCAAACAGGAAACGAACCGGCAACTTGCCGGACGGCGCGACCGCAATAGAAGCGCGCTGACTCTCGTCTACGAACCGGCTGTCGACGGTCTGGCCTGCCGTAATGGTGAGCTCGGACACATCGCGCAGATACGTCACGAACTCGCTCGCAGCCGACAGCGTGTCCGCGCCCGTCAGCGTTCCACGCGACCGGAGATCCGCAAGGAGCTTTCGGAATGCCGGAGTCCTCTCGCGCCGAAGCGACGGCACGAGAAGATTTTCCGGATACAACAGCACGAACATTGCGGCTCGCCACGTCGCGTACGAACCCAGCCACATCCACACCACGTCGAAGCTCGCAGCGGCATCCTGCGTCAGGGTCCAGGACGGATACGCATGAAGAAATCCGCCGCGCACCGAGAACAGCAGGTCCTGAACGGTTTCGATCGCCTGGGCCACGCGCGTGGTCTTCGCACAACCGCTCGTCTCCATGTCGATGAGGAGTTGTTCGCCGAGCACCTTCGGCTTCTGCGACGGCACGACCGTCGAACTGCCCGACGGCAGCGACGCCGCCGGCACGGCCGCGATAAGAGCGTCGCGTAACTCGGGCAGTGTCGCCTCTTCGACCGCGTCCACCAGTCGGTCGAGCGCGTCTTCGATTTCGCGATCCTGATCCATGCGCGCCTGCAGACGGTCCTCCCATGCTTGACGACGGTCGGCGCTGGCCCGCCATCTCGGAGGATCGGGCGGGAGCGGAGGAGGGAACTGCGTCACGTCGGGCGCCGGCTGCGTAAAACAGTCGGGCCCAAGAGTGATTTGCGCTGATCGTTCAGCACTTCTCCATTCGAGGACATGGCGGCGTTTCCACGCCTCGGTGAGGATCGAATACACCTCGTCCCATTCGCTCGCGTCGACCGAAAGTGGGGGAGTAACGGACACGAGCTCGTCGATGCGATCCAGGTACTCGAATGCGTCGGTATCCAGGCCGAGCTGCGTCAGTCTTTTCGAGATCGCACCACCTGCGGCCTTGCGCGCCCGTAGATCGGCCAGATCGGCTCTCGTAAACAACGGCGGCGTCTGCGCCGCATTGATCGCTGCGGATAACCCCTGGTCGTTCGATGCCGCGGCCGCGACGCGGGCGGCCTTCACCGCTGCCGCCGTCGCGCTGAGCGCCGTTTGCCGCGTCTGCCACAACTTCGCTGCAGCCTCGGCCGGATTGGTCGGAGCCACAGGCACCGACGCGGGATCCACCTTCAGGCACTCGCGCGTGGTGAGATCCGGATCGACGAGCGCCGGTTTGCTGCGCAGCCGCAGAGCAGCCTGCCACGCCGCTCGATCCTCCGGCGCGCCTCGCCACTGCGGCACGCGCACCTTCAATGCCTGCCAATCCGCCAACTGCGTCGGGGGCGTCCTTTCGTCGCTGCGCCATGTCGGATACAGACTTTTTCGCTTGTACGCGCCGAGCAGAATCGTTTCCGCTTCGTCGTATTCCGCGGCGGTCGGCTTCTCGGCCGGATCGGTGTTGGCATCTTTAGCGCGAAGCACCATCAGGCGTCGGAACGAATCTTCAGTCAGAAAGAGTTGCGACGCGAGGCGTGTCTTGGCCGTCGTGACATCTGCCGCAACGCTGCTTCCCAGTTTCAGTAAGGTGTCGTCGACAAAATCGCCCCAGGTCGTCACACCAGGCGGAAGCGGCGTTGGAAGCGCGCCGAATGCGACGCCAAACGCGCTGTCGAACTGTACGCGGCGCGCGGTACCGATTTGCGTTGTCTTGTAGGTCTGCAGCGCCTGGAGCCTCGTCGTCCAGAGTTGCCGGGCGGCGGCACCGACAGCAGAATCGGGAAGCTCGGTGAGCTTCACCAAATCGGGATCGACCCACGGAGACACTCCATCGTCGAGCGGCGGCCACTCTCCGACTTCGGGTTCGGTGAGCGAAATCCAGAAATCGGCCGGGCCGAAGTCGAGGCTCAGATTCGGATTCGTGTGCGCCTGCGCCGTCTGTTCCTCTGTCGTCCAGTCGGCGGCGTGGAGACGTTTGCGGCTCTCGGTGAGAATCGACACAAACTCGCGCACCTCTGCGTCGGTCGTTGGTGGATTGATGGAACCCGCGGGAACAGCGGCGAGATCTTTGTCACGCAGGACGAACAGCCGTTGAAATGCATCGACGCTCAGGCCGTACGAAGTGGACAGATCGCTCACTGCAGCGGCGACGGCAGTTTTTGTTCCGGTGGCCAACACGTTCGCGAACGATAGCAGGGCGGCTTTTGTGTTCGGCCAGGTGCGAGCCGGTGCCATGGCCGCGCCGCTCAGCGGATACGCGGGCAGCGCGGGCAGCGGATTCGGGCCCGCCGGCGGAAACATCGCGTCGAGCATCCGGTCGAGCCGCGAGGCGTTCGCGGCCGCCGTCACGGTCAACAGACTTGCTACTGTCTGATCGACCCAGGCCCGCCGCCGCCGCCACAATTCGAAAGGCCCTGCGGTTTGTACAGGAACCGGAAAACGAAAATCGTCGGGACCGATGAGATCGGGATCGACGAGAAGAATGCCGGGTCCGGGAGTGTCGTCCGGCCAATCCTGGTCGAACCAGATATCGCGGAGACGCTCTCGGCGCCACGTCAGGAGACTCGCCGTGGGCGGCGCGGCGAGAGGATCCTTGCGCGTGTCTTTCAGACCGAAGAGAGCTTCGAGCTTGTCTTCGAACGTGGCGAGCGGCGCTGACGACACGTCGAGCAGCAAATCGCGGAGGTGATTCGTGGCGGCCGTCGGCTGTTTCAGGCCGAGTCGGTCCGCGAGAGCGGCCTGTTCATCGGCCGGTGCGACCACCGCAATACGCAAGTCGGCATATGACGTTCCGACCCGCACAAGCAGCGCCTCGTACGCATCGCGCAGATACTGGCGCTCGGCCGTGGCGAGCGTCGAGATCGCCGCGGCGCTCGGCGCATGGGCAACAAGGTGGCTCCGCAGGACCTCGATTGCAATCCGGACCTGGTGAACATCTTCTTCGACCGGACCGCATTGCGTCGGGAGCTCCGCGAATTTCTGGTGCAGCTCCTGTTCGAGACGCAGGTAATCGACACGCTGCTGCCGGCCGGTCGGTCGTGCCGTGTCACGCAGACTGTCGGAGCAGTACTTGAGAAGATCAGCGAGATACGCGAGCGGGCTGACGGCGGACTCGCAGTCTTCGCATTCGCAAGCGGTCTGCTCGGCCTGCACGGCGCTTCTCAACGTTTCCGTCGGCTGATCGCGATCGTCATGTCCCGGCCGAGTCAGACCGAGTCGCGTCTCGAGCGTCGTCTTCTTGATCAGTTGTTCCAGCAGCTGCGCCTGCGTGTGGATGGTGGTGGCGAGAAACGGATCGACGCGGTCTTTGGTGGCGGCGCGAAACTCGGTCAGGTCGTCCGACGCGATGTCGCCGACGGTCCGATAGCCGCTGCCGAGCAGGGCATTTCGGACGGACAATTCCGGCGCCAGCACGCTCAGGTTCACGTGCGACCGCGCGAGATTGGCGGCCGGGCCGAGCGAGTCATTCTCCGCCTCGACGAGCGCCTTGTAGCCGGCGGGAGACTTCAGATCTCCCAGCGTTCGAAGTCCTTTCGTCGCCAACGTCGTGGTGAGCCGATCGATTTCTGCGACGTTTGCGCCCTCGAGCACGTGCGACAACGGTTCTCGATCGGCGCGCACGTGGCCGAGCCGCGCGAATACGCGGTCAAGCGTCGCCTGATCGATCGATGGGACGATCCGCTGCTCGACCGCGCGCTTGACCGCCGCGGCGAGTTCATCGCGGTCATGCGCAGCCAGTTCTCCGGCGGTCGCTCCAATGCCGGTGCGTTCGAGTGCGTAAATGAGCTCTGGCGGCGTGAGCACATCGGGCGCATTCTGTGCGGCCGCCCGAATCATCCGGACGCGATCCGGGGGTAGCTCCAGTTCTTTCGACAGGAAGTCGACATTCTTGTCCGTGAGCTCCGGTAGCGGGACGCCTTGCCGAACGGAATCGATGAGCGAGATGTATCGTTCCCACTCGGTCAGCAGCACTTTGAAATCCACTTCGAGATCGATGTGAAGGTCAGCCGGCGCGTTGAAGTGCACGTCGGATTCAGCGACCTTGTTACGGGCTGCGTCGTAGACACGCACCACGACGTCAGCGGTGCCCGCCTCGGCGGCGGCGTATGCCTCGGTGCGGTAGTGAATCTCATATCGCCCGGATTGATCCGGGACCGACTCGCCGAGGAGCGATTCGGATTTCATGTCGATGTCGTACGCGCGGACGATCAGTCCGGCAGGCAGAGCGTCCGCGGATCGCGTCGTCACCGTCCCGGAAATCCGCTGGGACGACATGTCGCTCGTGGTCGTGGTTTCCATATGGCTCTCGCGATCAACGGTTCGGCGCCATCTTCGGGCGTCTCGACGAGATCACTCGTATCCCGCGCCCATGGCGGTCGGCGATAAATCCGGTCCTGGTACGAACCCTGGTCCTGGCCGGCTCCGATTCAATGCTTCCATCGCTTGCTGCAGCAGCGCCTCCTGACGCATCGCCTCTCGCTCTTGTTTCACCAGGCGTGGAGCGTTCGGATCGTTAGGATCCTTGTGACACGACGGCACTAGCATGCAGACGGCTTGGAGCGTGTAGTAAATGTCCCGCTCCTCCTCCTCGCCGTACGCTCCTCTGTGCGGCGAGTTTTCAAGCCCCGAAAGAAGAAGGAACCCTGCGGTCGCCGCTCCGACTTCTACCGCGCCGGCGAGTCGCGCCATCGCGCCCCGGCGTCCTATCGCTCTCAGCAAGGCCGCCATGTCTGCTTCGCCGAGTTCGATCTCAGTCAGTTGCATTGTGGAGGGAATAACCGGGCTTTTGTTGCCGAGCGGAGTACCCGCCGGCGCAAGTGCGAGGTCCGCTGTCCCTGTAATGACACCACGCTCGAAATCGACGACGGTCAATCTGGCAACGCTGTCGCCTATGCGTGATTCGATAATCGACCACTTATTCCCGCCTTGTGCGACGATGTGGACGGTCCCTTCCCCGGTCTGAATACCCATGACGCGAGTCGTCGCAACGTCTGCATGAGTTATCAAGGCGCCCTCCGGGTGTGTGTGACCGATGGCCGTCCACCCTCTAGGAATTTCTCCTCCGAGCTCTGGAAGACGGAACAGTCGGAACTCCCCGTTCAACTCGCCGAGAAAGATCTCGTCGGTCACTCCCTTCGTATTGATTTGACCCGCCAGCCGATCAAGGCGCTGCAATCCTTCCGTCATGTTCGCGACCTGGAGGCCCTCCGGCGGAATATTCGGGAGTTCGTCAGCTAACCCGGACGGATCGACCCAAACGACCGGGGAGTTGCGCGAGAAGATGTAAAGGTTGGCTGACGCCTGCGATGGATCACATGTAATCCATCGCGCGAGATACGGTGCCAGATACCTTGCACCCACATAGGTGAGCCCGGTTTCCTCATCCCGCTCCTTGCCAAAGAAGCGATGGCGCTTCTTCTTGTAACTGCCGAAGCTTGTCTCCCCGTACGGAAAAAACTCTTCTCGATTCAGCCAGGAGCCGCCGTCGCCTATGATGACGGCGCTGCTGCTCAAATGGTCTCCGAGGTGATATGTGACCGCGGGACTCGCATCCTGCTGGTGAGCCGCGCCGATTCTGACCAGCGCGACACGCGTCTGGCTGTCCATCACATGCAGCAGGTTATTCTCCCCTGTCGTTTGGATTCGCGGTGAGCGTTGATGTTCAAAGATGCCATCGATGAAGACGACGCTCTCGTCCGTGGCGCCTTGTCGAACCCATTTCTTTACTCGAAGTCCGTCCGGGCCGTACAAGTATCTGGCCTGGACTGATGGGGCCGCTCCCGCCTGAACGCGGTACGCGATCATCCGATCACCGTGATCCCAGGTGTGGAAGGTGTCGAGATTCTGCTGAATCAGATCGCCGTTGGCGTTGAATGAATACGTGTAAGCGGACCCATCAACAGTCAGGCTCGTAAGTCGATTGTTCGGCGCCGTTCGCCACTGTGAGGAAGGCTGTCCGCCGAGGCCGAGGCGGCGCACCCAAAGGCGGCTTGGTCCGGCGGTGCGGATCGCGTCGTAGTCGAGCTCAAGCAAATTCCCGGCGGGATCATAGAAGAATGTTTCGAGGTAGCGTTCTGTGGCCGTCGGGCCATTGTTCTGCGTTGGCGCCGCGGCTCCCGGACCGTAAGGCGCTGTATAGGAGCCGCAGTTGGCCAGGTCGGTCAGCGCACTGGTCTGTCCGATACACGCCCGTCCGGTCGCTGAGACCAGCCGATAGATTGGGTCGTAATCGAACCGGCGGAACAGGCGGTCTCGTCCGTCGGGCGAATTGATCACGCCGCAGTCAAGTACACGCTCGTCGATCCCGACAATGTTGCCTGCGAGGTCGTACGTGTACGTCCAATCCTGAAGCGCGCCCCCAGCGCCCTCCCACTGGTTCACAGTACGCGGCGTCGAGATACGCTCCGTGCGCAGACGTGACAGCCGGAACGTCTGCGCGTCGTACGCGTATCGCGTCATCAACCCGTTGCCGTACTCGACGAGCGTCCGCTGCCCTTTCGCGTT
>WNGJ01005890.1_pt1 | contig 12921 bp, 10 predicted proteins | sample 5400611 | NCBI WGS metagenome assembly WNGJ01 (sample SAMN13153375, study PRJNA577476) | soil metagenome | isolation source: 40 cm soil or saprolite under Garry oak tree replicate 1 | place: USA:California | collected 2016-06-15
ATCGAGGTCGCCAACGAGTCGGGGATCATGGTGGACGAGCCCGGCCTGGCCGCACTGGCCCGGTATGTGCTCGACGCCATGGGCATGCACCCGCTGGCGGAGCTGTCCGTTTTGCTGGTGGATACGGGCACCATGGCCGACCTGCACCAGCGCTGGCTGGGTGAGCCCGGGCCGACCGACGTCCTGGCCTTTCCCATGGACGAGCTGAGGCCACCGCCGCCCGGGAGCGACCGCGCCGACCGCGCCGATGAGCAGGGCACGGCGCCGGGGCTGCTCGGTGACGTCGTGCTGTGCCCGGAGGTCGCCACCGAGCAGGCGCGGGAAGCGCGGCACCCGGTGGCCGATGAGCTGGAGATGCTGTGCACCCACGGCATCTTGCACCTGCTCGGATTCGATCACGCCGACCCGGACGAGCATGCCACGATGTTCGGGCTGCAGGACCGGCTGCTGGGCGCCTGGCGGGCCGAGCAGGCGGCGGGCCGGGAGCGCAAGGCGCACGACGAATCCGGGTGATGCGATGGCGTGGCTGGTTGCCGCCGCTCTGGTGCTCGTGCTGCTGGCCGGGCTGTGCGTTGCCACCGAGGTCGCCTTCATCCGCGTCTCCCGCACGGGCGCCTGGGAGCTGACCCGGGGCCGGAAGGGGCGCGGGACCGGGCGGCTCCCGGCCGTGCTGGCCGACGCGCCGGTCTACCTGAGTGTGCTGCTGCTGGTCCAGATCTGCTGTGAGACGGCCGCGACGGTCCTGGTGACGGCCGCGCTGCTGCACTGGCTGGGCTCGGGCTGGCGGACCTTCCTCATCGCGGTGGCCGCGATGGCCGCCGTGCTGTACCTGGTGGCCGGGATCGCTCCGCGGATGCTGGGCCGGCAGCACGAGGGGCGGCTGGCGGCGGCCGCCGCCGGCGTCCTCTACCCGGTGGTGCGGGCGCTCGGCCCGCTGCCGCGGGTGCTGCTCGCCGTCGGCAGCGCGCTCGCGCCGGGCCGCGGCTCCCGGGACGCCGCCCAGGCCTCCGAAGAGGAACTGCGGGGCCTGGTGGACCTGCTGGAGCAGCGCCGGGTGATCGAGCCGGGCGAGAGCGCGATGATGCAGTCGGTGTTCGAGCTGGGCGAGACGATCGTGCGCGAGGTCATGGTCCCCCGCACCGACATGGTCTTCGTCGAGCGCGGCAAGACCGTCCGGCAGGCGCTCTCGCTGGCCTTGCGCAGCGGCTTCTCGCGGATTCCCGTGGTCGGCGAGAACGAGGACGACGTGATCGGCATCGCCTACCTCAAGGACCTGGTGGAGCACACCGAGAAGAACCGGGACAGCGAGTCGGCGGAAAAGGTCGAGTCGGTGATGCGGCCCGCCACCTTCGTCCCCGAGAGCAAGCCGGTGGACGCGCTGCTGCGGGAGATGCAGGCGAAGCAGATCCACCTTGAGATCGTCATCGACGAGTACGGCGGGACGGCGGGGCTGGTCACCATCGAGGACATCCTGGAGGAGATCGTCGGCGAGATCACCGACGAGTACGACCAGGAGCAGCCGACCGTGGACTGGCTGGCCCCAGGGCGGGCCCGGGTGACGGCCCGGCTCCCGGTGACCGACCTGGAGGAGCTGTTCGGTGTCAGCATCGAGGCCGAGGACGTGGAGACGGTGGGCGGCCTGCTCGCTTACGCGCTCGGCCGGGTGCCGATCGCCGGGTCGGTGGCCACCGTGGCCGGGCTGACGCTGACCGCGGAGAGCCTGGAAGGCCGGCGGAACCGGATAGGGACGGTGACCGTGGAACGGAACCGGCCCGGCGCCAGGCCCGGCGGGCCGGACGCGCAGTCCCGGAACGGCCGCTAGCCGCGCCCGCCGGGCGGGCGGATCCCCGGGCGGTTTTGGCCGGGTTTGGTCCGCATTCCGCCGGCCGGAACCGGGTGCCGGAATGACCGGAATGTGTGAAAGGTCCTCGTCTAGAATCTGCGCCGTGACCGACCCCGGCTCGGAAGACGAGAAGATCATTACCCTGGCCCGTTCCGCACGCGCCCGCGTGGCGGCGGCCGAGGGCGCGGCGGTGCGGGACGAGACCGGCCGCACCTACGCGGCGGCGGCCGTGAACCTGCCCTCACTGCGGCTGTCGGCCTTGCGCCTGGCCGTGGCGATGGCGATCTCCAGCGGGGCCGCGGTTCTGGAGGCGGCCGCCCTGGTCAGCGACGCCGATGCACCGGACCCGCGCGACCTGGCGGTGGTGCGCGAGGCCGGCCCCGGCGCGGTGGTCTTCCACGTCGGGACGAACGGCGCCATCCGGGCCACGCTCACCCCCTGACGCGCCCGCCCGGCGTGGCCCGGACCGGCGCCGGCTGAGCTACCGCTCCCGCCCGGCGGGCCGCCGGTTACCGTACAGTCATGTCGCTGGCGGGTCACGATCTGTCGCGCAGCATCAGCGAGAACTACCTGGCGTTCTCCCGGGAGGCGCGGGGGCGCTCACGCCCCTACGAGATCCTGGCGGCGCAGGTGGCCGGCGATCCACCGGTGCTGGCGTTTCTGGCGGCGCTGCCGCCGGCCAAGCGGCAGCCCAACCTGCTGTTCGCGGCCGCGCGCTACCTGCTGGGGCGGCCCGCCGACATCGCCGCACTCCGGGCGCTGGTGGCCGGCCGCGGGCCAGAACTGGCGGCGGTCATCCGGGCCCGGCGCACCCAGACCAACGAGCCGGCCCGCTGCGCCGTCCTGCTGCCGGCGCTGATGCTGCTCCCGCAGCCGCTGGCGCTGCTGGAGGTCGGGGCCAGCGCCGGGCTCACGCTGCTGCCCGACCGCTACTCCTACGACTACGCCGGGCACCGGATCGCCGGCACCGACCCGCGGGCGCCGGTGCTCAGCTGCGAGCCGCGCGGGCCGGTGCCGCTGCCGGACCGGGTGCCTGCCGTGTGCTGGCGGGCCGGCCTCGATCTCAACCCGCTCGACGTCACCAGCGAGGCTGACATGCACTGGCTCGGCTGCCTGCTGTGGCCCGGCGAAACAGGCCGTGAGCAGCGCCTGGCGGGCGCGATAGCCGCGGCCCGGCGCGACCCCCCGGTCGTGCACCGCGGCGACCTGCTGACCGATCTGCCGGCGCTCGCCCGGCAGGCGCCGGCCGGCGCCACGCTGGTGATCTACCATTCCGCGGTGCTCGGCTACCTCAGCGCCGCCGAGCGCGGGCAGTTCGCCGAGACCGTCCGCAGCCTGGACGCGGCCTGGCTGTCGAACGACGTGCCACAGCTGCCGGATGCCGCGATGCCCGCCGCCGACGAGGCGCCGTTCCAGATCGTCCGGGACGGCCACCTCCTGCTGGCGGCCGCCGACGGCCACGGCACCTGGCTCCACTGGCTGGCCCGACGCGTCATGCCTGACGCGTCATGACCGTCATGACCCGGGTCCGGGCGGCCCGTGCGCTGGCGCCGGTGCGGGAGAATCGTGGTGTGGCAGCGTCGCAGGATGAGCAGGGATTCAGGTCGGGCTTCGCCTGTTTCGCAGGCCGGCCGAATGTCGGCAAGTCGACGCTCATGAACGCGCTCGTCGGCGCGAAGGTGGCGATCACCAGCAGCCGTCCGCAGACCACCCGGCGGGCGATCCGGGGGATCGTGCACCGGCCCGACGCCCAGCTGGTCATCGTGGACACCCCCGGCCTGCACCGGCCCCGGACGCTGCTGGGCGAACGGCTGGACAGCCTCGCGCGCTCCACGCTGACCGAGGTGGACGTGATCGGGTTCTGCGTGCCGGCGCCCGACCGGATCGGGCCCGGTGACAAGTACCTGGCCACCGAGCTCGGCGGCATCGGCAAGACCCCGGTGGTGGCCATCATCACCAAGACCGACCAGGCCCGGCCCGAGCAGGTGGCGGCGCAGCTCGCCGCGGTGGCCGAGCTCGGCGACTGGGCCGACCTCGTGCCGGTCTCGGCGGTGACCGGCTTCCAGCTCGGTGAGCTGGCCGACGTGCTCGTCTCCCACCTGCCGCCGGGGCAGCCGCTCTACCCGGAGGGTGAGCTCACCGACGAGCCCGAGCAGGTGCTGGTGGCCGAGCTGATCAGGGAGGCGGCGCTGGAAGGGGTCCGGGACGAGCTGCCGCACTCCATCGCCGTGGTGGTGGAGGAGATGGGGCCGCGGGCCGGCCGCGACGACCTGATCGACGTCTACGCGCATATGTATGTCGAGCGGCCGAGCCAGAAGTCGATCGTCATCGGCGCCAAGGGTGCCCGCCTGAAGGAGGTCGGCAGCCGGGCGCGGCACCAGATCGAGGCGCTGCTCGGCACCAAGGTCTACCTCGACCTGCGGGTCAAGGTGGCCAAGGACTGGCAGCGTGATCCCAGGCAGCTTCGCCGGCTGGGCTTCTACGACTGAGCGGCGGGCAGCGCCAGCACGTCCGCCACCGCCAGCTCCCAGGACAGCCAGTGGTCAAGGACCTGGTAGCCGAGCTCGGTGTTGATGGCGATCATGTGCTCGTTGACGTCGGCGTTGCCGGTGACGATCCGCTCCAGGCACGGCTCATGATCGGCCAGCAGTTCCAGCATCGCCACCTTCACCAGCAGCCCGAGCCGGTGGCCCCGGTGTGCCCTGGCCACCACCGTGAGGCCCTGGTAGCCCCAGTCCGGCGCCTGCGGGTCGACCTCGAGTTCGGTGAGCGCCACCAGTTCGCCGGTGCGGTCATGGCGGGCGGCCACGCTGTAGTGGCGCAGCCCCTGGTCGGCGAACCGCTGCTCGGCCTCATGCACCCTCGCCGCGTCCCAGCGCTTCCTGTCGTGCCCTTCCTCGAGCGGTGCGTCCTCCCCGTCCTGGTTCAGGGCGGCCACCTGGCCGGTGTACCGCTCCGGCGCCGGCCCCTCCCAGGACAGGAGCGAGTAGCCGGCCGCGGCGGCCTGGGCCCGGGCCCGCAGCCGGGCCAGGTGCCCGTCGGGGATCGCGCGGACGTGCAGCACCCGGCTCGCCTCGGGCATGCCCGCCCGGGCGCCGAGCGCCCGGCCGAACCCCTCGCCCGGTGAGCCCAGCGTCGCGTCGGCCGCGAGGATCACCCGGCCTTCCTCGTGAGCCCGTCCCGCGGCGTGCCTGACCAGGGCGGTGCCGATGCCGTGCCGCCGGTGCGGGAGGCCGACCAGCGGGTCGAAGTAGGCGAGGTGGGTGTTCTCACGCTCGGGCAGGGTGAGCGCATACCACCCGCACGGCAGGCCGGCGGCGTCCCGGGCCAGCCAGGTCTCCGGGCGGTCCCCGGTCCAGCTCCGCTTCAGCCAGCCGGCGAAGACGCGGTCCGACATCGGCGGCTCGCCCGGCACGTCGACCGGCGCCGCGGCGAGGTGCATCTCATGACAGGCGCGGACCACGTCCCGGTCGGTCCCGGCGTCGAACCGTTCGATGTGCATGCGGCCAGTTAACCCAGCGACACCGGCCCCGCGCCAGCGAATATTTTGGCGAGGCCAGGGGGCGCGGCAGGGGCCGGGATGGTCAGAGCCAGCCCTTGCGCTCGGCGATCTGGACCGCTTCGGCGCGGTTGCGGGCGCCCAGCTTCTGGATGGCCGCGGACAGGTGATTGCGGACCGTCCCCGGCGACAGGTGCAGCCGCCCGGCCAGGTCGGCGATGGACCCGTGCCCGCGCGCGGCGGCCAGCACCTCGGCCTCGCGCGCGGTGAGCGGGCTGGCGCCCTCGGCCAGTGCGGCCGCGGCCAGGCCCGGGTCGACGACCCGCTCCCCGGCGTGCACCCGCCGGATCGCGGTGGCCAGCTCGGCCGCCGGGGCGTCCTTCAGGAGGAACCCGCTGGCCCCGGCCGTCATCGCCGCGGCGAGGTAGCCCGGCCGGCCGAAGGTGGTGACGATCACGATCTTCCCGGCGAACCCGTTGCCGGTCAGCCTGCGGGCGACCTCGATCCCGTCCAGGCCGGGCATCTCGATGTCGAGCAGCGCCACATCCGGCTGGTAGCGGCCGGCCATGGCGATCGCCTCGTCCCCGCTGGCGGCCTGGGCCACCACGGTGATGTCGGGTTCGAGCTCGAGCAGGGCGACCAGCGCCTGCCGGACCATGGTCTGGTCCTCGGCGATCATGATGCGCACGCTCACCGGGGCACCTGGTCCGGCGCGGCCGGGACGATGTCGGGGGCACCGGGGATGACCGCCGCGGTGGCCGGCTGGCCGGGGGGGCCGGCCGTGGTGAGCGGGACGATGACCCGCACCCGGAACCCGCCATGCCTGCCCGCGCCCGCCAGCAGTGTCCCGCCGAGGCGGCCCGCCCGTTCGGCCAGCCCGGCCAGGCCGGATCCGGCGGCCCCGGTGGCGCCCGCGGGCCCGGTCCCGCCGTCGGCGGCGGGAGTGCCGCGCCCGGCCGGCGGCCCGGCGCCGTCGTCGGTCAGCTCGGCGCTGGCGCTGGCGCCGGTCACCGCGACGGTGATCCCGGCGTGCCGGGCGCCGGCGTGGCGCACGATGTTGGTGCTGCCCTCCCGGACCGTCCACGCCAGCAGGGCGTCCACCTCCGGCGGCAAGTCGTAGGAGCCCGGCGCATCCACCCGGCAGTCGACGCCGGCCGAGGCCAGCATCCGGCGGGCGGCGGCGAGCTCGGCGGCCAGGCTCGGCTGCCGGTAGCCGGTCACCGCCTGCCGCACCTCGGCGAGCGAACGGCGGGCGACCGCCTCCAGCTCGGCGATCTCCTTCGCCGCCCGCTGCGGGTCCGATTCGATCATCCGGCCGGCCAGCTCGCTCTTGAGCGCGATCAGCGACAGGCTGTGGCCGAGCAGGTCGTGCAGGTCGCGCGAGATCCGCAGCCGCTCCTCCGCGACCGCCGTCCTGGCCAGCTCGGCCCGGGTCTCGTTCAGCTTGAACATCAGGACGTTGCGGCGTTCCGCGGCGTACGCGAGCAGGCCGCCCAGCACCGGCACCCCGAACGCCGCCAGCGCGGCGCCGTAGCCGAGGCCGTGCCACACGCACACCGCCACCCCCACGGCCGCGCACGCCGCCACCCCGATGACCGCCCGTGGCAAGCTGGCCGCGAACCGGCCGGCGCCCGCCGCCGCAATGGCCAGCGCGGTCAGCCAGTTCATCTGCCCCACCGCGAACAGGGCCGCGCCGAGCACGACGATCACCCACAGCACGGCCAGGTCCCGCGCCGGACGATGGCCGGGCTGAGGGGTTCTGACCAGCACCCACCGGTCCACCAGCACCACGAAGACCGCGGTGCCGGGAACCAGGAAGGCCGCATCCCCGCTGAGGCCCTGGTGGCGGAACAACGCCACCGCCGGCAGGGCCAGGAAGACCGTGGCCAGCACACCGATCACCACGCGCCGGATCCGCAGCACGCCGGACACGCTGCGGTCCAGGGCGTCGCCGGGCGGCGGATCGGTGCCGTCGGGGGTCATACAACTCATCATGCCTCCACCAGGGCCGGCGGCAGGAGTCCCGCCGCCCGCGACCGGGTTAGTGGCCATGACCTCACGCTAAGGGCGCAGGCAGGCGACGGCATGTCACGCGCGTCCCGATCCGGCGATGACATATGTCATGGCCGCCGGGCACGGTGAGGCTGCGCCCGGTCACGTTGAGCACGGAGACGTCTGGTAGGGTCGGGACGATGCTCCGCGGACTGCTCCTGCTTAGTGGCCGCGGCGGGGCCCCATAACGGCCGGCTCCCTCGCCGCGGCGTCCTGGCGTGACCGCTGGCCCCCGCCCGATCCGCGAGGGAGCGATTTCCCCGATGCAATCCGAGCACCAGCCTGTACATCAGCAGCCCAGCGGCATGCCCTGCCATCGCTACACCCCGTTCCCGCCCATCGACCTGCCCGACCGGACCTGGCCCGGCCAGACCATCGCCGCGGCGCCCCGCTGGCTGTCGACCGACCTGCGGGACGGCAACCAGGCGCTGATCGATCCGATGAGCCCGTCCCGCAAGCGCACCATGTTCGACCTGCTGGTGCGGATGGGCTACAAGGAGATCGAGGTCGGCTTCCCGTCCGCCAGCCAGGCCGACTTTGACTTCGTCCGGTCCCTCATCGAGGAGGACCGCATCCCCGGCGACGTGCAGATCTCGGTGCTCACCCAGGCGCGGGACGAGCTGATCGAGCGGACCGTCCAGTCGCTGGCCGGGGCCCCGCGGGCCACCGTGCACCTGTACAACGCGACCGCGCCGCTGTTCCGGCGGGTGGTGTTCGGGGTCGACCGGGACGAGTGCAAGGCCATGGCCGTGGAGGGCACCCGCTCGGTCATGAAGTACGCCCAGGAGTACCTGGCGGGCTGCGACTTCGGCTACGAGTACTCGCCGGAGATCTTCATGGACACGGAGCTGGACTTCGCGGCCGAGATCTGCCAGGCGGTGATGGACGCCTGGCAGCCGGGCCCGGGCCGGGAGATCATCATCAACCTGCCCTGCACGGTCGAGCGGTCCACGCCGAACGTCTATGCCGACCAGATCGAATGGATGAGCCGGAACCTGTCCCGCCGCGAGCACGTCTGCCTGTCGGTGCACACCCACAACGACCGCGGCACCGCGGTCGCCGATGCCGAGCTGGCCGTGCTGGCCGGCGCCGACCGGGTGGAGGGCTGCCTGTTCGGCAACGGCGAGCGGACCGGCAACGTGTGCCTGGTAACCCTGGGGATGAACCTGTTCAGCCAGGGCATCGATCCGATGATCGACTTCTCGGACATCGACGAGATCCGGCGCACCGTCGAGTACTGCAACCAGCTGCCGGTGCACCCACGCCACCCCTACGCGGGCGAACTGGTCTACACCGCCTTCTCCGGGTCGCACCAGGACGCGATCAAGAAGGGCTTCGAGGCCTTCGAGGCCGACGCGGCGGCCGCCGGCGCGGACGTCGCCGAGTTCGCCTGGGCCGTTCCCTACCTGCCGATCGACCCGCGCGACGTCGGCCGCACCTATGAGGCCGTGATCCGGGTCAACTCCCAGTCCGGCAAGGGCGGCGTGGCCTACATCATGAAGGCCGATCACCACCTGGACCTGCCGCGGCGGCTGCAGATCGAGTTCTCCCGGGTGGTCCAGGCCCGTACCGATGCCGAGGGCGGAGAGGTCACCCCGGCACAGATGTGGGAGGCGTTCGCGGCCGAGTACCTGTCCGCCGGCCCGGTCACGCTGCAGTCTCATCGCACGTCGTCGGTGGTGGATGCCAAGGATGCGGTGACGGCCGAGGTCAGCGTGGACGGCCAGGCGCGCCAGATCGAGGGCGTGGGCAACGGGCCGATCTCCGCGTTCTGCGACGCGCTGGGCTCGCTCGGGATCGAGGTGCGGGTGCTTGACTACACCGAGCACGCGCTGTCGGCGGGCAGCGACGCCCAGGCGGCCGCGTATGTCGAGTGCGAGGTCGGCGGCCAGACCGGGTGGGGCGTCGGCGTCGACACCAACACGGTGACCGCGTCCCTGCGGGCGGTGCTGTCGGCGGTCAACCGGGCCCGGGGCCGGTAGGGCAGTGGCCCGGCGCCCCTGTCCGCCGGGTAAGGGACAATGGACGGGTGGGGCAGTACCGCGACGACGGGATCGTGCTGCGCACCCAGGACCTGGGTGAGGCCGACCACATCGTCACCATCCTTACCCGGCGCACCGGGCGCATCCGCGCCGTGGGCAAGGGCGTGCGCCGGACGAAGTCGCGGTTCGGCGCCCGGCTGGAGCCGTTCACCCACGTGGACCTCCAGCTTCACACCGGCCGCTCGCTGGATTACGTCACCCAGGCGGAGACGGTGCGGGCCTACGGCGAGCCGCTGGCGGCCGACTACCCCCGCTACACCAGCGGCACGGCGATGCTGGAAACCGCCGAGCGGTTCACCCCGGTCGAGAAAGAGCCCGCGCTGCGCCAGTTCCTGCTGCTGGTCGGCGGGCTGCGGGCGCTGGGGGAGGGGGCACACGACCCGCGGCTGGTGCTCGACGCCTTCCTGCTCCGCTCGCTCGCGGTCGCCGGCTACGCGCCCGCCCTGGCCGAGTGCGCCCTGTGCGGGGCGGCCGACCTGGCCGCCGGCGGCGGCGGGGGCGGGGCTGGCGGCGGGTCACGCGCCTTCGCGATCGCCGCAGGCGGCCTGACCTGCCGGTCCTGCCGGCCGCCGGGGGCCGCGACGCCGTCCGTCCATACGATCGCCCTGATGAGCGCGCTGCTGCGCGGGGACTGGGCGCATGCCGACGCGGCCGAACGACGGCACCAAGTAGAGTGCAGCGGTCTGGTCGCCGCGTACCTGCAGTGGCACCTGGAGCATACGATCCGCTCGCTTCAACACGTTGAGCATGCCTGATACGCGCCGAGGAGCCATCGTGAGCGGTCCGGTGCGCCCGCCCGAGCCCCATGCCGGCGGGGCGCGCCCCCCGGTCATCGCGCCCGAACTCCTGCCCCGTCACGTCGCCCTGGTCATGGACGGCAACGGGCGCTGGGCCAAGGAGCGCGGACTGCCCAGGACCGAGGGTCACAAGCGGGGTGAGCATTCGCTCTTCGACGTGATCATGGGCGCGATCGAGCTGGGCATCCCGTACCTGTCCGCCTATGCCTTCTCCACCGAGAACTGGCGCCGGTCGCCGGAGGAGGTGCGGTTCCTCATGGGGTTCAACCGCGACGTGATCCGGCGCCGCCGCGACCAGCTGAACGAGATGGGCGTGCGGGTCCGCTGGGCCGGGCGCCGTCCCCGGCTGTGGCGCAGCGTGATCTCCGAGCTCGAGGTCGCCGAACGCATGACGGTGGGCAACTCGGTGCTGACGCTCCAGTTCTGCGTGAACTACGGCGGGCGGGCCGAGATCGCCGACGCCGCGGCGGCGATCGCGGCGGACGTTGCGGCCGGGCGGCTCAAGCCCGGCGAGGTCAACGAGAAGGTGTTCGCCCGGTACCTGGATGAGCCGGACATCCCGGACGTGGACCTTTTCATCAGGTCATCGGGGGAGCAGCGGACTTCCAACTTCCTGATCTGGCAGTCGGCCTACGCGGAGTTCGTCTTCCTCGACACGCTCTTTCCCGATTTCGACCGCCGTCACCTGTGGCACGCCTGCGAGATCTACGCCAGCCGGGACCGCCGGTACGGTGGCGCCAAGCCGAACCCGCTGCCGGCCTGGGAGGCCGCTAAATAATGGCGTCCGCTCTGCCTTCTGGCGCGCCTCCGGCACGACGCGGAGCGGGTCATCCGCGCCCGGATGGCAAGGCGGAGGAGGAGACGATAGTGGAGCTACCCGTCAGCGCCTGGCCTGCCAGACGACGATCACCACCATGCAGGCGAGCGCGATGACGCGCAGGACCCGTCCCGAGGCGTTGATGCTGGGCCACGACAGGTAGGCGAGCCAGCCCAGGAGGATGGCGACCAGCAGCAGGGCAACCGCCCCGATCAAGCCCGGCACGGCGAACCCCGATACCAGCAGCCCCAGCACGATCAGCAGCAGGATCCACCGGGGCAGCTGGTGCAGGAAAACCAGGGGCCGGGCGCTGAAGCGCTCCACGGCCTGCCGGGTCTCAGAGGCGCCCGGTTGGCCAGGGCGGCCGGCCCGGACGGGGCGATCGGCCGGGGCGGGGCGGCCGCCTGGGGACCCGGGGCGGCCGGCGCTGGTCCCGCGCGGGCGCTGCCCGCCGGATCGCGGCCTCCCGCCGGTCCGTGTCTGGCGGCGCTTCGGCATTCGGTCATCCTCCCGTGGCCCGGTGGCCCTTCCGGTGCCGTCACATTTCCGCCAAATATACGGCCCGCTTCCACCCCGGCGATCACTGGCGCGCAGGAGGCAGTCACCGGGCGCCGGCATACCCGGGCCGGGATTAAGCTTGGCGCACGCGCCCTCGTTCCTGAGGCTCACACACGCCCGCCGACCGCCAGCCGGATGGAGTTCTACCGATGGCAAACCGCACCGACCGCCTCGATACGATCGTCAGCCTCTCCAAGCGCCGCGGCCTGGTCTACCCCTCCAGCGAGATCTACGGCGGGCTGCGCGCCTCCTGGGACTACGGCCCGCTCGGCGTTGAGATGAAGAACAACATCAAGCGGCAGTGGTGGAAGTCGATGGTGCAGGAGCGCGACGACGTCGTCGGGCTCGACTCCAGCGTCATCCTGGCCCGCGAGGTCTGGGAGGCCAGCGGCCACGTGACCGAGTTCGTGGACCCGCTGACCGAGTGCCAGTCCTGCCACAAGCGCTTCCGGGCCGACCATCTGATCGAGGCCTACGAGGAGAAGCACGGCCACCCGCCCGCCGAGGGCCTGGCCCAGATCACCTGCCCGAACTGCGGCACCAGGGGCGCGTTCACCGAGCCCCGGATGTTCAACGGGCTGCTGCGCACGTACCTCGGCGCCACCGAGGACGAGTCGGGCCTGGCCTACCTGCGGCCGGAGACCGCCCAGGGCATCTTCATCAACTACCGGAACGTGCTGCAGACCTCGCGGAAGAAGATCCCGTTCGGGATCGGGCAGATCGGCAAGTCGTTCCGCAACGAGATCACTCCGGGCAACTTCATCTTCCGTACCCGCGAGTTCGAGCAGATGGAGATGGAGTTCTTCGTCAAGCCCGGCACCGACGAGGAATGGCACGAGTACTGGATCACCACCAGGTTCGGCTGGTACGCCGATCTGGGTGTGCGCAAGGACAACCTGCGCCTGTATGAGCACCCGGAGGACAAGCGCTCCCATTACTCCAAGCGGACCGTGGACATCGAGTACCGGTACGGCTTCCCCGGCTCGGAGTGGGGAGAGCTCGAGGGGATCGCCAACCGGACCGACTTCGACCTGAGCACCCACGCCCGCGCCTCGGGGCAGGACATGTCCTACCTGGAAGCCGACTCCGGCGAGCGGTACATCCCCTACGTCGTCGAGCCAGCGGCCGGGGTCGACCGGTCCATGCTGGTCTTCCTGATGGACGGCTACGCCGAGGATGAGGCGCCGGACGCCAAGGGCAAGCTGGAGAAGCGGATCGTGCTGCGGCTGGACCACCGGATAGCCCCGGTGAAGGCCGCGGTGCTGCCGCTGTCCCGCAACGCCGACCTGTCACCCAAGGCCCGCGACCTGGCC
>WNGJ01015791.1_pt1 | contig 12921 bp, 14 predicted proteins | sample 5400611 | NCBI WGS metagenome assembly WNGJ01 (sample SAMN13153375, study PRJNA577476) | soil metagenome | isolation source: 40 cm soil or saprolite under Garry oak tree replicate 1 | place: USA:California | collected 2016-06-15
CAGAGGACGGCAGCGAGGGCTGGTAGGTGATCCAGACCGCGCCGTGCTCCAGGTTGTGTACCGCGCGCTCACTGGGTACCGGCTTGTCGTAGACGCCGCAGGTCATCCACTCCGCGTTGTGCTGGCCGCCGGCCGGCGGAGTGACCGAGTACCGGACCGGCCCGGTGACGTGCTGGTGAGACAGCGCCCCGTTCGCCGGGCCGTTGCTGCTGCCGGCCGGGTACCCGGTGGTGTCGTAGGCGACCACCCCGCTGATCGCGGTGGTGTTCGGCGCGGTGACGGCGGGAGCCTGCACGGCCGTCTGTCCGGTGACGGCGGGCGGCACCACCTCGCTCGACGTGGTAACGCTGCTGCCGTGGCCAGCGGAGACCACGGCGACGGCGACCGCCACCACGATGGCGACGACGACGGCGCCGCCGCCGCCGAACCAGATCAGGCGCCTGCGTCGCTCCTGGGCGCGCTGCCGCGCCCGCATCGCCTCGATCTTGGCTTTCCGGTCCTGCTTTTGCTCCACGCGTTTAGACATCAGCCCTCCAAGATCACGTGGCCCGGCGACACGTCGCTTAACGGCCTAAGGAGGATAGGTTATAGTCTGCGGGCTGCGACCGGAGCCGAAGGAGGCCCGTGGACGGGATCGGGCAGCCGATAATGAGCGGCTCGCCGTGTCCGGGTGCCGGCCGTCCAGCGTGGTGCCGGAGACGCCGGCGCGGCGGTGCCAAGCGCGACAGCCAGCGCAACGACCACGGCGGTGTGTCTCGCCGCGCTTCATTTCTCCGGGTAGGTATAGGTGCGGGTGATGAGGTGGTCTGGATCGGCCAGGGTCTCGGCCGTGATCCGGTCTCCCCGTCCGATGGTGAGCCGGATCCAGATGTTCTGTGCCGGGTAGCCGAGGAGCAGGACCTGGCCGCCGGCCTCCGGGAACTGGATCGCGACCGGGGGCGATGCCGGCCTCATACGGCTCGGTATCGAGGAGCGCGGCGTGCGCCGGCGCGGCCACCGCGAGCGCGGCACTCGCCACGGCCAGCGCGCCGAGCAGCGCGCCGGCCCGGTGCAATAAGCGGCTCATCCGCCGTCCTTGATGACGGCTCACCTCTGCTCCCTGGTTCAGGCGCGCGTACATGGCCGCCAGGTGCGCCTGCAGTTGCACGGCCAGGCCCGGGCCACCAGCCTCTGTGAGGGTGCGCACCCCGCCGGGACGAGCTCGACGGGGCAGCGGAGTTGGGCGTGTCGGCTGAACAGTTCCATACGTGTCCTCGTGTCAGCCTGCGTCGCATTCCCCATCATCGAACCCCGCAGGCCCGGATTCGCCTGGCGGCGGGCGGCCGGAACGGCCGTGAGGTGAGCTTTGCCGATCACTCCGCCCGTGCACCTGCCCTCCAGTCGCGTCGCTGTCCAGCCGCCCGTACAGGTTGTGTCCGGGCCAAGATATCTTAGGCTCCTAAGCAAGTTAGGGAGTTGCCGGGTGGATCGTGATGCATCCTGGGTGATCCCGCAGTTGCCTGGCAGGATGGGTCTTAACGGAGGTCATTTAAGCCTGACGGTCTGGACGACGAGCACTAACTGCCGGTAGCTGGCCCGGCCGAACCTAGGTGACAACCGGAAGGAGGCATGCGATGCGGCCGATGCCTGGTGGCGGGGTCCGGGGGTTCGGCGAGCTGGAGGCCGCGATCATGGACCGGGTCTGGTCGGCAGGCCGGCCGGTGCTGGTGCGGGAGATCCATGACATGCTCCGGCCGGAGCGCGAGCCCGCCTACAACACGGTCCTGACGGTAGTGGAGATCCTGTACCGCAAGGGGTGGCTGGCCCGCGAGCGGGACGGGCGTGCCTACCGGTACCAGGCGACGGCGAGCCGGGAGGACTACACCGCGGGGCTGATGGGTGAGGCTTTCGCGGCCAGTACCGACCGGGTGGCGACGCTGCGCCGGTTTGTCGAGCATATCGATTCGGCCGAGGCCGAGGAGCTGCGCGCGATGCTGGAGCAGGCAGGACGGGACGGGGCGGCGTCCTGATCGTCGCCTTCGCCTTGCCCGGATACACGGTCCTACTGCTGCCAGCGGGCGCGGGCGCGCTGGCTGGACCGGGCGGCGCGCCTGGCGATCGCCGCATGGCTGGAGCTGACCGGCTCGGCGGTCGTATCGGTGGCCCCTGGCGGCGTGGCGCGGCCATCATCACTTGCTGGTATCGCTGGCCAGCTCGCTGGCGGCGGCGTTCCGCAGATAGGCGCGTTCCGGCAGGGCCATGAGCAGGTCGCCCAGGCTCGTCGAGTTGCTAGCGAACGACGCCGCTATCATGGCCTTCCCCCAGCTGCAGGTTGCCGGGGCGCTACTAGCCCTGGCCGCAGCGGCCGCGGCGGCGCTAGGCGCGGGCGGATCGGACACCGCGGCACGGATACGGCGGCTGATCGGCGCGCCGGCCCCCTCGGCCGCACCCGGACCGGGGGCCGGGCTGCTCACCATCGCCGCCCAGACCGCCCTCCCGCTCGCCGGACCCGCCGCCGCAATCAGCGGTCATGACTGCCCGCACACGATGACCGCCGCGCACGCTACCGTCGGCCTCTCGGCTGCGCTGCGTCCGGGTGCTTATCCCTTCTCACGGCAGGCACCCGGTAAACGCAGTACGGGGAAGCCGCTGGCGAGGAGCGGCAGCATCGAGCCTGGCGCCTGGGCTCTCCGGCATTTACCAGGTGTAGAGCCCCGGCGGGCACCGGCTGATGGTCACGAAGGCCAGCGCGAGCACGGCGATGGCGAGTACCGCTACCGCGGCTAGCGCCGCAGAGGTGACGGCCCGCTGCAGTAGGCTGCCCCGCAGCGGGGGGTCGATCAGGCGCCTGATGCGCTGCGCCGCGGCGCTGCCGCCGGCCCCGAGCGCGCCGGCCGGGACCCCGACGGCCGCCACGGCCAGGAGCGCGGCGGCGAGCGTCAGCCGCGGCGCCCGCCGCACCGCCGCGTCGTCAGCCGCCACCTCGACCAGGTAGCTGACCTGCTGGGCGGCCATGCCGAAGAACCGGATCACCGGGAACGCGCTTTCCAGGGCGGCGGCGAGCCGGAGCAGCAGGTGATGTCGTTCAGACAGGTGCGCGCGCTCATGCGCCAGGACCGCCTCCAGCTGGCCGTCATCCAGGCAGCTGAGCGCCCCGCTGGTGAGCACGATCCGGTGCCGGCCCGGCAGGCAGTACACCGCGGGACGGTCAGTGTCGATGACCTGGACATCCGCGGCCGGTCCCGGCCGGGCCAGGACGGCCAGGACATCATCGTGGACCGCCCGGCGGTGCCTCGCCTCCGCGGCCGCCGCGCCGTAACACCATGTCACGCGGCCCAGGACCGTCGACGCGAGCAGCGCCCCGGCCGCCCCGGCCGCGGCTCCGGCTGGTGAGGTGTACTGAGCCCGCAGCAAGGACAGGCAGGCCCGCAGCACGCCCGGGTCGGTGATGAGCTGAGCGCAGGGGACGGCCAGGATCAGCCCGGCTGCCGCCGTGCACGCCGCGGCCGACAGCGAGCCGGCCAGCCAGGCCGCGATGCCCGCGCGCGGAGCCCGCAGCGGCCACGCCGCCCGCGGCAGCCACCGTGCCCCGCCCGTTGTCACGGCCGCTGCGTACGCCAGCAGCAGGGCGGCGACGGCGATCCTCACCGCGAGGACTCCCGGTCGATGGCGGCATCCAGGGCCGCCCGCAGGCGGGCCGCCTCGCCCGGTTGCAGGTCCCCGACCAGGCGGACCAGCGTCGCCGTCCGGTCCCCGGCCGCCGACAGCGCCTCGGCCAGCAGCCCGTCCGCGTAGTCATCGCGGGACCGCACCGGCTCATACCGGTAGGCCCGGCCGTCCTTGTGCCGCTCCAGCCAGCCCTTGTAGTACAGGTTCTCCATCACCGTCTGCACCGTGTTGAACGCCAGCGGCCGGTTCCGGTTCAGCTGATCGCACACCTGCCGGACCCGGACCGGCGCGGCGGCGGCCCAGACCACGTCCATGATCGCCGCCTCCAGATCACCGAACCTCGCCATACCGTCTCCCTCGACCTGCGTGATCCCCGCGATCCTGCGCCATGGCGAGGCAGGCAGAGGACCCCGAGTCCGGTCCCGCAGCTGCCGCTCGCAGGTCTCGGTCGAATTGCCGTGTGCACGCCATGATGTCGGTCCCGAGCATACCGGGACGTCTGCTTGCGTCAGGTTGCCGGACATTGGGCACCCGCGCCCGCCGAGGTGGGCAGCGAATGCGGAACGACCCTCACGGTGGGGCGGCCTGTTACCCAGGCCGCGGGCCCCTTTGACCGATATGCCTTAGGTAATAAGGTATTGGACGAGACATGGCATGCCGGGAAACGCCGGCCGTGAACCCGGGGAAGGATGCCGATGACCGAGCACCAGGACTCGCTGGCAAGCAGTCGCGACGATCTCCAGCTCCTGCTCTCGGATCTGGCCTCTATCTCAGGGACGCTCAGCGAGATCGCGACCGTCTGGAGACGAGCTCGGCCTTACCTGCCCGAACTCCCGGCTCTTGTCCCGGAGCAGCTCGCGGACGCGACCCGGCAACTCGCCTCCGACATCCAGTCGCTCGCTGACGCCGGCCATCCGCGGCCCCAGACTCAGGCGGTGTCCGTGGCGGAGCAGTCTTCAGCACTTCAGCAAGGCATCGCCTCCGCCCAGGCGATGACACGAGGCGATGGCGTCCCCGACATCGGGGACGCGGGGCTATGGGAACTGCTCCGCGGCCCCTTGCGCCGGGTAGGAAGGCAGGTCACCGAGCTCGTGCCCGAGTTGGTGACCACCACGGACTAACCGGGCAGGAAAGACGTGACATCCCGGCAGCTCCCCGGCAACACCGCCGGTTCGCCCGCGGTGTCAGCCAGCCCAGCGCACCATGCCTGCTGCTGCCCGGCCGAAGCCGTCGTCCTTTCGCGTCACGCCCTGATTGTCGCCGAAGCCGCCATCTGCGAGCTACCAGGAATCCCGGCCGACGTTGCGGAGTGGATCGACTCCGAAGCGCCAGAGCTCAGCATCAGGCCAGCTGACCGATAGTGATGGCTCTCAGCCACGGCGATCGCCCGCAGCGACGTTGCCTGCGCTCTTCCGGAGCAGCCAGCGCAGGACGCTGACCTTCAATGCAGGATCCCTGAGCTGCGGTTTGGCTCGGCCGCCGGGTTGGGCAAGATTGCGGTTCGCGTCCGTCCGTCTGCTGAACTTGATCATGGTCCGGGTGTTCGGCTGGCTGGTCCTGCTGGGCCGCAGCCAGGCATCGAAGGACGCGGAAATCCTTTTGCTTGCATTCCAGACTTCAGGTCATCGCCTAGCCACCCTCATCGGGTGGCATCCGCCCCGGCCAAGCCACCAAGGAGACCCTCCATGCCCCGGAATCATCCGACACCAGAGCATCAGCACCTAGGCGGCCCGCCCGCACCGGGCATAGCCGCCACGGCGAGCCCCGCCCCCGGCCCCGCTGATCTCGTCCACAGGTGGCACCTGGAGAAGTCGGTCTCCTGGTCCGGCCGCGAACAGCTCCGGTGCCTGTGGTACCGGCTCCGCCTGAAGGTAGCGGAGATGAACTACGCCACCCGGCGAACGGTCGAGCTGCAGGCGCCCCGGATCTCTGACAACCACCCCAGACACTGAGACGGTACCTGTACCCGGGCCGGCGGATCAGCCAGCCCAGGGAATTCAAGGCCCACCTCCTAGCACTACGGCTACACCGAGCCCTGCCCGCCGCTGGACCGGCGGGCAGGCCACACAGCCGCGGGAAGGCAGCCGACCACGGCTGAATCTGCCGGCCTCGCTCACCGCCCAGCGCCCGCCATAACAGACGGATCTGTGTGCAGACAGCGGGACAATCAAGGCAGTCGGCGCAGGCACATACTCGGCAGGGAGCTACACCTAGCAGTGCGTCGGCGACAGGCTGATCGTGACGCTGTGTCATCTAGAGGCGGACATGCCCGCCGCGATTGGCGAAGCCCGCAGCCCTCACAACTGGGTTAAGGGCGTCCACGGTAACGCTCGCGGCAGCAGTAGGGCGGTAACCGGCAGGGCACCCCAACCGACCCCGGTGATCGCCGTCTACCTGCCGAAATGCAGTCGAAGGGGACAAACTGAGCTGATGAGGGTCGTCGTGACCCGAATCAGCCAGGACGGCACCATGCGGCGCCGGATGGTTGACACCGCCGCGTCCGGCGACGTTGGCCCGTGGGCGGAACTGACCGCACGCGCCCTGGCTGCCCCGCCGCCCTACCACCCGGCTCCGGGAAGGCCGGTCTACCATCTTCGCGTCGATGACCAGGTTGTCCTGGTCGCCGAGCACGACCTGTCCGGGCCACTGTACGACCTGGTCACCGCCGTACTCGCCATCGGCGAGGCGCCGCATTGAGCCGATGACCAGCCAGCCGGCGAGAGCGCTCCCAGCCGGCGTCCCGAAGTACAGGGAGGACTCGGTTGTGCCTGCCGCAAGAACCGCCCAATTGACACTTTCAGTAGACGGTGCGGGCCTGGCCGGGATGGCAGTGAGCCAGGTCGTAGCGTTGAGAGGTCCCGGTTGGCCTGGCTCTCTAACCTGCCGCCCTGCGGGGATTAGCTTACGAACGAGGTGCCAGCCCGCCTGGGCCTCGCCGTGGCGTGGCTCAAAGAGGCGTGAGCGCCGCAAAGGTCCTGGAATTGGCCGTGCCCGTCACGGTCTTTGCGCGCCGGCAGGGAAGGAGTGTTTCGATGGCGGCAGTGATGACCGGGGCCGATCCGCACAAGGCCTCGCACACGGCGGTGGCGATCAGCGCGGCAGAGGAAACGCTGGGTGAGTTGGGGGTCCGCGCCTGCGCTGGGCAGGCGGAGCGGCTGCTGGCGTGGGCCGCGGCCTGGCTGCAGCGACCTGGGTCGTAGAAGGCGCCGGGGGCACGGGCCACCTGCTGGACTGGCAGCGTTCACGCCGCCCGAACCCGTCCGAGCACTCCACCCTCCTGGGCATGCGGCCGACAAGGAGATCGAGCTCGAGTAGAGCGCCACGGAGCCCGCCGAACCGCGAAAACCGGCCCTGACCGGGTCGGCACCGACTCGCCACTAACCTCGATTCCCGGGAGACGACCGCGGGACCCGAGGTGTTACCTACCGCCAGCCGTGCTGGCTTGCCGTGCTGGCGACCGTGGTCCTGGTTGCTGCGGACCTGAACACCTGGGCGGCGGTAAGCGGGTCCGGCTCGCACTCCGAGGCCGCGATGACGATGCCGTCGATGTCCGCCAAGCCGAAGCCCACGACCAGCGCGCTGATGAACGCGCTCATCCTGGCGAACAAGAGCAATGACGCCAAGGTCCAGATGGCGCCCTCGACCTGCAAGCAGGACAACTCGACGACGTTGACCTGCACCGTTCCGGCGGTCGGCATCAGCGGCGTCGTGTTCCAGACCTACCCGAGCCTGACGGCCATGTACGCGGCGTACACGGCCAAGGTCTCGTCGCTGAACTCCAGCCAGTTCAAGCAGGACTTCAACGACTGCGACGCTCAGGCGACGTACGGCGAAGTCGGCTGGAACCACCTGTTCAAGCACACCAAGGCCTATTCGGCTGACCAGATGACGATGGGCATGGTCAAGGAAGATCAGGCTGCGGGCCGCGTGTTCTGCACCTACACCCAGGGCCCTGGAGTACATGGTCTGGATCCAGAACGACGGCCATCTCATGGGCTACGTGGCCGGCCCGGTGCATGCGAACGTGCGGACCTGGTGGGTGGCGTGCACCACAACATCGGCATCGGCGGCGCCCCCCATGAACATGTGACGCCGGATTCGGAAGCTCGATACTGCTGGCCGGCACGTCAGCCCTAATGATTGACCGCCCGTCAGCGGCAACCGCAGCCCTGGCTGCCGGGCTTTCCGGGTGGGTCGGCTGCGTGGTGTCCGTCCCTGCGGTGGCCGTGCATCCCCTTGCATCGCTTGCTGTCGCAGTCCCTGCGGCCGCAGCCGCAATCCTCGTGCGCCGGTGACGCCTCCAGATCGACGCGCAGGTTGACGCTGGTCACCTGCACACCGTGGACGTCGGCATCCGCCAGTCCCAGGCATCGCAGCAGCTCGCCCGCCGGGCCGCAACAGTCCGCCTGACGGCAGTCGCGGCCGCATCGGCACGCCGGGCCCGGCTTTGGCCCGACGACCACGGGATCGCGGTCCGGCTGGTGCACGAGCACGCCGGGCTCGCCGGTGGCGGCCGGGTCCCAGGCGACGGGTACCTCGTAGCTGCCGTCGCCGCGGTCACGCACCGGGCCGACGATCTGCACCCCAGGCATCGGCGACACCGTGAATAGGTCGGCCCGCCCCGGACCGACAGGATTGCCATAGGCATCGCGCGGCACGATCACCAGCACCCCGCTGCTGTGCCCGCCCTGCCCGCCGCCGGTGGTCACGTCGACCAGGGTGACGTCGGTACGTCCGGGATCGATGCCGGGCTCGACGTGCACTGACCAGTGGGCCTCGCGGGTCGCCGAACACCCGGTGCCGTACCTGGCCACCGCGCGGAACTGGTAAGTGCCCTCCACTTGGGTCAGGTCGGTCAGCCGGTGGTTGTAGTTGCCGTCGGGTTCCATGGCGCCGTCATCGTGCAGACCGTCGTCGAACAGCTGTACCTGCGCCGTCGTGACGCCGACTGGCAGCCGGCCGCCGGCGCGGGCCGCGATCGCCTGCAGCGTAGCGTGGAAGGCGTCCAGGGCGTCGCCGCTGGGTTGCGGGGGGCTGAGCCCGATTTCGGTGGTGAGCAGGCCCAACGCCAGATCGGGGCGGGTGACCTGGACGGTGACCTCAGCGTCGCTGGGGAAGGTGCCGCTGGCATAGTGCAACCCGACCCGCAGGTCGAGTGGGTCGCCGGTGTAGAGCCGCTGCGCCGGAGGTAGCGCAACCAGTTTCGGCCCGCCGCTGCAGATCACCAGGTACTGGTAGCGCACGTCGCGTGGTGGCGGTGGGAACTCCGTGCCGTCGCCGACCCGCTCGACGGTGAACTGCCAGTGGCCGTCGCGCTCGCCGTCGTACGGCAGCGGTACTCGCCAGAAGGCCCAGTTGCGGCCCCGGACCGGGCGGATGCGCCGTTCCGAGACGGCCTTGCCGGACGGAGTCGACAGCCGAGCCCGCAACGGCGTCGCTTCGTCGTCCCAGGTCAGCACCAGAGTGATGCGTTCCTCGCCGCAGACGTCGAAGCCGTGCGGTTCCGAGACTTTCTGGTCGGCCCGCAGCACCGCCTCAGGGTCGGTCAGCGCGCCGTTCTCGAAGATGTTGCCGAAGCTGAGCCCGAAGAACTTGCGCAGCGCCAGCCCGTCGGTGGCGCGGGTGAAGTGCCCGCCGTGGGCATGCGCCACCCGGGTCAGCAAGGGCCCGTTCAGGTCAGCGTCCGACCCCAGGCCGATCACGTTGACGATCGTGTTGCCGAGCGAGCCCTCCACGTCCTCGAGCATGGGAACCGTGTTCTGCAGCCCGTCGGTCAGCAGCAAGATCGCGCGCTGGTGAGTGCCGGACGACGTCAGCGCCAACAGGGCGTTGCCCACTCCGGCACCGATACTCGTGGCTCCTCCCGGAGTGATCGCTCCGACGTGGCCGGTGGTGAACGGGGCCGGCCCCACCAGCACACCCTTGGCCGCTGCCGCGGGCTGCGGATGGTCGACCAGGTCGACCTGGGTGCTGAACGTGACCAGGCCGATGCGGTCGCCCTGGTTCTCGCGCACTAGCTGCACGAACAGGGCGGCGGCGTCCTGCGCCTCGGCCAGCTTGCTGCGCCCGACCGGCGGCGCGGCGGCGGCCATGCTGCCGGAGCGGTCGAAGACCACCATGACGTCGATCGGCTGCGGCGGCGGGGGAGGACTAGTCAACCCGGCCTTAACGGCGGCAGCCGGCGCATAGCCCACACTGCAGCCGCCCCCGTTGCTCAGCGGTCCACCGACCAGCATGCCGTTCACGTCGAAAAGCGCAGAGCCCGAACTGCCTCCGGCGTAGTCGAACCCGGTGACGGTGCCACCGCCGAAGGTCCCGACCTGGGTCTTCTTGGCGGCGCCGTTGGGGTGGTGCATCGTGAAGATCGTCTCGCCGGTCATCAGCGCCGCCGGCCTGATCTGCAGCGGCGCGGGCAGCGAACCGGGCGGGGCGTCCAGGCGCACCACCACCCAGTCGACGCTCGACGGGGGCTGGGTGACACCCGTGGCGGCGACGCCGAAGGCGACCTCCTCGATCACCTTGAAGAAACGCGTGACGTGCCCAGGCGGGCGGGTACCGTCGCAGGCGGTGGCGTAGTCGAAGGTGACCGACGAGCTCAGCAGGTCGGCGTGGTTGGCATCGGTCAGGCAGTGCCTGGCGGTCAGAAACAGGTCGGCGCCGACCAGGGTGCCCGAGCAGCTGCTGACATGATCGTTGTCGACCTCGACGATGATGCCGGTGGCTGCCGCGACCCGCTGGTGCACCGCGTCGGTGATCGGCGGCAGGGTGCAGGCGGCGTTGCGCCAGGCGAAGCCTGGGTTGCACTCGAGCCGGGTCTCGTAGATGGGCTCCTGGTAGGTGCTGTCGTGCAGGAACACATCGGGGTTGGTCAAGCTGCCGACCGAGGTGCCAGGCGTCTGGTTCGGTGGGATATCGGGTTCACCGCTGCCGTACTTGCGCAACGTCGCGCTGCCGTTGCCACCGACGATGCGGATCTTGATCGGCAGAGTGGCCGTATCGACCGGGCGGGTCCAGAAGGTGGACCCCGAGTTGGCGGTGAACACGTCGGTGCCGTAGCCCAGGTCGACCCGTAGCTCTGCTCCGGGGCTAAGGACGACATTGTCGAAGTTGAGTATCACGAAGCGCACCGGACCGTGCGGTCCAGCCCCGGGGGTCAGGTCGATCCCATTGGCTTGGTTGACGCTGCGGCCGTCGGTAACGACGCGGCCAAGTCGATGAGTCATGAGATGCCTCCGTGTCTGCGAGCATCAGGACGGGCAATCCGGGTCGAACATTGCGACGGTCACATGCATGGGGCAGCAGATTCGACGCATCGCGACCTTCGCGTCAGCGAACGCCACATGCGCGGAGGAGACCGTAGCTTGATAGGCGAGCATAAGAATCTCCACGGCAGCGGCCGCCAAGAACCCGATAGCAACTCAGATACAGAACCATCCTGCCCACGGGCCGGTGCTGGCCCATGACCGGGGACGCGTCCTGCGCTGCGCAGCCAGAGTGCTGCCCGTGCTGCCCGTGGTGCGGTGATGCGGCCGTTGCGTTTACGGGGCAACGTTTGGCATAACCGACCGCCGCTTCACCCGATGATCTGGAAGGAGAGCAGCCGGCACCTCCAGTCGAAGCTGATGTTCGGTGCCGGCCGCCCATTGGCGCTCCAGGTGAACACAGTGAACTGAAGATCGTTGAAGCGGCCCGGAGCATTCGGATCCGGGACCAGCGTGTGCGTCATTGTTGCGTAACACGGTGTCTGCGTGTTCGGCGTCACCAGTAGGCTGACCGGCGTGGCGAAAGAGTTGTCGGTGCTGCAGATGAAATCCGTCAGCAGGAACGTGCGCCGCCCGGTGGCATCAGTCGATGCACTGCTACTGACATCGAGGAAGCTTGCCGGAAGCGCGCTTGCCTGTGTGCAGCTTTTCCCGGGAAAGATGATGTTCCTGGACATGATGGTGCCGTCTTCATAAGAAGACAGGCTGACTCGGAAGAACAGCTGGAGCAGCTGTTCGTCGCTGGCATCGATCTGCTGGCCGGAGATGTTCTCCAGATGCTGCCGTAGTTCGGTGAGTTTGGCCGAAGTGGTGGCTTCGTCTTCCATTACTGATCCCCCTGCTGCCTCGTAATGCGATGATGCTTGTCGGGTCGGTGCACAGCTGCCGATTCTGCGCCGACCGATGCCGCGCAGAGCGCGGCGCCTCCTGACAAGCCCTCCAGTACTCGGTAGCCTTGGCCTCGCCCAGGTGCGTCACTTATGCGGAGGCCGCGATCCTGCATTTGATACACCAAGGAAGATGAATCCAGGCGCAAGGCTGTCTTGCCTGCCCCTCCGCGTGCCTGGGCCTGGTTGAGCTGGTCGCAGAGGGCGGCCAGGGCCCGGGTGCGCCTGGGGCGGTGAGCGGGTCGAGGCGGATGAGCAGCTCACCGGGACCGGGGGGGTGATGTCGCCGGTTGCGGCGAGGACTTCGCGGACGAGGGCATAGGCTTCGTCGTCGGCGCGGGTGTAGCGGCTGTCCAGCGCCCGTGCCCAGTGCGGTCTCAGCGTTATAGGCGGCCATCCGGATGGCGTGGGTGATCTGCTTGACCTCGGTTTCCAGGCGCATCATGTCCGGGGCCAGGTCGCCGAGCCGGACCCGGCGGGCACGGCCGCGGCGGCCTGCTCGGCTTGGTCAAGCTCGCGCCAGGCCGCCTCGACCGGGGCGTTGAAGGCGTTGATCGTCTGGTTGGTGAGGTAGGCGGCCTGGCCAGGTGCGGGCCTTCGCAGCCGCAAGAGCCTGGCGTCCAGTCCGGCTTCGGCGGCCTGGGCGAGGGCTTCGGCGCGCCGGACCTGGGCGGCGGCTGGCGACCTGCTCGCGATAACCCTCACCCCCAGCGTCGTCGTCCTCTGCCCTTCTCCCGACGGGCTTCTTCGGGTTCCGCGCAAGCCCTGCATCGCGATCCCCGTGACCGCCCGCCGGCTCCTCAGCATCGCCCCCGGCGACGAGCTGCCCTGCCCGAGGTAGCGCCGGTAGGTCTGCTCCAGCCCGTCGGCCAGCTCCTCGACCACCGGGCCGGGCAGCTGCCGAGACCACGTTGGAGCGGATGCCCACCCCGTTGGGGGCCTACAGGCAGGCGGCGCATCATGTGACGAACACCTAGCCCTGTCTTTTCGTGCGCCCAGCAGAGCGGGAGGTGACACCGTGACGTAGTGCCATGGTGTTCTTCGCGTTCGTAAGCTCGTCGTCGCTTGCCGGTGTGAGTCCGGTCCGGGTAGCTGCCAGGAGGCCCGGTAGCAGGCTGGCGGTG
>WNGJ01005891.1_pt1 | contig 12920 bp, 15 predicted proteins | sample 5400611 | NCBI WGS metagenome assembly WNGJ01 (sample SAMN13153375, study PRJNA577476) | soil metagenome | isolation source: 40 cm soil or saprolite under Garry oak tree replicate 1 | place: USA:California | collected 2016-06-15
CCACCGCGGTCGGCTATGGCGTTGCCATCCCGCATGGCAAGCTTCCCAAACTGGAAAAACTGTTCGGGCTGTTTGCGCGTCTCGAACGCCCGATCGATTTCGAGGCGATGGACGGCCAGCCGGTCGATCTGGTGTTCCTGCTGCTGGCGCCGGAAGGCGCGGGCGCCGATCACCTGAAAGCGCTGGCGCGCATCGCGCGGCTGTTGCGGGACCAGGACGTCGCCAAGAAATTGCGTGCCTCACGCGATGCGCAGGCGATCTATTCGGTGCTGGCGTTGCCGCCGGCGAGTGCGGCATAGGCTCGCCTTTTCGAAACTCTTCCCGGGAACCGGTGCCCGCTGCGCAGGCGGGCGTCGCGAAGTTGTGCTCTCAGACTAACGCAATTTTAAGCTAATTATATGTTGGTTCGCGGGCCGGATTTTTTCAGGCAACTGGAGGGAGCGAAATGACGCCTCGTCCGAACTCGAATTGTCCGCCGGCAGCCTGACCACGACGGCAGAGGTCACCCAGGCGCTCTCGGCGACGGTTACGTCCGCATCCGAACAATCCTCTGCGAATGCGCAATCTGCGGCCGCTGCATCCGAGGAAATGGCCTCATCGGTTTCGGAAATCGGCCGCCAAGGCGACCGAGGAAATCAGCGGCGCAGGGTGCGACCCAAGTTGCCAGTAACATTGTCGATGTAAACCACGATGCAGCCGACACCGGCGCCGCGTCCACGCATGTACACGGGCTCGCGCGGTCGCTATCGGGCCAGAGCAATCATCTCAGGGAAGAGGTGGAGAAATTCCTGTCGACCATTCGCGCGGCCTGATATGTCGGGGCCGGGAAATTCCGCCGATCGCCCGAGACGCCCTACACCCCTTATCGCTGCTTAGACAACGCGCGACAGATATCGGACCTCCCGGCTGCCGCTATCGACGCTGGCGGTGCCAACCTCGACGAATCCCAACGTCGGCGGCGAGGCCTACGCGACCAAGCACGACAACGCTGTGGCCTACGCCGATCATGCCAAGGCGATCGAGGTAACAAAGCGGCGAATAGAGTCGGGTGATCGCCGGCTACAGTAAGGCGGCGCAGCGCGTTTGAGGCTCGTGTCAAGCTGTCATTGCCGGGCTTGACCCGGCAATCCATCATCTGTTGAAAAATCTTTTTTGGAAGGGCGATGGATACGCGGGTCAAGCCCGCGTATGACTCCGTCATGAGATCGCGCCGCGTCAGTGACAGCGGCAAGCGCCGGCGTCAGTGACACCGGCAAAGCCTGCGTCAGTGAACGCTGACGGCTTGCAGCTCGTTGCTCCATGCATTCGCGATCGCTGCTTCCCGGCTGTCGGTCAGCATGATCGGCGTGCCGTCGGCGGCATGCAGCGCAAACAGTTTCAGTCCCGGCGCGATCTTCGGCGCCTGCGGAAACAGGCCCGGCACGTCCTCGGAACGGATCTGCTTCACATAGGCGATATGGCCCTCGCCCAGGCTCGCCAGCGCCTCGGTGGAGACGGCTTTGGGTTCGTACGCAACATTGCCTTCAGTCATGGTCTCGACTCCTCTGTCAGACTAAGCGGTCGAGTCCGCTACTCGTTCCATTATTCATGTTCATTGATAGCAATTGTCTTAACGACCTTCTCCGGCTCGGGCCGGGCAAGGTCGACTGACAACAGCCCGTTTTTCAAGTCCGCGCCCAGCACCTGCATCCCCTCCGCCAGCACGAAAGTGCGCTGGAAGTGGCGCGCGGCGATGCCGCGATGGATGTACTGACGGGCCTTGTCGTCCTGCTGGCGGCCCCGGATCACGAGCTGGTTTTCCTCAATGGTTACATCCAGTTGATCGCGGGTAAAACCCGCGACCGCCAGCGTGATGCGCAAGCGGTCAGGCTGGCCGCTGGAGCGATCACAGCGCTCGATGTTGTAAGGAGGATAACCGTCGGCGCCCTTGACGACGCGATCGAGCGCACGCTCGATTTCGTCGAATCCCAGCAAAAACGGACTGGATAACGAAGGAACACGAGACATATTTACAAAGTCCTCTCGAAGCGACTTTGAAATTTTGGGCCCTTGCGGCGCCCATTTCGGCCGGCCGGCGGATTTGCCATCCGGTCAGCCGTGGATATGGGCACTTTTTTGATGGACGCAAGTACCTCACCGGACTGCCTAAATGGCCCGGGAGGAACTAAAGATCGATCCGCTTGTGCCCGTCGGCGGTAAAAAGATGCAGCTTTTCAGGTGGCGCGACCGCCCTGATTCGCTCGCCGATGGCGGGCGCAATGGCGCCGGGAATCCGCACGATCACTTCGCCGGGAGGTAGTTCCCCGGGATTGGCGGCCACGCCTTGCACTTCATGTTGGCGGGTTCCGTAAACAAAGGTTTCGGCGCCAACCCGTTCGATCGCTTCCACCGTGAGGCCGAGCGCGATGCCGCCGGCGATGGTTTCGCTCGAAATCACAAAATCTTCGGGGCGAATTCCGAGAATGCTGGCTTCGCCGGCCGTTGCCCGGCTGTCGCCGGCAAATTGCGCTTTGATTTCGTCTGCCCGCAGCGGCATCAGATTCATCGGCGGCGCGCCGATGAAGGAGGCGACGAAGGTGGTCGCGGGTTTCTGGTAAATTTCGAGCGGATTGCCGATCTGCTCGACCTGGCCGCCATTCATCACAACCAGCATATCGGCGAGCGTCATCGCCTCGAGCTGGTCGTGGGTGACGTAGATCGACGTCGTCTTCAATCGCCGTTGCAATTTGCGGATTTCGACGCGCATGGCGATGCGCAGCTTGGCGTCGAGGTTCGACAGGGGTTCGTCGAACAAAAACACCTTCGGCTGCCGCACGATCGCCCGCCCCATCGCCACGCGCTGGCGCTGCCCGCCGGACAGTTGTCGCGGCTTGCGCTCAAGCATCGGGCCGATTTCGAGAATGCGCGCGGCTTCCTGGACGCGGGTGTCGATCTCGGGCTTGGGCATGCCGCGATTGCGCAGACCATAGGCCATGTTGTTGTAGACGCTCATATGCGGGTAGAGCGCATAATTCTGGAACACCATGGCGATGTCGCGCTCGGCGGGCTCGATCTGGTTGACGATGCGTCCGCCAATGTCGATCTCGCCGCCCGTGATCGTCTCAAGGCCCGCGACCATCCGCAGCAGCGTCGACTTGCCGCAGCCGGAGGGGCCGACCAGCACGCAGAACTGGCCGTCGCCGACTTCGAAATCGATGCCCTTGATGGCCTCGATGCCACCGGCGTAGGTCTTGTGGACGTTGCGGAGGGTGACGTTAGCCATGGGTATCTCCGGCGAATAGGGAGTAGCAAATAGCGAACAGGCAAGGGCCTCGGAGCCGGCCCGATGTTTTATTCGCTATTCGCCATTCGCTATTCGCCCTTTCATTTTTCCGTCTCGACCAGTCCGCGCACGAACAATTTCTGCATGACGACGACGACAAAGACCGGCGGCAGCATCGCCAGCACGGCGGTAGCCATCACGACAGGCCATTCGGTCAGGGCGTCGGTGGTGGTGATCATCTTGCGAATGCCGATCTGGATGGTCTGCATGTCATCGCGCGTGGTAATCAACAGCGGCCAGAGGTACTGATTCCAGCCCAGGATAAACAGGATCACGAACAGCGCCGCCATATTGGTGCGCGACAGCGGCAACAGGGTATCCCAGAAGAAGCGGAACGGGCCGGCGCCGTCGATGCGGGACGCCTCGAGAAGTTCATCGGGAACGGTCATGAAGAACTGCCGGAACAGCAGCGTCGCTGTCGCCGACGCGATCAGCGGCAGCGACAGTCCTGCGTAACTGTCAAGCAAATGCAGGTCGGCGACGATCTTGTAGGTCGGATAAATCCGCACCTCGACCGGCAGCATCAGGGTGATGAAGATGATCCAGAAAATCGGCATCCGGAACGGAAAGCGGAAATACACGATGGCGTAGGCGGAGATGATCGAGATCGCAATCTTGCCGACCGCGATCAGCATCGCCATCACAAACGAATTGAACAGCATGGTGCCGACCGGCTCGCGCGTCGAACCGCTGGTGCCGACGAAGATCGTCTTGTAATAGGTTTCCAGAAAATGACCGCCCGGCAACAGCGACATCTGCCCGTTGGCGATCACGGCGTTGTCCTGCGTGGAAGCAACGAAGGCAAGATAGACCGGGAAAGCGACGATCGCGATCCCGATCCATAGAATGAGGTGGGCGACGTAACGCCGGATGCCCTCGTGTTCGACCATCAGTAGGTCACCTTGCGTTCGACAAAGCGGAACTGGACCGCGGTCAACAGGATAACGATGACCATGAGGATGACGGATTGCGCCGCGGAACTGCCGAGATTGCCGCCGAGCAGACCGTCGACATAGACCTTGTAGACCATGGTCTCCGTCGCCTTTCCGGGGCCGCCGCGGGTCATCGTGTCAATGATGCCGAAAGTATCGAAGAAGGCGTAGACGATATTGACCACCAGCAGGAAGAAGATGGTCGGCGACAGCAATGGGAAGGTCACGGTCCAGAATCGTCGCATCGGGCGCGCGCCGTCGATCGCGGCTGCCTCCATCACGCTCCTCGGGATGCTCTGCAGCCCGGCGAGGAAAAACAGGAAGTTGTAGGAAATCTGCTTCCAGGCCGCGGCCAGGATAATCAGCGACGCCGCCTGGTTGCCGTCAAGCAGCGGATTCCAGTCGATCCCCATGTCGCGAAGCCCGCGTGCCAGAATGCCCAGCGAGGGATTGAGCATGAATACCCACAACACGCCAACGACCGGCGGGGCGACCGCATAAGGCCAGATCAGCAGCGTGCGATAGAGCGTGCCGCCGCGCAGCGGCTTGTCCGCCATCACGGCCAGCAGCAGCGCAAACGACAAAGAGGAGGTGGCGATCGCGAAGGAAAAAGCAAAGGTCCTGACGATGGCGGCGAAATAGTCGGGCTCATTCAGGAGCTCCCGATAGTTCTCAAACCACACGAAGCTCGTGGAAAGGCCGAAGGCATCCTGCAGCAGGAACGATTGCAGCACCGCCTGTGCGGCGGGCCAGTAAAAGAAAACCAGCACGATCGCAAGCTGAGGTGCGACCAGCGCGTAGGGCAATAGCCTTGATTGGAAAAAAGATTGTTTCTGCATGATGTCAGCGAAATGGCAGGCCGCGGAATGCGGCCTGCCAGATCATCTCAGTGCACGGCGGTTTTTTCAAACTGCCGGAGCATCTGGTTGCCGCGTTCCACCGCTGCGTCCAGCGCCTGCTTGGCGGTCTTCTTGCCGGCCAGCGCCTGCTCGATCTCTTCCGACCAGACTTCACGCAGCTGCACCATGTTGCCGAGCCGCAAGCCGCGGGAATTCTCGGTCGGCTCCAGGTTGGTCAATTCCTTCAGCGGCGTCTCCAGATAGGGCTGCTCCTTGTAGAAGCCCTCTGCCTTGGCCTTCTCATAGGCGGCTTTGGTGATCGGCAGATAGCCCGACGCCTTGTGGACTTCGACCTGGCGGTTGGTGTCCGAGAGGAACGACAGGAACTTCGCGACGCCCTTGTACTCCTCGGGTTTCTTGCCGCCCATCACCCAGAGCGAGGCGCCGCCGATGATCGAGTTCTGTGGTGCGCCCTTGGCATCAGGATAATAGGGCATCGGCGCGTTGGTGAAGTTGAACTTGGCCTGTGCCTTGACGTTGCCGAAGAAGGCCGACGACGTCAGATAGATCGGGCACTCGCCCGAAGTGAAGCGGCCCTCTCCGGTGTTGGTGCGGCCGGCATAGTCGTAGGTCTTGTCCTTCTGCAACTCGACCAGGTTTTCGAGGTGCTTGACCTGCAGCGGTCCGTTGAACTGCAGCACCGTGTCAAAACCGTCGAGGCCGTTGGCCTTGCTGGCAAGCGGCACATTGTGCCAGGCGGAGAGCTGCTCGAGGTTGACCCAGGTGATCCAGGACCCGGAGAAGCCGCAGGTCGCATAGCCGGCGGCTTTCAGCTTCTTGGCATCCTCGAAAACTTCCGGCCAGGTCTTCGGAATCTCGGCGATGTTGGCTTTCTTGAACGCGTCGAGATTGATCCACATGACGGTGGACGACGAGTTGAAGGGGAAAGACAGCATCTCGCCCTTCGAAGTCGAATAGTAGCCGGTGATTGCCGGCAGGTAGTTCTTGGGATCGAATTTCTCGCCGGTCTCTTCCATCAGCTTGTAGACCGGTTTGACCGCGCCGGTTGCCGCCATCATGGTTGCGGTGCCGACCTCGAAGACCTGCATGATATGGGGCGCGTTGCCGGCGCGGAATGCGGCGATGCCGGCATTCATGGTGTCGGCATAGTTGCCTTTGTAGGTCGGAATGACCTTGTAATCGCTCTGTGCGGCATTGAAGTCGCTGGCAAGTTTGACGATGACGTCGTTGTTGGCGCCGGTCATGGCGTGCCACCACTGGATTTCGGTCACAGCATGGGCGGGCGTCGCAAGCGCAAGTGCAACAGCCGTTGCCGCTACTGCGCCGAATTGTCGAAGTGCCATCGAATTCCTCCGGGTTGGGAACCGCCATCTTCGTTTTGCGCGTTAACAGCGCTGGATGACGCGCGAATGACCGTATAAGCGAAAGGATGGTATTGGGGAAGCGCGCGCCAAGGGAAGCGGAAAATAGGCTAAGGCAGGCGGCATGTCAGTCGTCGAGGCGGTCCGGCCGTCGCCGGGACCACCGCGGGCTTCAGCGTTTCCGTTCCGGGCCGCAGACCACGCCGCTAGCGACCAGGGCATCGATCTCGCCCCTGGAATATCCGAACTCTCCGAGCACCTCGGCCGAGTGCTGGCTGAATTTCGGCGGCACGTTGCGCAGGCTGGGCTTGCTGCGCTCCAGGCGGATCGGCGATGCCACGCCCTTGTACCAGTCCTTTTCGATGACGTCGCCGCGATGGACGGTGTGGGCGTTGCTCAGCGCCTGATCGATCGATTGCACCGGGCCGGCCGGCAATCCGGCGGCGAGCAGCCGATCGCACAGCGGTTCGGCGTCGTGTTGGCTGAACGCGGCGGCAAGCTCGGCGCGTAGCGCGTCACGATTGGCGATACGGTCCTTGTTGCGCGCAAAACGCGGATCGCTGCCGAGTTCGGGCTTGCCGATCTCCTTGGCGAGCTTGCGGAAGGTGCCATCATTGCCGACGCCGATGAAGATATTGTCGGTGCGGGTCGGGAAGATCGCGTAAGGCACCAGATTGGGGTGCTCGTTGCCGGTGAGGTTTGGCGGATTGCCATGCATGAAATAGTTCGCGGCATGCGGATGCATGATGGCAAGGCCGGTTTCGTACAGCGTGGTCTCGAGAAACTGCCCGACGCCGGATTTTTGCCGCTCCGCCAGCGCCATCAGGATGCCGATCGCGGCATAGAGCCCGGTCGAGATATCCACCAGGGGAACGCCGATCCGCATCGGCCCGCTGTGCGGCGAGCCGGTCGCGGCGATCATCCCGGTCATGGCCTGAATGATGGCGTCATAACCGGGATTGCCGCCCCGCGGGCCGTCGGCGCCGAAGCCGGAAATCCGGCAATGGACGAGCTTTGGAAATTTCGCCCGCAGGACATCGTTGCCGATGCCCCATTTGTCGAGCGTGCCCGGCTTGAAATTCTCGATCAGGACATCGGCGCGCTCCAGCATCTTCATCAGCACGGCGCGCCCGGCTTCTGAAGCGAGGTCGAGGCCGATCGAACGCTTGTTGCGGTTGATGCCGACGAAATAGGCCGCGTCCTCGCCGTGAAACGGTGGTCCCCAGTCGCGCACCTCGTCGCCGGCGGGCGGCTCGACCTTGATCACGTCGGCGCCATGGTCGGCGAGGATCTGCGTGCAGTAGGGGCCGCCGAGAACACGGGTGAGATCGATCACGCGCAATCCGGTCATTGCGCCGGGGGCTGTTTCAGTCGTCATGGGCAGTTGCTTCTGGGGCCTGCTGAAGTTTGCGGGGGTCTATCCGGCATTAAGCATCACAGGCGCGTCTTCGCAAATGTCCGGTCGGAGGGGTATCTCAAATCGTTAACGGGCGCCGACTTGCAATTGCCCGGGATCTTAAATTTTCGGAAATGTGGACAAGGCGAAAATTGTGTCTCATCATGATCCATTCCCGGGGCCGGCGCAGCTCCGCCGTTCCCGCGGAACCGATCGCCGAGCGGGTGATGCAAGACAAGATCAATCTCTCCGAAAAGCTTGCAACATTCAACGAGCATTGGTCGCCGCGTACGGTTGCACAGCTGAACAACTATGACGTGATGGTCGTGAAGGTGAAAGACGAGTTCGTCTGGCACAAGCACGATGATACCGATGACTTCTTTCTCGTCCTGAAGGGCGCTCTCGATATCCAGCTGCGTGATCGCACCATCACGCTCGGGCCTGGAGAAATGTACATCGTGACAAAAGGAGTCGAGCACCGTCCGGTCGCTCGAGAGGAAGTCCATCTGTTGCTGATCGAGCCGACGGGCACGCCCAACACGGGCGATCCAAAGACCGCGGCGCCACGCAAGACCGCCTGATCGCTGACGCGAGCCGCGGCGTCATGCCGGTCGCAACCGACGGGCCCGCCGATTGTCGCGGCGGGCCGATCGGTCGAGCCATTACACAACCGTCAGGCGCACATCTACATTGCCGCGGGTGGCGTTGGAATAGGGGCATACCTGGTGGGCTTTCTCCACCAGAGCCTCCGCGTCCGCGCGCGGAACGCCCGGCAGGGAGATGGCGAGGTCGATATCCAGGCCAAAGCCGCCGGCCGAGCGCGGTCCGATCCCCACTGTAGAGGTCACCGTCGCGTCCGCCGGCACTTTCGGGCCGCCTTGCGAAGCGACGAACTTCATCGCACCAATGAAGCAGGCGGCATAGCCGGCGGCGAACAGCTGCTCTGGATTGTTGCCTGCACCGCCGCCGCCACCGAGCTCCTTCGGAGTGGTGAGTTTGACGTCCAGCGCGCCGTCGAGCGTCGCGGCATGGCCATCGCGGCCCCCGGTGGCCTTGGCGCTGGTTTTGTAAAGCACGTTCACGGACATGATGATCTCCCTGTTTGCGGTTTCGATACTATTTGTATTGCACACAACTAAATTGTACACGATATAAATAATGGAAGCTCGCGATTTAATTGTTTGCAATTGATTGCGTGGGCGCACGAGCCCAGAATGAACCATGGACGCCGTCAGTTGGCGAGGTTGTAATGGCCAGGAAACAGGCGGCGGACTTGCCGCTGCTGCTTGATAATCAACTCTGTTTCGCGGTGTATTCCACCGCGCATGCTTTCAACCGCGTCTATAAGCCGTTGCTTGACCGGCTCAGGCTGACCTATCCGCAATATCTGGTGATGCTGGTGTTGTGGGAGCGCGACGGCGTGCCGGTCAAGGACATTGGTGAGCGGCTATTTCTGGATTCCGGCACGCTCACGCCGCTGCTCAAGCGGCTGGAGGTGGCGGAACTGATCAAACGCACGCGCAGCACCGAAGATGAGCGGCAGGTGCTGATCGCACTCACGTCCCAGGGTCAGGCGCTTCGGGACAAAGCCAGGACGGTGCCTCAGGCGATCCTTGCCGCCTCGGCTTGTTCCGTTCCCGAACTGGCGGCGATGAAAAATAATCTCGTCGATCTTCGCGACCGGTTGAATGCCGCGCTCGATGAATAGGGGCCGCGGAGCGCATCAAAGACGCTTCTTCGCAAATGCCCGGCCGGAGTGTGATTTGAGATATTTTTCGAATTCCAGTGCTCTGTATTTATCCGGAAAAGCGCAATACCAAACCAATTCCCAAGGCTTGAATTCGGCCATCACGTGGCTGCGCCACGCGAAGCCCGAAGGGCGAAGCGTGGTGGAGCCAGGCGGGATCGAACCGCCGACCTCTTGCATGCCATGCAAGCGCTCTCCCAGCTGAGCTATGGCCCCGAAAATGGCCGCGCGACTCTAACGACGCGCGGGGCAAAACCCTGAACACAATTCAGGGACGATCTCAAGTCTCCTCGTCGCCGCCAACGTCGCCGATGATGTCGGTGACATCCTCGTCGCCTTCTTCCTCGTCGGCGATGAAGGTCGAATCGTCATCATCGTCGCCTTCGATGGTCTCGTCGATCTCGATGTCGTCTTCCGACTCCGGAACGACGGCCTTGACCTTCCCGGTGTTTTCTTCGGCGTCGGCTTCCTCGAGCGGCACCAACTCTTCGGCCTCGGCGGGCTCCGGCATCACCTCGGCGGAAGCGGCGGCCGCTGCGGCACTGGCGCGGGCCGCGGCGTCGGCACGGGTTCGCGGCGGCGGGACAGGCGCGATCGGCACGACCTCGCCGGTGTAGGGTGAGATCACCGGGTTCTTGTTGAGGTCGTAAAATTTCTTACCCGTCGTCGGGCAAATACGCTTGGTTCCGAGATCGGATTTGGCCACGTGTGGATCCTGGGAATTTGTCTAAAAACGGTGCTTCACTTGGCTAGTTGCACCGCCGCTGTCAATAGCGCTTTGTAGTGGACGGACGGCCTTTGGCGCCGCGCCGCCCATGTGATACGTGCCGCGCGTTGAGGACACAATCTTGACCCATTCAGGTTACCCCGCCGACCGACCGACACCGCTGCAGGCCCATTCGAGCGGGCCCCTGATCGGAAGAGTCCGCGTCCCCGGCGACAAGTCGATTTCCCATCGGGCCTTGATCCTGGGCGCGCTGGCGGTCGGCGACACCCGGATTTCGGGGCTGCTCGAGGGCGAAGATGTGCTCAATACCGCCAAGGCCATGCGGGCGCTGGGCGCCAAGGTCGAGCGAACAGGCGCCTTCGCCTGGTCGGTGCATGGGGTCGGGGTGGCCGGGTTCGCCCAGCCGGAAAATCCGCTCGATTTCGGCAATTCCGGCACCGGCTGCCGGCTGGCGATGGGGGCGGTAGCGGGCTGCCCGATTACGGCTGTGTTCGACGGCGACGCCTCGTTGCGCGGCCGGCCTATGCGGCGCATCCTCGATCCCCTGGAACTGATGGGCGCGCGGGCAGGCGAGTGCGGCCAAGGCGGCCGACTGCCGCTGACGCTGCATGGCGCCCGCGATCCGGTGCCGATCCTGTATCGCACGCCGGTAGCCTCGGCGCAGATCAAGTCCGCGGTGCTGCTGGCGGGGCTGGCCGCTCCCGGCGTCACCACCGTGATCGAAACCGAGGCCAGCCGCGACCACACCGAACTGATGCTTAGACATTTCGGGGCGCAGATCGCCTCGACCCGCGAAGGCAGCCACGGCCGCAAAATCGCGCTCACCGGGCAGCCGGAACTGAATGGTGCCGAGGTCGTGGTGCCGGCCGATCCGTCCTCGGCGGCATTTCCGATCGTGGCGGCGTTGATTGTCGAAGGTTGCGAGCTCGTTCTATCAGACGTCATGACCAATCCGCTGCGCACCGGGCTGTTCACGACACTGCGCGAGATGGGCGGGTCGATCGAGGAAAGCCAGCTGCGGGGCGATGCCGGCGAACCGATGGCGCAGCTGCGGGTCCGCGCCTCAGAGCTGCGCGGCGTCGAGGTGCCGCCGGAACGCGCGCCCTCTATGATCGACGAATATCTGGTGCTGGCGGTCGCGGCTTCCTTCGCCGAAGGGACCACCATCATGCGCGGCCTGCAGGAATTGCGGGTCAAGGAATCCGACCGGCTGGAAGCGACCGCCGCCATGCTGCGCGGCAACGGCGTCAAGGTCGAGATTTCCGGCGATGACCTGATCGTCGAAGGCGGGGGTCATGTGCCCGGCGGTGGCCTGGTCGCCACCCACATGGATCATCGCATCGCGATGTCGGCGCTGGTGATGGGGCTCGCCGCCGACAAGCCGGTCAAGGTCGACGATACCGCCTTCATCACCACCAGCTTTCCGGATTTCATTCCAATGATGCGCGCGCTGGGGGCGGAGTTTTCATGAAGGCAATGAGATGAGCGCAACCCTCGGTCGCGCCGCGTTGCTGGATGCCTTCGATCGAATCGGCCGCGCCGGGGCGCGGGCGGGAACCAAGCTGCAGATCGCGGTTTACGATGGCTCCGCGCTGATGCTTGCGAGCAATTTCCGGTTTGCCACGGAGGATGTCGACGTTTCAGAACTTGGGCACCCGCTGCCTGGCTGGCTGGCGGCGGTCGTGCAGGAAATCGCCGAGGAAAATGGCTGGCAGGACGACTGGTTCAACGACGGCGTCGCGTTCCTCAGTTCGCTTGCCGATCGCGCCGCCGATCATCTTGGGTTTGGGACGTTTCCGCGCGACGGCACACCGGCGGGACTTGCGGTTTCGGTCCCCTCGGCAGAATATTTGCTTGCGCTCAGACTGAAAGCCATCCGGATCATGGACCCGCTTCGCGGTGAAACAAAACGATTGGATATCCTCAATTTGATGAGGGTAGTGGGTATCTCGACGGTGGAGGACGCAATAGCTTTGCTCGGCCGATATTTTCCCATGAGTGGCGCGGCCACCGCGAAACAACGGTTTTTATTGAACAACATGAATCGCGAGGGAGCGGCCGATGCGCCCAAGTACCCTTGCTGAGGCGGTTGAAAGGATTCAGGCCGGTTCGGCGCAGGACGTTGTCCTTGCGGAATTCGTCGATACGTTCGATTTGGCGAAAACCGATGGGGATCGGTACGCTTCGATCGAGCTCGAACCGAAATTGACAGGCGACGATCGGCTTGATGCGCTTGTCGGCGCGATCGCCGAATATTTGGCGAAGCAGCGTCGGCTGGGTCACGTTCCGCATTGGGTTTGTGATCCGGCGCGCCGTTTGGCTACTCCATGGTTTACGACGACGTCGCCGTCCGACGCCATGCGCGAATATTTGGCCTTCGCCAGTCCCGCGGAATTTGCGTCACGCAACATCTTCACCGAAGAGCGGCCGCTGCGGCGGGCGCGCGGCCCTCAACCGGTCAAAACATAGGTCAACATGATCATCGCCATCGACGGGCCGGCTGCGTCCGGCAAGGGCACGCTGGGCAAGCGGCTCGCCCACCATTACGGCTATCGCCACCTCGATACCGGCGTGA